>PDWI01001981.1_pt1 | contig 31659 bp, 20 predicted proteins | sample 1430891 | NCBI WGS metagenome assembly PDWI01 (sample SAMN01162508, study PRJNA174530) | Oral metagenome, whole genome shotgun sequencing project. | biome: Marine environment; feature: Marine mammal; material: Swab sample of the gingival sulcus; isolation source: swab sample of gingival sulcus... | reverse complement strand
TACTATTAGACCACTGATATCAGCCACTTCTTTAAACAATTTTGCTTGATTAATTGCATTTTGACCAGTAGTAGCATCTAGTACCAGTAAAACTTCTTTTCTAGCTTCAGGAAACTCCCTATCAATAATTCCATGCATCTTTCTTAATTCGTTCATCAAATTGACTTTATTATGTAGTCTACCAGCTGTATCACAAATTAATACATCAACTTTTCTAGCCTTTGCTGACCTTAGTCCGTCAAAAATTACTGCTGACGGGTCACTACCCTCTTCATGTGCAATAAAGCCCGCATTTGACCTTTCTGCCCAAACTTTTAACTGGTCAATGGCAGCAGCCCTAAAAGTATCACCAGCGACTATCATAACTTTTTTGCCGTCATTTATAAAGCGACTTGCCATTTTACCAATTGAAGTAGTTTTACCAGCACCATTAACCCCAATTACTAATATCACAGTTGGCGTGCTAACATCAATCTTGGCATCGTCACTTTTGATATTTTCAGCCATGACATATCTAAGTGCTTCTTTAATCTTAGCTGGATTTTTTTCTTTTCGGTTAACAAGCTCCACTTTCAAATCGTCTATAATTTTCATAACACTATCATAGGAAATATCTGACATGATAAGAATTTCTTCTAATTCTTCAAATAGTTCATCATCAATCTCGTCATAACTGTTAATCAAATTATCAATTTTATCGCCAATGTTTTTTCTTGTCTTGCTAAGACCACTAAAAAGTCCTTTGAAGAAACCTTTTTTCTCTTGCTGTTCTGATTGTTCTTCTTGTTGTTCTTCTTGCTCCTGCTCTTCAGGTACTTGCTGTTCTTCTTCGTGACTTTCTTCTATTTGCACCTCTTCTTGACTACTAGCTGTATCAGCTATTTCTTCTATCTCAGTGATTTCACTTTCTAACTCCATAACCTGCTCAGCTTTTTCGACAATTTCTTCCGATTTTTCTAGGTTATCATCTGCTAAAGTTTCAACTGTGTCATCGACTAAGTCTTGGGCTACATCGACTACCTCTTCAACAACCTGCTCTACCTCGTCTTTAACACTTTTTTCATCCAAAGCTAAATCATCGCTTACTTCTTCCGTCAGCTCTTTTTTTTCTTGCAACTCCTTTTCTAAATCGTTTTCTGCTTTCTTTTTCGCCTTATCTTTAAACCATCTAAACATTTACAACTCCTTATATTACTATACTTCTAATTTATCAAGTGAAAGAGAAAAGACTGAACTTATCCCCTTTTCTTTCATTGTAACACCATACAAAGCCTTTGATGCCTCCATCGTTGCTTTTCTATGTGTTATCACCACAAATTGTGAATTACCTATAAAATCCTTTAAATATGATGAGAATAAATAGATATTATTATCATCAAGTGCAGCCTCAATCTCATCCAGAATACAAAATGGTGATGGTCTATCCTTCAAGATTGCAAAAAGAATCGCAATAGCTGTCAAAGCCTTTTCGCCACCACTAAGTAGTTCTAGTGTTTGTAATTTTTTTCCAGGCGGTTGAGCATTTATTATAACTTCTGATTCAAGCACATTTTCTGGATCGCTTAATTCAATACTTGCTGTACCGCCCCTAAATAATCCTTTAAACGAATCTGAAAAATTCTGATTTATAGACTTTATACCTGCTGTGAATTTATCAGACATATCTTTATTTAAAGTCTTAACAATATCCATAAGTTTTTTATGACCTGAAAGCAAATCATCTCGCTGCGTACTGAGAAATTCATATCTTTCACTAACCTTAGCATACTCATCAATCGCTAAATGATTGACTTCGCCTAATAGTTCGATTTCTTCTTTCAAATTTTCTCGAGTTCGCTTTGGATTTTTTAAATCAATATCACTTTTAAACTCACTCGCCTCTAGTAAACTCATATTGTAAGTTTCCCAAAGTGCTTTAATTGCATCTTCTTTTTTAGTTTCACTTTTGGTAAGTTTTAACTTGATTTCATAAATTGTATTTTTTAAATCATTTAAAACTCTCTCCAGTTCAGCAATTTCTTCGGTCAAATTAGCCATTGCACTACTTGATTTATTTAAAAGTTCAACAGAATCATTACTTTCCAAACGAGCTACACGTATTTTATCGGTAAATTTAGCCTTGTTAGCAGTATTTAGCTCAATATTTTCCTTTAAAATTTCAATGTCCTTTACCAGTTTTTCAAGCTCACTATTTAAACTGCTTTCTCTTTTGATACGTTCCTTGATAAGATTTAACCTATCCTCTAACTCACGGTTTTTATTTTCTAATTCATATTTCAACTCTAGCATCGCATTTTCATTGTCTCTATGCTCAACCAGTCTATTTTTAATATAGTCATCCATTTTACCAACATCAGCTTTTAATTGACGAATTATTTCTTCTAATGAATTAATTTCAATTTCCAAATGTCCTACTTTATCCGTATCGGCACTAATGGCGTTTTCAATTTCCGCTCTTTTTTCTTTGCTTTCAGCTATATCATTAGTCTTGCTTTCGATATTAGTATATTCATCAGCGATAAGACTGCGATAATTATCAAGTTTTACTTCCAACTTATGCACTTCACGGATGATTTCTTCAATCTCCACTTTTTTCTTATTGTACAAGATATCATTGTCTTCGATGATGGATTTCATACTATTTTTCTGCTCGACTAAGAAATTAATATCAGAATTTATCTTCTCTATTAGTTTGTCACTTTCTTCTAAAGAACGTTTATCGGAAAGAATACCTGTCTTAATATTTTTCTTATGTCCACCCGAGATACTACCACCAATGTTGATCACTTCACCAGAAAGTGTAACTATTTTACAACCCAACGGCAACTTGTCTAGTGCCAGCTTTGCACTATCCATATCATCAGCAACGAATACATTGTATAAAAGATACCTTACAGCGGGTTCGCACTCGTCAGCCACACTGATAAAATCAAGAATATGTCCACGTATCCCTTGCACATTGTCAACTTCGACTTTAGGCTTAACTTTTAAATTGTCAAGTGGCATAAAAGTTGCTCTACCTAGCTGTTTACTTTTCAATAGCTCAATATACTCTTTAGCTGCATCAAAGTCAGTACAAACAATATTTTCAATTCTTGCTCCTAGTATCTGCTCAATTGCCATATCATACGTACTCGTAGTTTCAATAAGGTCGGCAATCGAACCCAATACCCTAGCATCATTTTTCTGCTTAGCAAATTTTAAAACATCTTTAGATGCACTAACAAAAACCGAATGGTTGTCAACTCTTTTTCGCAAACTTTCTGAAACACCTTTTTGACTTTGCAGTTCACTATTTTTATCATAGATTTCATTCTGAATTCTTGATAAATCATTACGCAGTTTATCAAGTTCAAACTCTAGTTCAAGCCTTTCGCTATCTTTTTTAGTTAACTCTTTTTCACACTTGTTTTTTAAATTCAAATGATCAGTAAGGGTTTCAGTATATTCTTTTTCCTTGGCTTTAGCCTTGGCTAATTCATCTTCTGCTTTAGAAACAGCTAAATCCAAACTACTCATTTCCGCCTTTAATCTCGTAAGATTAATTTTAAGATTAGAAATCTCTTCATTTTTACTACGAACATCAGCATTGCTCAAAGCTAAGTTTTCGTACTTTTCAGTTAGATTTTTATTTTCTTTTTCGATATCGATTTTTTCATCTTCAAATCTTTGCTTTTTAGTATCATAATCTTCTTGCAAAGCCTTGATAGCTAGCTGAAGTTTATCCTTAATTTCATCATCAACATCGTGATTTACATTTTTGAGTTCTGCTTGCAACTTTACTTTATTTTGCTCAAAAATCTCTACCCTGTCTTTATCACGTTGAACTTCCGCACTTAGTTTATTTTCAGTCTGCTCTAGTTCTGATAATTTTTTAAAAAACTCTGCCTTCTGACTCAAAAGTTCATCAGACTTTATTTTTTCCTTACTAAAATCATCTTTTAATTTAATCAGCCTATTCGTTTTTATTTCACTTTCATCATATATTTCGGTAAGATGATTCTCGTATTGATTGACCTTTTTGCTATGAACATCTATTTCCGCTAAATGAAGATTAATATCTATCTCTTTTAATTTAGCATTAAGCTCATTATACTTCTGGGCATCTTCCATCTGCAATCTTAAAGGCTCAACCCGTTCTTCCAGCTCTGCTATGATATCATCAACACGTTCGAGATTAACTTCAGCTTTGACTAGCTTTCGTTCTGCCTCTTCTTTTTTTAATCTCAACTTGGCAATTCCAGATGCCTCTTCAAAAATAAGTCTGCGGTCTGCTTTATCACTAGAAAGTAGTTTATCAATTCGCCCTTGACCAATGATTGAATAGCCCTCAACCCCAATACCAGTATCGGCAAATAAATTTCTAATATCCTTTACCCGACAAGAATTACCATTTATCTCATAGGCACTCTCGCCTGACCGATACAATTTTCTTGTTATCTTGACTTCACTATATTCAATCGGTAAATATCCCTGTGCATTGTCAAAACAAATCGACACTTCAGCAAGTGAGAGCGCTTCCCGCTTAGAAGTACCACCAAAAATTACATCCGTCATCTTACCTGCTCTTAGATTTTTTTGCTTTTTTTCACCAAGCACCCATCTAAAAGCATCAGTTATATTACTTTTACCACTACCATTAGGACCAACTATACAACTTATCCCGCTATCAAATTCTATTTTAGTTCTGTCTGCAAAACTCTTAAAACCTTTTAATTCAATGTACTTTAACAATTATCCACCTTATTTTATGTCTATTTTTTACGCTTATTTTTTATATCAATAAGAGCAAGCCTTGCTGCCTCTTGCTCAGATGCCTTTTTACTTTTACCGATTCCCTTAGAAATAGCTTTGCCACCTACCCTGAGTTCACTAGTAAATTCTTTGTCATGGTCTGGTCCTTTTGTATCGACCAAATCATAATTAATATCAATGATTGATTTAGACTGAAAATACTCTTGTAAAGCTGATTTATAATCATCAAAAAGTAGTCCATCGCCAGCTAAAACTATCTGTTTTTCAAGTAAGTTCGCAACCACAACTTTAACTACATCAAAACCGCTTTCCAAATAAATAGCACCAAATAAACTTTCAACTACATCGGCTATGATTGACGGTCTAGTACTTCCCCCTGTTGCCTTTTCACCTTTTCCTAGTAACATAACCTTACCAAGCGAAAGTTCCGTACCAACTGAGTAAAGACTATTTTCGCAAACAATATTAGACCTTAACTTACTAAGTTCACCCTCAGTCTTTTCAGAAAATTTAGTAAACAATATATCACTTATTACAAGTTCAAGTACTGCATCACCCAAATATTCCAATCTTTCATAATTTCCAACGGGTTGACCTTGTTCGTTGCTATAAGAACTATGAGTTATCGCTCTTTTTAACAAATTTATATCCTTAAACTTATAACCAATCTTTTCTTGCAACTCCATAATTAACTTATTATCAATCATACTTTAATTCCTCATACTTCCTAAAATCACTAAAAGTATTTATAAAATTCTTATCTTTATTTAAAACAACATATTCAACATCTTTAAACAACTCGGTAAACTGTTTGCTACTCGGTTTCTGAGTTAAAAAAAGCACCGTACTTAGTACATCAGCCAGCATCGAATTACTTGTCACCACCGAAACGCCCGAAGCTAGGCTTTCTACTGGTTTACCTGTGCTTGTATCAAAGATATGATGATACCTTTTACCGTCAACTTCAAAGTATCTTTCATAATCGCCCGAGCTCACAACTGCCTCATTTTTAGCATATATCGAAACAATCGCTACATTTTTCTTAACGAAAGGATTTCGAATCCCTACCCGATAACCATTGACAGTGTTTTTACTACCAAGTAAATATATATTACCACCAAAATCTAATATCGCATTAGTAACCCCATAACTTTTAAGCAGTTGCACAGTTTTATCACAGGCATAACCTTTAGCTACTCCACCTAAGTCAATAACCATACCTTTTTCAAGTAACATGATACTAGAATTTTCCTTATCAAGTTTTATATTTTTATAATTAACTAATTTTAACTTTTCGTCTATCTCACTTTGGCTTGGAATATGTTGATTTTCACCACCAATATCCCACAGCTTGACAATCACGCCAATCGTCGGGTCAAATAGCCCATCTGTAAGCTCCGCATACTTTACAGCAAACTCCACTACGGCAAAGGTATCAGCTGAAACTTTGACTGGTTTTATACCAGCATATTTATTTATTTGTGAAATCTCACTATTTGCAAGGTGTCTAGACATCTTATTTTCAATATCTCTGATATTTTCAAAAACCGCTTGCCAGCTTGATTCATCAATATTTTGATATAGACTTATTCGCACAACTGTATTTAACAGAAACTCTGTTTTACTATCTTTGATAGTTAAAGGTTCTGCTGAATTACTTTCTTTAACATTTTTTTTAACAGATTGTGAAGTATTTTTATTAAAAGTATTATTTTCGCAACCTACAAAACAAATAAGTACTAACAATCCAGATAAAACTACTTTTAAATTTTTGGACATAATCCCCCCACAAAGATACAACGCATAATAAAAATATTACCACAAAAAAGCTAAATATTCAAGTTTTATAGCGATTTTAACCAGATTTTAACACAATTAATTTAACTTAAAACATTGATCATAAATTAAAAAGTTCTATGTGTTTTTAAATAGATTTACTTATTTAAAATAATAACAACTAAATACACAACATAAATTTATATTTTAAGTAAAAAAACAAATAAAAAACAGGATAAATTGCCATCCCAAGCATTTACCCTGCATTTTAAAATCATCTAATTTTTTAACAAATTTATTTAAACTATTATAATTTTACTACGTTAATAGCTTTACTACCTTTGTTATCAGATTCTATATCGTATGATACCGCTTGACCTTCATCAAGTGTAGCGTATCCATCACCTTGTATAGCTGAATAGTGAACAAAAACATCATTGTTGTCACTACCTGTGATAAACCCAAAACCCTTAGCCGAATCAAACCATTTAACTGTACCGTTATTCATATTACATCTCCTTACTGTCACTCAATCGTGACCTACATATTGTCTTTTGTGCAAATTATTTCTTAAAAGAGAATATAATACTTTTACAATTATTTCTGATTAACAAATTTCTTTACAACACAATTAGTATACCACAACCTATATTATATGTAAAGTGTTTTTATATATTTTTTTAAATTTTTTATATTTTTTCAAGCAAACAACCTTTAATTTTATTCAAAAAATTAAACATTAAAACTACATTTATAATAAGCTAAATAATCCAAAACTACTGCAAATAGTTATTCTTTGCTAAAATTTATTTAGCTTTTTAATCATCGTCCATTAACAGAGTAAATAAATAACCGCTATCAAATATTAGTTCAACAACTCACCGTATCTCAACTTTTCTCGATAACTATTAATCTTTTCATCAAGTCTATTTAACTCATCTAAAATTTGTCGCTCATGTTCAGTCGTCACAATAATATCACTGATACCACCATTGGAAATAATTATCCTCTTATCTGCCATCAAAGCTAAAACTGGGTCATGCGTAGCCATCAAGACAATTTTATCCTCACTCAAAAGTAAGTCCAAAGCATTTTTTCTATTTATGCCAGCATTTTCAATCTCATCAATCAAAATAATTGGCGACTTAGATAATATAGCTGTATCAGCAATCATAAGCGCCCTTGACTGACCACCACTTAAACTGGTAATTGATTGGTCAATCGTGAATTTTTCGCCAGATAATTGGTTAGCTTTCACAAATATTTTATCAATCAACTCTTTCTTACTTTCCACCATCCGACTAGTTGCATGAACCTCTAAAAATTCAGCAACTGTTAAATCCATTACAAAATTCATATTTTGCGATAATTGTGCCACCAACTTATTTGATGTTGAAAATCGATTTTTCTTATCCGAAACCTTACCATTTACAAGTATTTGCCGTTTGGTTGGTGTATCTCTATCAGCAGTCCATTCGATATCAGCAAGTAAGCGACTTTTACCCGAACCAGTTGGTCCAACAATAGAAACTACTTCTCCGCGATTAATTTCCAATTTATCAAAATTTTCTTTAACCCCCGACTTATTATAGCCTGCTACAATCGTGATACTACTAATAATATCTGCTTCGTTTAACCCCAGTAGCTCCATTACATTTTCAAAATATATCACAAAATTATTGATAAACTTATCCGCCGTTAGATTTCTTTCCGCCATAACGCGCATAACATCGTTCGATATATCAACAATAGATTTATTTTCATCATAAAGTTTAATTAGTCCACTTTCTTCAAAATAGCTTTTTACAAAGGGATAATCTACAATTAATTTTTTCAATTCTTTATTTATTAGGATATCTCTATTCATTTTTTTCAGCCTCAACTTTCGGCTTTAATTCAATCTTACGCACATTACCCAGCTGATATTTTTTACCTATTCTCGTTTCACCTAAACAATACGAACACAAAGCACTCGGCATTGGAAATCTAAGCACCATTCCACTTACCGTCTGGATATCCATCTTATCCTCCACCAAAAGAGTCATCAACTCATAAGCACCCTGACCAGTTAAGCCATTGACATTTAATACTTTAGCCGACGGATTAACCATCGAAACGCGACTAGCAAACACTTCTCTCTCCGCTTGTGAAACAATATCACCTTTGGTAATCACAACTATATCAGCACTCCTTAACATAGGTCCAATTTTTTTAGGCGTATTTATACCACTAAGGTTATCTATCACACAGATTGCCAAGATATTTTTTATATAAGGCGAGCAACGGTTGCACAAACCAGCACTTTCCGATATCAATATGTCCAACTTTTCCGATATTGCCCAATCAACAATTTCTTCGATATTGGCTACAAAATAATGGTCAGGGCATAAGCCACCAGAAAGTCCTTTTTTGACAAGAACCCCAATTTTATCATACAATACATCATCATCAGTATATAGGCAATCAAATTTAACAACACCAACACTCAAATTCTGTTTTTTAAGTTCTTCTATACACTTAATTATTACAGAAGTTTTACCCGATGAAGGAGGTCCTGAAAAAGTAATTAGTTTCATTTTATTTTTCCTTATCAAATAGTTCAGTTAACTCGCTTAGTTTTTGACCAACGTTATTATTATTTAAAAAGTCCCAACCCGAAAAGATAAAATTACTTTCTTCCGCTATTCTATTTTGATTGTTTTTATACACGCTCGGAAAATAACCACCTTTAGCCAAGATATTGGCAAAGTTATCACCTGCAAATAAATCTATCAACGGTTTTAACTCTTGTTTTTTGGATTTTTTACTCAAAATAAAAATTGGACTTACTATCGCCCCCTCTTTCGGCCAAACAGCAAGCAAAGGCTTTTTCGCCATATTAGTAAAGAAATAAGGCATTACTGATATAGCAGGAGCCGATTTTTCATTAGCAGTTTTTATCATTTGAGATGGGTGTAAATTAACCGCAAAATTTCGAGCAAGTTGGTTGACCCCATCAGCACCAAATAAACTGTATATCCCGAAAAGCACCGCGTTAAAAAGGTCAAAATCATGAAGCGGTAAAGCTATCGAATTTTCAAACTCATCAGCAAGAATATCCTGCCAAGATGTTGGCACTTTTCTGCCAGCAAGTTTTTTTTCGTTTACAATAAATACTGCCGGCACAACTGCTAACATGCCATAGACATTTTTAGGGTCTTTCAACATTTTAAACATATCGGCATATTCTTTATCCGCGGAAAAATCTTCAAATATGCCTTTATTTTTAAATTTTCCCATATATCTATCATCAAAAAACACATCATAACCTGCCGAAATAAACAAATCAGGTATATCTTTCTCATCATCTGAAAGCAAAGATTCTTTCAACCAGTCAAGCCCCATAGACGCAGGATTAAGTTCCATCGCAACATCTTTAAAATATTCAGGATTTTGACTTTTGAATTTTGCAATCGTTTCCATAAGCGGTAACCGTACAGGACAAGGCAATATCCCCTTTACAGTAATTTTAGCATCTTTATTTAAAGTATTTACAACATCGGTATTTAATGTAACATCAAAACTTTGGACACTTTTCTTTAAATCTTTTAATTTATTTAAATATTCCTCCGGGTCAAAACCCTTTTGTTTTAATACAGCTCTCAAAGTTAGCAAATTTGCAATTTTATTCAATAAAACAGCATCATCTTTTATAACATTATCTTTTACAAGTTCATTCTTAAATACAGTATCAGAAATAACTTCTGATAACTTTTTATCTAACAAATTCATTTTTCCCCTCCTAAGTATTACTTAATATGGTAACATAAAATAAACTCAATGTCGACAAATACTTCACTTACATTATCTTATTAAAAAATATTAATATCTTTGTAATACATAGGTAATTTTATTCATAAAATTTTGACATATTGAAAAATTATGGTAAAATACAACTAGTAATTGCAAAAGGGGGAAAAAATGAACAAAAAATTATTAATGACAATACTCACTTTAACGTTAATATTCAGCTTTGTACATGCTGATAAAAAAATAACCGTTAAAGTAGACAACAAAAATGAAATCAAAAACGAAAGTCTTTTAATCGAAAAAGGTACAACGTATTGTGAAAGCACAGCGTTTGCAAAAGTGTTTGGTGCAAAAACTTTCTTATCAGGCGATAAAAAAGAAATGATAGTTACTAAATTCGACAAAGATACTAACTACATACTATACTTTGTCCAAGCCAAAGATGTTGAAAACCAAAATAAAATCATCATCAAGGATGCAAAAGACAAATTTTCAATAAGCGAAAATAGCCCAACGGACATCAAAAGCTATAAAGCAAAAGCTTTTGCTATCAAGCTAAAAAAGAAAAAAGTATATATTCCATTACGACAAGTTTCACAGGTTTTATCATACGATATCAAATGGAACGGTAAAACTAGAACTATCGAAATGAATAAAATCATCAAACCTAAAGTTAAACCAAAAGAAGTCAAAAAGAAAACAACTACTACTAATCCAGTAAAAGAAAACGACACCGAACAAACAAGCTTTGAAATAGTTAACAGAGATATCGAAATAAACTACAATGAAGAAGACTTAGATTTTTTCAAAAGAATAATTATGTGTGAAACAGGTACAAACGGTTCTTACGACAACCGCCTTGCTGTTGCCAATGTGATTATAAACCGTGTTTTATCAAATGATTATGCTGACACTATCAAAGGTGTAATATTAGAAAATGGTCAATTTCCGCCAGCACATCTCGAATCATTTTACAGCATCGAGATTGACAAAACTTGTGAGCAACCAATTTTAGATGCTTTATCAGGTCAAAACAATATTGATAACTGCCTATTTTTTAATAATAAAGAATTCCCTTGGAAACCGGAATCTGATTTTTACGGCAAAATAGACGGTAACTATTTTTACAGATAACAAAAAAATCCCTAAAATTTTAGGGATTTTTTTGTTATCCACTACTGTTTCTGCCAGTTATAAAATAACTCTATCAACGCATCTTTTTTTCTTTGTCCTCTTAATATTTTTCTTGTTTGAACATAAATTAAATTTTCTGGATTCATTTGTAAATCTTGTTTAAACCCCACAATCACAAGTCTGTTAACCCACATAAATGATTTAGGAGAATAAACCACATCCCACTTCAAATTATCATTATTTTTTAACATACATTCAGCAAAATAAATACTAATATCAATCGCTACCGCAAGCCACTTAACCGGAATCTCATTTTCTTTTACAGTTTTTTTCATTAACAAATTAAATTTTTCAAGTTCACATTCCGATTCCTTCATAGTTTTATTATAAACTTCAACATGCTCAATATACCACCACCATATGCACTCTAAAGATTGTGGTGTAAAATCAAACTTAATTTCTATGCCAATTTCTGACTCATTAATAAATTTTTTTAATAGCTCTATTCTTTTAGGTATTTCATTAACATACCAGTCAAAATGCTCTTTTGCTTGTTGCTTACTCATTTCACCAAAACCGTTAAACTCAAAAGGTGGATTCATCATATTATACATCATTATCTTATCCTTTCCCAATTATAAACCTATTCAAAACAAACTATATGCCTTATCTCTGTCGTCGCATTAATATTAAAAAATATCGACGAAAATAAGCATCGATAAATTACAAGTTCATTTTATAATCTAACCCCCCATCAAATCATCCCAATCTTCTTCAAAATAATACCAATTTTTATCAATTTGTACATACTTTGACTTTACCTCACTAGACGGTTTTCCATTTTTTACATAACATATCCCTTGATATTTACTAGAAAACAAAATTGAATTTATATCAAACTTTATACCAACAAAATCTCTTTTATTTGAATTAGTAAATTCATCTACCCAGATAATTTTTAAAGGAATAACTCCTTCAAAAAGTTTATTACATGCTTTTTTTAGCTCTTCATCATTTCTATAAAGCGATTCATTTTTTACAATTCCCTTATGTTCTAATCTTTTGTCGACAGAAAATATAATTTTATTATCTATTTTTTCAATATGAGTTACATCTCGCTTTTGTATATTATTAACAATATATTCAAATTCTTCTTTATTAGAATAAAAATAATCTACAACTGTCGACTGCTTATAAAAAACTAAATGTATTTTAGGAAAAACAAAAAACCTTAGCACTATAAAAAATAAACATAACGATATAACAGTAATGATTATTTTGTTAAACTTCTTTTTCATTTTAAATAACCTCTCTAGTTAGCGGCATAAATTTATCAAGCAAATTAGTCAACAAAATACAATTCATACATAAGTTTCATCAACTTTTCTTCCGTACCTACTGCTATAATTTTTTTATTATTAGGCTTGTCAATCTCGCTATGCTCTATAAAATACTTATTACCAACATCATCATTTTCAAGTTCCAATAAAAATACTAAAGCGGTACATTTAGTAATTACATCATCAATATTTGCAGATAATATTAACTTAGCTTCACTAACTTCGCTGGTATTATATACACCATTTAAAGTAGTCAATTCTTCAAATTCGGAGTACATAGCACCAAGTTTCTGCTTAATACTACTACAATCAACTTGCTGTAAAGAATTCAAAAAATCTGGCATTTGCTCTCTTATCAGTATAAAATCACTCCGGTTTTTATCATATTTAAATTTATAAATATTTTTTAATTCACTCTTAACAGCATTAAATTCAGCTAAATAAGTATCTATTTTTTTACGTATTACCAATTCATCTTTATTATATACAACATTTTTGTGATTATTAGAAACCTTATTCGTTTCTTCACCTTTCTTATCAAGACCTTTCTCATCAAGCTTAGTACAACCAAAAAATGTTAAAGCTATAACTACTAACAAAATACATACTTTATTTTTACTCACTTTTATCCTCCAATTTTAAAACAACAGCAGAATAATACGCCCAATAAAACCTTTCCACTTCTTTTCCTTTTTCTGTTTCCCAATCTAACTTTTCAAAATATTCACCATCAACACAATGATATTTCAAAACAAAATATTTGATATAATAATAATTCAATATATCAGTTAAAACTCTATCGTATTTAATAGCTAACTTTTCATTATAACTGTCTAATAAATTTTCATACCCTACATTTTCATACATACCTTGATTAGATAAAAAACCCATAAAATTAAATTCATCTAAGTATTTTTGATATTTTAATTCGATACTGTTTACAATAGTATTTGATTTTTCTAAATTATCATATAGATTACTAATAATTTTAGGTAAAGCCTTAACAAACTGTTCATTATCCTCTAAAATTTTATATTTTTTAGTAGACTTAAACAACGACACAGTTTGCGCATATTCACTTTGCAATTTTAGTATATCACGCGCATTGTTATATCTTTCTTCCATAAGCTTGTTCACTTCATTAGAAGAGTAGCCGTAAATGGCTTCAACCTTTTTATAAAAAATATCCCTATTTGTCATATCCGCAAATAACAAAATAAAACTACTCAAAATAACTATACATATACAAAATAATCTTTTCATATTCACTCCTATTATATATCAACTAATTCTAAAATTAGTATCGGCTTATTTCAATATTATCTCTTGATTTTTTGACACATTATAAAAATAAGGTGTATCATGTTTACTATAAAAAATATTATTACCTATGCTACCTATATACTCATTATCTATTTCCATAATATTTTCTTGCAAGTCCCCACTACTACCAAAACTATTAACATGGTACGAAATATAATAATTAGCTATATCACTTAATTTTCCATGAGATAACATAGTTGTAAAATAAATATCATTATCAACTTCAGCAAAATTACCTGTAACATTAGCTTTAATCAACTGTTTTAACTTCTTTTCAACAATATCATATTCATATACACCTTCATATTCTTTTTTATCTTCACTATAATCACTAATAAAAATAAGAATTTTAGACTTCGTTAGTTTAAAATTCGCAACATAACCGTCATTTAAAAAATTTCTTAAACGAAATAGTTCACTACTCTTATTCTGATTAATATTATATTGGTATATTTTCCCACTCGAACAATTTTTACTAAAATATATATTACCATGATACAATTTTAATAACGCATACGGCATGCTACTCGTTAATAACTTTTGCTTACCAACACCATTTAGATTAACCCTATAAATATTGTACTTACCACGTTCTTCTTCGTTTGAAAAGTAAATATAATCACCAAAAATCCCAAACAAATCAATTTCACCCGCATAAATTAATTTCCTATTTGAACCATCCAAACTCATCTTATAAAATGCTGGTTCTCCAACAAAACCATCTTCCCAACTTTTAAACACTGGCTTATCAAGGACTGTGAAATATAAACAATTACCATTAGCCACAATACTCGTAACATAATCATTAGAAATCTTTGTTATTACACCAGTATCGATATGTTTTTTATATAGACCATATTGCCCACTCCGATTGTTAATAGGGTAAACAATGAAGTTATCAGCTTTAACATACTTCCCCTTAGTATTTTCATAAGTACAAAACCTATTTGAAAAATCTACTCTCTTAGTAAGTGTTTTGGTATTCTTTGTTTTATTAAAACTTTGCCGAACATTACCACCCACTACCCTATTTGAATTTTCTGTTGATTTTTTAATTTTAATAGAATTCTTATTATCAGTATCACAAGCCGAGCACAAAACACATAATATTAGACATATAATCATTACTTTTTTTAAATTCATTTTTTACCCCTTATATTAACATCGTTATATAGTTAAGTGGAAATTAGTATTATAATATAAAATTAATATCTTTATTAATTCTATTAACACTCGTTTTCATACATTCTACATTCAATCGCAACTATTTTTTCAGTAGACGCATAAAAACAAATATCATCTTCACAAACTTTCATAATAGCATCATCACATTCATCAAAAATAAGAATATACCTATCATTTTGAAGAAATAATTTAATTTCTCCACCAGTTTCAACACTTTCAAGAAACGGTATTCCTTTGACAATTGATATATCATCATCAATATACTTAGGATAATTATTTACTACTTTCGGAAACAAAGATTCAAATTCAACAAATATACCATCTTCTGATAATATCATCAACAGCATCTCATAAGGACGATACGAAAAGAATTTAATATCATCGTTTTCCCCTTTACTAGACATAACATTATAAGCCGGTATATCAGGTGCTACAGTCGCTCTTAATTTTAAGCGTGATAACGAATCTTTTTTATATTTAATCATAACTATTGCCTTTCATACTAATTCTTTACTAGCAATTTTATAAAACTACCCCTCATAGCTTTCTATCTTTTATACAAATTATTAATAACTTTTTAATTATTTTAACATATAATTAACATAAAATAAAGTTTATTAATTTCAAGAAACAACACAAAAAAGCATAGTAGAAATATCAAACCATCTACTATGCTTTTTATTACTTAGCTGAGTTTATTTAATAACTTAATTTCAAACTTGAAATCTAATTATTAAAAACCTCAATCTCCGCCATGTCCTTCACCTAAGTGGAAATTAGCTTTTCCAGTTGCACCTTTATATCCTGCTTTATTAACATCGATATCAATGCTGTAATTTCCAATTGGAGACCTTTTATTTGAACTTCTGTAAACGAAATCCGCTTGACCATAGCCATCACTTTTAGCAGTCATCTTAAAAATTTGACCATCCGGCATACGCATCTTGAAATTAGCAATAGCACCAGCAACAGCTCTACCTTTTTCATCAGTTACCATTCCTGTACATTCTACAATATTACCTTGTATATATCCACTATCTCTAATCATTTTTGGTCTTAGATTAAGTCTATGCTCTTTTTTAGGCTTAGGTTTCTTATCGTCTTTGTCTTTATCCTTGTCCTTGTCTTTTTTGTCGCTCTTACCTTTTGAGAACTTATAATATCTCGAAACTTTTGTAGTCTTATAACCATCACCAGACACTATTGCGGTAATTTTGAACTTACCCAAAGGAGTTTTCTGGTTTGATGATGCACTTAGTTTAGAGATACCTTTTTTACCAGTTTTTCTGAAAGACTTTATTTTTGATTTATTAGGTCTTCTAATGATATACTTGACTTTAAGACCGCTTACTGATTTACCATTACTCTTAGCTTTCAATGTAAAATATGATGTTTGTCCTCTTTTATACACTTTTTTATTGCTTTTTAATGTAAGTTGTAATTCTTTTTTAACATCCTTTTTAGCTTTTTTATCTTTATTACGTTTGTCTGGTTTTCCAGGACCGCCATCAAAAGCTTCATCATCTGGATCAGGCGATACGCTATCATCGTCTTTATCATCAGCTTTATCGTCGTCTTCATCGTAATCGTCATCATCTACATCAAAATCATAGTCATCATCATCTCCCTCATCTTCGTCATCTTTATCTTCTTCGTCCGCTTCATCCTCATCTTCGTCCTCGTCTTCGTCTTCATCCTCATCTTCGTCTTTATCGTTGTCTTCCTTGCCTAAAAGTATTGTAAACTTATTTCGACCTGTCTTCCAACCATTGAACGAACATTCAGCATTAATCACATACTTACCTTGAATCGCATTAGGAACAACCCTCATTACGAATTGCATATTACCATAGTGGTCTGTACGTTTCTGGTGTCTAATGATTTTGCCATTAGGACATTTGATTTTAAAGTTAACTGGTGTATATTTGAAAGGTCTATTATACATATCTCGTACTCTAACATTAACTTTCATGTTTCTATCAAGTGTACAAGTTTTGCGTCCTTTCATATCAATATATATCTGTCTCTTGTCGCCTTTTTCATCATCCGCTTCATCATCGTCATCGATATCAGTATCGTCTTCTTCCTCATCTTCATCATCATCGATATCTTCGTCTTCTTCGTCTTCATCGTCATCAATGTCTGTATCGTCTTCTTCATCCTCATCTTCGTCTTCATCGATGTCTTCGTCTTCTTCATCCTCATCTTCATCAATGTCACTATCATCGGTTGCTTTAAATGTTGTAAACGCTTTAACACATACATTAGAATTTCGATGTACATTGGCTAAGTCAGCCCATCTTCTGCCATCTGTACTTGTATAACTTTGTCCACTAGAACCTCTCGCTCTACTTGTATATCTAGCTATCGGTTTCTCAATTGGGATACAATTCGAACCTGAAGTTCTATAATAAACAACAGGAGCAAATCTTGCGCCAGCTTTTATCGCTTGTGGTTTAAACTTAATTACATAGTAACCAGCATAATCAAATTTACCTGATGCTACTTTAACTTTTTTAGAAAAACTATTAACTCCACGATAGTCTTTTACTAAATATACTTCGTAATTAGTACCGTGATTTTTAGTAAATACACCTACTGCGTTTACATATTGTTTTTTACCACTTGCTTTAAATACGTTAGCAAAATAACCGCTTGAACCACCAGCTGATGATGTCATACCAAGCCAGTCATGTTGATAAATCTTGTCAAATTGACCTTTGTTTTGTCCTATATACTGCACATTGTCAGTTGAAGTCTGTGCATCATAGTATGAAACCCAATAATAACCATTTCGAGCCTTACCCCAGTTTCTACCCCAGCTGTTTTTAATTAGCCAAGCACCATCTCCAGGAGGCGTACTATCAAACTTACTTCTACTAAAATTATCATCCCAACCAACTATTGTTACAGCATGGTCAGCATATCCACCACCTGGGTTGTAGTGACCATTATATCTACTAAGACCTGCCGCTTTTACTACAGTTTCAATAGCGCCATATTTCATTACAGCACTCTTTAAAGCCGATCTATCTCTATCAGGTATATATATTGCTTTCATTAAATCCTTAGAACGAGTCAAATTAGATGGAGATTTAAAATCATAAGGACTGTACGGGTCATCACTTTCTCTAATAGGACCACTCCAACGTGCTAAATAAGCTGTTGATACAGCTCTTGTACCACCATCTTTTGGCCCCCAGTCGTATCCATGGGTATTTCTCATATGTTTTTCAGAAAAGTCATTTTTATTAGGTAACATTGTTGACTCAAATGAACCATACGCTGCAAACGCCCAACATGAACCATTAGGTCCTTGGTCTTTTACTGGTGTTACTTTATTACGCTTTCTTAAATCATACTTAGCAGGAAATCCAACTTTACGAGCCATAAGCGACTTACCAGGTTTTCCTGTTAATTCTAAGGGGTCTTTACGAAGTCCATAAAACTTCATTTTCTTGCCTTTATTTTTACTAGATTTCAATGATTTTTGAGCTTCTTTAAATTTCCTATATCTAACATTCGACTTAATAAAGTCTTTACTCACAGGTGCTAAATTTTTGATTACGGGGTCTACTTTTATTTCAGTGCTAACTTTTGCCCTTGAGCGCCTTTTGGTATTCTTTTTTGCATAACCTTTCGCAAATGCTGGTCCACCCGCGGTTGTAATAACTAGCGATAGCAATAAAAGAAACGATATACTCTTTTTCATTTTTCCTCCTTTATTAAAATTTCAATACCCAGCACAATCATTTTTAGTAAACCCAGCTTCTCACGAAGCCGGATTTTACTAAAAACTTGACAAATTATTTGTACCGACTTTATAAAATTTTCGTTATAATAACACTTTTATTTCATAACTTAGTTTAAGTTAAAGTCTATAATTTGATTTCAAACTTGAAATCTATTAATTAACGACCTCAACCGCCACCGCCGCCGCCACCGCAGCTTTGTAGATAGAAACGAGTGCTACCAGAGCCACTTGTATAGCCCGGTTTTGTCGCTTCAGCAGTTATAGTATATGTACCAATCGGTGAACGAGTAGAAGTACCGAAGTTAAATGGTGCTCTACCATAACCATCACTTTGTCCTTGACTACCACTTGTTTGTCCAGCAGGATAACGTAATGTGAATTTCACACTTGCTCCCGAAACCGGTTGACCTTTACTATCAGTTACTGTAGCAGTACATTGAACCGCTTGTCCCTGTTTGTAGTAACCACTACCCATTCTAAGCTGTACTCTAAGTACTTTCGGCTCAGGTTTTGGAGGTTTTGGAGGTTTTGGTGGTTCTGGAGGTGTAGGTTTATAATCATCATTATCCTTATCGTCTTCTTCCTCTTCTTCTTCCTCTTTCTCTTTTATAAATTTATAATATGCTTTAGCCTTTGTTGTTTTATAGCCTTCACCAGATACAATAGCAATTATCTTGTATTTACCTAATGGTGTTCTACTATTAGATGATGCACTTAATTTAGCTGTACCTTTACGGTTAGTTTTTCTTAAAGATTTTTCCTTAGTTTTATTAGACCTAACTATAGTAAATTTAACGTTTAAACCCTCTACAGGTTTACCATTACTCTTAACTTTTGCTGTGAAACGTGATACGTCGCCTCTTCTATATACTTTCTTATTACTTTTTACAGTAATTGTTAAGTCTTTTTCAGGTTCTTCCTCTTCTTCCTCTTCTTCCTCTTCTTCATCCGCTTCATCATCTTTGTCATCATCGTCCGGTCTTGGACTAGGTCCATCACTATCATCTTCATCATCAGGGTCTGGTGATACTTCATCATCATCATCTTTGTCGTCTTTATCGTCTTTGTCATCATCATCAAATTCACTGCCATCGTCAGAATCATCTGAATCATCATCTTCATCGTCAGCGTCATCATCCGAATCTTCGTCTTTATCATCATCAGCATCATCGTCTGAATCATCATCTGAATCGTCATCATCAGCATCATCATCCGAATCGTCATCTTCATCATCAGCTTCATCGTCATCAATTACGTCATCAACATTTACAGTAAATTTACTGTTTCCTGTCTTCCAACCTTTATGCTCAACTTTTGCTGTAACCACATACTTACCTTGTGGTGAATTTGGTGAAACTTTTATAACAAATTGTGTATTACCATACCAACAAGTACGTTTTTGATGGCTTATCACTTTGCCATTAGGACATTTTACATTAAAGTTAACTGGTATATATCTAAATGGTCTACCATACATATCTCTTACTTTAACATTAAGTTTAATGTATCCGCCCAAACCACAATGTTTACGTCCAACCATATCTACATAAATCTGTTTTCTATCTTTTTTGTCAACTGTTGAACCATCGTCATCGTCATTTTTAATGATTGTGAAACTTGTTTCACCTTCAGCAGAACCACCGTCACCAGAGGCTTCTACTTCAACAGTATGCTTACCAACTCTTGTACTACGATTAGTTTTAATTTTGAATTCCGCAATACCACCAGTAGCTGTATGACGTTCTAGACTTACTTTACCAACATTAATTTTAACTAATGCTTTTTTAACGCCTCTGCCAGAAGAATTTTTAACTTTTACTCTTACTTTAACAGTTTGTCCCTGAGCGTATTTACGTCTGCCTGTTTTTACAGATAAGCTATCTATTGTATTATCAACTTCTTCATCATCTGTATCATCATCATAATCGCCATCATCAGAGTCATCATCACCATCATCGTAATCTTCATCGTCGTCTTCGTCATCATAATCTTCATCGTCATCATCCATGTCTGAATCATCATCGTCATCATCCATGTCTGAATCATCGTCTTCATCGTCCATATCTGAATCATCATCTTCGTCATCAAAATCTTCATCGTCATCATCTATATCAGAATCATCTTCGTCTTCATCTTCGTCTTCTTCATCTACATCTGAATCATCATCGCCATCAATATCTCTATCTTCACCTGGATCATTATCAATGTCACCACCACTACCGTTTGAAGTTGTGAACGCTTTTACACAAACGTTAGCGTTTCTAATTGAATTAGTTAAATCAGCCCAGCTATTTCCATCTGAACTTGTATAACTTTGTCCGCTTGAAGCGGTTGCTCTACTTGTATATCTAGGTACAGGTTTTTCAATAGGGATACACTTGCTACCGCTTGTTCTGAAATGAACAACTGGAGCAAATTTTCCACCAGCCTTAATTGCTTGTGGCTTAAACTTAACTACATAGTAACCAGCATAATCAACTTTACCTGATGCTACTTTTACTTTACTACCAAAACTACTAACACCTTTATAATCTTTAACTAAATAAACATCATAACTTGTACCATGATTATTAGTGAAAAATCCTACAGCATTAACGTATTGCTGTTTATTAGTTGCTGTAAATACGTTTGCAAAGTAACCTTGATTACCGCCAGTTGATGATGTCATACCAAGCCAGTCATACTGATAGATGTTATCAAATTGACCTTTATCTTGTCCTACATATTGAACGTTGTCAGTTGAAGTTTGTGCATCATAGTATGAAACCCAATAATAACCATTTCTCTTCTTACCCCAAGTTTTACCCCAGCTATTTTTGATTAACCAAGCACCATCGCCAGGAGCTGTTGTATCAAACTTAGTTCTACTAAAGCTATCATCCCAACCCATTATTGTTACAGCGTGGTCTGCATATCCACCACCTGGGTTATAGTGTCCATTATATTGACTAAGACCTGCTGCTTTAACAACAGTTTCGATAGCACCATATTTCATTACAGCAGTTTTTAATGCTGTTTTATCTCTATCCGGTATATATATTGCCTTCATTAAATCCTTAGAACGTGTCAAATTAGATGGTGACTTAAAATCATAAGGACTATACGGGTCATCACTTTCCTTGATCGGTCCACTCCAACGAGCTAAATAAGCTGTTGATACAGCTCTTGTACCACCATCCTTTGGACCCCAATCATAACCATGAGTATTTCTCATATGTTTTTCTGAAAAGTCGTTGTTTTTCGGCATCATTGTTGATTCAAATGAACCATATGCTGCAAATGCCCAACATGAACCATTAGGGCCTTGGTCTTTTACAGGAGTAGCCTTACCATGTTCTCTTAAATCATATTTTGCAGGCAAGCCAACTCTACGTGACATAAGCGATTTACTAGGTTTACCTGTCACTTTTAATGGGTCTTTACGAAGTCCATAAAATCTTGGTAATTTTACTTTTTTCTTTGCTTTTTGAATCTTACCCTTTTTACTTTCTTTACTCTTTTTAAGCTTACTTAATTTTAATGCTCTTCTAGCATTTTTAAGTTTATTAAATCTAACATTTGACTTAATAAACTCTTTACTCACAGGAGCCAACTTTTTAACAGCGGGATCAATTTTTATTTCAGTAGTGACTTTAGCCTTTGAGCGCCTCTTGATATTCTTTCTTGTATGCCCTTTTGCAAATGCTGGTCCGCCAGCAGTTGATATTATAAGCGATAACAATAAAAGAAATGCTATACTCTTTTTCATTTTTCCTCCTTTTTGAAAATATCAATACTCAGATCAACCATCTTTTTTTAGAAAAACCGGCTCCATTCTGAAGCCGGCTTTTGCTAAACTTTCTAGCCACAACTGGCTCTCTTAAAATTTTTACTTAATATGTTAAATATTTTAATTAAGCATGGTTGCCTGGCTAACTGCTCAGTACCGATTTATAAAATCGCCCGCTAAAATTATATTTTACCAGTTATAATCATAACTAGAACCGTTTACAACGAAACTGAATTTTTTTGAATCTTTAGAATAATTTGGCGTACTTGCTGTAACATTAACTCTATATACACCAGACATTAAGTTTCTAACGCTAGCTCGAGCCACACCATTACCATTAGTATATGCCATAATCATTCTTGTATAGCCATTAGGTTTTGTTACATTAAGCATTACCTTAACGCCACCCTGTGGTTTTCCATTTTCGTCTTTAACAATAGCGACGATTCTCGCATCTTCATTTGTACTAAATCTTTTCTTTGCTATTTTTACTCTTAAAGCAAGTTTATTTTTTCTTGAAGGTCTTGATGGTTCATAATCATCAGATTTAATAAGTCTAACAGTTACTGTTTTAGAACCTGATTTGTAACCCTCTTTACTTGCAATTGCTTTAACCTTATAAGTTCCTAAATCTGAATTTTTGTAAGTTGTTACATATAAAGCAGATTCGCCAGAATAACTTGTGTACTTTTCATCACGTACAATCTCTCCATTAGGAGTAGTTATTTTGTATTTAACTAAAGTATAAGCTATTTTTGCACCATCACCATCAGTTGTTTTGACAGCAAATTTCATTTCTGAGCCCGCTTTATAACGTGAATAAGCCGATTTAAGCGATACATTTATAGATTTTTTATTAACTGGTTTAGGATCAGGTTTAGGTTCAGGTTCAGGTTTTGAACCGCTTCTAATCTCAAAGTTTGCGGTATCAGTAGCTACAACACTACCATCTACAACTACCTTTGCCTCAAGTTTATAAACCTTTTCTTTTTCTTTACTACCAGTTCTTACAGAATGAGTGGCAACTCCCTTATAGTTAGTTTTAAGAGTTCTTTTATATCCACCAATCTTAATTTTTACATCTGCTCCCGATACAGCTGAACCTTTCTTATCTGTAACTTTTGCAGTTATATAAATTTCATCGCCTTGTTTATAAGTATATTTATCAGTTTTTACAGATACTTTGTAACTTTTAATTCTTCTGTCAGGTTTGTCTGGCTCGTCAGGTCTGTCTGGTTTTCTACCAGCTTTACCACTAGTAAATGCTTTTACACAAACGTTTGAACCTTGGTGAGCTTTCGCTACATCCGCCCAATCGCTACCATTTGAACTAACAAAACTTTCGCCACGAGAACCTCTAGCTTTACTAGAATAATCATAAATTGGTTTTTCTAACGGAATAGTATATTTTCCACTAGAAGTTAGATAAACAACTGGAGCAAATTTTGTACCAGCTGATACTGATTGTTTTTCATCAAATTTTAAAACATAATAACCAGCATATCTTATATAACCTTGTCCAACTTTAACCTTGTTTGCAAAACTATTAGTTCCTGAATAATTTTTAACCATATAAAGTTTATAATTAGTATCATTATTTGGTACATGTACACCGACAGCACTGATTTCTTGGTTTCTACTACCAACATTAAATACGTTAGCAAAGTAACCGCTTGTACCACCAACAGATGTAGTCATACCTAACCAGTCATGCTGATAAATATCTTTAAACTCTCCCTTATTCTGACCTATATATTGAACATTTCGCTTCGCAATGTGTACATCATAGTACGATACCCAATAATATCCATCTTTACCGAAACTTGGTCCCCAGCTATTTTTTACAAGCCAAGCACCATCGCCACGTGGTTTTTGTAAGAAGTTATTCCTACTAAAATTGTCATCCCAACCAGCAATTGTGATTGCATGATTTGGTCGACCTACACCTGGATTATAATGAGCATTAGTTCTTTTGTTGAAATATTGATTATTACCTTGAATAGTACTTTCAACAGCACCATTTTTCATAATTGCCTGTTTTAATAAATCCATATTCACTGTGCCATCAACATCCGGTATATAAACCGCTTTCATTATATCCTTAGCACGAGGTAATTCTTTTCTTGAATAAAAATCATAAGGGTCATAAGGGTCATCACTTTCCCTTACAGGACCACTCCAACGAGCTAAGTAAGCTGTTGAAATCGATCTATTACCACCATCCTCTGGACTCCAATCGTATCCATGAGTATTTCTCATATGTTTTTCTGAAAAATCATTGTACTCTGGCATAAAAGTTGATTCTAACGAACCATATGCCGCAAATGCCCAACATGAACCGTTAGGTCCTTGATCCCTAACTGGTGTCATTTTGTTATGATCTCTCAAATCATAACTTCTTGGTAAACCAAGTTTTAATTTTGACCTAGCTTTGACTTTACCACGTATTTCTAGTGGTGAAATCCTATAACCATTTTTACCTTTAACATCGGAAAGTGCATCTTTTCTATTCATTTTTGCAAATTCCCTGCTAACTGGCGCAACCTTTTTAAGGTCACGTAATGTTTCTTTCATCCCCCTGCTCTCCCCATCAGCACTAGCAGTAAAATTAAACGATGATAGTACCAATGTAGCCAACAACAAGATTGATAACCTCTTCTTCATACATCCTCCTTTTGGTATAACCGAGACGAAACCCTTTTATAAAAAGTTGAATTTACAACTATTATAAACTATTTTTTCTACCGTCTAAGGAAAATCTACTCAAGAATTTAACGAGATTATTCTAAATAACACTCCGTTGACTTATAAATAGTTTCTGATAGCGTACACTAGGCACGCTATCAGAACTACATTTTAATAATCATTAAACTGATTAACTATTCTATTAATTACTTGCTAACTCCATAAGCTCCGTTTAGAAGTTGAATAGCTGCTTTAACTTCATCGATTTTTGCTTTTTTAGAATATCTAAGCTCAGTATATTCACGGATTGTTGATTTATACTCTTCTTTTAAACCCTTAAGAGATTCTACTTCTCCACCTTTAGCTTCTTTCATTTTATTAATAATCGCTTTTTTGTTCATACGAGCTTTATGAAGTAATTTACCTAATTTAGCTTTCATAGCTGGTTTTGCATAAACTTCTGGAGCTGCTTCAACTGCTGCTAATTGTTCTGTTAAAGCACCTGTACAGTTTTTAAGTTCACCAACTGTTGTTCTAGGATCCATTCTTAACTTTCTCATTCTTTTAATATCTGCTGCAACTGGTGATAATAATGCTTCTGATTTATATCTAGCTGCTCTTAATGCTTTAGCTGCTGTAAATAAATCTTTATCGAAAGCAGTTCTGATGTGTAAAGTAGCCACATCTTCATCATCTAAATCGTCTGCTTCTGCAAGTTCTTCCATAAGTGGTTCTAGTGATCCTTTTCTATCAGCTAATGAAGCTGAAGTTTCAAATGGATTTGCAACCGATACTATTGAACCGAAAATCCACATTCCCATTTTCACGTGTACGTCTTGAGTTTTATTTCTTAATGTAGATGCATCAAATGCAATTGCTTTAATGATTTCAGTAATAAGCTCAATACGTGCTGGAATAGTGTCTAAATCATAAATAGTTTCTGTATTAAATCTTAATGCATGTTTACTATTCATACTTCTTAAAACTCTTTTATTCCTTGTTTTCTTTCCTTTTTGTAACTTCTCAACAGCCGCTTCTAGTTTAGAAATATGTTTTTTGTAATAAGGACTTAAATCCTTTTTCATTTCCGATATTTCCGTCTTAATTCCTTTTAGCTTTTTCTTATTACTATCAGCGAACGCCGCTGGTGTTACCATGCCAAATACTAATGACATTGCTAACAAAATAGATACTAACTTCTTCATAATTTCCTCCTTTGAAAAAATCAAATTACTAACTAAACAATACCAAAACAACTAAACCACTAGTCGTAAAAAAATGAATATATCTTATATTATTTTCTAAAACCATTAACTAAATCCCAACAAACATCTTAACGATTAGTCTAATTTCTATAGTAAGCGTTGATATAAGTTTTAGTTATATATAATTCATTTCTTATTTAATAAAATTATAGCACACCCAAAAATAAAATACAAGACTTTTGTCCTATTTTTTTAAAAAAATTTAGTATTTACCCGTAATATATACATGATAATAACCTTTGAAATTATTGAAAAATAAACAACTAGACGTATTTAACATTTCCAGTTGTTTAAGTAATAAAATTCGTTTTATATTACATAAATTAAATAATTAGACTTTTAATCAGCACTAACCTTTAAATAGTTAAAAAGTCCATTTTGTTAAAATATAACTTTTAATTAATATAAATATTACGATAAATATATTATATTGTATATGAGAGCCTAACCAATTGATAAAAAATCCAAAATGAAAAAATTGAAATAATTAAAAATGATAACCCTAAAAAAATTATAACTTATAGCTATAATTAGATCACATAACCCCTATAAATTATTTCTGAGCAAATAAAAAAGCCCTGAGTATTACCTCTAGAGCTAAAAAAACATCTATATAGAAACTTTATTTATAATCAATAGTTATAATGTATAAATTATTTTAATACCGCTTTGTTATCATTAACATATATAACACCTGATACAACAGCAAGTAGCGTAGATATATATATCCCGATTACAGATATATCTTGTATAATTTCTACATCAACAGATAAACCAACCAATAAAGCTGTAACAGATACCATTTGCACTACCGTTTTAGCTTTACCATAGATATTAGCAGATATTACAACTCCATCACTAGCTGCAACCGCCCTAAATATACCGATCATCAAATCCCTTGACAAAATAATAATCACAGGAAAGGCTGGTATCAGTTTCATCTCTACAAATATTAATAAAGCCGAAAACACTAACACCTTATCAGCTAGCGGGTCCATTAATTTACCAAGTTTAGTTATCTGGTCAAACTTTCGAGCAATATAACCATCTAAAAAATCAGTAACTGATGCTACAAGAAATATAGCAGTCATAATAACCATCGAATATTTAAAATCAGCATAAAAAAGTCCAATAAATATTGCCGATAAAAGAAATCTCAAAAGTGTCAACTTATTTGCTGTGTTCATATCTTCCTCCCAATTAAATCATATACATCAGCATCTGTTATTTCAACATCATAAAATTCAGATATATTTAACTTTTCTTCACTACTTACAAAACATACACCATCAATATCTGGCGCATCACAATAAGTCCGACCAATGTATCTTTCTCCATCAAATTCATCAATTAAAACTTTCATGACCTTACCAATTTTATTTTGCTGATGCTCGGCGCTTATTTCTTCTTGAGCCATTAAAGAATAAAGAAATCTCGTCTCTTTAATCGCCTCTGGCACTTGGTCTTTCATTTTATACGAAGGTGTTCCTTCTTCACGCGAAAATTTAAAAACCCCAACCCTTTCCAATTTATATTCATTGATAAAATCTAAAAGTTCATTAAAATCTTCTTCTGTTTCACCTGGAAAACCAACAATAAAAGTTGTTCTAATACTTGCTGTAGGAACAATTTCTCTAATTTTTTTAACCAAATCCTTAATCGCCTTTGAACGTATATTACGGTGCATTCTTTTCAACACATTATCAGAAATATGTTGAAATGGCATGTCAAAATATTTTACCACTTTATCAAGCTTTTGTATAGTGTATAATAAATCTTCATCAATAATATCTGGATATAAATAATGTAGTCTTATCCATTCAATCCCCTCAACCTTATTTAGTTCAGTTAACAACCTAGCTAAATTGGTACCATCTTTAAAATCAAGACCATATCTACTAACATCTTGAGCAATAACCATTATTTCTTTTATGCCATTTTTCGCTAAAAATTCAGCTTCTTTCACTAAACTATCAATAGTTCTTGACCTAAACTTACCTTTTAAATAAGGAATTATACAGTAACTACAGCGATTATCACAGCCCTCAGCTATCTTTAAATAAGAATAATGCGGTGGCGTTGTCAATATCCGCTGTACATTAGGAGTAAAATCCCTATGGATGTCGCCTGTTAAATTAAATTGTTTCTTTTCCTTTTTAATAGAAGAAATTAATTCTGAAATATCCATAAAATTTGCCGCACCTAGCATAGCATCAATTTCAGGTATCTCAAGCAATAATTCATCAGCGTATCTTTCAGACAAACAACCGACAACTATCAAAATAAGTTCAGGCCTATGTTCTTTAAGCACAGCAATTTCTGTTATACTATCAATTGACTCAAGTTTAGCATCTAAAATAAAACTGCAAGTATTGATAATAACAATATCACTTTCATAAGGGTCATCCACAAAACTATAACCATCCTGTCTAAGTATCCCTAAAATAAATTCTGAATCAACAGTATTTTTGTCACACCCTAATGTTTTAAGATATACTTTCATTATTCACCATTAAACCATAATCACTTTCACTAACTAAAACTTCCCTCGGTTTTGAACCACGACTCGGTCCAATTACACCCATTTCTTCCATCTCATCAACTAACCTAGCCGCTCTGTTATAACCAATCTTAAAACGTCTTTGCACCATCGAAGTAGATGCTTTCTTTTGTGAAATAATAAAATCAATAGCAGGTCTTAAAAGTTCATCATCACTATCACCAGTCGGCATCATACTTACATCATCTGTTAAAACAATTTCTTCTTCAATGTCATCATTGTCAATAATTTGCTGTACTTTTACAAAATTAACCAGTTTTTCAACTTCAGGGTCTGTGACAAGTGAACCTTGCACTCGAATCGGTCTTGACTCTCCAGCATTTAAAAACAACATATCACCCTTACCAAGTAATTTCTCTGCTCCCTGTTCATCAATAATAGTTCTCGAATCAGTATATGAAGATACAGCAAAAGCTATTCTTGAAGGTATATTGGCTTTGATAACACCTGTTATAACATCAACAGATGGTCGTTGCGTAGCAACTATTAAATGAAGACCAGCTGCTCTAGCCATTTGCGTAATTCGAGCAATTAAATCCTCCACCTGTTTTTTGGCAACTATCATCAAATCAGCAAGCTCATCAATTATAATTACAATTCTTGGTAACGGTTTTTCATCACTACCAACTTTTTTCAATTTTTCATTATAACCATTAATTTCACGAACACCGAAATTAGCAAACTTCTTATATCTACTATTCATTTCTACAACTGCCCAGTTTAAGGCACTAGCAGCCTTATTAGCATCCGTTACAACTGGTAATATAAGATGCGGTATGCCATTATAAATACTTAATTCAACAACCTTTGGGTCAATCATCAAAAACTTGACCTCATCAGGTCTTGCATTACACAAAATACTTGTAATAATAGTATTTACACAAACACTCTTACCTGAACCAGTAGCACCCGCAATCAATAGATGCGGCATCTTCGATAAATCAGCACAAATATCTTTACCTGATATACTCTTACCAAGACCAAACTTAAGTAACGTATCTTTTTCCTTATACTCTTTAGATTGCAATACATCTCGCAGTCTAACAATTGACGTGCTGGCATTCGGCACTTCAATACCGACTGCCGCCTTACCAGGAATCGGTGCTAAAATTCTGACATTTACAGCCGCTAAATTCAACGCTATATCGTCACTAAGGGCAGAAATTTTACTTATCTTTACGCCAGGACTAGGTTGTACTTCAAAACGTGTAATCATTGGTCCACGTTTTGCTTCAGTTACCTTAGCATCTATTTTAAACATCTTAAATGTATTTTCAAGTTTTTCAGCCTTTTCCAAGATATCTTTTTCACTATCATTATCCATATCTTTTTTAGACTTGATAAGCAAATTTATATTTGGCAGCTTATATTCCTCTATCGGGATATGCTTAACATTTTCATCTTCAAAATCATATGCTAATGCATCACCAGCATCACTTTCATCATCAGTTAGTTTTTCCTCGTCTTTTTTAAACTCGGTTATTTTTAAGTTATTAACTACTGGCTCACAGTCATTTGCTATTTCATTAAATGGTATTGTATCTTTTTCTGACACTGTGTCATTTTTCGGACTATCATCTTGTAAGCATTCTCTTTGCTCAGCTTCTTCGTGGTCGGAAGTGACATTTTTAGTCTGTTTGTGTACACCACTGTCCAAAAATGTGTCAAGTACAATCTTATCTTTTTTAGGTTTTTCTTTAACAACTTTGACTTCACCTGACTTTTCATCAACTATTTCAATAAATTCAAATTCATCTATTTTTACTTTTGGCTTAGCATCATGCTTTGCTTTTTCTTCTTTTCCATGCGAAATAAACTTAAAGCTTTTCTTTTTATGATCAATATCTTCTGCTGCGACTTCGCTATGTTTACTAATTACCCTATTTACATCAACTTGTGTTGTTTCTTCGACATCAGTCTCTACTAAATTATTAACAGTAGCATCTTCCACCACGACACTAGTTTTATCCTTTTTTACCCTTGATTTGAAAACCATTTTTTTAAGATTTAATAAAAAATCAGAAAATTTAAATTTAGATACCAAGGTCAATAGTAATAACAATAATATTATAGTGATAATTATCAGACCAAACTTGCCTAAGATGCTATTAATCAAAATGTATATTAGATTACCAACCAAACCCGCTCCATGTAAGTCAATACCATCTCCATAAGCTTTTAATGCTATTCCTATAAAATCACTACTACTAACAATTTCCTTAGCTTTAACTAAACCAACAATAATTGTTTGTAAAAAATAAAATACTAAAACTGCTGATTTATACTTAACTTTTTCCGTGCTATCTTTATATTTAAAACTTACA
>PDWI01001980.1_pt1 | contig 31661 bp, 19 predicted proteins | sample 1430891 | NCBI WGS metagenome assembly PDWI01 (sample SAMN01162508, study PRJNA174530) | Oral metagenome, whole genome shotgun sequencing project. | biome: Marine environment; feature: Marine mammal; material: Swab sample of the gingival sulcus; isolation source: swab sample of gingival sulcus... | reverse complement strand
AGATCGCGTAAACCGACGCTAACTAGGGTTACTCGCCCAATGTCGGAGGGTAGATTGCTAGAGCTATGGTGTGAGCCATAGTCGAGATAAATGACAGACGCTAGAGGATAAAATATAATTGAGCATTTGCTAAAGCTTATCCTTTGGTACAGAACCCAGCTTATAGTTCCTCTATCCTTTTTAATTTCATACAGGGACAATGGAAGAAAAACAGCAAAAATCAGCGAGTTTATTGCGCAGACTACGTTTGCGCTTTCTGCGTATCGCTCGTTTCTTTCGTACGGATATTTGGTGTATGAAAGACGAGGAGTTTCCGCCTCTTTTGCGTCCCATCGTGATGGTTGTTAAGGTCATCACACTTTCCTTTAAGTCGCTTATTCGTGATAATCTCTTTAATCAAGCAGCAGCCTTAACCTTCACTTCTATTTTATCTATCGTGCCTATCCTTGCTGTTCTTGTGGGAATTGCTAAAGGTTTTGGTTTTCAGAAAATCTTACACGACGCCTTAGTTAATATCTTGCCAGCGCAAGAGGTGCAGCTAAATAAGGCTTTTATCTACGTAGAGAATTACCTCGGACAAATCAAAGGAGGCTTGTTCGTCGGTATTGGTTTACTCTTTCTTTTCTATACCGTGCTGATGCTTATTCTCTCTATTGAGGATACTTTCAATAGCATTTGGCAAGCTCCGCACCCACGTTCGTGGACACGTCGCCTGATTGATTTTCTTGCCTTGTTTATGATTTTGCCTATTGTCTTAGTGAGCCTCAGTGGACTGACACTCTTGATGAAGACATTGGGCGATTACCTTGGCGGAGAACTGATGATTTTCTCTCCCTTATTACAGGCAACTCTTAACTCTATTCCCTTTATCGCTTATGTAACGCTTTTCGTTGGGCTGTATATGTTTCTGCCCAATGTTAAGGTGCGCTTTGTGCCTGCTTTCGTGGCAGGTCTTCTAGCTGGCGTCTCATTTCAGATATTTCAATCAATCTATATTTCGGGTTTAATCTGGATTACGCGTTATAATGCCGTGTATGGTAGCTTCGCTGCTGTGCCACTTTTGATGCTTTGGTTGCAACTCTCGTGGATTATTGTCCTCTTTGGTGCTCAGCTTGCTTACTATATTCAGCACTATCGTAACTATATTTTTGAGGAAGCGAGCGAAGATATTTCTAAGCGTTATCTTGATTTTGTTGCCATTTTAACGGTTAGCAAGATTGTTCAACGCTTTGCCCAAAAGGGTGGAGAACCTTATTGTCTCGAAACGCTTTCTGATGCCTGTGGTACGCCCCTTAGGCTAACGTCTTCTCTCCTCGCTAAGCTTTGCACGGCTGGGGTCTTGGTTGAGGTTTACAACAGCCGAGATACCGAAGTTAGTTACTATCAGCCTGCCATTGACCCAGAGCATCTGACGCTTGATTTCTTGATGACTAAGCTTGATAAGATTGGGGAAGAAAATTTCAGAATAGACATTAGAGAGGAATATGCAGGCTATTGGCAGACGATGAATGCTTGGCGTAATAAGGCATACGGAGCCGAAGTTTTATTAAAAGATATTAAGTAAGCTAAAGCAAGGAATGAAGAAAAATCAAAGAGCTTTGAGACAAAACTCAATAATGTTGAAGCTGAATGATAGAGAGTTAAAGGCTTTACAAGACCATTGTCTTAGGTATGGTATTGAAAATCGTTCTCGCTGGATAAGAGAATTGATGATGGAAAAGATTATGTTCTGTGCCGAGCAGGATAGTCCGCTCCTATTTTCGGAGGAAGAAATGCGTTAAGCTCAATGCAGGGCTGTGCTTAAAAATTATTATTTATGCTAGAATATCGCTCAAATAATCGTGATGAATATTTTATGCGTTTAGCTCTCGAAGAAGCACAACTTGCTTATGAGCAGGGGGAAGTGCCGATAGGAGCTGTCGTTGTCTGCCAAGATACGGTCGTAGCACGCGGGCATAATCAAGTTGAGACGCTCAAAGACCCAACAGCTCACGCCGAAGTTCTAGCTATTACTTCGGCTTGTAACAGTCTTGGTACGAAGTATTTGACGCAATGTCGTCTCTATGTAAGCGTTGAACCCTGCACAATGTGTGCTGGAGCTATCCGCTGGGCTCGGCTAAAGGAAGTCATCTATGGTGCTAGCGAACCGAAGTTTGGCTTCTCTGTTTTCAATAAAAGTATATTACCCAAATCCTGTAAACTGACCTCTCACGTCCTCAGTGAGGAGGCTCAGAAGCTGATGACTTCCTTCTTTTCTTCCAAACGTTAATAGGGCTTTTAAGTCCTATTTTTTTTTCTCTTAGGAAATAAGCCTAGAATCTTTATGGGAAGGGACTAGAGTTTCTTCCCATAAAAACTAGAGTTTTTACCGCTAGAAACTCTAGTCTTTACCGCTGAAGATTTTGAAAAGACTTCTTACAGTCTAGGCAAATGACGAGTTCTTGAGAGAATGAGTATCTTTGTCGTAGAGGAAGTAAAAGACTAGAAAGAATGGGAGATTTCAAAGTACATATATTAGGTTGTGGTTCGGCGATACCGACTGCTCAGCATTATCCATCTTCGCAGGTTGTAGAGCTTCGAGGCAAGCTCTTTATGATTGATTGTGGCGAAGGGACTCAGAGGCAGTTTCGTCTTCAGAAGCTTAATTTTCAGAGACTTGTCGCGATTTTTATCTCTCATTTGCACGGTGACCATTGTTTTGGTTTGATTGGTTTGATTTCTACACTCGGATTGCTTGGGAGAACGGGAGATTTGCAAATTATTGGGACGAAAGGTCTAAAAAATTTCCTTGAGCCTTTCCTCGAACAGTTCTGCTCTGATCTTAAGTATAAGGTTGTGATTAAGGAGGTTGAGCATACAGGTGAAGAGTTTATTTATGAAGACCGTTCAATTGAAGTCAAGTCTTTTCCGCTTTATCACCGAATGCCGACGATAGGTTTCGTTTTGAAAGAAAAAATTGCCAAGAGACATATTGATAAAGCTTCGGTTGACTTCTATAAAGTTCCACGCTCTTTCTATCCGAAGTTGCTTCTCGGCGAAGACTTTGTATCAGAAGAGGGTGAGAAAATTCCTAATGAACGCTTGACGAAAAAGGGGAAAGAACCTAAATGCTACGCCTATATGTCAGACACGAGCTTTAATACAAAAAGCTTGCCTTACCTTAAGGGCGTTACAACTCTTTACCACGAGGCAACCTTTATGGAGCAAGAAAAAGAGCGTGCTAAGCAGACCGCACACAGCACTGCAAAGCAAGCTGGAGAGATGGCATGCCTTGCAGGCGTTGAACGTCTGCTAATCGGGCATTACTCCGCTCGCTATTATACGACGAAAGATTTGCTTAATGAAGCTAAGGAAGTGTTTGAAAATACGATTGCTTCTAAGGAAGGAATGGTCATAGAACTATAGAGGCTTAGCTGACTTAGTGTTTATTCTTCTGTCCACCATTGAGAATTTGGGAGCTTTTCTATACTAAACAATTCGCCAATTCTAGGAGTTGTCAATTTAATTTTCTTATCCTCTACAACAGAGGCGTTGTATACCTCAATTGCTTGGGATAGACGTTCTACAGGTTCGTTCCATTTATGCGTGGATAAATCAAACTTCGCCCAGTGTATTGGCAGAACTACTTTTGTCTGAATATCAATGCAAGCTTGGGCTGACTGCTCGGGAAGCATATGTACTTCTTGCCAACTTGGATTGTAAGCTCCGTCCTCCATAAATGCCATATCAAAACGACCAAAGCGTTTAGCTATTTCCTTAAATTCAGGTGAATAGCCCCCATCTCCACTAAAATAAACTTTAAACTCTGGTGCAAGTACAGCCCAAGACCCCCAAAGTGTTTTGCGGTGGTTGAAAATACCTCTGCCACTAAAATGACGACTTGGTGTGAAAACAAAGCGAATATTTTTCGCTGCAGTTTCCTCATACCAATCAAATTCTTTGATTTTCTCGTCAAGAACTCCCCAGCGAAGTAAGTGTGCCTTTACACCAAGAGGAACGAGGAAAAGTTTGACTCTACTGTCTAATTTCTGAATAGCTTTATAGTCTAAATGGTCATAATGGTCGTGAGATATTAAGACAATATCTATCTCAGGTAAATCTTCAATCAGTGGGCGATGAGTCATCTCAAAAGGCTCTATGGTGTAAGGTACTGGAGAGGCGTTATGAAAGACTGGGTCTGTAATAATCGTTGTATTATTTATTTTGAATAACACTGTGGAGTGTCCTAACCAAACAAATTGCTCATTCTCTAAATGCTTAGCTTCTAACTTAAGCGTTTTTAGTTGCTGAGGGTTCTTACCCTTTGGAGGAAAGATAAAGTTTTTAAGCAATGCCCAACGATTGATTTTGCGCTTTCCTTCCACAATCCCAATAGAACTAGCATTAGTCCTAATGAGATTACGAAAGTGTTCGCCGTCAAAATGCTTGGACTGCTCTATACGTTGTTTGCTTGTCTCGTTTGGACTGCCTCCAAAGGTGGGGTGCAAATTTAGATAAAGCACAACGATAAGAGCAAAGCCAAGGATTAGTATCAGCATTGCTTTAGCTAGCTTAAAGAGCTTTTTGAGGAAGTGCATATTGTTTTAGCTTACTTAATTTGCTCAAAGACTTCGGCTGTAGCTTCAATAAGCTTTTTGCCGTCTCTTGCGTGTCTAAAGTCTGAAAGAGCTTTGTAAATTTGGTTTCTTGCGCGGTTGATGCCTCCAATAGGCTTATGTACTTCTAGAGCATTAGCAGGTGAGAAGGATAGTTGTTCGGCAAAGCTTTCACGTTCGTTTGTCAAAATATCTTGTTGAGGTATTTCAATTGTTGCAAGTTTGATGAAAGGGGAGTGCCATTCTACGCTTGCATCTTCAATTGGTGTTTGCTTTTCGTTAATAAATTCTTGGATATAGAAATCAAAAGAGGCGACATCATTTTTCAAATGCTTTGCCATATTCTGTGTTAAGTAGTCGTCAGTTAATGCTTCAGGTACTTCACTCTTTGTCTTAGAGCTTGGCACAACTTTGTACTTAACCTTTTTGTCTCCAAAAGCGTAAGGCGTCGTACTCCAGTAGTTTATGTCTAATGGGCTTGAGTCAAATTTTTTACCAGCACTTAATTCTTTTAAGATACCTGCTTTCCCTGTAAAGAGAAGTTTCAGTACGAGTACTAGCGGGTGATACTTAATTGAATAATAGACTGCATCACGGAAGAGTTTGACTGTGCCTAATGGCATCGTTGGATAACTCATTAACAGAAAGTCTTGACTTTGCTCCTCGCTTGTGTCAAAGCGCTGCCCCTCTGCACCAATTAGCTTAATCGCAAAACCTCTAAAGTCTTTCTTTTTGTCAGACTGTACTCTGCCACTCGCATTAGACAGGCGAATCAAAGCTTGATAACTCTTCCCTGCTTGGAAAACGCCGACTTGATATTCTTTTGCTAGGTCTTCAGCAACTTTAAAGTTTGCTTTGAGCAATCCCAAGCTTTTAGGGTGTGCATCTCGTTTTGTATTGCCTTTCTTGTAGTCTTTCTCCATTTTACCCTGAAGGATAGACTGCATCTCTAAAATTAGCTCTTGTTCCGTTTTCATTTCTTTCGTGATAAATTGTTGCTATAATATGTTTTATGATAATCAGTTTCTTTTGATGAAAAACAAAAGAAGTCTTTGATTATTACAAAGTTATGCTTTTTTCTGAGATAGGCAATACTGTATGTTTATATTTTTCAGCGCTAAAGACTAGAGTTTACTCCGCTAAGAACTTCAGTGCTCTTCGGAAGAAACTCTAGTCTTTAGCGGAGCAAATTTTGAGCTTGTTTGTTTCTCCTTAGTTTAGTTTGAGCTAAAATCCTTATCTTTGCTTTGAGCTTTAGATATACTTAATAGGGAAATAATATAGATGAAAGGAATTGTTCTTGCAGGGGGTAGCGGTACTAGACTTTACCCAATTACAAAGGGGGTTAGTAAGCAACTCTTACCAGTCTTTGATAAACCAATGATATATTATCCAATATCTGTGCTGATGTTGGCAGGTATTCGCGAAATTTTGATTATCTCGACGCCACAAGACTTGCCAGCTTTCAAAAGGTTGCTAGGTGATGGACAAGATTTTGGAGTAGAATTTAGCTATGCAGAGCAACCTTCTCCTGAAGGCTTGGCACAAGCTTTTATTATTGGCAAAGAGTTTATTGGAGATGATTCTGTTTGTTTGATTCTTGGAGATAATATCTTTTGGGGTAGCCCTTTTACCAAGATTTTGAGAGACTCGGTACAGCGTGCTGAAAAGGGATTAGCTACTATTTTGGGTTATTGGGTTAGTGACCCTCAGCGCTATGGTGTAGCAGAGTTTGATGAGCAGAATAGAGTTGTCAGCATTGAGGAGAAACCTCGTGAGCCAAAGTCAAATTATGCCGTTGTTGGACTATATTTCTACCCTAATAAAGTTGTTCAGATTGCAGAAAATATAGAGCCTTCTGCTCGAGGAGAGCTAGAAATTACTTCTGTCAATCAAACCTTCCTTGAGCAGGAAGCCTTGACGCTTCAGAAATTGGGTCGTGGCTTTGCGTGGCTTGATACAGGTACGCACGACTCATTGAGTGAGGCTTCGACCTTTATTGAAGTCATCGAGAAGAGACAAGGACTGAAGGTTTCTTGTTTAGAGGGGATTGCTTTCAGGAAGGGCTGGATTACAGAAGCCCAACTTTTTGCTCAAGCTCAGCCAATGGCTAATAACGGTTATGGGCAGTATCTGCTTAAGTTATTAGACGAGCATCAAGAAGATGTCCCAAACATTTAGCCGCTTTATAAAAACACCGCATAAAATCTAATGGAAGAATTACACAAGTTTGTTCATCTGCACGTTCATTCCTATTATTCAATCCTTGACGGACAAGCCTCTGTAAAGGGGATTGTTGATAAGGCTATTGCAGATGGTATGCCTGCCGTTGCGCTGACTGACCACGGAGCAATGTTTGGGATTAAGGAATTCTATAACTACATTAATAGTAAGAATGCAGGGACTGGAAGCGAAATTAAAGCGAAGCATAAGGAACTTCAAGAACTAGAAAAAGAAGCTGAAGGAGGAGGACTTACTCCAGAGAAGGAGGAGCAAGCAAATAGTCTTAGAAATGAAATTGTAGGACTGAAGAAAAAACTCTTTAAGCCTATCCTTGGTTGTGAGGCTTACTGCGCACGACGTAGTCGCTTTTCTCAGTCTTCCACCGACCCAGACCCTCTAAGACCTACGAGGAAAATTGATGCTAGCGGTTGGCACATTATTCTTCTGGCAAAGAACAAACAGGGCTATCAGAACCTGATTAAGATGGTTTCTCGCTCTTGGACAGAAGGCTTCTATCATAAGCCCCGTATTGATAAAGAGCTCCTAGAGCAGTACCACGAGGGCATTATGGTGAGTACGGCTTGTCTTGGGGGAGAAATTCCTCAAAGAATCCTTAATAATGATATTGAAGGTGCTGAGGAGAGCATTAAGTGGTTTAAGTCTGTTTTTGGAGAGGACTTTTATATTGAATTACAGAGGCATAAAGCCTCTAATCCTACTGGTAATCAAGAGACTTATGAATATCAGCAACGCGCTAATGCTGTACTTATTGAACTTGCGCGTAAGCACGATGTCAAAATTATTGCGACAAATGATAGCCACTTCTTAAACAGAGAAGATGCTGAAGCACACGAGCGCTTAATCTGTTTGAGTACTGGACAGTTCTTGAATCCTCAAGATCAGGGACAGGCTAGTATGGGCTTAGGTGGTGACGCTAAGCCAAAGCGTAAGATGCTCTACTCGAAAGAAGAGTGGTTCAAGACAACTAGTGAGATGAACGCTGTCTTTGCTGATATACCAGAAGCTTTGACCAATACGTTGGAGATAGCGGATAAGGTTGAATTCTACAGCATTGACAATCCTCCTTTAATGCCAGACTTCCCAATACCAGAAGGTTTCGCTGATGCGAAGGAATATCTGGAATATCTAACCTATGAAGGTGCGAAGAAGCGCTATGCAGAAATAACAGATGAGATAAGGGAGCGTATTGACTTTGAGCTTAAGACAGTCAATGATATGGGATTCCCCGGTTATTTCTTGATTGTGCAGGACTTTATTGCAGCTGCCCGTGATATGGGTGTTCTTGTAGGTCCAGGGCGTGGTTCTGCTGCGGGCTCTGCCGTAGCTTATTGTTTGGGGATTACAAACCTAGACCCTATTAAGTATGACCTTCTTTTTGAGCGTTTTTTGAATCCTGATCGTATCTCAATGCCTGATGTGGATATTGACTTTGATGATGATGGACGCTATGAAGTGCTTAAGTGGGTAACGGATAAGTACGGACACGATTGTGTGGCGCATATCATTACCTTTGGTACGATGGCGACGAAAGGTGCCTTAAAAGATGTCGCGCGTGTACAAGGCTTGCCACTGGCAGAAAGTAATCGCCTAACAAAGTTAATCCCTGCCAAGCTTCCTAATGTTAAGAAACCTAAGCTCAAAGATTTTATTGAGCACGTTCAAGAGCTAAAAGAAGCTTCTCTTAGCAAAAATAAAACACTTGTAGAGACATTAAAGTATGCAGGGCAATTAGAAGGAACTGTACGTAATACAGGTGTGCACGCCTGTGGTATCATCATCGGTAAGATGCCTATTGATGAGGTTGTGCCAGTATCTACTGCTAAGGACTCAGTAACAGGAGAGAAGGTGCTGACAACTCAATATGAGGGGAAGGTTATTGAGGAGACTGGCTTGATTAAAATGGACTTCCTTGGGCTTAAGACTTTGTCCATTATTAAAGAAGCCTTGGGTAATATCAAAGAACGCCATAATATCGATATTGATATTGAGGCTATTCCGCTTGATGATGAGAAAACCTTTGAGCTATATCAAGCAGGAGCCACTATTGGGACTTTCCAGTTTGAGTCTCCAGGTATGCGTAAATACTTGAGGCAGCTTGCGCCTACTTGCCTAGATGATTTGATTGCGATGAACGCGCTTTATCGCCCTGGTCCGATGGCTTATATTCCAGACTTTATTGCTCGTAAGGCTGGGGAGAAAGCCATTGAGTACGATATCCCTTGTATGGAGCGTTACCTTAAAGATACTTACGGTATTACTGTTTATCAGGAGCAGGTGATGTTACTCTCGCGTGAGCTTGCAGGCTTTACACGTGGTGAGTCCGATAACCTCCGTAAGGCGATGGGTAAGAAACTCGCTGATAAGATGGCTGTCTTGAAGGTTAAGTTTATCAAGGGGGGAGTTGCTAATGGGCATAAGGAAGAAGTGCTTAATAAGATTTGGAGCGACTGGGAGGCCTTTGCTGAATATGCCTTTAATAAGAGCCACTCTACTTGCTATAGTTGGGTTGCCTATCAGACTGCTTATCTGAAAGCACACTACCCATCAGAGTTTATGGCGGGTAATATGAGTCGTAATCTTGGAAATATAACCGAGATTACCAAGCTGATGAGTGAGTGTAAGAATATGGGTATCAAAGTACTTGTGCCTGATGTTAATGAGTCACTCTATAAGTTTAGTGTAAATAAGAATGACGACATTCGCTTCGGTATGGCTGGAGTTAAGGGTGTTAGTGGGAAGGCTGTTGAAGATATTATTCAAGAGCGTAAGGCTAATGGGCTTTTCAAAGATGTTTATGACTTCTTTGAGCGTGTAAACCTCAAGAGCTGTAACAAGAAAACTCTTGAAGCTTTGGTATATTCGGGGGCTTTTGATGGCTTCGGTATAGAAAGAGAAGCCTATATGATGGTTAATCAAGGTGCTCAGGGATATAACTTCTTGGCAGAGCTTGTTTCTTATGGACAGAGTGTTCAAGATGAAAAGAAAAGTGATGGGGGCGGTATGTCGCTCTTCGCTGATGACGATGCTATGGCTATTGTTAAGCCTCGTCCTCCTTTTGTTGATCTTTCTGATATTAGTGAGTTACTTCGCCTAGAAGCCGAGAAAGATGTGAATGGGCTTTACCTCTCAGGCAATCCTCTTGATGAGTTTGATATTATTCTTAATTACTATTGTAATACTAAATGTCTAGAGATAGAGCAGAACTTACAGGAGATTCCTTGTGGTAAACACGTAATTTTTGCAGGACTTCTGACTTCCGCTTCTGAGAATATCAGTAAGAAAGGGAATACCTATGGGCGATTTACTATTGAGGACTTTTCTGGGGAAGCAGATTTAGCGCTCTTTGGTTCGAAATATGATAAGCTCAAACATTTCTTAGAAAAGGGAAAGCGCGTCATTATTCACGGGCAAATTGTGGAGAAACGCTTCAAGCAGAAAGGGCGTGAGAATGAAGCTTTAGAGCTTGATATTCAGCGTGTAGACCAGCTAGAAGAAGTTCACGATAAGCTAATCTCGGAGATAGAGATGATAATGCCTTTGGAGGCTTTGACTGAAAAGTTTATTGATGAACTTTCGGAACTCCTTGAGAACAATATCGGTACAGCTCGGTTTAATATAGGAGTGAAGCACCCAACAGAAGCTTATGTAGTTCCTTATGCTTATAGGCTTAATAAGGTTGCCCCTTCACGAGAATTGGTTAATTTTGTTTTAGAGAATAAGACCGATGTCCCACCTGTCTTTACAGAAACAGACGAAGAAGGAACACCAATAGAAAGTGAAGAGGTCGAGGAAAACTCTGATTGGGCTATCACGATGAAGTAGAATAATATATTGTTTAACATTAAATACATAAAGAATTATGGCATTACAAATTACAGATCAAAATTTTGCTGAGTACAAAGGAGACTCAAAGCCTTTAGTTATTGACTTTTGGGCGACTTGGTGCGGACCTTGTCAAATGATTGGTCCACTTATTGAAGAGCTAGCCGGCGAATATGAGGGACGCGTGAACATCGGTAAGTGTGACGTTGACCAAAATAATGCACTTCCTGCTACTTTTGGAATTCGTAATATCCCTACTATCCTTTTCATTAAGAATGGTGAAGTGGTAAATAAGCTTGTTGGTGCTCAAAGCAAGGATACGCTTAAGAAAGCTATTGATGAGCTTCTTTAATCGTAGGTTCTCTTAGAGAGCAGACACTAATTTATAGACAAGAGGAGTAGGGCTATTAATTTAGCTTTGCTCCTCTTGTGTTTTTATCAAGCAAGAAAAGCAAAGAAGACAATGGAACAAAAGATATTTTTAGCGACGATACAAGGAGAAGATAAACCAGGTTTAACAGCCTCTCTAACCCATATACTAGCAGAACATAATGCCCTAATTTTAGATATTGGACAAGCAGATATTCATAATAGTATGAGCTTAGGCATTCTCTTTAGGACGACAGAAGAGAATTCGGGAGACATACTCAAGGAATTACTATTCCGCAGTTACGAACTTAACGTTCAGATTCGTTTCCGTCCTATCTCAGATGAGGATTATTCGGAATGGGTAAGCTTGCAGGGGAAGAATCGCTACATCATCACGATTGTTACACGTCAGCTAACGTCTAAGATGATTGCAAACGTGGCGAGCGTTAGCGCAGAGCAAGGGCTAAATATAGATGATATTAAGCGTTTGACAGGTCGTGTTTCTCTTAAGCCTGAAGAGAATGCTCCACTTTCTAGCGTTGAGTTTTCTATGAGAGGAACGCCAAAAGATAAGGCTGCTCTGAAGAAATCTTTGCTTGAGCTTGCGAATTCTGAGGGTATGGATATCTCTTTCCAAAAGGAGAGTATGTATCGTCGCACACGTCGCTTGATTTGCTTTGATATGGATTCAACGCTTATTCAGACGGAGGTCATTGATGAGCTTGCAGATAGAGCAGGCGTTGGTCAGCAGGTAAGAGAGATTACCGAATCTGCAATGAGAGGAGAGATTGATTTTAATGAGAGCTTCCGTCAGCGCGTAGCTTTGCTTAAGGGACTTGACGTTTCTGTGATGCAAGATATTGCGGAGAATTTACCTATTACCGAAGGAGTTGAGCGTCTGATGAAGACGCTTAAGCTCGTAGGCTTTAAGATTGCAATCCTGTCAGGGGGCTTTATGTTCTTTGGTAATTACCTCAAAGAAAAGTTTGGTATTGATTATGTCTATGCCAATGACTTAGAGATTAAAGATGGTAAGCTTACAGGACATTATCTTGGTAACATTGTTGATGGACAGAGAAAGGCCGAGTTGCTAAGTCTAATTGCTCAGGTAGAGGGCGTTGATTTACAGCAGACGGTTGCCGTAGGCGATGGTGCGAATGATCTTCAGATGCTTTCTACTGCAGGTTTGGGTATTGCCTTCCACGCTAAACCTAAGGTTAAGGAAGGAGCTAAGCAACATATCAGCAACGTAGGGCTTGATGGTTTGTTATACTTCCTTGGCTATAAAGATTCTTATCTCAATCATTAGATAGATACTACTCAGAACTTTATAACAATACCGCCCCTTTAGCATTAAGCTAAAGGGGCGGTATTGTTTTTTGTGTATATGATTATCTCTATTTGGGGCTTTTGATTCCTAGCCAAAGCTCTGTATGCTCTTCTTTGAGGGAAGGTATTGGAGCTGGCTTATCAAGTATTGTTAGGCAGTAGCGAGCTGCTTCTGCGAAGCCATTTGCTTTGAGGCGTGCATAATGTTCGCTTTTGGATAGGTAAGCTTCGCGTGCATCAAGTTCTAAGCAATGCGCCTCCCAAAGGTTTTGCATCAGCTCAGTGCCGTCATTCTTCTTGACGACAGCTCCTGCCTGTTCAAGTTCATAGCTCAAAGCACCTGCATAGAGGCTATCTTCTGTTGCCATCTGTCCCTGCCAACCTGCGGCTAAGACAATTATATCTTTTACTTCTTGTGCTAGACAATCAGTCACAATGCTTTTGAGGTTAAGGAAACTTCCGATGAAGATTTCTTTTGCCCCTGTTTCGTGAGCTATGTGAATAGCTTTCGTTCCGTTGGTGGTTGTCATTACAATTTCCTGCCCTAGTACAAGCTCTGAGGTATACTCCATTGGGTCGTTGCCTAACTGAGCGAAAGCACAGCGCTTAACATTACGCTCTGCAGCTACGAGGCAGTCGCGCTCCTGCCCAAGTTTCTCGGCAAGCTCGGTGCTTGCTACTGGAAGGATTCTTTTTGCTCCATTGATAAAAGCCGTTGTCATTGTCGTTGTTGCTCTGAAGATATCCACAACGATAACCCTCGCGCCTTCTTGATGGTAATACTGATATAACTCTGGGCTAGGGCATAGCCTTACTGACAATTCCATTTAAGTGTATCTTTTAGTCTTATTATTTCTTTATTGTTTCGCTTTCAGCTCTTGAATTTCTGCTTCTATGTATTCTTTATTAAGCTGAATGCTGATTTTGTCTCCCCTTTGTAATTGGCTGATATTCGTCTTAATTGCTCCATCGTGTCTCACGACGGCAAAGCCACGTTTGAGGATTTCCTCAGGTTGAGATAGCCGAATACTTTGCTGAAGATGTTCTATCTGTGTGCGGTATCGTCTCTGATGACTAAGCATAGGCGCTTTGATACGTTCCTTCTGATAGCCTAAGTTTCTACGATATTGTTGCAGAAGATTTTTGCCAAGTATAGGCAGACGGCTTTGTGTGTTCAGCACTGCCTGTTTGTATATTTGGAGCTTTTGTTGTGCAGTTCTTCCTAATCTATTACGTCGTTTAACTTCTTCGTAGTGATACTCTTGAAGTTTTCTTCGCGCAATGTTTGGGAGTTTCTGTTTGATAAGGTTAAGTTCGTGCTGACGGTTGATTGATAGGCTTGAATAAGCTCTTACTAAGCGTTCTTTGAGTTGCTCTATCTTAAGGAATGCTTGCTCCTGTGTCTGTAAGATAAAGTCTGCTACTGCCGTCGGCGTCTTTAGGCTTGTGTGCGCTACTAAGTCCAGAACACTTTGGTCGCGTTCGTGTCCGATACCACTAAGTATGGGCAGTGGAAAGTTTGCACAGAGCATACAGAGCTCGTAGTCATCAAAAGCTCGCAGCTCGCTGACAGCTCCGCCACCTCTAATAATGACTACTGCGTCAAAGAGTTCTACATTTTCGTGAATGCGGTAGAGCGCTTGACGAATGCTATCTGTCGTTTGCTCTCCTTGCATTGTCGCGGTAAAAAGCGCTGTCGTACAGCTCAGCCCATTGCTTCTGCTCTTAAGGTGCTTCATAAAGTCCCCGTAACCTGCTGCCGTAGGTGAGGAGATGATAGCTAGCCTTTGCAATGGAGTAGGGAGCGTTAAGCTTTTGTTTAGCTCAAGTAAGCCTTCTGATTTAAGTTTTTGGATTGTTTCTTGCTTGAGCTTAGCAATGTCTCCAAGAGAATAATTAGGGTCTATATCCCAAATGATAAGGTTTAAGCCATACTGTTCGTGAAAAGAGACTTGAACCTGTGCGAGTATAGCCATACCAGAGCTAAGTGTGTCAATGCCACTCGCCCTAAACTTTTTTATAATGCTTGGATATACACTTGCCCAGATACTTGCTCTAACCTTAGCACGTATCTGTTTACCTCCCTCTTGTCGCTCAAGAAGTTCGAGGTAGCAATGTCCACCTCCTGAAGAACGGAAGTCGCTCGTCTCGGCTCGTACCCAATAACGTTCGGAGTAAGTGCCTTCAAGGCAGGAACGTATAGAGCCGAGTAGGCGAGAGAGCGAATAATTCTTCTCTGAGGACATTGTATGTTTGACTTTGTCGGTCTATTCGCCAGTCTTCTGACGCATCGGAAGGTTTTTCACGCTGATGCCACGCTCGAAGCTAAGATCTAGCGAAATCAAAGTTTCTGTCGCTACAACCCCTGGGATTTCTTGAATGATGCCGTTCAAGATACGCATTAGGTCTTGATTGTCAATAGCATAAAGCTTAACAAGCATACTGTAAGGTCCTGTTGTGTAGTGGCATTCTACAATTTCCTCAATGTTCTGAATTTTTGGAACAACCTCCTTGTAGAGTGAGCCGCGCTCAAGTCGGATACCTACGTAAGTGCAAGTGCTGTAGCCTAATGCCTTAGGATCAACTTGATAACCTGGGTCGCGTACGATGCCCTCTGCAGTTAGTCGGTTCAGACGTTGGTTGACAGCCGAACGTGAAGCGCCACACTCCTCTGCGATGTCTTTGATTGAGAGGCGTGAGTTGCGAGATACAACGTTTAGTATTTTAACGTCGAGTTTATTTAATTTTTCCATAATCTATATTCTTATTGTTCTTTTCTGCTTCTGTCAACAAAAATACGATAATTTGCTAATATAAAGCAAGAAAAAACGTCTATTTGTTTGATTTTCTTGAGGATTTTCTCGTTAAACTATCCATCGCGACTTGTTTTATCCTGCTTCTTACCTTGCTATTTCTTGATTTGTGATGAGTTTCTTTGTTGCAAATGTCGTTATTTTAATAATCTTAAAGTTTCTCTTATCTCATTGATAGTTGGTGTTATTTATTTCACAGCGGAGTGAAATACTTTACACAGCGCTATGAAAAAGATTACACTCCGCTGTGAAATGAATAGTTATGCAGATAGGCTTTGAGTTCCTTCCCTTAGGCACTGAAGTTTCTTTTGCTAGAAACTTGAGTTTCTTGCGGTAAACATTTCACTTCTTCAAACTTAAGTGTTCAACCTTGGACTCATAAAAAACTATGGCAAGATAAATATCCTGCCATAGTCTCGTATATTATATTTAACGTTAGTTTGGTTTAAGGCTTTGTGTATAGTTCGTTTTAATAATTCCCCCTTGGAAGGGGGCAGAGTCACGTAGTGGCGAGGGGGATGAGAGGGCAAAATTAAATACATTTGCGACCTTTATATCTCCCCTGCCTGACGGCAGGTACTCTCCTGCCGAGAGTCCTTTGCATAACTGCTAGTTGGTAATTAAGTTTTTATCGAATAGCTATTATTTCGGTCATTAAGCCTGCCGAAATGCAGAAATAATAGCTGTATTTAGCCCAAGCGGTACGTTTCGACAGGCTCAACGACCGAATAGAGCCTTATTCAAAGTTAGCGTGCAAAGCTCTATTTCAAGGGAGAGTTTTTTATATAGAACTAACGTTATATTTAAGTAGGGGAAAGCCTATTTAGAGCTGTCGGTAAACTTTCAGATAATGCTTGTAGAATTGCTTCCATTCGGCTTGCTTAGCCAAGGCAAAGGACTGCTTGCGCAATTCCGTTAGCGTACCAAGTTCGCCCTTAGCTTGCTTGATAATTTGCTCGACAATAGCGTTTAGCACTTCCTCTTGATTGCTGTCGTCTCGCTCAATAACGCAGACAGGCGTCTTATGCTTTTGGAAAGCTTTATCCTTAGCTAAGACATCTTTTGCCCAAAGTCCAAAGCCTGCTAGGGTCGTTGTAATCGTTGGTACACCGAAGGCTACGCTCTCAAGAGGCGTATAGCCCCAAGGCTCGTAATAGCTTGGATAAATCGTCAAATCCATTGCAGGGAGGAGGTCGTAGTAGCTTAGGTTCAGCAAACCATCGTTTCCGTTGAGGTAGCAAGGCACGAAAATGATATTTACATTCTGATGAGTCTTATCTAAGCCTAAGTGCTTGCAATGGTTCACGTAAGCATCTTCGTGTATATTGTGTAACCAATGGCTGAGGTTAGGGTGCTGTAGCGTTTCGCTGTGCGTATCCGTCTCCATTAAGTGCTTAATGTCTGCACGAGCTTCGGCTATCCAAGCAGGGACAAGTACAAACGCAACTAACTCTCGCTTGCCTCGATACTGCTCTCTCGCTTTGGCAATAGCCTCTACAAAAACATCAATCCCTTTGTTACGGTATTCGTAGCGTCCGCCAAGAGAGATGAAGAAAGTCTTATCGCTTAGCTTACGCCCAAGGAGTGCCGAAGCAAGTTTAAGGAGTTGGCTTCTCCCTTCTTTGCGAACGGCTGTGTAAGCCTTCCCTTTCGGCACGAAATCTTGCCCAAAGCCATTGGGCAAAACAAAAGGCTCACGCTCTAAGAGTTGTGTTGCCTCTCGCTTAGTTAGTTCGCTTACGGTCGCAAAGCCATCGGCATTGTGCGCAGCAAGTTTCTCTACTTGGTGCTTGGCTTCCACGTTTAGCTCGCTAGCCATTTGGTCGCCGTTGTAATGCTCCATATATCTGTAAAGCTCTTTGCCATTGCCACAGATCGAGCGTCCAACCGTAGTGGCGTGCGTAATGAATAGGCTCTTTGCTTTGTCATTTAGTTTCTTGAAAGCGAGCAAGCCCATTGCAGTTTGCCATTCGTTAAAAATTGCAATGTTCTTGCCTCTAGGCTTAAGCGTATTGAGTAGGTTATCCATTAGGCGAGCTACTGAGACAGAGAAAAGCGAGCATTCGTCGTAATCGCCATAACCATTGTCGCTCTGCAGACCAAAGCTCTGCCACATCTCGAAAAAGATAGCCCCCTTTTCGTCCCAAAGAGGGGAGAAGTCAATCAGAATAACAGGAGGCTGTCCAACAATATCCCACTTACCAATAAGGGTTCTAAGAAGGAAGTTTGCCTGCTCCTTTTCTACCCACACTTTAAGGTTCTCAGGGCATTCTGCTATAAAATCTTGAGGAAGGGCTTCGCCTTCCTTCGCAAGTAAAGGACCTATAAAGACAACATTGCCTTTATGCTCTTGCATCATTACATTCGCACGAGAGGAAAGAACGGTGTAGATTCCTCCCATTTTGTTGCATACTTCCCAACTTGTTTCTAAAATCATAGTTTTGTCTTATTGATCTTAAATGAATAGTCGCCAAATCGTTGCAACAATCGTTGTTAATACAACTCCAAATGCAAGAGGTAGGAAGGTAGAAACAGCTGTCCAACGTAGGCTGTTTGTTTCCTTGTATATCGTATAAATCGTTGTGCTACAAGGGTGATGAAGAAGGCAGAAGAGCATTAGGTTCACAGCTGTGAGCATTGTCCAACCGCCCGCTTCTAGGATAACTTTCGTTTCTTCAGCACCGCCCTCAAAAAGAACTCCTGCATCGCCTTGCCCAAGTGTAAGGACTGTTAGCATAAGGATTGTAGGAATCACAACTTCGTTAGCGGGGATTGCTAATATATAAGCTAAGAGAATGACACCGTTTAGCCCCATAAACCAAGCAGGTGTTTCTAAGAAATTAATGCAATACTCGGCAATGCTGACACCACTAATGCTGACGTTACAGCTAAGCCAAATAAGCGCTCCTGCAGGAGCTGCGAAGATAATGGCGCGCCACAGCACTTTAAGCGTTCTATCAATCAGTGAGGTGTAGAGCGTTTGCCAGAACAATGGCGGACGGTAAGGCGGAAGCTCTAAGTGGAAAGTCGAAACCTCTCCACGCAAGACCGAGCGAGAGAGTAACCAAGATGAGCCGAACATAAAAGCAATACCTAGAATAGCGATGAAGAGGACGGCAAGCAAAGCGATTAAAGATGAGTAAGCGCTTGGGACAGCTGCCGAAATGAAGATTGTCGCGATGAGGATTTGCGTAGGCCAGCGTCCGTTACAGAGCGAGAAGTTATTCGTAATAATCGCAATAAGTCTTTCCCTGTTACTATCAATAATACGTGTAGATACAACTCCAGCTGCATTACAACCAAAGCCCATTGTCATCGTAAGAGCTTGCTTGCCGTGAGCTCCTGTGCGACGAAACATTTCGTCAAGGTTGAAGGCAACACGAGGCAAGTAGCCAAAGTCTTCCAATAAAGTAAATAGCGGGAAGAAAATTGCCATCGGCGGTAGCATAACAGCTATTACCCAAGCTGTGGAGAGGTAGATGCCGTCAATAAGGAAACCTACCCACCACGTAGAGACGCCTATACTTAGTAAGCCCTCTTTAAGCAACGGGTGTAAGTAGCCGACAAGCAATTCATCTAGCATAGAAGATGGATAATTTGCCCCAATAATCGTAAACCAAAAGACCAAGCCAAGCAGAATAATCATTATTGGGAAGCCCCAAGTTTTAGAGGTCAATATCTTATCTAACTTAATGTCAAAAGGAATACGTCCACGAGCATTTTCCTGATGTACAACCTCACTACAAATCTTGCCAGCCTCGGCATATAGTCCTTCAATCCATTCGTCGTGAAGATGTTCGCCAATATGTAGGCGTATCTCTCGGGCAAGGCTTAGCACTTCGCTGTTGTTGAAGCGCTTGAGCATACTATCATCTTGCTCAAGAAGTCGGAAAGCAATCCACTGTGTATTAACTTGATTAGGGTAATGCTTTTGGATTGCAGACTCTAATCGCAGAACTTCCTTCAGCGTTTTTTGAGACAGTTCGTGTTTCGTCTTAGGCACGCAAATATATTGTCCTCTTGCTACTTGCTCCACAGCGCCAAGGAGCTCTGCTAGACCTTGTCCCGAGCGTGCTGAAGCTCCTACTACAGGAATGCCTAGACGACGAGACAGGGCTTTAAGATTAATCTCTATCTTATTGCGCTTTGCTTCGTCAAGGAGATTGACGCACAGCACTGCTTTATTCGTAATCTGTAGGACTTGAAGGATTAGATTGAGGTTACGCTCCAAGCGAGTAGCGTCTGCAACGATAACGGTTACATCAGGTTCTCCGAAGAGTATAAAGTCGCGTGCTACCTCCTCGTCCTCACTCGTAGAAGAGAGTGAGTAAGTTCCCGGTAAATCAATGAGATGATAGTCTTCGCCACGGTAAGCAAAAGAGCCTTCAGCTTTGCCGACAGTCTTCCCCGGCCAGTTGCCAGTATGTTGCTTAAGTCCCGTCAGCATATTGAAGACGGTACTCTTACCTGTGTTGGGGTTTCCAGCTAAAGCGATTGTATATTTCGCCTTACCTTTAGTATCTTTTTTGCGTTTTAAGCTTGCTAATCCTTGTTTAGGACAGACTTCACATTGGGTATTTGTCATTGTTATTCTGCTTTTGCGTGCTTAAGTTCTTTCACAAGTATGTAGCGTGCTTGGTCTCTTCTTAGTGCAATGGCTGCACCTCTTACGACGTAAGCAATAGGATTGTTCATCGGAGAAGTCATATCAATTTGCACAACGCTTCCTCTAACAAAGCCTAAGTCCATCAGTCGTCTTCTCATTGCTCCACGGCAAGATGGAGATAGTCCGATGATTTCTGCTTCTTCGCCCTCCTTAAGTGAAGAGAGACGTTTGCAGTTTTTTTCTTCACAGAGCTTCTTCTCTTCCTCATCGGCTTCTTTGAGTGTCAGAGCTTCTATAGCTTCCTTTGGGAGCCTAAAGCTTTCGCCTTCATAGCTGAAACTAAAGTCTTCGGCATTTATTTCCTCAATCTTGATTAAGGCGTGCCGTGCCAATCCAGTGTTGTGTATGACTTTGAATAGCTCAAGGTCATCATCTTCTATGTGTAGCACTTTGAAGATCTTCCCAAGCTCTAATGCAGTCTCAGATGGACTAGGCTGATGTGCTAGCTGGAGCTCAGCGTTAGGAATAGGATCGCCGTGCGGATCAAAGAGTGGGTGTCCAAGCAATTTCTCTAGTTCCTTAACCTCTGCTTCGCTAAGCTTGTGCTCCATAACTTCGGCTTGTGTATGCCACTCTTCGGCATTATAACCCGAATGCTCAGCAAGATAAAGCTCATAGATACGGTGCTGACGAATGAGCTGTAAAGCCCGTTCGTCGCCTTGCTTGGTCAGGCGAAAGGGATTAACCAAGAGATAGCCCTCTAGGGCAAGCTGTCCAATAGCTTCGTTTAACTCTTTTGGACTGATGTTAATGCTTGTTGCTAGCTCAATCAAGTCAGTCTTATTAGCAAGAGTTTGCTCGTGCTTGTAGATTGCCTTGATTAAGTCCTCTTGGATAATCTTCTGAGTTCTTTGGGAACTGCCTTTGCCCTTAGCCCCTTTCTGAAAAATCTTGAAGCCCATAAGTTCTTCTTTTTAGTCTTGAATTAGTTCAAAGTCTAGCTGTTTACGCTCGAGGTTGGCTTGTGCAACGCGAATGGTTAGCTTGTCGCCTATGACAAAACGTTTACCAGTGCGTTCGCCAACAAGAGCATACTCTTCTTCAATATAGTTGTAGTAGTCATCGTCCAAGTCGCGCATAGGCACTAAACCTTCACACTTATTCTCGGTAATCTCTACGTAGATGCCCCAATCAGCTAAGCCTGAGATAACGCCCTCAAAGGTTTCGCCTAAGTGGTCGCTGAGGAACTCAACTTGCTTGTATTTAATCGAAGCACGCTCTGCTTGAGCGGCAAGCATTTCCATCTCTGAGGAATGTTTACACTGCTCCTCATACTTAACCGCATTCTCCGAGCGCTTAGCTTCAACCATATAACGCGTTAGTAAGCGATGAACCATAAGGTCAGGATAGCGACGAATAGGTGAAGTAAAGTGCGTATAATGTGGGAAGCCAAGACCGTAGTGTCCGATATTTTGCGTCGTATACTTGGCTTTTGCCATTGTACGGATAGCAATTGTTGAAATAAAGTTATCTTGAGCTGTACCTTTGACTTGGCTTAGTAGGGCGTTAATGCCGTGACTAAGCTGTTGGTCGCTACCTTTCGTATTAAGCTGGTAACCCATACGAGAGATGAAGGCTGATAGTTTATTGATTTTCTCTTCCTCTGGTCTGTCGTGAATGCGATAGACGAAAGTCTTAGGCTTTTTCTTGCCTTTGCTGATGAACTCCGCTACAGCTTTGTTAGCTAGGAGCATAAATTCCTCAACGAGCTGATGAGCTTCGAAGCTTTCCTTAATGTAAACGCCGACAGGTCGTCCCTTTTCGTCAAGGTTAAAGCGAACCTCAGGACGCTCAAAAGAGATGCTACCATTCTTAAAGCGTTCGGCTCTAAGCTGTTGAGCAAGCTCGTTTAATTTTAATACCTCAGCCTTAAAATCGCCTTCTGCCCCCTTGATAATCTCCTGCGCTTCTTCGTAAGTAAAGCGTCTATCACTGCAGATTACCGTGCGTGCAATGCGATAGTTGATGATTTTTGACTCCTTATCTAGCTCAAAGATACAGCTGTAGCTGTATTTTTCTTCATTAGGACGGAGCGAGCATAAGCCATTACTCAAGCGCTCTGGTAGCATTGGGATTGTTCTATCCACAAGGTAGATACTCGTTGCACGCTTGTAAGCTTCTCTGTCAATAATACCTTTTGGCTCAACGAAATGACTGACGTCTGCAATGTGAACGCCTACTTCGTAATTGCCGTTCTCCAATGTTCTAAGTGAGAGTGCATCGTCAAAGTCTTTTGCGTCCTTAGGGTCAATCGTGAAGGTTGGCACTTTGCGGAAGTCCTCACGTTCGCGTAGCGCCTCTGCTGTAATCTTACCACTTAGCTTTTCGGCTTCTTCTTCAACTTCTTTTGGATAGCTGTACGGCAAACCAAACTCCGCTAAGATAGCGTGCATCTCGGCATCGTTGTCGCCAGACTTCCCAAGTACATCAACAATCTCTCCCTTAGGGTTTTTCTCATTCTCCTCCCAGCCTAGGATACGTACAAGCACTTTATCGTTTGTTTTCGCTCCATTGATATGCAGACGGCTGATGAAAACATCTTGCCTAAGTTGGCGGTTGTTTGAAGTAAAGAAAGCATTGTTGCCTACAAGCTCACAAGTGCCGACGTATAGCTCTTGGCTACGTTCCAGAACTTCAACGACTTCGTACTGACTCTTTCGACCTCGATTGCCTTTGACCTTACGTACGAGTACTCTGTCACCGTTCATTGCTCGTCCCATTCGTCTATCGTCAATCTCAATAGCTTCTTCGTCTTCTTTGCCTAGCTCACGGAAGTAGCCTCTTCCCGAACTGTAATTGAATACGCCTTCAATAGCTCCACGGCGGTTAATCTTCTTTCTATAACGTCCGAGTTCGACTTCTTCAAGCAAATCAAAGTCAACCATCTCCTCCAGCACTGCGACAACCTGCCTTTTCTGTGCCATCGTTGTCTGCCCGAAGGCGTAGCAAACTTGTTTGTATGTAATGACTTTATCGCCAGCCTCAGCAAAGAGGTTTGCGATAGCTTCTTCTATTTTTGCCGTCGTAAAGAGTTGTCTTGCTCGACGGTTCTTCTTATTAAGCTGTCTTTTTTTCGCTTTTTCGCTTTGTCTTTTAGCGTTTCTTTGGGTCTTAGATGATGTTTTTTTATCTGTGTGTTTTTTGACCTTTGTCATACTTAACTTTTTATTTGTCAATAATTGAATTCTTGATTATTTCTGCCAGTTGAATAGTTGTAAGGCTTTCATTTGACTAATAAGAATTTTTGTTTTGGGACTTGTTATTTTCTTCTAGGAAATACCTGTCTATAACAAACCCAATCTATATACAAATATACATTATTTATGTGATATAATTCTTGTATTGTGTAAGTGGTTGTATTTTAGTGGTTTGCATGTTGTTTTGAAACGTGCCAAAAAGTTTTCCCATAAACTCCGCGGAGTTTATGGGAAAACTTCTTTTAGTTTAGCGTTAAAGTCTCAGAAGTTTAGCGGAAAACTTTTTGAACTAAATGCTAAGGCTAATAAAATGCTCTTTTAGAAAGGATAGCCAATAGAGAGATGGAAGCCCAGCGCATCGGTAAAATGTGGGATATTATACCAGCCACTGCGGCTCGTTTTGTAGGGTAGATGCAGACCAATACCCACATCAAAGCGTAGGACTAAGTAGCTTAGGTCGTAGCGTAAACCAAGACCAGTGCCGACGGCAATCTGATTGAAAAAGTCTTTCGCGTCCCTAATCTCACCGAGAGAAGCCCCTTCACGCTGTTTGTCTTTCCTTAGTAGCCACACATTTCCTGCGTCTATGAAAGTCGCTAGCTCAAGGTCTCCGATAAATTTACTGCGGTACTCAATGTTAGCTTCAAGCTTAGCATCTCCCACGTGATCCATAAAGCTATAGGCATTTTCTTCCTTATTATGGTAGCGTCCAGGACCTATGCTACGCACTGTATAGGCTCTAATGCTGTTAGCTCCGCCAACGTAGAACTGCTCCATATAGGGAGCGTGTAGCATATTGCCATAGCTGTAAATTGCTCCTACGCCTAGGCGTGTGGCAAGTGTTCGCTTGCGGTCTATCTTATAGGCATAACGGAGTTCGGTACTTGCTTTGACGAATTGGGCGAAGGGTACGCGGAATAGTTCCTTGGTCTGATTGTAACTTTGACTTTTATCAATGAGACTGTATAAAGTATTTGTGAGGTTACCTGCCTGACTTATAGAGGAGTGGCTGAAGATTGAATGCCTTTTATTTGTCCCTAACTTATCTTGAAAGGTATAGCTATAAGCCATTTGAGGAATCAAAACACTTTGAAAACTTAGCCCTAGAGAGGGATTTGCCTTAAGGATCTTTGCAAAGTCTGGGCTTGTATGGCTCAGCTGATTGTAGGCAATAGAGAGGGGCGTTATGTTGTGCTTATGCTTACTCGTTTTTTGAAAAAGGTAATTCATTGATAAACCGAAGTTGTTCAAATTGTAGTAACCTGAGCGATGAATTTTGTCGCCGTTGAGCTTGAAAACCGTACTTATATCGCCATCGTAGTCCTTAAAGAGCGCCTTCGGTAAGAGAAGTTTTGGGATTGAAAGTGAAAATTCTAGCCCAAACTGAAAGCTGTTGATGGAGAGCTTATAATCACTTGACGGAGCTTTGCCTGTCTGCCATTCATAGCCTCCATAGAGCCGAGCAGAAACAACTTCTCCCCCTCCGAATGCATTGCGCCTATCTAGTCCAAGGCTTAGACCTGGACCAATGAAATCGTTACTCTTTAAATTGAAGAGTGCTTCAAGGGAAGTGTTCCAAACCTTATCGGCTTGTAAGAGGATATTTAGGTCAAGTAAGTGCCTGCCTAAGCTGTCTTCTTCTGATGGGGCTGGCGTATAATTAAATTCAATGCCTGCAAATGCTCCAAGCTTATTGAGCCTTTGTAGGCTTAAACGCTCCTTACTACTGCGATAGAGGCTGTCAGGTCTGAGCTGTAGGCAGTCATTCATTACCTCGTCTCTAACGGGGAAACGTTTGTCAAAGAAAAGCTTAATGCCTTTGTCTAATTGCTTTCTATCTCTTGAAAGGCTAAGCGCAAGCTCATTGCCCTCGGTCATACGTACGTTTATATTGCGAATGTGATAGGGGCGTAGTGCCTTTGGATTTATAGGCTTGCTGTAACTTGTCCTTAGGTTGATATGCTGAGGACTATTCAGACTATCGGCATCAAAGTGAATATCTTTCGGCGTGAAGTAGTAGAGTCCATTCTCTCTGAAGGCTTTTGTTATGGCATCTTGCTCTGCCTTTAGCACATTTAGACTGAAGCGTTTGCCCTTTGCTAACTGACTATGTTTGCTATGCTCCCAAATGACGCTGTCGCCAAGCCTTTGCTTCGGCAGATAGGCAATACTATCATAAGTGTAGGGCTTGCCTAAGTCCACTTCATAGCTGAGCTTAGCCCTTTGCTTTTTATAGGGAATTACGCTATGCCTAACCTTAGCAGAAAAGTAGCCATTCTCAGCAAGTAAGCGCTCTGTAAGCTTAGTTCGCATCGTCGGATTGACCTGCTCTAGGTAAATCGGTCTCGAGCCTAGGCGATGAAGTGTACGCCCTAAGAAAGTGCTGTCCTTTTGGTATTTGAGATAGAGGTGAGGTCCAATGAGAGGTATTAGGCGCCAGCGGTAGAAAGAACTGCCGAAGATGGCGTTGTTTGGCGCATAACTGAGTTGCTCCTCTACGAGGCTAAGCACTTCGTCATTATCCTTGTCGCCCTCTATTGCTTTGATGTCAAGCTCCTTAATCCCGAGGTAAAGAATTTCCTTAGGCTTCTGATAAGGGCGTATTGAGCAGGAGGATAGCAATCCAAGCATTAGGACAAGCGCCATAATGCTTAAGCTTCCGAATTTATGATTAGCTCCTTTCATCTTTTACTGACTTGATTGTATGATTGTGTTCTGCTCCTCTTTACCTCCTGTAGCTACAGGGAGTTGGAAGTTCTCCACCTTAATGACTTTCGCTTTAGGCTTTGGCTTACGTTTCTTGAAGAGACGGAAAAGGTCGCTAAAGCGTCTTAGCTTGCGCTTCATCATATAGCCTAAGCCTGTCTCTGTATATTCCCCTTCTAAGATGTCATCTAGCACACGCTTGTAATAGAGCTTGAGGTGCTGTTCTGCGCGTTTATCAAGCTGATATTGTAGAGCGATATTGTCAATGAAAGACTGCTCTCGATTGGTCTTATTACTCTTGCCAACTTGAACTTTTCCTCCGATAACGAAGCGGAGACGTTCATCGTAGAAGCCTTTGCTGAAGCTATAAGTATAGTTCGTGTAAACGTCGCCATTCGTGCCATTATTTAGCTCCATTCCGAGGTTGAAGTCGGTGTCTTTGAGTAGGGTATTCGTAACGGCGTTGAGCCTTGACTCAAGAATTGCCGTCAGGGCATTGTTGAGATTGTTATTGCCTTTAGCGATATAAATCCCTGTTGTCAGGAGTGAAAGCGCTTGTTTGTTGCGCTCTTGCTTCGTCATTCTTCGTATGTCGTTCTGAACTTTGAGGTTCTCAGGCGCAGAGCAGTCAAAGGAAAGGTCTAAGTCCTCCAGAGAATTGAGGATATTCATACTGACGACAAAGCGCACTTTTTCGTTCTTATCTCCATTAGAGACGTTAGCTTTCATCTTATAATTGGCTTTGAGCTTGATGAGAGGATTGAACATATCTCCATTGAAACTGACATAAGAGCTTGGATCTAGTTCGAAGGTTTTCTGCCCTACGACAGGAATTGTATAGCGCAATTTCCCTGCTCCGTTCATCTCATAGCGTCCAAGAAGACGTGTCTCTCCGTAAGGAGGAGAGGAGAGCTGCAAGCGTCCGCCTCCACTTGTCGTTAAGAAGTCGCTACCATTGCGGTCAAGGTCTACAGTGAAACGTACAGAAGGCTCAATCGTTATGCCGATATTGATGTCGGTTGCACTCTCTTGATTATCTAAAAGCAGTGGCTCAGCCGTGAAAAGCGTATCGGCAAAGTCCGAGAAGCTAACCACTTCGGACATATTATCTGTCAGCTGAAGCGGGCTGTCTTTCATAATATAATGGCAGTTTGTGCCATTATCAATGCTCAGACCTCCACGGAGCTTTAAGTCCGCTCCTTTGCCTAAGAGCTGAAGATTTGCCGAGGCGAGGAGCTTACCATAGAGCAGTTGTACATCATCTTTAGCCTCTTTTGTGTCGAAGAGCAAGAGTTCATCTGCCGTAATGTTGATGTCTGTTAGCGCACCTTTAGGGCTGACGAGCTTGCACGAGCCGTTTAGATAGAGGGCGTTGTTCGGATTAGCCTGCGAGAGCAAAGCGTAGTTGTCAAAGCGCAGTGTTCCATTCTTAATTTTAAGGGGCTGCTTATCTAGCTCAAACATTGAGCTGTATGCCTTGAGGTCAATGCCTGCCTCTTTGCCAAGTATCTCGCCGTTGAAGCTTGGTTTTGCTAGTGCCCCGCCCACATTGAGACTTCCATTTGCTTTCCCCATAAGGGCAATGTCAAAAGTTGAAATGAAAGGATTTGCCAAGACTAAGGGGAAGTCTAACAGGGCAATACGGCATTCAATTTCTTTACTTTTATGCTCAGGTCTGTAGATGCCATCTAAGCTTAGGCTTTGGACACCTGCATAGCTCACTTCTGCCGTTAGGTAATGTGAGTTGTCATCACGTGGCTGGTAGAAAAGAGCTGAGGCAAAGTGTCCGAGTTCCTTTCCCTCATAACTTAATTTATTGATGGAGACATCGCCTGTAATCATTGGTAGGGCTATCAAATCGCCTTGGCGTTCATAACTTAAGTCTGCCGAAAGTAAACCGCCAACTTGAGGGGCGAAATGTTCAAGGTAATGGGCTAAATCTATTTGGCTGAGGCGAATCGTTCCCAGCTGCTTCCCTGCTATAGTATCCGTTGCTGAGAGATAAATGCCGTCGCGCTTCTCTCCAATGAGGTTTATACTACCGCCAATGAGTTTGCTCGCTTTGTTTAGGCGTATGAAGTTGTTTGGATTAACGCGCATCTTATGCCCTGCTAAGATAACCTTCTCCTGCGGAATATGTAGCTTAAGCGCTTTCCCTAGCCAATTCACATTGAGGTTCAGATTCTGTATCTCTTCTTTGTTTTTACCCCAAATTTGAGTTTTCAGTTCGGCCGAATCAAGCGTGCTCTCTAGCCTTGCCTTGATACGGAATGGCTCTTGATGGCGGAACTTTTCCTTATTGACATCTAATGAAAGGGCTAAGCGCTCTGCTCCTTTAGAGTCCCAGTTAAGGCTTTCTAAATTAGCTTTGATTTCATTTATTCTAAGAGCATTCTTGCGAATTTGCTTAATCTCAGCGCTACCTCTTAAGCCTTTTTTCTTGGAGTTAGATAGCTTGAGCATTGCTTCCTCTACTGATAGCCTGAACTGTGCTAAGTACGGTCTGAGGGCATTCTTTTTGCCCATACTGAATGCTAGCTCCGCCTCAGGCAATTGAGCTAGGAGTTCTTTGATGTTGTTTTGTCCTTGTTCCGTTTCTTCAAGTGTTTCTTGCCCCAGAAGTTTTGTTGAGTTAAGGAAGTTATCTACCTGTATCTGTAGACTATCCAAAGGACTTGACAGCTGTAGGTCGCAGAGGAGATCGCCTGAGCTTAAGTTTGCTTTACACGCTTTTTCATCAGTCTGTAGCTTAACTTTGACTTCCTCGGGCTTGATTTCTTTGTCATCTATATGAAGCTTAAGGTCAGAGAGCTGCACTTCTAACCTGTGCTTCAAGCCTAAGTCGCTGAAAAGTTCGCCCTGCAACTTAAATTTAGTTGAGAGAGGTATTCCCACAAAGCCCCAATAATATGGGTCTAAGTCTTCAGCATTAAGGTTGAGACTTGAGGACAGTCCTCCCTCGTGCAGGAGTCCGTCCATCAATAAGCTGAGGTTAAACCCTTTGTTAAAGCTATTGAGCGCGAGGTTTAGCTCTCCCTTCTGAACCTGCCCCTCAAGGCTAATATCTTTTAATATCTTATCCGTGTAATGCACCTCATCAAGCTGAAGCATTAGCTTGCCTTTTAGTTGCTTTGGACGCTTGAAATTAAGGTTGTTACTCTTAAGTTTCAGCTTCCCTGAGATAAGTCCTAGGCTATCCTGTGGCAGGAACTGCTTCAGATCAAGGCTATCCAACTTAATATCTAAATCACTAGCACCACTCTGCTGATTGTAAAAGCCCTGCAAGGTCATTGCTCCTTCACGCTCTATTGCCTTAAGCTCAGTCTTATATTGATTACCTCTAAAGCTGATGTCGCCCTTTACTTTCAAGCCATTGGGGAGCTTGTAGCGCTGAGCTTGCTCTTTCGTTAGGGCAAGGGCTAGCAAAGACTGCGCCTCTTCTTTGCAGAGCAGGGATACGTTAAGCTTCCCCGAGGGCTTATTCGCTTTGTTCATAAGGGATACTTGCCCCTTACTTTCACAACTAAGCACCTTATCCCAATTAAGATTAAGTTGTTGTATACTTAGCTTTTCAAGCGTACCTTGAGCTTTTATCTTGGCATTGATAGGAGCAGTCCACTTCTTTTTAAGCTTCTGTTCTGTAGGTGCTTGGCTAAGGTTTTTCTCTCCCTTAATGAAGGTTTCTAAACGAATGCCACTTAACAAGTAAATATCCTTCGGAGAAAGGCTAAACTCGCTCTGTATTTTGCCTTGCGCTGTTTCAATTTTACTAAGGGACGATTTCTCTAAATAGACGTCACCGTCAAGCTTAGAATGCGCTGTCCTAAGTCTAATGTCCGAGAGCTTGATGCCTCCTTTATTGATTGCTGTTGCTGTGCTTAAGCTCTTGAGCCTAAATCCCGAACGCTCTCTGAACTTAAATTCTTTTAGCTGAAAAGCAAGCTTTGGCTCGGTGTTAAGCTCGGCATCAAAATTGCTGAGGCTAAGCTTGATGTCTTGTAGGTCTAAATGCTGATGGTCAAGGTAGGGCAGTCTGCTTTTTCTGCCGTCAATGCTGTAGTCAAGCTTTGGAGTTTTAAGTGCTAATTTCTTAAAACTTAGCGCTGTTTGCTCTAAGTTTAATTGATTCTCTTCTAGGCTTAGCTCAGCAATGTTAGCTCTGAGATAGATGCTGTCTTTCGGCATTGTAAGGCTAAGCTCACTCTCTAGTAGCTTAATGTTGTTGGCTTGTATCTGCCATTTAAGCGCTTCGGAGTTGTCGTCTTCGGGACTACTTCCTGTGCTTGTGTAATGAACTTTTAGCCCCTTCGTGGTCAAGGCATCTAGCAGGACGCGTTCACTCTTGAGGTCGCAGTCCAAGGCATTCAGCTCTAGTTGCTTGAGTTGTGCAGAGGCTTTGCTCGTGCCAAGGCTGTCGGCATAATTAAGTGCTAAGTCTTTTAGCTCAAGGTCTTTCAGACTAAGTCTGTCGTTGAGCATAGGGCTAAGCTGAAGCTCTGCTGATAGCTCGCCAATTCGTCCGTTGAGTTGCGTTGAGCTGAGGGGAGTTTGATTGCCTTCCTTGGGTGAGAAGTTGAGGTTTTTTATATGTAACTTAGCTGGGAAGCCGAGACGTAACTGCTCCACTTTGATATTCATATCCAAAGCCTCGCTCAGCTTTTCGCTTGCTGTTTGCACGGCAAAGTCCTGAATAAATGGAACGTAAAGAAGCAGTACTACCATAAGTGGCAATACTATTGGGCTTAGTAATAGGGCTATGATTAGCCGTCTTTTCGTTTTTTTCTGCACGATGCTTCGTCTCTATATACAAAGGTAATCATTTCCCTTTTGATAACGTTTCGCAAGGCTTTTTGTTTCGCGGAGTATCGTTCGAAAAAGTTTTCCCATAAACTTTCAGAAGTTTAGCGCTAAAGTCTAAAAAGTTTTTGGGAAAAGTCATCTGGGTTTATGGGAAAACTTTTTTGTCTTTTTGTTTTGGTGTTGTAAGTTATTGTTAATTAAGTGTTTATAATCCTCTTGAAAGGCGCTATTTTTGAAGAGTTATATTATGCTATAATGTCCTTGCTTTGCTCGTTTATTACTTTGCTGTATTCTAAAATTCTAGGAAAAGGGAGGCATATATATTGTTCAAATACCCGTCTTAAAGCTAAATGTTGCTACCTGTGTATAGTATCAGCTTTTGGCTTTATTTTGATATACTTGGAGATACAGCCCTATTATTATTATCTTTGTATGTTAAATATGTTAGAAAGTAAGAAAAATAAAATAGAAATGGGAAATATCATTCCTCCATCTCCTTGTTATGTCTTGGAGGAAAGGCTTTTGCGTCGTAATTTGGAGTTGATTCGTTCCGTGGCAGAACGCTCAGGTGCTGAGATTATTTTGGCATTTAAGTCTTATGCTTTGTGGAAGACTTTTCCTATTATCAAAGAATATATTAAGTATAGTACTGCAAGCTCGATTTATGAAGCTCAGCTGGCTTATGAAGAGATGGGGGAGAAGGCGCATACCTTTAGCCCTGCGTACTCGCTAGAGAATTTTGACACAATGCTTCAGTATAGCAGTCATATCACGTTTAATTCGCTGAGCCAAATAGAGGCAATGCGGAGCAAGGTGGAGACGGCTGAAGGAGTTTCCTTTGGTTTGCGTATCAATCCCGAATACTCGGTAGTAGAGACGGATTTATACAATCCTTGTGCCGCAGGTTCGCGCTTTGGTGTAACGGCTCAAGAGCTTGGTGATAAGCTCCCAGAAGGGATTGAAGGTCTGCACTTTCACGTACTTTGTGAGGGTGAGGCAGAGCAGTTGAGAGAGGTTTTGCTTTCTATAGAAAAGAACTTCCCTAATGCTCTGAAGCAGGCTAAATGGCTCAATATGGGAGGAGGACATTTGATGACGAGGGCAGACTATAATGTTGAGT
>PDWI01001977.1_pt1 | contig 31689 bp, 35 predicted proteins | sample 1430891 | NCBI WGS metagenome assembly PDWI01 (sample SAMN01162508, study PRJNA174530) | Oral metagenome, whole genome shotgun sequencing project. | biome: Marine environment; feature: Marine mammal; material: Swab sample of the gingival sulcus; isolation source: swab sample of gingival sulcus... | reverse complement strand
TTTTCTAAATCTATAAAATCTAAGATGAGTACACAAAGAACCTCCTTTAGCCTTGTCTTCTTTGATAAACTCATATATCTTAGTGTGTGAAATATGTATGTTTTCATATAGTTTTAGTCTATTTGATATTTGTTTAGGAGACCAATCTAGCTTGATATATTTTTAAGATCATTAGTCATCTTTTTGTTTGATATGGATGAAGTATAATATCTTCTTGTCTGTGCTATCTTTTGAACTTTATTGGCAGTGTAGCGTTTCATGATGAGACTACTATTTCTTTTTAGTTCTCTACTTATAGTTGAAGGATGAACATTTAGTTCTTTTGCTATGTCTTTTTGACTAAACCCTGCCTTTTTATCTCAAAGAGAGTGTAAGCACAAGAAGCTTCAATATGATATCTTTGTTGTAAGGTTAAATGTTTATAGTGCATACTTTTCCTTTGAACATTGGCGTGCAATAAATAAAAGATTATAACATTTAACCCTTTCTTTATTAAAATTTACAATGTTTTATTTTTTGTTTTGAAAAAATTGTGGTTTAGGGTTTAATTGAGGGTTTAGTCAGTGTATAAAAATTCTATAAGCTTTTTTTATAAATGCTAGTATATACTTATTTTTAGATATTGTATATACAAGGATTGAAAATGCAAACTTACAATACAAAGATATTTAAAAGTGGAAATTCTCTTGCTGTGAGGATTCCTAAGGATATAGATGTTAGCAATTACAAAGAAGTGATTATTTATCAAGATAACAATAAAATTGTAATTTCGCCAAAGATAGATCAAAGCAAGTGGGACTTGCTTTTTGATAAGCTTGAAAATATAAAGAGTGATGATATGGAAGTATCAAAGTTGCCACCTCAAAAAAGAGCTAAATATTTTGATTGAGATTTAGATATGAGATACTTGCTAGATACAAATATTTGCATTTACATAATCAATAAAAGTCCGATTGGTGTTTTAAAAAAGCTTAATGAGCACAAGGGGGATGAAATCTTTATATCTACTCCAAGCGTATCGGAACTTTTTTATGGTGTTGAAAATTCTAAACAAAAAAGTGAAAATTCGATAAAATTAAGCATATTTCTCACGTTTTTTGAGAATAATATTTTACCTTTTGATGAAAAGAGTGCAAAAGAATATGGAAAAATAAGAGCTTACATAAATCAAAACAATAAAAAACAAATAGGCGATAAAGATATGGATATAGCAAGTATAGCCATATCCAATAAATCTATCTTGGTTACAAATAACCAAAAAGGTTTTGAATTTATCCCAAATTTAAAGATAGAAAATTGGGCTTAATGTATTATTGTGAAACAAACCTCTTATACCCCAAAACCAAGAAAAATGCACAAGAAGCTAAAAGTATAATGCTTGCCCCAGAGCTTACATTTAGAAAGTAGGAGATAAAAAGTCCACTAAGGCAAAAAAAGCATGATATGAGTGTGGAGAGGATTATCATGGAGCTTAAATGTTTGCTAAAAAGTTGGGCTATGAAAGGTGGGATGGTAAGCAAGGCTATAACCAAGATAAGACCAACGGTCCTAACACTAACAACTATACACAAAGCCACCAATGCTAAGAGTAAAAAGTAAAGTATGTTTACTCTAATACCCCTTAAAAGTGCAAATTCGCTATCAAAGCTCATGGCTTGCAATTTTCTATAAAGAAGCAGTGAAACTAAGATAACCACTCCACTAACACTAGCCATTGCTGTTATATCTATTTGGGAAACACTTAATATTGCACCAAAAAGATAACTCATCAAATCCACATTATATCCAGGTGTTATATCGGTAAAAATAATACCAATAGCCATACCTAAAGCCCAAATAGCTCCTATGATTGCATCTGTATTTTGTTTATTTTTTAGGGTGATTAAACCTATCAAAAAAGCTAACAATAGGGCAAAAACTCCCCCACCCAAAAGTGGCTCAAACCCTAGAAAAAAAGCTATACCAACTCCGCCATAAGCCCCATGAGCTATGCCTCCACTGAGAAAAACCATGCGATTTATAACCACATAAACCCCTAAAATTCCACATGAAATGCTAACTAAAATACTCGCAATTAGGGCATTTTGAAAAAAGTCTAAACTTAGTATATCCATTATATTTCCTCGTGGTGGGCTGGGTTATTGCAAGTGCTCTGGGTGATGATTTCCACTGGACAAAGGTGGTTGTTTGTGCTTTTTATGTTATCTATGATATTTTGTTTTGCCTTTAAATTTGCAACATCATGCATGTATAAATTTTTATTTACGTGGGCAACTTTGTTAGCAAAACTAACAGAAATATTTATGTTATGACTAACAACTATTATACCTAGATGTTTGTTTAAGTCTTTTAGTAGCTTATAAATTTGGATCTGCCCATCCGTATCTATGCTAGAGGTTGGCTCATCAAGTAAAATAAGCTTTGCTTCGCAACATAATGCCCTTGCTATGTAAACCCTCTGCCTTTGACCGCCCGATAGATTTGAAATATGCTCATCCGCCAAGTCCCCAACTCCCACCTTTTCTAAAGCGTCTTTAGCCTTTTTTTTGTCTTCTTTTGAGTAAAATCCCAAACCCTTTTTGCCAAGTCGTCCCATCAGGGCAACTTCTAGGCTAGTGATTGGAAATATTTGATTTACATTTGTATTTTGAGGAACATAAGATAGGATATTTTTGTTATATCTAGGATTTTTACCAAAGATTGAGATCTTGCCTTTGTTTGGATCTAAAAGTCCTAAAATTAACTTTAAAAGGGTAGATTTTCCGCCTCCATTTGGTCCTATTATGGCTAAAAAATCCTCTCTTGTAAGGGAAAAATTTATATTCTCCAAAACCTTTTGCCTATCATAGGTAAAATCCACATTTTCTAAAATAATATCATACATCTATGCTCCTAAAATTTAGATGTAGCCAAAAAATTTTTTCATTATTTGAGCGTTTTTTCTAAGATCTTGGCTGTTCTTATAAGTTCTTCTTCCCATTTGGGTGAAAGCTGGTCTATGGAAATAACTTTGCCATTTATTTGAGAGGCTATCACCTTTGCACTTTTTTGGGAAAATTGGCGTTGAACTAAGATTGAGGGTATATTTTTTTCCTTTGCTTCATTTATGATTTTTTGCAAATCTTTAGATCTTGGTTTTTTGCCCTCTATCTCGATTGCTTGCTGATTTAGACCATATCTTTTTGCAAAATATCCCCATGAGGGATGATAGACTAAAAAGGTTTTTCCTTGTTTATTTTTTAGTATATTTTTGATTTTTGCATCTAGATTGTCTAATTTTTTGTTGAAAGCATTTAGGTTTTTTTCATATAAAGCTTTGTTTTGTGGATATTTTTTTATGAGTGCTTTTACCATATTTTTTGCTTGAATTTTCACAAGTATAGGATCGAGCCAAATGTGTGGATCAAGGATTTTTTTATCATCATGGGAATGTGGATTGTGGGATTTCATGGCAATCTTTTCTACGCCTTCTTGGGTTTTTACGATCTGAAGTTTTGGAAAAATCTCTTTAAATTTTTTAAGCCAAACCCTCTCAAAGGGGACGCCAATGGCAAAATATATATCACTTTTTTCCAACTCTTCCATTTGTCTTGGTTTTGGCTCATAGGTAGCAGGGGATGCTCCAGGAGGAACTAAAACATTAATGTCTAAGGTATTTTCGGCAATTTGTTCTAGAAAATATTTTTGAGGCAAGATACTAACACTTATACTTTGCTTAGCAAATAAACTAACGCCTAAAAATATAAAAAAAATTAAATTTTTTTTCATTTATTTCTCCGATAAAATTTCAAGAAATTGTACACAAATGCAACTTAGTTGCACCTTAATTAAAAATTATGTTTAAAAAGTGTAAAATATCGCCCTAAAAGGATAAAAATGCATAAAAAAGCAAGGGAAATCTTAACCAAATCAAACCTAAAAATAACCGATACTAGATGCGCTATACTTTCACTTTTACTTAAAAGCAATTCCCCTGTAAACTATGATCAAATAAAAGAAAAACTCTCCCTAGATAAGGCAACCTTTTATAGAAATATGATAATTTTTGAAAAAAAAGGTATCATAAATAAATTTGAATCAAAAAACAGAGTTTGGCATTATGAAATAGGCGAAAGCAAGCACGCCCATTTTATCTGTGAACTTTGTCATGAAATAGTATGCTTCAAGACAAAAGTTCCCTTTGAAATGGAAGGATGTCATGTAACAAGTATGACTTTAAAAGGATTTTGTGCTAAGTGCTCAAAAAAATTAGCAACATCTGGCCCACTAAAGAACTAAAATGTTTGTACTCGAAATCTATACTTCACCCATCAAGTGACGGTATCGAGCAAATTCACAAAACTATCTATCTACTTGGAGTTGTATTTTGCCAATCGTTCTTCTAGTGTCCCTGCGTGTAATTCAAAAAAATTATTATCATAATCATAAAAATATAATGAATCGCCTTCTCCCTCAATCCTGTTTCTTGAAGGAATAATAGTTGCTCCCAATTTGGTTAGTTTTTCCCTATACGCCTGCAAAGAATCTCTACTCACCTTAAATGCTATATGACGGTATGACTTTTCTATTGGTTTGCCTTCCATAGTTACAAACCATACCCCACCAAGCTCAAAGAATTTTTCCCTAGAAATAGAAAAATTTTTATCTTTACTATCATAAATCTCTTTAGCTCCAAGCCCATCACAAAAAAGTTTTGATGACCTTTGCAAATCTTTTACAATAATAGTAATATGACTAATATCTTCAATCACGCCTCGCTCCTTTTCAATCTCCAAAATTTCCATTTTTATCTTTGTTTATAAAATCAAATCCAGCCAAATATGAGTATTTATTTCATTTGAAATGATACTAGATTTATGTTTTAATTAAGTAAGATTTATCTATAACAGATTATAATAAAAATATAGGGGTACACAAATCTACCATATCAAGAGAATTAAAGGAAATAGCTATAATGGTTTTTGTTTTCCAGAATAAGCGAGTACCAGATGCTTTTTCAAAAATACGCAAAATTTACCAAATCCGAAATGGATGAAATTGACCTAAAGCTTAGTACGTTTAGACGCCAAAGTGGTCTAAAAGTCCAAAACAATGGTGACCCATACGAGACTCGAACTCGTGTTACCGCCGTGAAAGGGCGGTGTCCTAACCGCTAGACGAATGGGCCAACATTTTTAATTGAGGGTGAAATTATACCCTCGCATTACTTAATAAGAGCTAAATTTTAAAAAATTTTAATTGTTTTATCTGTATAATAGGCATCTATTTTGATTTAAAGGATTTATAATTCGAAGTTTAGTATTGGTTTTGGTTATGCTTTTTTTTGTATCTTGTTCTCTTAGCCCAAAGGTGACTGAAAGTCAAAGTATCTTTATGCTTATAAAAACTCCCAATTTAAAATATGCAGATAATGGGTTTATTAGGCGTTTTGGAGATGATTTGCAAGTTCAGCTTTTTAATGCGGGTTCTTTGGCGCTTGAACTTAAAATAAGCAAAGATATATGTATAAATGGGATTTGTTATAGTAAAAGGCAGTTTAATTCTAAATTTTTGCATTCTGTGTATCCAGATGATTTTTTGGAAAATTTGATCTTAAAAAGGGAAATATTTGGATCCATCGGACGAAAAAAACTTTCAGATGGCTTTAGTCAAGATATCTTGAAGGATGGTTTGAATATTTCGTATAAAGTTTCTCAAAAAACTTCCATATTTAAAGATGGAAAAAATCTAATTTTTGTGAAAATACTACACCTTAACTGATGATTTTTATTTTTTTTTAGAGCTCTTTGGTCAAATTAAGCACTTAATTATCAATATTTTGCTATAAGTGATGGCTTAAATTTCTAAAAAAGGATGTTTCACATGAAAAAAATTGTTATTTCAAGCATAGCGTTGTTTGCTTGTACGTCTATGTTGTATGCCTCTGGGTATAGAATCCCTGAGCAAAGTTTTGCTTCTACGGCTAAGTCTGGAGCAAATATTGCAGTTACAAATGGTGCCGATGCGGCTTATTATAACCCTGCGAATATGGCTTTTTTATCCGATAAGTCGCATATGGAGTTTGCACTAACATATATAAATTTACCAAAAATTAAATACATAGATGCACAAAATCCTATGTTAAATTCTAAATCCAAGGTTGAGCATTTCTTAGCTCCAACTTTCCATTACGCTAGTCCAGAGGTATTTGAAAATACACGTTTTGGTGTAGCCTTTGTTGCTCCTGGTGGCTTGGCAAAAAGATGGGATGATTTTTATGCTAAGGCTACGGCTGAAGAATTTTCACTAAAGATATTAGAATTAAATCCTAGTGTATCTTATCAGCTTAGTGATAATTTTGCCTTAGGTTTGGGTGCGAGAATGACCTATATAGATGGAACCGTTAAAAGTCATCTTGTTAGACCAATAAATGGTCAAAATATGATATTTTCAAGGGAATTAACTGGAGACTCCATAGACTTTGGCTATAACCTTGCTCTAACCTACAAACCGATTGAAAATCTAACCATTTCTTCAACCTACCGATCTAAGGTTGATTTAACCGTTAAAGGAGATGCAACCTTAAAGGGCGGATTGTTACAAAAACCAAGTGTGTATGATGGTGGGGCAGGTATTACAATACCACTTCCTGCTTCATTTGATCTAGCTCTTGCCTATGATTTTGGAAAAACTAAGGTAGAATTAGTTTATGAGAGAACTTTTTGGTCAAGTTATAAGGCTTTAGATTTCTTTTATGATCAAGATCTAACAAAAAATCCCCTCTTGGCTGCCTTTGATAATCCTAAACCAAGAGATTGGGAAGATGTGAATGCTTATAGGATAGGCATAACCCATAGTCTTACTGATAAATTAGACATTTTAGCTGGTTTTGCCTACGATGAAACCCCTGCCACTCATGATGAATATCTTGGATTTGAATTGCCTGATTCAGATGCTATGCTTTATTCGCTAGGTGCTTCTTATGATATCAATAATGATATGAGTATAGCTTTTAGCTATTTGTATGATAAAAAGAAAAAAAGAGTTATAAGCAATAGAACAAAACAAGATCCAAGTGCTATAAATGGAACTTTTAAAGATGCATCTGCGCATCTTGTAAATATGTCTTTAGAATATAGGTTCTAAACATGGGCTTTCCTCTACAAAATTTTTACGAGGCAATAGAAAATAATGCGAGGTTTAGGCCTCGCAAAAGTGTTCTTTTTATTGATAAACAGCAAGTTAGCAACAGAAAGTTAAAAAGGCGAATTGATGTATTTGCCAGTTATTTGAAACAATTGGGTATAAAAAAAGGCGATAGGGTTGCCCTAATAGTGGAAAATTCTGAAGAATACATAATATCAATTTTTGCTATCACCAAACTAGGTGCCATTGTTGTTCCTGTAAATACTTTTTTAAAGCATGAGGAATTTGAATTTATCCTAAATGATTGCGGGGCATCTTTACTTATATCCTCTGCAAAATTTGCCAAAGAAACAAAGTCTTTGCCCCAAATTACAAAGATAGAAAAGATTATCTGGGTTGGCGAATATGAAGATGAGGATGAAGATAATTTCTCCTTTTCAAAGATCATCAAAAATCAAAAATTTATCGAAGATGATGACGATAGACCGAGCCTAGATGATATTGCGTGTATAGTTTATACCTCTGGAACCACAGGTAAGCCAAAGGGAGCTATGCTAAGTTATAGAAATATTTTCTCCAATGTCTTTTATGGAGGAGAGCTTTTTAAAATAACCCAAAAAGATAGGTTTATAGTTTATCTTCCAATGTTCCATGTTTTTACCTTTACCATCATGCTTATCATGCCAATTTGTAGGGGAAGCTCCATCATAATAGTAAAATCTGTTTTTCCATTTTCCAATGTCATAAAACAAACCCTACTCAAACGAGCGACCATATTTTTAGGAGTTCCAACCATTTTTAATGCTATGAATAAGGCTAAAATTCCTTGGTATTTTATGTGGTTTAATAAGATTAGAATATTTCTAAGCGGAAGTGCCCCCTTAAATGAGGTGGTTTTGAATGATTTTTCTAAAAAATTCAAACGTGCAACCTTGTTGGAATCTTATGGGCTAAGTGAATGTTCGCCTGGCGTTGCTGCAAATACTTTAGAAAGACAAAAACCTTATTCTGTTGGTTTGCCTTTGAAAGAGTTTGATGTAAAGATAGTAGATGATGAAATGCTAGAGTTAAAGCCAGGAGAAGTTGGTGAGATTATCGTAAAAGGCGAATGCGTTATGCAAGGTTATTATGGAAGAGCTGACGCAACCGATGAAACCATAGTAAATGGTTGGTTAAGAACTGGGGATCTAGGAAAAAAAGATGAAGATGGCTTTTTGTACATAGTAGATAGAAAAAAAGATTTGATTATTTCTAAGGGAATAAATATTTATCCAAGGGAAATAGAAGAAGCCATAATGAAATACGAGGGCATAGACTCAGTTGCCGTCGTTGGACAAGCCGATGAAACCAGCGATGAGGATGTGGTTGCTTTTATTCAGTTAAAGGATGAGGTTGAGAGTATTTCGGAAAAAGATTTGAAAAAATACCTAAAACTCCACCTTGCAAATTTTAAAATACCAAAGCATATTTATGTGGTTGAAGAATTACCCAAAAATGCCACCGGAAAGGTTTTAAAAAGGGTTTTAAAAGAAGAACTTAGCAAGGGAGATTTTTTACAAACCAAGCCACAACAAGAAAAGCCTTTGGAGGACAAAGAAGAAAAAGAGCCTATCAAAAACCAAGAAGATAGTAACGAAGAAGACAAGCAAGACCAAGCACAAGACAAACAAACAAAAGAAAACTTAGATGCAAAAAAAGCTGATGGGCTTGTTGATTGATTTTATAAATTCAAAAGAAGTATCAAAGTCTAAACTTTACCTTGATTTGGGTATCTGCAAAGATGAGGCTTTGATACTCCAATACATTTGTAAACGTTTCATAGTTGGGGAGATTGAGATAAATGTTTGCAATATGCTTTTGGATATTTTTGGAAAAGAAAATTACCTATATCTAGAAAAAATCTCCCATGTAAAAAACTTACTTAAAAATTCCCACCTAATCCACACTCAGATCAACATCACCCAAGATACCCCCTTGCTTGAATTAGAAATCTTAAATGTAAATGTAGGTTTAAGTCCAAGCTTTATAAAATACTTAGAATTAGGATTTGTTGAGCAAAGCAATGATGAAGAAATCCTCCCTTATACTGAGCATCTAGATTATTTGCAAGATCAGTTTTTGCACATAGAATACTACCAGAAATTGGTTCAAAATAGGGGAGATTTTAACCCCCAAAAATTAAAAGAAAAGATAAAATCCCTAGAAGAAAAGATAAGCAAAAGATTAGCTAAATCTTCGGTTAAATTAAGGGTTGAAGAACTTTTTAAAGAGCATAACCTAAATGAAAAAGAACAGATTATCTTTTTGACTTTACTAAGGGAAGAATACGTAGGAGATCTAGATGCCTTTAGGGAATTAAATTCTCTCATCTTGTTGATTAGCAATGACAATTATGAAAAAATTAAAAATAGAATTTTGCTCGAAGAAGATTCAAAGCTCATAGATGCTGGTCTTATTGATTATGAAGAAATGATAACCGCCTTTGGTGGGGTTAGTAGAAGCTTTTTTATCAATGAAGAAATCCTACAAAACATCATGCACCCCAACAAAAAAGCCAAAAAATTAAAACTAGATATCTTGGTAAAAGAGCAAGAAATCTTTGAACTTATAAGCCCCACAACTAGCCTAGATGATGTGGTTATGCATCCAAAAACTAGAGAATTGATGGACGATCTTTTAAAGCAAGTGGATAAAAATGTTATAGCAAGACTTAAAAAATGGGGCATAAGGAAAAAATCTAAAGGAATTGACGCAAAAATATTGCTTTATGGACCACCAGGAACTGGAAAAACCATGACAGCTAATTCTTTGGCAAAATCTTTGAAAAAAAGCGTTTTAAGTTTTGATTGTTCCAAAATTTTATCAAAATACGTTGGTGAGAGTGAGCAAAATGTAAGAAGGATTTTTGATTCTTACAGAGAAATTTGCCGACAAAGCAAGAGTGAACCCATTTTACTTTTAAATGAAGCAGACCAATTTTTAAGCTCACGAACCGAAGTTGCAAATAGTGGAGCGGATAAGATGCATAATCAAATGCAAAATATTTTCTTAGAACAAATCGAAAAATTTGAAGGCATACTAGTTGCAACCACAAACTTTTTAGAAAGTTTAGATAAGGCATTTTCAAGAAGATTTGACTATAAAATAGCCTTTGAAAAGCCAGATTTTTCCCAAAGACTAGATCTATGGAGAAAAGTTTTACCCCAAGAGGCCATATATGAAGAGGATTTTGATATAAAAAAACTAGCCAAATACCCTTTAAGTGGGGGTCAAATAGTGGTTATTTTAAAAAATACAGCCCTAAGAGTTGCCGTAAAAGAAGAGCCGATTTTTACCATGGAGGATTTTGAAATTTCCATCCAAAGAGAATTAAGTGGTGCCTTTGGGGAGAAAAAAAATCTAGGTTTTGTCAATTAGCCTTTATATCAAAGCTATTTTAAATTATTTTTGTAGTATATTTGTATTTATGTTTTGATAGTTTAAAAGTTTTACATAAAAAAAGGATTTTTATGACACACATGAATGTTTCTCATCCTTATTTTGGTGCATTTTTTATGCTTTTGTTTGCCTTTGCCATGTTTTTTGTTATAGTCGAGCTAGCCCGTTTTGTGGGAAGCAAATTTGCAAGAACAGATACAGAAAAATTAAAACTTACCATCTACGAATGCGGTCCTGAGGTTACAAAGCAACCAAATGCCATCTCTTCACATTTTTATATGTTTGCTATTTTGTCCATTTTATTTGGGGTAGAATTTGTTTTTATGTTTCCTTGGGCGATAGATTTTAAAATACTCGGTATGTTTGGTTTTGTTGAGATGATTTTATTTATTTTATTGTTAGCAATTGGATTTATTTATGCTTGGAAAAAAGGAGCTTTGCAGTGGCAAATCATACAATAAATTATACACAAAGTGGTGGATTGCCAATCGCCCTAACAACGGTCGATAAGCTAGTCCAGTGGGGAAGAAGTAATTCTTTGTGGGCTTTAAGTTATGGCTTGGCCTGTTGCGCCATTGAAATGATGGCAACGGGGGCTAGTAGATATGATTTTGATAGATTTGGAACCATATTTCGCGCAAGTCCAAGACAGGCTGAAGTTATGATAATCGCTGGAACCCTAACAAAAAAACATGCCGAATTTACAAGAAGACTTTATGATCAAATGGCTGAACCAAAGTGGGTTATAAGCATGGGAAGCTGTGCAAACACGGGTGGAATGTTTAACACCTACGCAACCGTTCAAGGGGTTGATAGGATAATTCCAGTTGATATTTATCTCCCTGGCTGTGCACCTCGCCCCGAAACCCTCCAATACGCCCTCATGCTTTTGCAGAAAAAAATCCGCCGTGAGAGTGGAGCTAGAAAAGCCCAGACAAAAAGGTTGGTCTAATGAGAAGATATGAGGATAGAAAAAACTCACAAAAGAAAGTTTACCATAAGGATAGATTTAGAACCGCACCCTGTATTAGCCGTGAGGAAGTTAAGGAGAAAAGTGCCTTTTACTTGCATGTTTCAAAATTAAAAAAGATTGTAGATATAAAAGAATATTATATTGAATTAGATCAATTAGTCATTTGGGTTGATAAGGATGATATTTTCAAAGCCGTTAGTGCTATGAAAGAGGTTGGTTATGAAAACCTAAGTGAACTTAGTGCAGTAGATTTTCTAGCATCTAAGAATGGCTTTGAAATTTTTTACCAATTTTTATCCATGCAAAGCCATTGCAGGGCTAGGGTAAAATGCTTTTTACCAAAGGGAGAAAAGCTGGAGAGTGTAGAGAGCATTTATAAAAGTGCAAACTGGGCTGAGAGGGAAATGTATGATATGTTTGGTATCATCTGCCTAAATCATCCAAATCTAAAAAGAATTCTAATGCCCGATGATTGGCATGGACATCCTTTGTTAAAATCCTATCCTTTACACGGCGATGAGGCTGCAAAATGGTACGAGATAGATAAAATCTTTGGCAAAGAATACCGAGAGGTTGTAGGCGAAGAACAGAGAGATAGTTCTCGAACAAACGAAGAAGATACGAAAAATTTTGCAAGAATAAACCATGAAGTTCCTTACATGATGCCAAAAAGCGATGAGCCAACAGGGCAAGAATACCAAGAAGATGGTGGAATTGCCATAGTTAAAAAAATCAAAAAAGAAGATAGCAAGATAATAGAAGGGAGAAGATAAATGCGTCAAGTTCCAAATAAACTTCAACCTTTCTTTGAAAATATAAATTTTGAAAGACATGACAATCAAATGGTTATAAACATGGGTCCCCAGCACCCATCAGCCCATGGACAACTTAGGCTTATATTAACCCTAGATGGAGAAAAGGTTGTAAAAGCTGATCCCCATGTTGGCTACATGCATAGGGGCATGGAAAAGATGGCTGAGAATATGATCTATAATGAATTTGTCCCAACAACTGATAGGATGGACTATATAGCAGCTAGCTCAAATAATTTTGGTTTTTGCTATGCGGTTGAAAAGCTAATAGGAGTTAAGGCTCCAAGAAGGGCTATGATTATACGTATGATCTTGCTTGAACTCAATAGAATTTCCTCCCATCTACTATGGTTAGCCTGTCACGCCCTTGATGTTGGTGCTATGACTATCTTTTTATACACTTTTAGGGAAAGGGAATATATCTTAGATCTAATAGAAGAATATTGTGGGGCTAGACTTACCCATTCTTCCATTAGAATTGGCGGAGTTCCTTTAGATCTTCCCGATGGATGGACGGATAGATTAGATGCCTTTTTGGATAAATTTCCCAAAGATATAGATGATTATGAGGGTTTACTAACTAAAAATAGAATCTGGAGAATGAGACTCGAGGGAGTTGGGGTGGTTACGCAAGAACAAGCCAAATCTTGGGGAGCAACTGGCATTGTCCTAAGGGGAAGCGGTGTAAAATGGGATATAAGAAAAGAAGAACCTTATGAACTTTACGATGAGATTGATTTTGATGTTCCTGTGGCGAAAAATGGGGATAACTATGCAAGATATCAACTTTATATGGCTGAGATGCGCGAATGTATTAAAATCTTAAAACAATTAATCCCAATGTACCACAAAAGCGAACCAGACATAATGGCAAATTCTCCCCGCTATCTTTCGGCTCCAAAGGAGCAGATTATGACTCAAAATTATTCTCTAATGCAGCATTTTGTACTTGTAACCCAGGGTATGAAGCCCCCAAAAGGAGAGGTTTATGCAGCAACCGAAAGCCCAAAGGGAGAGCTTGGATTTTACATAAATTCCCAAGGGGATCCCTATCCTTATAGGGTAAAAGTAAGAGCTCCTAGTTTTTTCCATTGCGGATTTTATCAAGAGTGGATGAAGGGAGCGTATTTGGCAGATGTGGTTGCGATACTTGGAAATTCAAATATCATTTTAGGGGAGATAGATAGATAATGCAAAGGTATGATTTACGACATTTAAAAGATGATTTTTATGAAAGAATGATTGAAATTATCTCTGAAAGCAAACTAAATGAGGTTAGTATTTTTATATTTGAGATCGGAGATTTTTCAAGTGTGCAAAAAAGTGCCGATCTTATAAAAGAAGCTGGTCATGAGATGCTAAACTCTATAAAATTTAACGAGGTTGATTGGACTATCGTTGTGAAGAGAAAGGTATAAAATGTCCCTAGCAAAAGAAATGGAAAGCTTAAAAATAAAAGCCTTTTGCAAGATGAGGAAAAGCGAGAAACCTTGTTTGGTTTTAGGAAATTTGCTTAGCCAAAAGACAAAATTTAACCAAGTTATCTACCATCTCTCACCCATATCTCCCATAAGTGATAATTTTGAAAACTTAGAGTTTTTTTCAAAGTATGAGGTGGGAAGTGAAGATGGTGTTTTGGCACTTTTGTTGAATTTTTGCCATGTGAAAAGCGATAAAAAATTGGAGCAATTTTTAGAAAATCTTGATGTGGGGTATATAAGTGCTGAGTGTAGCATAGGCGAAGAAGAGATGAGAGAACTTGCCTTAAAAATAGATAAACAAAAAATTCCCTTATATATTTGCGGTGATCTAGATTTTCACGAAAGGGCTGAAAATATAGCCAAGCTTTTGAGTATGTGTGAATATTATTGCGATTTTGATATAGTTTATGAAAAACTATCAAAAGATTTAAATGAACAAAATCTCCACATAGCCGATGAGGTTGAAGAGTTGGAAAGTTACGATGGTGCAGTGGTGCATTTTGTGGATGGAAATGAAAAACTTTTTGGCTCACTTCAGTTTGCCCTAGCAAATAAGATAAAAAACAATGATAAGGTTTTAGTTAAAACTAAAGATGGGGAGCTTGCGAGAACTTTTATTGTGGATGATGAACTAAAGGGAACTATTAGTTTTTTAGAGGATGAAAATCATAAAAATGCCTATGCTTATGAGGTATCAAAAATAACTAGGATTGCAAATGGGTAATATTAGCATAAAGATAGACGGAAAAACCTGTGAGGCAAAAGAGGGTGAATTTGTTTTAAGGATAGCAAGGAGAAATGGAATTTTTATTCCAGCACTTTGCTATCTAAATGATTGCTCCCCAACTCTAGCTTGTAGGCTTTGTTTGGTTGATATTGGCGGCAAAAGAGCTTATGCATGTAATGCTAGGGCAAAAGATGGTATGGAAGTTATCACAAAAAGTGAAGAAATTCAAGCTGAGCGAAAAGCTATCATGCAAGTTTATGATATAAATCATCCGTTAGAGTGTGGAGTTTGCGACCAAAGTGGGGAATGTGAATTGCAAGATTATACCCTAGAAATTGAGGTTGATAAGCAGGAATTTTGCATAAAAGATACCCACCGACCAACTCAAAACTGGGGTTTGATACATTATGATTCATCCTTATGTATAGTTTGTGAGAGATGTATAACTACCTGTAAGGATATGATAGGAGATAATAATCTTAAAACAATCCCCCGCGGTGGCGATGCTTTAGATAAAACTTGGAAAGAGAGAATGCCAAAGGATAGTTATGCCACATGGAATAAACTTCAAAAATCCATAATCGGCAGAATCAATGAAGATGATTGTGGAGAGTGTGGGGAATGTTCGGCTGTTTGTCCTGTGGGAGCTTTGGTAAGTAGCGATTTTCAGTATAAATCAAATGCTTGGGAGTTAAATAAAATTCCAGCGTCCAATCCCCATAGCAGCGATTGTTCTTTCATGTATTATGATGTTAAGCAAACTAGCATAAAAGATGCAAGGGAAAAAATTTATAGAGTTTCAAGTGAGCATAATTTTGCTCCATTAAATGGGGCGGCTAGATATGGGTATGATTTTGAAAATGAAGTTTCCCAAAAAGATGAAAAGGCTTTTGCAAAAATAATAAATGCTTTTAAAAGCTCAAAAATAAAGCAAATAGAATTTACCAGCTTTATAACAAATGAGGAAGCTTTAATCCTTCAAAAACTAAAGGAAAAATTTGATCTAAACCTAGTAAACCAAGATGCCCTTTTATATAAAAATTTTCTAGAAAATTTCAGCAAAACGAGCGGAAAATCTTTGTATAGCTCAAGTATAGATGACATTAAGCAGAGTAATTTTTTGGTATGTTTAGGTTCATTTTTAAGAAGCGATAGCCCAAATGCCTCTTATGCTCTAAATAACGCCTTAACTATGAATAAAGGAGCTGGATTTTATTTTCATCCCCTAGGTGATAAGATAGTTGAGGGATATTCGAAAAATCTAAAATGTTTGCAACACAAGGTTGGAAGCGAAGAGGCTATCTTGTATCTTTTGCTTGATAAATTTGGCGACAGGCAAAAAATGGATAAAAATCTTTTAGACTCGCTTGATAGCTTTCGCATTACAAAAACAAAGCAGGTTAAGAAAGTTGTCAAAGAAAAGCTCATAGAAAAAGTAAAAGATGAAGAAAGCGGAGAAGAAAAAGAAGTTGAAAAATTAGTAACAAAAAATGTTACCAAAGATGTGGAATTTGAAAGTTCAAAACTTTACGAACTCATGGGCGTAGAAGATCTAGAAGATGATTTTGTTAGTATGTTAGCAAAAAAAGATAAGTTTTCTTTGGTGGTTGGAGAGGATTTGTATACCCACCCAAATGCCCAATATTTGGCTTCTCTTTTGGGTTTGATTGAGAGGCTAACTCCTTTTAATGTTATGATGGTTCCAACTAACACTAACACACTGGGCGTTAGCTTGATTTGTGAGTTGGGAGAAAGGGAAGATGTATTTACTTTGGGTTATAATCTAAAAGGGGATTTGAGCTTATCTGCTTTAGGTAATGGCGATTTGGATATGCCAGCTCTTAATCAACAAGAGGGAACTTTTACCAATATGAACAAACGAGTTGTGCCGACAAACGCCGCCTTAGGTTTTGATGGATATTGCTTAAATGATATTGCTAATGCTTTAGGTTTAGAAGCAAAATATACCATAAACTATACAAAGCAACTCCCATCTGATAAGGGTTTTGGGCAAAAAGAATTTGATAATTTACCAAATCATTATGATAATGGCGGGGTGGAGCATAGGGGATATTTGCTTGATATTTTTGATGTTAAACTAGAAGAATTTGTAGTAGAAGATAAAAAAATAGAATTTGAGCAAGAAGATCTAGTTTATAGGGCAAATCCCGTAAATCAATTTAGCCCATTTACAAATAAAGCCCATCAACTACAAACAACAGCCCACTTATATGTTAGTGAAGAATTCTTAGAAGCTAAGGGTTTGGACGAGGGTTCTATGGTAAGTGTAGAAAATAAAAAAAATGGGCAAAAAATTGCCATTAAAATTAAAAAAGATGCTTGCCTAAAGGGCAAGATTCCTTATCTACCGACCTTTGATACAAAGGTTGATATTAGTGCTTTGTTTGGTAAATATCGTTTTTCAAAGCTTGTGATAGAGGAGATAAAATGAGTGAATTTGCTTTTGTGCTTGAAACCATAATAAAAGCTGTTACCATGGTTGCACTTTTTGCTGCCCTTGCTGGTTTTGCCACCTATCTTGAAAGGAAGATTTTGGCATTTTTTCAGCGCCGTTTAGGACCTATGATGGTAGGGCCCCATGGGATTTTGCAAATAGCAGCTGATATGATAAAACTTTTTACAAAAGAAGATATTGTTCCCCAACAAGCTGTTCAGCCTATATTTAAGATAGCCCCACTCATAGCTGCAACCTCAGCTTTTGTGGCTCTTAGCGCTGTTCCCATATTGCCAGAATTTGAACTCTTTGGCTACACCATTCATCCCATAGTTGCCGATGTGGGGGTTGGGATTTTATTTGTTATGGCAGCAACTTCTATTTGTATGTATGCTCCCTTGCTTGGGGGGATGAGTAGCAATAATAAATGGTCATTACTTGGTGGTGCTAGGGTTGTGGTTCAGCTTTTATCATATGAGGTTGTGGCAGGACTTGCCCTCATGGCTCCGCTTATGATGGTTGGTTCACTTTCACTAATCGACATAAATGCCTTTCAAGATAATGGTCTAAGCGGTTGGCTTATATGGAAACAACCTTTGGCATTTTTACTTTTTACCATAGCCATGTTTGCTGAAACCAACAGAACCCCCTTTGATCTAATCGAACATGAAACCGAAATCGTTTCAGGTTATGCCACCGAATATTCTGGCATGAGATGGGGAATGTTTTTCATAGGCGAATACGCAAATCTAATTACCGCTTCATTTTTGGTAAGTTTGGTATTTTTAGGTGGCTATAATCCCATGTGGTTTATCCCAGGTGGACTCATGATAATTTTTAAAGTTATGTTTTTGATATTTTTCTTTATGTGGGTAAGGGCTGCTTGGCCCCATGTAAGACCAGATCAGCTAATGTGGCTTTGTTGGAAAGTTTTGATGCCACTAGTAGTTTTAAACATTCTAATAACTGGCATAGTTTTGGTGTAGGAGGGAAGAATGAAAGAGTTTAAAGATAGAAACATAAGCTACGTTTTTGTAAACGAAGATAAAATTCCTACAACAAATAAGGAAAAATTTAAAAGGTTTTTAAAGCGAACTTTTCAGATAGAACTTTTTGTGGGACTTTGGATAGTTATAAGGGAGTTTTTCAAATTTGATATCCACACGGTTCAATACCCACTAGAAAAACTTGCTATTCCTCCACGCTATCGCGCTATTCATAAGCTTTTAAGACTAGTAGAAAGTGGCAATGAGAGGTGTATTGGATGCGGGTTGTGTGAAAAGATTTGTATAGCAAATTGTATTAAGATGGATACAAAAAAAGGCGAAGATGGGCGTAAAAAAGTAAGCGAATACACTATCAATTTTGGAAGATGTATTTATTGCGGATTTTGTGCAGAAGTTTGTCCTGAACTTGCTATCGTTCATGGGGGAGAATATGAAAATTCAAGCCAACAAAGGGCACAATTTGCTAAAAAAGATGATTTATTAACCCCAATTGATGAATTTAAAAACCATAAACAAAGGGAATTTTTAGGCTTTGGGGCTTTAAGCAAAAATGCAAGTGCCAATGTCAAAAAAACACCCCTTGCTTATGTAGGAGAAGAAAATGTATGAGTTAGTGGCCTTTATATTTTTTAGTATTTTAACCCTAGGAATGTTTAGCATAAGCGTTTTTAGTAAAAACATCTTATATTCCATGAGCTCTCTAGCTGGCGGAATGATATTTATATCTGGCTTTTTCTTTTTACTAGATGCGGAATTTTTAGGGGTTGTGCAAATCCTAGTTTATACGGGTGCAGTTATGGCTCTTTACGCCTTTGGAATGATGTTTTTCAATAGCGTTAGTGATGTTAAGGAAAATATAGCCTCAAAAAGGCTAATTTATACCCTTTCAGTAATTTCTGCCCTACTTTTAGTACTTATAGTTTCCATGCCACTTTTTAGCACCCATGTAAGGGCGGACATGCCAATCTCACCTGATTTTGGAAATACCCAAGCGGTTGGTTATGTGCTTTTTACAAAATATCTCATACCCTTTGAACTAACGGCTGTTATGTTGTTAGTTGCCATGATAGCTGGGATAATTTTGGCTAGTAAAAAAATGGATAAGAGTAAGAGTTTAGATGATGATGGATTTATAGTCAAGGAGGGGTTAAGATGAAGGATAAAAACAGGAGCATAGTATGACATTAACTCTCACACATTATATGATAGTCAGCTCCCTTATGTTTGCTTTGGGGATAGTTGGAGTTTTAAGAAGGAAGAATTTGCTAATGCTATTTTTTGCCACCGAGATTTTGCTAAATGCGGCAAATGTTGGCTTTGTGGCGGTTTCAAAATTTTACGCTGATCTAAGTGGGCAAATGTTTGCATTTTTTATCATTGCCATTGCAGCTAGTGAGGTTGCCGTTGGTCTTGGGCTTTTGGTACTTTGGTATAAAAGAACGGGTTCGCTTGATCTTGATACCCTAGCTATCATGAAAGGACAATAGATGGAAAAATATGTTTATATAGCACTTTTTGCTCCCTTGTTTGGTTCTATCTTTGCAGGAATGTTTGGGGCTAAAAAGAAACTTTTGCTAACTGGTATTGTTGCATCTTTATTTCTTATAGCTAGTATGATAAGCTCTTTTATTTTGCTAAATTTTGTGAATAATTATGGGGCTTTGCATGTAAAATTATTTGATTGGATAAGTGCGGGGAGTTTGAATATTCCCTTTGGATTTATAATTGATGAGGTTTCAGTTGTTATGATGGCAACTGTTAGTCTAGTTTCAAGTGCTGTGCATGTTTATTCCATAGGATATATGGAGCATGATAGAGGCTTTAATCGCTATTTTTCATACTTGAGTTTATTTGTTTTTTCCATGTTAGTTCTTGTTATGAGCGATAATTTTGTTGGACTTTTCATCGGCTGGGAAGGTGTTGGACTTTGTTCTTGGATGCTCATTGGTTTTTGGTATCACAAAGATAGTGCATCTTGGGCGGCAAATGAAGCCTTTATCATGAACCGGGTTGCAGATCTAGGAATGCTGATGGGATTATTTTTTATTTATTGGAATGTGGGAAGTTTGCAGTATGATGTGGTTTTTTCCCATGTTAGGCATCTAGATCACTCCTTGCTTGTAATTATAGGGATATTTTTATTTGTTGGAGCCATGGGAAAATCAGCCCAATTCCCTTTCCATACTTGGTTAGCAGATGCTATGGAGGGACCAACCCCCGTTTCAGCCCTTATTCACGCAGCAACCATGGTAACGGCTGGGGTTTATTTGCTAATTAGAAGTTTTGAAATTTTTTCACAAATCCCCGAGGTTGGGTTTTTTATAGCAAGCCTAGGAACCTTTGTTGCAGTTTTTGCAGCATCAATGGCACTTGTAAACAATGACTTAAAACGAATAGTTGCCTATTCAACTTTATCTCAGTTAGGCTATATGTTTGTAGCAGCTGGTCTTGGGGCCTATTGGATAGCATTTTTTCATCTAGTAACCCATGCCTTTTTTAAATCCTTATTATTTTTGGGTGCTGGAAATGTTATGCATGCTATGAAAGATAATCTAGACATTAGAAAAATGGGTGGCTTATATAAAAGTATGCCTTACACTGCTGCTTTGATGATAATAGCATCTGTTGCCCTTAGTGGCATATATCCTCTGGCTGGATTTTTCTCCAAAGATAAGATACTTGAAGTTGCTTTTAGCGAGGGTGCTTATATACTTTGGTTTGCTTTATTTTTAGGTGCTGGTATGACAGCATTTTATAGTTTTAGGCTTATCATGATGGTGTTTTTTGGACAAAAAAGGTATGATAAGACCATCCATCCCCATGAAACTTATCCTTTTGTGTTGATAGCTATGGCACCCCTTGGGGTTTTGAGCGTTATAGCTGGGCTTTTGGAGTATTATTTTGAAACCCTAACTACGAAACTTTTGCCTAGTTTTGAGATCCATATAGGACATCTAGTTGAATATCTTTTAATTGGCGGAACAAGCCTTATCGCCCTTGGAGGAATAGGATATGCCCTTTATATGTATGGTAAAAAGGGAGGATTTTCAAAGGAGCTTGAAAAAACTTTTGTTTATAAACTTTTTATAAATCAGTATTATATACCAAGCTTATATGATAAGATTTTTATTAGTCCTTATAAAAGTGTCTCCTGCTTTGCATGGAAGCAAATAGATGAAAAGATAATAGACTTTGGCGTGGATTTGGTAGCTAGTATCTTGGTTTTACTTGGAAAAGAGTCAAATTTTGCCATGCAAAAGGGAAATTTATCTATTATGCTAAGGTTTATGGTATTTGGTGTGATAATCTTACTTTTGTTGGCACTTATTTTTAATTTAACATTTCAAGGAAGCATATAATGAATAGTTACTATATCTTATCCCTAGTCGTGCTTTTTCCTGCTGTTGCTGGATTTTTGGGTTTTTTAATTCCAAAAGAAAATGCCAGAATTTACGCTATTAGTGCTAGTTTTATAGAATTTTTACTATCTTTGATTATGTGGTATATGTATGGTTTCGGAGTAGGATCTTTTGGGCTTGGGGAGCGTTTTGCTTTAATTGAGAATTTTGGAATTTTTTACTATTTAGGAGTAGATGGAATTAGCTTATTTTTGGTTATTTTAAGTACCTTTATGACCTTTATTGCCCTAGTTGGACTCAGCATCAAAGAAAATCTAAAAAATTTAGTAATTGCCATTTTGTTTTTAGAAACTACTATGGTAGGAGTATTTTTAAGCTTAGATGTGATTTTGTTTTACATCTTTTGGGAACTCTCTTTACTTCCAATGCTTTATATCATAGGTGCTTGGGGAAGTGGACGCAGGATTTATGCTGCTGTAAAATTTTTCCTATACACCTTTTTTGGTTCGGTTTTCATGTTAGTTGGCATATTAGCTTTTGCGTATTTTTACTATACAACCACTGGAGTATGGAGCTTTTCTTTGCTTGATTGGTACGCTTTAAGGCTTCCTTTTGATATTCAACTTTGGCTTTTTGTTGGATTTTTCTTAGGTTTTGCCATAAAGGTGCCCATGTTCCCTTTTCATACTTGGTTGCCCTATGCCCACGGACAAGCACCTACCATTGGTTCGGTTATCCTAGCGGCAGTTTTACTAAAAATGGGAACCTATGGTTTTGTTAGATTTTCGCTTCCTCTTTTTCCTGATGCGAGTGCGTATTTTGCAACGCCAATAGCCATCTTGGCTATTATAATGATAATTTATACTGCCATGATAGCCTTTGTCCAAGAGGATATAAAACAAGTTATCGCTTATAGTTCAATTTCGCATATGGGAGTTATTATCCTTGGAACCTATGCTCTAAATGCTGAGGGCATCACAGGCTCTATCTTTCTTATGCTTTCCCACGGAATAGTAAGTGGTGGGCTTTTTATGCTTGTTGGGGTGATTTATGATAGGCGACATACGAAGCTTGTGAATGAATTTGGCGGATTAGCTCAGATTATGCCTAGATACTCAGTTATTTTTGCCATTATGCTAATGGGTTCAGTTGGGCTTCCTTTAACCATAGGCTTTGTTGGGGAATTTTTATCTTTAGCAGGCTTTTTCAAGCATAGCCCATTTATGACACTTCTTGGTGGAACAGGGATAATTTTAGGGGCAATTTATATGTTAAATCTTTATAGAAATGTCTTTTTTGGCATGGTAACAAAGGAAGAAAATAAACAATTAAAAGATTTATATCCTAGGGAATTATTTGCCCTTGTGCCCTTGGTTGTCCTAGTCTTGGCTTTAGGCGTTTATCCCAAGCCTATTTTGGAGCCAGTTGATTTGAGCGTAAAAAAAATGTTGCGTCTTATGCAACACAAAGCCGTTAAGATTGATACGAAAAAAACGCTACATGTAGCTAAAAGCATAGGGGAGATGAGATGATGTCATTAAAACCAATTGTTGTAGATCTAGATGCTCTTAATCTTTTAAGTTTGTTGCCCGTTGGTATTTTAGTTGCTGGGGCTTTGGCGATTATTTGTTTTGATTTGATAAGCTCAAAATTAACCAAGGGTTTTTATACTATAGCTTCCTTTGTGATTTTTGCCCTTTCATTTGTTTCTCTTATAGGCTATCAAGGCTCAAGCAGGGGATTTTTTAACCTTATTTTGATAGATGGTATTGGGATTTTAGCTTCCCTAATCATTATAGTTGTTAGTGTATTTTTCTTATTTTTTAGCATGAGCGGTAAGGATTTTCATGATACCTCTATGAGCGAATTTTATGCACTTTATTTGTTTATGAGCGCTGGATTTATGATGATGTGTTTGAGTGATAACCTTATCTTAATATTTGTTGGTTTAGAAACAGGCTCACTCGCACTTTATACCATAATAGCCATGCACAACCGCTTAAAATCCATAGAAGCAGCCATAAAATATTTTACCATGGGAGCCCTAGCATCTGGACTTTTTGCCTTTTGCGCCTTGCTTTTTTACACCATTGGCGGAAGTGTGGAACTGGGCCAAATCCAATCCATGCTTATAAAAAGAGATTTAGAACCGCTTTATGGAGTCATAGCTGCAAGTGTATTTTTACTCGCTTCCCTTGGCTTTAAACTCTCTCTTATACCTTTTCACACATGGACACCAGATGTTTATGAGGGTTCATCCTCGCAGATGGCTGGATACATGTCCATAGTTCCTAAAATCGCCTCATTTATAGTTGTTATGAGAATCTTTGAAATGCTCTCTTATATAGGAATTGCTTGGGTTGATGTTATGCTTTACATTGTTGCCATTGTTACCATGAGCTTAGCAAATGTTATGGCCCTAATCCAAAAAGATGTCAAAAGGATGTTAGCCTTTAGTTCCATCTCCCATGCGGGATTTTTACTTTGTGCTATTTTTATAGGTTCGGATTATTCAAATCATGCCTTTTTTATGTATTGGATGATGTTTTTTGTGGCAAATCTAGGTGCCTTTGGCGTACTTTGGATAGCAAGGCACAAACAGCCCTTATGGGATGAGAGATTTGAACATCCTTATGAGAAATTTTCAGGGCTTATAAAAACTTCTCCCCTTACAGCCTTAATGATGGGTGTTTTTATGGTAAGCTTAGCTGGAATACCCCCATTTTCACTTTTTTGGGGAAAATTATTTTTAATGGGCTCAGCCGTTAATGAGGGTTATTATACCCTAGCTGTCATAATGGCCCTCAATAGTGCCATTGCCTTATATTATTATTTAAAATTGGTAGTTTTTATGTTCTTAAAAGAGCCAATTTCCAATAAGCTTGTTTTGTATAACAATTCTGTTACCATGAAAGTAGTCATCGCTATGGCTTGTTTTGCCTCCATTGGTGCTTTATTTTTTGTTGATCCTTTGATGGATAATATAGCCTATTATTTATCCATGACAAAGTTTTGGTAATGAAGATAACCTGCATTGGGCTAGATAGTAAACTTTACGAGGTTAAGCAAAACCTAGCCCATGCTAAAAATATTATATTATCAAGTCCAAAAAGTGATGTGTTTGTTTTGCCAGAACTTTTCACAACGGGTTTTTACCCAAAAGATATAGCCTCGCATGTGAAAACCCATGAGGGCATAGAAGAGATATTTTCAAATCTTGCCAAAGAAAAAAACGCACACATCATAGCTGGCTCCATACCTTTTAGCAGGGGTGGAAATCTTTATAATACCTCTTTGATTTTCGATAAAAATGGCTCTTTGATTGCCAAGTACGACAAAACCCACCTTTTTACAAATATGAATGAGGATAAATATTTCACAAGGGGCGATAAAATTTGCACCTTTAGGCTAGAAAATGTTAGATGCGGTATTATGATTTGTTATGATTTGCGTTTTCCAGAACTAGCTAGTCTTTTGGGTGAAATAGATATTTTATTTATAGTGTCGGCTTGGCCAAAAGAAAGATTATCCCAACTTAAAATTTTAGCCCAAGCTAGGGCCATAGAAACCCAAAGTTATGTGTGTCTTTGTAATTCAAGTTCGCAGATCAGAGATGTGAAATTTGCTGGAAATTCTATGATAATTAATCCTTTGGGAGAGATTTTAGCTAGAGGTGGAGAGAGTGAACATGTGATAAACTATAAGCTTGATTTATCTATTTTGCCAAATATAAAAAAGGCAATAAATGTTAAAAAAGATAGAAGAAGGGATTTATACTAAAGAAAATGCAAGAAGTCAAAATATATAAATATTTTCCCCATTTTTTGTTGTTATTATATGTTGTAGAATTTATTTTTTTAGCCCTAAACCCCTATGATAGAGCCGTATGGTGGGCGGAGAATTTACCTATTGTTATTCCTGTGGTAATTCTAGTTTTTAGCTTTAACAAATTTAGATTTTCCAATTTATCTTATTTTCTTATAGCATTCTTTTTTCTATTTCATACCTTTGGCGGACACTATACCTTTGAAAAAGCTCCCTTTGATTTTTTCAATAGGCTATTATCTCATTTAGATCTAAACTTTTTATTTCCAGATGATAGAAATAATTTTGATAGGATTGGACACTTTTTAGTGGGTATTTTAGCCTACCCGATAGCAGAATTATTTTTAAGAAAAAAATGGCTTTCCAATGTCCCTGTGGCAATCTTTTTAGGCATTGTAACCCTTGGTTTTTGGGGAGCTTTGTATGAGATTATTGAGATGCAATACGCTATTTTAGAAGGTGGAGAATCTGGAGCGGCCTTTTTGGGCTCTCAAGGGGATATTTGGGATGCACAAAAGGATATGCTTTTAGATATACTAGGTGCCATTTGTGTGTTTTTGCTATTTGGGTATAATTTAAAAGCTTATACATCCACTAACTAACAAGATTGATTTGTTAGCTAAGAAATTTTTTTGCATCTAAATATATTTATACCATTTTTATATTCGTATTCTAAGCCATATCCATTGGCTTTTAGGGTGTGATGTATGATGTATATGCCTAATCCAAAGGAGTTTTTATCGTGCTTATTTGTAAAAAATGGTTCATAATATTTTTTTAATTCATGTTCTAAAGCCTCGCCCTTATTTTCAAATATAATATCTTCATGGGCATTTTTTATAGTAACTTTTTTATCTTGTGAATATTTAACTCCGTTATCGATTAGATTTTTGATGGCTATGGAGAAAAGTTTAAAATTAATCTTGAGTTTTTTATTTTGATATTTACATATCACTTTTTTATCCTCTATCATCAACATATCCTTTGCATTATCGATGATATCATCTAAAAAATAGTACTTTTTTGGGATGTTTTTCTTTAAAGAAATCAATTCCTCAATGGATGCAAATTCATTTATAAGCAGCTCTAGCCTTATGAATATTTCCCCTAGCTTTGTATCATTTTGTTCATTTCTTGGAAGTTGCATCAAAAATCTACCCTTTGTTATGGGGGTTTTGAGCTCATGCATTATATTTCTTATAAAAACATTTCTAGCTTCTTTTATATTTTTTAATTTGTTTGCACTTTTTTGAAATTCTTGTGCTAAAAGGGAGACCTCATCTTTTTTACTAACATCAAAGCTAAAATCAAACTTTTCATCCCCTAAGCTGCTAACTTCATTTTTTAAAAGTTTAAGGGGCATTAGCTTTTTTATTGTTAGTCCAAATGATAAAATTAGAGCTACCAAAATAAGCATAAATATCAAAATAATATACTTACTTTGATTTTCTAGATTTTCATTTTTATCTTTTATTAGAAAGATTTTGCCATGTCTTTTTATATAAATAAATCTCTTTTTTTCAATGGAAATAATATTAAACCTAAATCTTTTTTTGCCCCTTATTAGTACTTTCTTTTTGGGATTTTTGATGATTTTTTCTATAAGATTTGGCTTATCTATAAGCTCGTAATTTAAAGAATTTAAGTATTCATTTAGATCAGACCCAATGTGTCCAAAATGCCTGTGGGAAAACATTCTAACAATTGGTTCGTATTTTTTAACTAAGGAATGTTTAAATCTTTGATGATTTCCCATCATCAAAATAACAAAGCTTATAAGTACCAACAAAATAGATATGATAAAACTTATGCTTATGGTAAAAAATACTGATTGTCTATTCATTTGTAAATTTATATCCCATTCCCCTAATGGTATGAAGATGTTTTGGTTCTTTTGGATTTTGTTCTATTTTGTGCCTAATTCTGTTGATGATAACCGCAAGAGAACCAAAATTTTCATAATCAGAATTTAAAAGCTCCGAATGTTCAAAAATATCCTCTCTACTTATAATAAACCCCTCCCTTTTTATCATCAACGATAAAACTTCATACTCAGCAGCGGTTAGTTTTATGGGTTGTTTTGCCTTTGTTATCTCTTTTTTACCACTATCTAGGGCGAAAAGTTTAGCCACTTTTTCTTTAGGGTTTTTCTTATGTTTATTTGCCCTTCTTAGTATGGTTTTTATTCTTATTTCTAGCTCTCTTGGATCATAAGGTTTTGGCAAATAATCATCAGCCCCCATTTGCAAGGCACTTACCTTATCAGCAATATCACTCCTAGCACTAGAAATGATAATAGGAATATCAAAATCCTTTAAAATAGCCTTACAAAGATCCAATCCATCCATACCTGGCAAAGTTAGATCCAAGATGATGAGGTCATATTTATGAAAATTTAAACTACTTAGAGCCAAAAAAGGCTCGCAGTAGTTTGTTGCTTCTATGTTGTATTGCTTGAGGTAAGAGCTTAAAACTTCAGCTAACTCTAAATCATCTTCCACCATGGCTATTTTTATCAAAACACTTCTCCGCCATCTCAATTTTTCTTTTTGCTTGTAAGTCTAATTCTTCTTTAAGCCTTTCTTTTTGACCATCGCTTAGAATATTATACACTTTTTCTATAAAATTGGCTTTATTTTTCAGTTTGTTTTCCCTTTGTTGCTCAAAAAGATAAATAAATTTATCCTTATCAAAACTAGCCTTTGTAAATGCCATATTTAAAGATGGTTGATTTTTCATCATATCCTTTTTTATTTGGAAAACCTGCTTTTTTTGTTCACTGGTTAAATCTAACTTTTTAATTATCCCCATTATGCCATGGTTATGTTTTTTCATCCCATGTATTCTCTTAAAATGCTTATTTTTGCAATTTTTGCTCTTCTTATACTCGAAGTGCCCATTTCCAAAATTTCCATGCTGCACACCATGTGCACTAAGCCCAATCGCCAACACCGACGCCAAACTAGCTACTACTAATACCTTCTTTTTCATGTCCTATCCTTTGGGTTTATATTCAACAAAATTTTGTTGTAATGAAATTATAATAAACCCATATTAACTAGTTTTTAATTTAATTTTAACCTAGGTTTAACAGGATAAATATTGATAATCTATGTAAATTACCAATTTTTACATGTAAATATGCTATAATCAAAAAAACACAAAGGAAAAAAATGAAAATATATCTTGTTCATGGAATCACTCGGGGTTTGAGTGAAAAGATTTTAAGCGTTAGTAAAAAGCGGGCTTGTTCGATCTCGGAGCTTAGAAAACTAGGTCATGTTAGTGCTAAGGCTATCGATAAGAGACCAAAACTAAGGGTTGCTGTTGGTGGGGAAAATGAGATTTTGAATTTTCTTGAGTGGAAGGATATTGAGATTGGCAAATGGCATTCTTGCATTACGATTGATCCTATGCTATACGAAAAAAGTCCTTTGGAGATTTTGAGAAATATGGATTAAAGGACATCCATTAAAGAAGCAGTTTTGCTCCTAAAGAGCAGACGGCTGTTTCACTTTTAAGTATGAGGGGGCTTTCGAGTCCTAGGATTTTATCTTGATCAAAGAGCCCCCTTTCCTCTTTGCTAAATCCACCCTCGCATCCAACTAAGATAGATTCGCTTTTAAAGGTTTTATCTATCTTTTTTCCTCCAAAATCAAGTATAAAGCTGTTTGGATAAGAGTTTAAATATTCCTGTAAATTCTCGTAAATTTTTATTTGCAAAAGTTTAGTTCTTCCGCATTGTTCGCTCGAATTTATCAAAATTCTCTCCATTCTTTCTAGATCTAGCTTAAAATTTTTTTGGGAAAAATCCGTATATACAAAATTTATTCCCCCAACTCCAATTTCATTTAAAAAAGGTAGGATTTTTTCTATTATTTTTGGATCAACAACCGCCCAGCCAAGATTTAGATCTGAGGGTAGTTTTTGGCTTTTTGTTTTGGATAAAAGGGATAATTCTGCTTCGTTTCTATTTATATTTTCTATGGTGTAAGTGTATAAAAATCCATCTTCTAGATTTCTTGCATGTAAACTCTCACCAACTTTTTTTCGCCTCGCCTTTATGAGATGCTTAAACTTCTCTCCTTTGATCTCTAAGCTTTGGCTACCTGCTAGTTTGTGGTAAACAAATTGCATTAAATTAGCTCGACAATCATATATATTAAATAAATTGCTATATCTAGGTAAAACTTTTTTTGGACTTTGCCAAGGCTTTGCTTACTTAGATTTTTTTCTTTTTTGGTTAGTTTATAAGATTTTATAGTCGTTATTAAAATTAAATGCCAAGCTACCGCCATGAGGATGATAAAAAGCCAATTTTGTATGTAAAAAGCTAAGATTATCCCAGTAAAAGCTAAAGATGCTAAGATGGTATAATAAAGGGGCAAGATGGCTAAAAACTTCTTTTTTGGCTCTTGCCTTGTCATTAAGTATGCACCTAAAATGGCAACGCCTAGTGCTAAATATATAAATATTACATGTAATTTCGTGGTGAGGTTTAAAAAATCTTCCATAAAAACTCCTTTTGGCAATTGTAACATTTTTATGATAAAATATTGCTACAAAATGTTATCCTAAAGGGCTAAATATGAAAACCCCCTTATCAAATGCTTTATCTAAAATCATCAAACATTCAAGCACTAGCCTAAAAAAAGAATTCATACCTCTCATAAAAGCTCGTGGCAGGATAAGTGCCCAGCTAATTCATGCAAAATACAATATCCCATCCCATGATATATCCTTGCGTGATGGTTTTGTCCTAAAATCTGATATGCTAAAAAAGCTTCCAATGCAAACGGATAAATTGCCCCAAGTTCAGACAGGCTCTAGGATAGATGGGGATTTTGTCTATATCATAGAAAAAGAAAGGGTAAAATCAAAACTTATAAACCAAGATTTACTAGCTAAACTTCCTAGAGCGAAGGAATTTATAAAACCAAAGGGTGAAGATATCCAAAAGGGTCAAATCCTCATAAACAAAGGCGATACCATAAACTCCTTTGATGTGGCAAATTTGGCAAGTCAAGGCATAAGTGAAGTTTTAGTCTATGAAAAAATCAAAATCGCCTATATAGGGGTTAATGATAGCATTGTGGATCTAGATCAAGATTTACAAAATGGGCAAATTTATAATTCAAACGCTTACGCCATAGCAACCAGGGGAAAGGTTCTAGGTGCAAGTGTTAGCGAGATATTACATGTAAAAAGTAATAGCGGGGCCTTAAAAGAAAAATTAATGGGTCTTAAAAATTGCCATGCCATAGTAACTATTGGCAGTATGGGCAAGGGTGATTGTGTTGATACTTTGTTAGAAGATAAAGATTTTAATGTGATTTTCAAAGGTGTAGCCCTAGCACCTGGGGGATTGAGTGGATTTAGTTTTTTAGGGAGTATTCCCATCTTGCATCTTCCTGGTCTTCCCTTGTCTGCATTTTTGGGTTTTGAGGTTTTAGGCTCAACCATGATAAATACACTTTATGGGAAACGTTTTGCCAAACACAATGCCATTAAAACCTTCAGTTTGGAACGCATAAAAACCCAAAGTTCATCCCAAAGTGTAATCCCAGGTTTTTTTGATGGGAGCTTTTTTAAGCCATTTAAGGCAAAACCAGGAATGATGAATGTTCTCAATAATTGCAATGGATATATCATAACCCCATTATCTTCAGGGATAAAAGAGGGCGATAGGGTTGATTTTTATCCCTTTTTGGCTTGGAATGATTAACTGATTTTTTGAACTCGATTTAACTGCATTTTAATTGCAAAAGCGTAGAAAAATGGAGTATCCAAAAGTGCAGCTACCACTTTAAATAAATAATCCCCTATGAAAAGTTTGATTAAAACTGGTGTTGGCATAACTCCCGCAAAGGCAACTACCCAAAATACTAAAGAATCAAAAAATTGTGACACGAGGGTGCTTCCGTTATTTCTTAACCACCAAAGGGAGCTAAAACGCTTTTTTAGGGCATGAAAGATGTGAACATCGAGTTGCTGTATCAGAAAAAATGCACTAATGGACCCTAAAGCGATACGAAAATCTGCCAAAAATAAAGTAGGAATTATGGCTAAAATCGCTCCTAATTGAACCACTCTTAATGTTTCTTTTTTGCTATTGTTTTCCGATAAAATATCCGAAAAAAGATAGGTAAATGGATATGCAATAGCCCCATAGGTTAACCACTCATTGATCTGAAATTGAACCGTATAATTTGATAAAACTATCAGCGAGGCAAATATAATCGAATATAAAATATAATGTTTTTTACTCATAAAATAATCTCCTTGAAAAATAAGGGGGCAATTATAGCGAAATTTTTATTATAAATCTAGGGTTGTTTCCATATAAAATTATATCTTGATTTCATTATCTTTTTGTTATAATATGGGTAAATTTTTTTCAAAAGGAGAATTTATGAGCTCACTAGTTTTGCTTATAGTAGGTTTAGCTTCTTTGATGGGTGGCTATTTTATTTATTCAAAATTTATA
>PDWI01001976.1_pt1 | contig 31698 bp, 31 predicted proteins | sample 1430891 | NCBI WGS metagenome assembly PDWI01 (sample SAMN01162508, study PRJNA174530) | Oral metagenome, whole genome shotgun sequencing project. | biome: Marine environment; feature: Marine mammal; material: Swab sample of the gingival sulcus; isolation source: swab sample of gingival sulcus... | reverse complement strand
CATATTCTATCTAAGTTATTCTGTTTAAATAGTTGTTCAAGTTTATCTATATTCATTTTTTTCCTTGTATCAATTTGAATCTCTCTAATGGCACACAACACACAAATATACGAAAAAAAACTAAAGCACAAAATATAGATTAAAAAATACCGATAAAACCTTATTAAACAATAAGATTAAACTCAGAATTTTATTTGCGTATTTTAAGTTAATTAATTATATTTGTTTTTTATTGTAACACAAAATACGCATAATTATGGAGTTAAATAAGTATCAGTTTTCATTTGGACAACATCGTAATAATAATGTTATTTGGATAAGTTTTCCATATTCTTTTGAATTAAAACAAGCTTTAAAAACTCGTTTCCCATCCGCAAAGTGGAGCGCTACTAATAAAAAATGGTATCTGCCCGATTTACCTTCAGTCCGAAAAGAACTAGCTCTATCCGAAAAAACAATAGTAACAAATCTTATCGATAAAATACACCCAATTAATAAAATGGCTTTTACTAATTTTATCGAACAACTCGAACTGAAAGCATATAGCAAACATACAGTCCGACTTTATACCCATGAATTTGCAAGTTTACTGATTCTTCTGAAAAGCGTTGATGTTAACACCCTAACGCCAAATCGATTGAAAGACTATTTTTTATACTGCCTAAAAAAAGATAATCTGAAAGAAGCATCAATGAATTCTAAAATAAACGCAATAAAATTTTACTACGAACAGGTTTTACATCAACCTAAAATGTTTTTTGACATTCCTCGCCCCAAAAAGCCACTACTTTTACCTAAAACACTAAGCAAAACCGAAGTAGCAAAACTATTTAAAGTAACCACCAACCCTAAACATCTGCTAATCTTAAAATTATGCTACGGAATGGGATTACGCGTTAGCGAAATAGTTAATATAAAAATCAAACATATCGACAGCACCAATATGCTTGTGCTAATACAAGGTGCAAAAGGTAAAAAAGACCGCTACACAAACCTACCCGAAACCATACTAACACCAATGCGTGAATATTATAAAATGTACAAGCCTAAAGAATGGTTATTTGAAGGACAATACGGCGGACAATATTCTGTTAGAAGCGTTCAATCGATATTTAAAACAGCCATGAAAAAAGCAAAAATTAACAAAACAATAGGCATACACGGACTACGCCATAGTTACGCCACTCACCTTATCGAGTCTGGTGCCGACATACGGTTTATTCAAGAACTACTAGGACACAACTCTATTAAAACAACACAAATTTACACCAATATAACCGACATATCTAAATCGAAAATAAAAAGTCCATTAGACAATATGTAATATTTTTTTGCATAAATTTTGTCAAACAAATTAAAATATTTTATATTTTTGTATAAAAATGATATTATGACTATTACAGAACGATATATTATAAATACTTATTCTTTACTGTTCGAGAATATGACTTCGCTTAGTAAAATTGAACTACTTCAAAAATTAGCAAATTCATTAAAAATCGAAAACAGAGCTGATAAAAATAAAGATTTTTTTAGTTCTTTCGGAGGGCTTGAATCGGATAAATCAGCCGAAGAAATAATAAAAGACATTAAAGAAAGCCGAAGTTTTAATCGTAAAAACCTTCAATTATAGAATGCAATATTTATTAGATACTAATATTTGTATATTTTTTCTTAGAGGTAAATTAAACCTTGATAAAATATTTAAAGATAAAGGTATTGAAAATTGCTTCATTTCAGAATTAACAGTTTTTGAGTTGAAATATGGGGCAGAAAATAGTCAGAATCCGAAAAAATCTCACAAAGCAGTAGATAAATTTATTAAAGGATTATCAGTTATTCCCATTTATGGTATTGTAGAAAGATATGCAAAAGAGAAAGTTAAATTCCGCAAACAAGGAACTCCTATACACGATGAATTTGATTTGATGATTGGAATAACCGCCATTGAAAATAACTTAACCCTTGTAACAGATAATATCAAAGATTTTAAAAACTTTGAGGATCTAAAAATTGAAAACTGGTTTATTAGAGAAACAAAACACTAATCGAAAACAAAAATATATAAATATAAAGTTAGCCTTATACTCGACACTAAACCATTCTTATAAATTTCTTTATACTAAAGAAACTAATTCTGCCAACCTAAAAAGAAAAAATCAACAATATTTCATAAATAACAAATAAATAATTACATTTGCGGACTTTTAAAAATATTGTATAACGTGTGATGGGGAACTATGTTTCAGGTAGCACATAAAATTAAAACAAAATGCAAACAATCGAGATTAAAGGAACTGAAAGAAAAGCAGTTGGTAAAAAAGCAACACAAGAACTAAGAAAAAACGAACACGTACCTTGTGTACTTTATGGTGGCGAAAAAATTATCCATTTTTCAGCTGAAGAAAAAACATTCCGTCATTTAGTATATACACCTCATGTATATATTGTAAACTTAGACATTGACGGCAATAAAGTTCAAGCTATAATGAAAGATATTGAATTCCACCCAGTTACCGACAGAATTCTTCACATCGATTTTTATCAAATAGCTGACGACAAAAAAGTAAGCATCGCTATTCCTGTTAAACTACTAGGAACTTCACAAGGTGTACTTGAAGGTGGTAAAATGATGCTTAAGCAACGTAAACTAAAAGTAAAAGCATTCCCTAAAGACTTACCAGATACTTTAGATATCGATGTTACTGACATGACTTTAGGAAAAAGTAAAAAAGTTAGCGAATTATCTTTTGAAAACTTAGAGCTTTTAGACCCTAAAAATAGCGTAGTTGCTGCTGTTAGATTAACTCGTAGCGCTATGTCTTCAAAAGGTGCTGCTGCAGCTGAAGAAGAAACTGAAGCTGAAGAAGAATCAGCAGAATAAGACAATTAACAGAATTGTTTTAAATTTAATCATATAACAAAAAGGGAGCTACAAGCTCCCTTTTTGTTAAACATACAAATATTAAACAACCAAATAACCTACACCAAATTAACACATAACGCATTTACACATTTGTAAATCATCATATAATAAAAAATGAAATATCTTATTGTAGGATTAGGAAATATAGGTGCTGAATACAACCAAACTCGACACAATATCGGATTTGAAGTATTAGACCAATTATCAAAAGAACAAGATTCTAAATTTGAAGATAGCAGACATGCGTTTGTATCAAAAGTAAAACACAAAGGACGTACCTTAGTTCTTATAAAACCAACCACTTACGTTAATTTAAGCGGAAAGGCTGTAAACTATTGGCTACAAAAGGAAAAGATACCTTTAGAAAATTTATTAATTATTGCAGATGATTTATCGTTACCATTTGGCACTGTTCGTATCAGAGCCAAGGGAAGTGATGGCGGACACAACGGATTAAAAAACATAAACGAAGTGTTAGGAACAAACAAATACGCACGTTTACGTTTCGGCATTGGAAATGAGTTTGAACGAGGTAGGCAAGTTGATTTTGTACTAGGCAAATGGACTAACGAAGAAACCGAAAAACTACCTGAACGCATAAACAGATGCATATCTGCGGTAAAGGACTTTGCTTTGGTTGATATTGCTAAGGTTATGAACTTCCACAATAACAAATAGTCTTTTTAATGTGGTAGTTTGGTAATGAGATAATGTGGTAATTTGATAATGTAGTGATGGACTAAATTTTAAATAAGAAACAACACAAACCCACCACTTCGGACTTCGGACTTCCGACCAAAATAACTCATACAAAACTCTACATGGATAAAATTATTCAAATCTTCCTATTCTACTATTAACCCTTTACCATCTTTCGGTATTGTTGTTCCCAATCCCATGCCGATGCGGTCATATCATCTAAGGTTAATTCAGTCTTCCAACCTAACTCAGTATTAGCTAATTGGGTATCTGCCCATATCTGTATAATATCCCCTGCCCTACGCTCGGATACTTTATAATTTAATTTCTGTCCTGAAGTTTTTTCAAACGACTTAATAACCTCAAAAACCGAAAAACCATTTCCCGTACCAATATTAAACACCTCATACGGAGATTTATTTTTACAAGATAACATGCGTTGCAACGATACAATATGTGCTTTTGCCAAATCAGTAACATGTATATAATCCCGTATACACGAACCATCGGGAGTTGGATAGTCGTTACCAAATACACTAAGTTGCTTACGTATTCCGTATGCTGTTTGGGTTATAAAAGGCATTAAATTATTAGGCACTCCTATTGGCAACTCGCCAATCATTGCCGATTTATGAGCCCCTATCGGATTAAAATACCTCAACGCTATCGCTTTAAAGTTAAAAGCCTTAACTGCATCTCTTAATAAATTCTCATTAACTTGTTTTGTATAGCCATAAGGCGATTCAGCGGGTTTTATTGGCGATTGTTCGGTAACAGGCAATTTATCGGGCTGACCATAAACAGTACACGATGACGAGAACACAACATTAGATATTCCGTACTTCTTCACAGAGTTCAATAAATTAATTAATGTACCTATATTATTTTCATAATAAAACAGAGGTTTTTCAACAGATTCGCCAACCGCCTTTGCCGCCGCAAAATGTATAACTCCATTAATATCTTTATTTTCTGAAATACAGTTATCTAATTTTTCTTTATCTAATAAATCAAAAACATATAACTTAGGACGCACTCCTGTAATCTGCTCTATCCTATCAACAACCGCTGCCTCCGAATTTGACAAATTATCAATAATAACAACCTCAAATCCTTCGTTTATTAACTCCACCACAGTATGCGAACCTATATAACCTGTTCCTCCTGTTACTAAAATCTTATTTTGCATTTTTTTATGTTTTAATTTATTAATATGATAATGGGTTAATTTTCCACTCTCATTAAGAATGTAGTATTTTTAACCTTACAGTTTATTTTAACTAATTTTACAAAAGTATTATTTTTTTATTTCTATTTTATTAATTTTGAAAACTTATATCAAATAATAAAAAGAAAATAAATCATACCATACTTGAGATATTATAAAAGAACATATTAACTTTTACCCCACACCTCAACTTGGTTATAAAATAGAAATATATGAAACGAATTATTATCATCTTATTATCATTATCGGTAGTTGGCTTATACAGTTGCAAAAAAGAAGAGAAAAAGATAAAAACGGGAAACACCATAAAAATTAATGGAGAAGGGTTTACTCCCAATCATATTTTTAATATTGAATGCGATTGGAACACTAAAACCACAACAATAAATTTAACTGAAATATCTGACGACAATAAAAACATTAAGGAAATTCTTATTGCATTAAAGTATGCCGAAAAGAATAAATTTGAAGGAGAATACTCATATCCTACAAGCATAAAACCACAAACTCATTTTACCATCAGCAAAAGCAATACTACTGAATACATTAAGGGCGGAAATATATCAATAACACACAATAAAAATCAGAACTACTCTATTGATATTGACATATATACCGAAAAAGGTGGCAGAATAAAAGGTGTTTTATCCGATAACTTGAATATTCTTTTTAAATAATTAGCTTTTATGATAAAGGTAACGATAGGCAACGAGCTAAAGACAAAGAACAACAATATGGCATTAGGCATAATACAATGCAATGTTCAAAATTCGGAATACAACAAAGAGTTATGGAACGAGATAAACAACTTAATATCAACACTTAAAGAAGAGTACACCATAGAAACCATAACTAAACGCCCGCAGATTGCCGACACGCGACAGATGTATTTACGTTGCGGAAAGAAACCCAGTCGCTACCGACCTGCTGGCGAACAACTAATGCGACGTATTATTAAAGGCGTAGGAATAAATAATGTTAATACTTTGGTTGATTTAGTCAATCTGATTTCATTAAAATCGGGGTATTCAATTGGCGGATTTGATGCAGATATTATTGTAGGCGATATTGTTGCTGGCATTGGCAAAGAAAACGAGCCTTACAACGGAATTGGACGAGGTGCGTTAAACATACATTTACTACCCGTATTACGCGACCAACAAAGTGCAATAGGCACACCAACAAGCGACGAGGTACGCACTGCACTTAGCAACAAAACAAGCAACTTTTTAATGTGCATCAATGCTTATTCAGGAAACGATGAACATCTGAAAAACACATTGGATTATTCGGTAAAACTATTAGAAAAATACGCTAATGCGACTGATATTTCAGTGCAAACTATAATTTAGTTTCAAGATACAAGATACAAGTTTCAAGATAAAAAACAGTATTGAGTTTTGAGTCTTGAGTATTAATAAATAACAGAGCAACAACCAATAGATAAATACCCAAATTCCCTCTTGGAGAAGAGGGCTAGGGAGATTGATAAAACAGTTTAAAGATACAAGTTAAAAGCGTAAAGTGTAAAAAAGCCAAAAGCTAACAGCTAACAGCTAAAAGCCAAGTTATAGTATTAAGTTTTTAGTATTGATGAATTAACAATTAACCATTAAAAATGCAGATATATAAAAATAAAATTACAAAATACTCTGCTGAGTTATCCAAAATAAAGCAGAAACACACATATATATCAATAATTCGGCTTATAGTTTTTATTGGTATTGTATTATCTTTCAGTGTTTTATTCACAAGCAATCATACTTTAGGATATTCGTTAGGAATTGGCGGAGTTGCCTTATTTTTATGGCTAATAAAATATCACAAATCGGTTGAGGATAAAAAACTATTCATTCAGAAATTACTTGAGGTTAACGAACAAGAAGAACAAGTATGCAACAATAATTACAACTGCTTCGACAACGGAAACGAGTTTACCGACACCACACATCAGTACAGCTATGACTTAGATTTATTTGGCGAAAAATCATTATTTCAATACATAAATCGCACAGTAACTTTTGAAGGAAAACAGCTACTTGCAAAATGGCTGACAACAAATAAAATCGACATACAAGAAGTAACTCAACGCCAAAAAGCAATATCTGAATTAGCTGATTTATTAGACTTTAGACAAAAATTCTTAGCAATAGGCAAAATACACAAAGCTGAACAGGACGACAAAGAAACCATAAACAAATGGCTACAACTTCCTCCTATTTTCAGAAAGCAAGGACTAATAAAAACTCTGCTAATTTTAATACCTACAATCAACCTAATTACTCTGATTATCATCTTATTAGGACTACTACCTTTAAAATTCTTATTAATACAAATTATAGCCAACCTACTATTAGTTAGCATAAAACTAAAACAGATAAACCAATACAGTGTTTTATTGTCGGAAATGAATAAGATACTTAAAAAACATCGCCGATTATTACAACTAATAGAAAATCAGACTTTTAAAACTAAAAGTTTAAATAATTTAAAAGATAAATTATCAATAAATAACTCATCAGCAACCGCACAAATAAAGCAATTAAACAAACTAATTGACGCCTTAGATAACCGTAACAACTTACTCGTTGGCTTGGTACTAAACAGCTATCTGCTTTGGGATTGGCAATGCGTAATTCGTATTGAACAATGGAAAACAAAATACACCAACACTTGGTTGCAATCAATAAGCGAGTACGACGCTTTAATTAGTCTGGCAAATTTTGAGTACAACAACACCGAATTTTGCCACCCACAATTTAACAACACCGAGTTTGAATTTACTGCAAAACAGATAGGACACCCATTAATACCAAACAACCAACGTGTATGTAACAATTTTTCAATAAACCAACATCAACGCTTTGCAATTATTACAGGAGCGAACATGGCTGGCAAAAGCACCTTTCTGCGTTCAATAGCCATAAACTTAGTATTAGCCAAGGCTGGAGCAGTTGTCTGTGCTCAGGAATTAATTATCAGTCCTACTGCTATATTCTCAGGCATGCGAGCCGAAGATTCACTATCAAAAAACGAATCGTACTTTTTTGCAGAACTAAAACGTTTACAAAATATAACCAAGACTTTAGAAAAAGGCGAAAATCTGTTTGTTGTATTAGACGAGATACTACGAGGCACAAACTCCGAAGACAAACGCAAAGGCTCAATTGGTTTTATTAAGAAGATAACACAATACAACGCATTTGGGTTAATTGCAACTCACGACCTAGAATTAGCAGAGTTTGCACAAAAACAACCTGACATTTTCAAAACAATGTGCTTTGAGGTAAAAACTGAAAATAACAAATTACAATTTGATTACAAACTAAGCGACGGCATTACAAAAAATATGAACGCCTCATTTTTAATGAAACAAATGGGGATTATTGAGTAAAGGAATCTACATTAACTAGTTAGAAGAACTATAATAGAAAAAATTAGATTAAGCCTTGTCCAATTAGCAAATATACTTCTCAAATTACAATGAATTTCCCTTAAAAATCATAATAAAAATTAGACAACGAAGTACGGATACCAAAAGTGATTAGGCTTTGTTCTAAATCTAAATCAGCCCCCCACTCCTTTCGGTTGGTATAATTAACAAACACATTTAAGTTAGTTGCAGGATTAACTAAATACGACAAAGTAACATCAATATATTGTAATTTAACCGACTGATACTGACCCACATAATTGTCATATTCTTTTATACGTGTATCATAACCTTTCCAAATATCATTACCATAGTTGGTATCTACCGAATCGGTGCCATGCAAAGCATACGAGAAGCGTGTACGCAAAAAGAAACGCTTATAACTATAATTAAGAAAAGTAACCGACTCCCAAAAATTTGCACCTAAAGGATGTGCTAATGGCTGATTATAATGTCCATAATTAGTAGTTGTGCTTAAATGAGAATACATATATGGTCGCACATAGTTAAACTCTGTTTGTATATCAAGATGTTTAAGTTTAAACAAATCGTATGTTTTATATCCGAGCTGTAAAGCCCATTTATTTGCCCACCAACCCGATTGCTTAGTCATTTCCTTAAATATAAACTCATCAATTATAAACTGACTATATAATATATGCTTTTTTAGTAAAGTTAATTTACCAGCTAAGCCCATAAGTACATTGTCGGGCGAACCTAACGAGAACTCAACAGGACGTGTAAATATTACAGGGTTAGCATAATTAATATCAAAGCCACGATTAGGGTTGATAGTATCATTAGCCGCCCAAATAACAGCCTCAAACAACGACACATTTAACCACTTGGTTACACTCCAATCTAAATACTGAAATGCCCCCCATTTTCGTGGATAGCCTTGTCGGTAAAGTTTAGGCTGACTAATATCCTGAAACTGAGCCCAAAGGTTTACATATTTTATATGCCAAAAATCGGTAGTTATTTTCAGATAAGGGTAATTAAATGAATTGTCGGACAATAATAATGAACGATAACCATCACCAAAAAAGTTTTTACCATGCCCAAATACCACATTAAAATATTGGTTAATATCATACGATATATATGCTTCAGCAAAAGCAAAGTCTTTGGTTGTAGGTAATGAGTCGCCATAAGGCTTACCTATACCTTGCCCCGGTATAACATCTCGTTTTAATTGCTCTATGCGTCCGTATCGGTAATCGTTAAAACTTGCCTGATTCTCGTAAAACGAAGTATATAATGAGAATTTTTTACCTATTCTTGCTTTTATAAGAAATCCACGTGTATTTATCCAACTATTTTTTTCAAACTCTGTACCTTTACCCTTACCATATTCAAAATTAATAAGTGGATCAATGGTAAACGAAAAATCTTCTTTTTCAAAGTCAGCAAGTTTTTTATTGAATAAGGATATTTTTTTTCCATCAAACTCTATAAGACTTCTATTAAACATTACATCCCATATCTTCCTATTACATTTATACTTATACAATGTATCTAAGCTGACAATCTTATCTAAATCGCGTTTCTGAAAAGGTTTTACCGATGTATGAAAACGATGTTCCGAATTATAGACATACCTATCGTACGGACGAAATTGGTAATTTTGGTAAATAGAATGAGATTCTTGAGCTGATAAAACATTACTAATTTGTATAAAAACAAATAGCAAAACAGCTAATCTGGTTACTTTTTTTGATAGGTACACCATATTAAAAGTATGTTATTTTTGTTTTTTTTCTTTTATCCGTAGTAATAAATTAGGAATACAAATTACAAAAAATGGTATTATTAATATTAATATTCCAAATATCTGCACTCTAAGTTTGGATAAAAACAATGATAATATTATAAATATAATAGAAACAACAGATAAAATAAGCGTTGTTTGTGTATGGTTTAGTCCTAATTTTAACAATAAGTGATGTATATGTTGCTTATCAGGATGAAATGGCGATTTGCGTTGATACAACCTAATTACAAATACTTTTAACATATCCACCAAAGGCAAAGCTAAAAAGCCCATAGCTACAACTGGCGAGGATACTATTTGATAATCGCAGTTAGTTACACATGTTCCGTTTAACTCAATAAATTCAATAGCCAAAAATGACAATATAACACCTAATAATAAAGAACCTGTATCACCCATAAATATTTGTGCAGGTGTTTTATTATATTTCAAAAATGCTATTAAAGAACCCAACAAAGCAGCTATTAGGATACACATCTGAATAGCAACATCAGAACCTACTAAATAAAACCAAATACCAAATGCCAACGATGCTGTAACCGATATACTAGTACATAATCCATTAACACCATCTATTAAGTTTATTGAATTGATAATTGTTAAGAATGTAAATATGCTAAACAATACACTAAACCAATAAGGAATTTCATTAACACCTAACAGTCCGTAAAAGCTGGTTATACGTACATCTCCTAAAACAACTAATACTGATACTGCCAATATTAAGCCTATAAACTTTTTTGTAGGAGATAATGCAACTATATCATCTTTTATGCCCAATAAAAAACTAACCAACATTGCAAACATAAAATATTGCAAACTGATAAATTTATTAAAATCAGCAAATAAAACAAATGATAAAATAAAACCAACAAAAATACCAAAACCACCTAATGTAGGTACTACATTACTATGCGAGGTTCGCTCATTAGGTTTGTCTATTAAATCTTTAAGAAAAGCTATTTTAATAATAATAGGTATAACAATAAATGTTAACAAAAACGCAACTACAAAAGCTCCTATTATTAAAAAGTTACTATTTATATTATTAAAATTAATCATAGTTTTTATTCATAGATCAAGCACAAAATTAATGAACTATTTGTATAAACATAATTATAAACGCTTTTTTTTACAAAATAGAACAAAAACATGATAAAACTCAATTTTTATATTCTACCATGAAAGTTTTTTGTAACTATAATTGGTTAATTAAAAATTAATAATCATACAAATAATAATTGTTAATCATCATTTATAAAATGACTTACAATAAAAACTAAACTACAATTATTAGTAGTTGTCTTCAAGAAAAAGTTTAATTTTGTATAAAATAAAAGTAACATAAAAAACAATGACAAAAAATAAGAAAATATCTGTAAAAGGATTTGATATTGTACTATACGAACACAATAATAACGATTTTATTTCACTTACAGACCTAGCTCGTCATAAAGACCATAAACATACCGACTCAATTATACAAAATTGGCTAAGAAATAGAAATACAATTGAATTATTGGGTTTTTGGGAAACTATCTATAATCCTAATTTTAAACCCCTCGAATTCGAGGGGTTTAGAAAAGAAGCTGGATTGAACAGTTTTGTAATGACTCCTAAAAAATGGATAGAAAACACAAATGCAATAGGTATTGTTTCCAAACAAGGTAGATACGGTGGCACTTTTGCTCACAAAGATATAGCTTTAGAATTTGCATCTTGGATTTCGATTGAATTTAAATTATATGTAATAAAGGAATTCCAACGCTTAAAAGAAGAAGAAAACGACCGTTTAAAATTAGAATGGAATTTACAAAGAACACTAGCTAAAGTAAATTATAAAATTCACACAGATGCTATCAAAGATAACCTTATTCCTGAAACTATAAGTAAAAAGCAAATGAGTTCAGTATATGCAAACGAAGCCGATTTATTAAATGTAGCTCTTTTTGGAAAAACAGCAAAAGATTGGAAAGATGAAAACCCCGATAAAATAGGCAATATTAGAGATTTTGCAACATTAGAACAACTAGTAATCTTAAGTAATATGGAAAGCATAAATGCTTTACTTATCAGACAAGAATTACCTCAAACTGAACGATTATTACAATTAAATAAGGTAGCTATTACACAAATGAAATCATTACTTTCTAACACAACAGTAAAACAATTAAAAGAAAATAAATAAATCTTTAAATACCGCCAATCAAAAGCATTATTTTATGTAAAAATCGGTTGTAAATAACAATAAAATAACTATCATTGCGTAATAATTCCGATAACAGTATTTATTTTGAAGATTAGACTTTTTTCCATAATATTATTTATCTTATCAACATTAATAAGCTCGGCTCAGGACGGTTTTATATACGGAACAGTAAAAAACGAAAAAGGCGAACCTGCTACATTTATTAATGTTTCGGTAAAGGAACGAGCCATAGGAACAGCTACAACCTTTGAGGGCAAATACAAACTAACAATACCTATGGCTACAAAGGTAAATGTTACCTTTTCAGGGATAGGATACATTACCTTTGACACTGTTATTCAAGTTAAAAAGAAACAAAAATTACTACTAAACGTAAGGCTACAAACAGCATCGGAGTTAATTGACGAGGTTAAAATTGAAGACAAAGCTACCCGATTAACAACATTAACAAGACTAAACCCATCGTTTACCAAAATAATGCCCAGTGCATTAGGCAATGTTGAATCGCTAATAAAAACTTTACCAGGCGTATCTTCAAATAATGAATTAAGTTCGCAATATTCGGTACGTGGTGGCAACTTCGACGAGAATTTAGTGTACGTTAACGGAATTGAAATTTACCGCCCTATTTTAGTTAGTAGCGGACAACAAGAGGGCATGAGCTTTATAAATCCTGATATGGTTGGGTCTATACTATTTTCGGCAGGAGGCTTTAAAGCTCAATATGCTGATAAAATGGCATCGGTTTTAGATATTAAATACAAACAACCACAAAGTTTTGGCGGAGCAATATCGGCAAGTTTATTAGGTGGAAGTGCAAGTATTCATGGTTGTTCAAAAGACAAAAGGTTTACTCACATATCTGGATTCAGATATAAAACAACAAAATACCTACTTAATTCATTAAAAACAAAAGGTAACTACTTCCCTAAATTTATGGATTTCCAAACCTTTATGTCGTACAAAATAAACAAAAAATGGAATGTTAAATTATTAGGCAACTATGCTAAAAATACGTATTTATTTATCCCCCAAAAACGCAGTTCAAACTTCGGAACATTAAGTGAAACATACCAATTAAATATGTATTTTGAAGGCAATGAGGTGGACAAATTTTCAAACTACACAGCTGCTTTTGAGCTGGAACACAAACCAACAAAAGCCACAAGCCTAAAAATGATATGCTCAACCTTTGAAACTAATGAACAAGAAACATTTGACATACTTAGCGAATATTGGATAAATGAGGTTGACCAAAACACTAATTCCGAATCGTTTGGCGATAGCATATCTACCATAGGTGTAGGCTCGTATCTAAAACATGCTCGTAATTTTTTAACTGCCACAGTTTATAAAATTGAACACAAAGGCTACAACTTACACGACGATAATCGTACAGATTGGGGCATAGGCTATCAATACCGAATTATAAACGACAATTTAACCGAATGGAAAATGGTAGATTCGGCAAACTTTGCCCTACCCTACAACGATTCTACAGTAGGTATGGACTACTATATAAAAAGCCGAAACAACATCAATTTTGGTAGACTATCTGCATTTATTCAGCACTCGCATAAAATATACACATCGGCAGGAAATATAAACATAACTGGCGGAATACGTGGATTATATTCATGGTTTAACAAGGAATTTTTAGCAAGTCCAAGGGTAAGCATAGCCTACAAACCCGACTGGGAAAACGATTTTGTTTTTCGTTTTTCATCAGGTTACTACTATCAACCTGTGTTTTATAAAGAAGTACGGCAACCTGATGCTGTTGGAACAATTAATCATAATATAAAATCGCAAAAATCCATTCATTTTGTTTTAGGTTCGGATTATAATTTTACTATAAAACACCGCCCATTTAAGTTTACTGCCGAAATGTATTATAAAAAGTTAGACAACTTAATTAGCTACAATATTGATAATGTGAGAATTATCTATTCAGGCGTAAACAATGCTAAAGGATACGCAACAGGCTTAGACCTTAAAGTAAATGGTGAACTTGTTAAGGGTGTCGATTCGTGGATTAGCCTATCGTTACTACAAACAAAAGAAAAAATTGACGGACATAAAGAACCTATTTTCACAACAAATAAAAAAGGCGAAAATGAGATAAGTTCTTATAAAGATGCTGGATACATCCCTCGCCTAACCGACCAAACGCTGAATCTTAATGTTTATTTTCAAGACTACCTTCCGGGCAACCCCGACTACAAAGTACACTTACAGCTGAATTACGCAACAGGACTACCCTACTCTGTCCGCAACAAATTCTATCAACGTAAAAAACTACGTATGCCCTCATATAAGCGTATTGATATTGGTTTTTCAAAAGTGCTAAAAAGCGAATCAAAAATATACCCCAAAGGACATTTTCTGCACCACATAAACGATGCTTGGCTTAGCATTGAGGTATTCAATTTATTAGAGAACTTCAATGCTGTTTCAATGGATTGGATTCAAGACTACGCAGGAAACCAATACGCCATAAAAAATACACTAACAGGCAGACGTATTAATTTAAAACTATTGGTACGTTTCGGAAAATAATTTTGTCAAATTACAGCTTTATTTTATTTTTGCAGTCTAAATAATTTAAACAGACCTTGTCAGAGATATTAATTATTAAAATAGAATTAACTATTACACATTTGTAATTCCTAATTTTTAACTTTTAATTCTTAATTTAATAAAACTTGGTCATAAATTTCAAATAAATGAAAGCATACGTTTTCCCCGGACAAGGGGCTCAATTTGTAGGAATGGGTAAAGATTTATACGAAAATTCACCTATTGCTAAAGATTTATTTACTCAAGCAAACGATATATTAGGATTTAACATAACCGACCTAATGTTTGACGGTACCGACGAAGATTTAAAACAAACAAAAGTAACTCAACCAGCAGTATTTCTACACTCAGTAATACTAGCAAAAGTATTAGGCGAACAGTTTAAACCTGAAATGGTTGCAGGACATTCGCTTGGCGAGTTATCGGCTTTAGTTGCTGCTGATGCAATATCTTTTAAAGATGGTTTAACCTTAGTTAGCAAACGAGCTATAGCAATGCAAAAGGCTTGCGAAAAAGAACCTTCAACAATGGCAGCAATATTAGGTTTAGAGGATAAAGTTATTGAACAAGTATGTAACGATATTGATGAGATTGTTGTTCCAGCAAACTATAACACTAATGGTCAGTTAGTTATATCAGGAACAATATCAGGAATTGATAAGGCTTGCGAAAAGCTAACAGAATTAGGAGCAAAACGCGCATTAAAATTACCTGTTGGCGGAGCATTCCACTCACCTCTAATGGCTCCTGCTAAAGAGGAATTAGAAATAGCAATTAACGAAACTACATTCCAAAAACCTATATGCCCAATATATCAAAATGTTGATGCAAAGCCTGTTACTGACCCTAATACAATAAAACAAAACCTAGCATCGCAACTAACAGCATCGGTACGTTGGACACAAACCGTACAGAATATGATAGCTGACGGAGCAACATCGTTTACCGAAGTTGGACCCGGAAAAGCTTTACAAGGAATGATAAAAAAAATTGATAGAAAAATGCCATGCGAAAGTGCTACTTTTGAGGCATAACGATTTGTTTTCATGGTGATAAAGACCGCTAATCTTACTTAAGATTTCCGCGGTCTTTTTTTTTATTAAAAGATATTCAACTATATTAATAGTTATAATATATTTTTTATTTTAATAGAAATTTATTTTCTTTATTGTTTAATAATAAGAAAAGCGTAATATTTATTTATATTTTACCAATATTTACACTTAAAATATAGAGGATTAATGGTTAAATAAATACAATTCCACGTTTTTATATGTATTTTAATTAACACTCTTGAAATTGGAGTATCTTAAATTTTATATTATGAAAAAGATTTATTTATTTGTAATGTTAGCTCTTGCTACTACTACAACAGTATTTTTTACATCTTGCGAAAAAGATGATGATAAGAATGATGAGAAAAATTATGAGAAATCAGAATTAATTATTGGCACTTGGATTTTAATGAAAAATAAAGAGTTCAATCCTGAAACTGGAAAATCATACATTGAAGATTATTCAAATGAAACTAATAAAGATAAGTATGAATTCACAAAAGAGAATACGATAATATGGGAAGATGAAGAAAGCGGAGAAAAAGAAATAGTAAATTACAAAATTGATGGGGATAAATTAATAATTACTTATGGTGAAGGTGAAGATATTCAAACTATTAAAACACTAACAAAAGATAAATTAGTACTAGAATACATGCTTCACTACGAAGAGGAAGATAATTATGGCAACACAATATCAAGTTACGATGTTATTAGTACAGATTATTACGAACGTGGGAAATAACATTTTCATGTTAACTCTTGTAAAAAAAGACTACAAATCTGACATTAAAGATTAGTGGTCTTTTTTTTGTATTTTGAAATCTCCTTTTTTTTAGTTTATTTTGGTTAAACATTAAATCATAAACTCAATTAATACAATAAAAAAAATGAAACATAAAATAATAATTCTAATAATATTAAACATATTTATATTCAGCTCATTACATGCACAAAAATTTCCTCACAAACTAATTGATATAAATGGTAACGAGCTACCTATCGACAGCCTAAAGCAAGTAGATGTTTTTATTTTAAGCACAAGTTTTACTTGCGATGCCTGTTGGAAACAAATATCATTTTACAATAAAATATCAACTGAATTTGCCGATAAATTTGTATTTATTTTACTTATTGAAGATTTAAGACGCTACGCAAAAACAGTAATTGACGACTACAAAGGCAAAGATGATTTTTATAATGACAAATGGATACTTATTCCGCAAAGTGGACAAAACATAGGACGATTATCGCAAAAGGATATTTTACCAGAATTTTACATCTTTAAGAAAGGAAAAATAGTAAAATCATTTGCTACGGCAACATCACGAACTGAGCGTAAATTATACGAGTACTTAAAGGGTTTATAAAAAGCTAAATAATACTAACACCTTCAACTCCCAATAAGCGATTTTGTAGAGCTTCCGATTGCGTTTTACGTGACGAAAGTTTAATTGTGCAGGTGTTAGAGAAATCTTGAGCTAAACGTGTAGGATTTTCTGCTTTTAGTATCTTCATAACATCATTCATAACACCATAACCAAACTGAATAGTAAAAATATCTTCCTCAAAACATTCAATGATATTTGCATTGCTTATAGCATCATAAGCTGCTGTTTTATAGGCATTAATAAGCCCCGGCACACCTAACTTTACCCCACCAAAATACCGCACAACAACAATTAATATATTTGTAAGTTCAAACGATTTAATCTGCCCCAACACAGGAGGCCCTGAGGAATTAGACGGCTCGCCATCATCGGAACAGCGGAAAGTTTTCATATCAGCACCCAACCTAAACGCATACACCTGATGACGTGAATCGTAATATTTCTTTTTCAGTTGTGCCTGATATTCCTTTATCTGTTCCTCATCAAAAACAGGATAAGCAAACGCCAAAAATTTACTACCTTTTTCTTTGTAAATTCCTTCAGATGGCTGTTCTATGGTAAGATATTTATCAGTTTGTTCTTGCTCCATTTTAGTAAACAGACCCATAGATTTTTAAAACCTGTGAGGTCTTTTTTTTATTAATTACTTACAAATTCTGTAATCTTTTCAATAGCCTCAGCTATTTCCTCATCACTACGTGCAATATTTATTCGTATCATTTGCTTTCCGCTGTCGCTGAAATGTATGCCTGGCACTACCGCTACTTTCGTTTGTTTGTATAACTCTAAGGCAAAATCCAATCCGCATTGGAACTTTTCAGGTAGCTTACACCAAATAAAATATCCGCCTTGTGCTTGCACTACATCAAAGCCTAAATCGGTTAATTGCTTTTGCATTAACTCGTAATTTTCCTTTAACTTTTGGCGTAAACCAGCACAATATTCTCTACCAAAATCATATTCTTGCAGATATTTTGCTAAAGCCTCCTGCAAAACCGTTGGCGAGGACAAACCGATATAATCGTGAATATCCATAAGTCCCGCCATATGTTCCTTATTGCTAAGGATATATCCCAAACGCCAACCTGTAATTGATAGTTTTTTTGAAAAAGCATTTACATAAAACACATTCTTACCCATTTCATTTATAGGATAATATGGTTTATCGTAAAAATACAAATCAGAGTAAACAGCATCTATAATTAAATAAGCATCGTACTCTTCAGCCATTTGCATTAACGTTTTTATTTGGGTTTCTGTCCAAATCTTACCAAGCGGATTACCGGGTGTTGCTAAAAATATAATTTTAACATTATGCTGTTCAATTGTTTGACGTATTTCATCAAAGCATATTTCTGCAGAAGTATCTACTGTAAAAAAATCATTATTAAAGATACGAGATAAATGCTTATAGCTTTCATATATTGGATCAAAAGCTAATACCGAGCAATTTGGATGTTTACGTGTTAAGTAAGTAAAAATTGTAGAAATGGATTCAGTTGCTCCGTTTACAATTAAAAAATCGCCCTTAGGTTTATTATAATGATTTGATAATAAATCTAATAACTGCACATTACCCTTACCCGGTGCATACTGATGAAAATTTGGATTGGTGGCAAAATCTGAAAGTAAAGATAATAATTCTGTAGGTGGCGAAAATGCTGGAATGCCCTGAGCTAAATTAATTCCGCCCTGTGTCTTTACCATATTGGACATATATCCGATAAGTGAACCTTTCAGCGAGCCTTGCATTTTATTGGTTTGTATTTTTTTATTGATAATATCAGAAAGGATTTAATAAATAAGGTAAATATCTGAACTATAATATTTTAATCGTAAACTATAAAATTAAATGGCATTTCTATTAAGTCCTTAAAATATTCTCCTGCATCAAGCATATCCTCATCATCTGACTGATAATACCAATCTATAGCTACATTTATTCCTAATTTGTGTAAATTATTTAATTCTTTAATTATAGTGAAAAACATTTTTGACGATGCCGTATTATAATACTTCATCTTAAAAGTAAGAGTTGTTTTTTCAGCAGGAGATTTTTTATACTCATTAACCCAATTCAATATAGGCTCAAATAATAACATTGCATTTTCAGGTATCGATTGTCCTGAAATATTTAATTCACCCTTTTCTGCAGAAAAATAAACATCTGGTTTTTGTTGAGTTCCCTTTATAATTAAATCCTTCATTATTAATTCTATTTATATTATCAATACAAGTCTATTTAAAATAGGAAGTAAAGATAATTTTTTTTTCAAACATAAACAATTATTAGATGTATTATTTAGTTTTAACAACAAATCAAGCCTATTTTTTAAGAAAAAAACTGTTCTGCTTGTTTACGTTTGTCGGTATTGCCAACATCAAACCAATAAGTATAGTCAACGCTACAAGCTCCTACTCTATTGCTTTCGCAGATGTCTAAGTACAAATGTATTATTGAAAAAACATCCTTTTTAGGCATCAAACTAAATAACTTTGACGATACAATATGCACACCTGTAAACGATGCTTCATAAACTGTTTTATCAAAATTTACTGTTTGTATGTTTTTGCCTGTTTTGTAATCCTTCCAGCCTGTTAAATTATTGGTGCTATCAAATAGCAATTTACGTGAGCCTTTACGGTCGGCAGTTGCCAAGGTTACCAAATTATTATTTGTTTTGTGGCATTCCAACATTGCATTCAAATCAATATCTGTAAGTATATCCACATTAAATACTATAATGTCTTTATTCTCAGAAAATAACGAACTTGCATACTTTAGTCCACCTCCCGTATCCAAAAGTTGTTCCTTTTCGTGCGAGAATACCAACTCCGCCTCAAACTGCTGTGTGTTACAATACTCTTTTATCTGCTCAGCAAAATGGTGCAGATTAATAATTATCCTATCCACACCAAAACCTTGTAAATAATTGATTGCGTGCCAAATTAAAGGTTTGCCATTTACCTCAACCAAAGCCTTTGGTTTATCTTTAGTTAGCGGAAATAATCGCGTTCCCAGCCCTGCGGCAAATAGCATTGCTTCCATTTTCTGTTTGTTTAGTTATTGGATTAAATTTATTAGTAATATATAAATCAGACCTCACAGGTTTTAGAAACCTGTGAGGTCTTAATAATTAACACATTACTGCATTAACAAATTAAAATATTAAATACTGTTTAACAGTTCTTTAATAAGCAAAGTCATTTTAGGCTCTACTTGACCTGCTACGTCTTGAACTTGCTCGTGAGTTGTTTCGCCATACTCAACTGATGGCTTATCGGTATTTGTTATCACAGACATTCCAAAGCATTTTAGTCCCATATGGTGAGCTACTATTACCTCTGGAACAGTAGACATTCCTGTTGCATCGGCTCCCCAAATTCTGAACATTCTGTATTCGGCTGGTGTTTCCAAAGTAGGACCTGAACTGCCAATATACACACCCTCTTGCAAAGTGATATCATTCTTTTCAGCTATCTCCTTAGCTTTGGCAATAAGCTCACGTGAATAAACTGAACTCATTTCAGGGAAACGCACTCCTAACTCACTTTCATTTTTACCAATTAACGGATTTACAGGAAAATGGTTAATATGGTCTTTTATTAGCATTATATCGCCAACATTATACTCTGGGTTCATTCCACCAGCAGCATTCGATACGAATAAATACTCTATTCCTAAAAACTTCATTATGCGAATAGGAAATGTTACTTTATCCATTGTGTAGCCCTCGTAGTAATGAAAACGTCCTTGCATTGCAACAACTTTTTTATTACCCAACGTTCCTAAAATTAATTTTCCTTCGTGTCCTTCAACTGTTGATACTGGAAAATCAGGAATTTGCTCGTATGGAAGAACTTTATCAGCTTCTATTTTGTCAGCTAAACCTCCCAATCCGCTACCTAATACTATACCTACTTCTGGCTTATAGTTTAAACCGCTTAGTATAAATTCTGCTGTTTTTTTATATGTTTCTATCATTTTTTTTAGGTTTTAGATATTAGGTGTTGGGTTTTAGGTATTAGGTTTTAGCTAAACCCTAATACCTAAAACCCAACACCTAATAAATTTTATTTATAAATCTTTTTCTGTCCTGCCATTAAAGTATTTTTTAACAGACTAATAATTGTCATAGGACCTACTCCACCCGGTACTGGCGTGATGTAACTACATTTTGGAGCAACCTCATCAAACTTAACATCGCCTTTTAGTTTCCAGCCTGATTTTGTTTTATCCGATTTTACTCGGTGGATACCCACATCAATTACTACAGCTCCCTCTTTTACCATTTCGGCAGTTACAAATTCACATTGTCCGATAGCTGCAATAAGAATATCGGCATTGCTACAAATTTCTTTGATGTTTTTTGTACGACTATGGCAGATTGTTACTGTTGAGTTTCCTGGTTTTCCTTTTCTTGACATTAACAAACTAACTGGTGTACCTACAATATTACTTCGTCCTAAAACAACACAATTTTTGCCCTCAGTATCAATGTTGTATCTATCCAAAAGCTCGATAATTCCTGCTGGTGTAGCTGGTAAGAAACAAGGTAAACTCATTGCCATACGCCCCGTATTTATTGGGTGAAAACCATCAACGTCTTTTTTATGGTCAATAGTTTCAATTACTTTATTCTCGCTAATATGCTTTGGCAAAGGTAATTGAACAATTAAACCATCAATATTATCGTCTTTGTTTATTTCCTCTATTTTTGCCAAAAGCTCCTCCTCTGTTGTTGATTCTGGCAAGTAAATATCAGTAGATTCAAAACCTACCTCTTTACAAGTTTTAACTTTACTACCAACATAGGTTGCACTTGCACCATCGTCGCCAACAAGTATTACCGCAAGGTTTGGACGCTTTTCGCCACGAGCAACCATTTCTTCAACCTCTTTAGCTATTTCTTTCCTCATTTCGAGGTTTATTTTTTTTCCGTCTATTAATTCCATTGTTTTACTTTTTATGCTATTAGCTTTTCGCTTTTAGCGGGTTATACTTTTTTTAAATTAAGAATGAAGAATTAAAAATTAAAAATTAAAAATATCAATGCCAGTATCCCAATTTTGTTGTTTTTTTATTATTCATTTTACAATACGCAATAAATTGCGTCTCTACGGTTTTGTTTGATTAAAAGGGCAAAAGATTTTTTGTCCCTACATTCTTAATTTTTAACTTTTAATTCTTAATTACTTATTATCTCATCATTCCGAGCATACGAGCTATATTTTTTCCTTTTCCGCTGTTAATCATTTTCATCATTTTGCGAGTTTCCTCAAACTGTTTGATTAACTTATTTACCTCAGGAACAGTTGTTCCACTACCCATAGCTATACGCTTACGCCTTGAACCATTTATAATTTTAGGATTTTGACGCTCTTCCACAGTCATACTTTGTATGATTGACTCTATACCTTTAAAAGCATCATCGTCCAAATCAATATCTTTAATTGCCTTACCCATTCCCGGTATCATTCCAGCAAGGTCTTTAATATTACCCATTTTCTTTATTTGCTGAATCTGATTAAGGAAATCATCAAAACCAAACTGGTTTTTAGCAAGTTTCTTTTGCATTTTGCGAGCCTCGTCAGCATCAAACTGCTCCTGAGCCTTCTCAACTAACGAAACAATATCACCCATACCAAGTATCCTGTCGGACATACGCTCTGGGTGGAATACATCCAAGGCATCCATTTTTTCGCCAGTACCCACAAACTTGATAGGTTTATTAACTACCGAACGGATAGAAAGTGCAGCACCACCACGTGTATCACCGTCTAACTTAGTAAGTACCACTCCATTAAAGTCAAGTCTATCGTTAAATTCTTTGGCTGTATTTACCGCATCTTGACCTGTCATCGAATCGACTACAAAAAGTATTTCGTGAGGATTGACTTCCTTTTTTACAGCTGCTATCTCGTTCATCATCTCCTCATCAACTGCCAAACGACCTGCCGTGTCAATTATTACAACATTATTACCATTTAGCTTGGCTTGTTTTATTGCGGCTTTAGCAATCTTTACAGGATTTTTATTACCTTCTTCGGTGTAAACCTCAGCACCTATCTGCTCTCCCAACACTTTTAACTGGTCGATAGCCGCAGGACGATAAACGTCTCCTGCTACTAACAAAGGATTTTTGCCTTTTTTAGTTTTAAGATAGTTTGCCAATTTACCAGTAAAGGTTGTTTTACCTGAACCTTGCAAACCTGCTATCAAAATGATTGCTGGATTATGTTGTATGTCTATTTCTTCGGCACTTCCTCCCATTAACTCGGTTAGTTCGTCGTGAACTATTTTTACCATCATCTGCCCTGGCTGAACTGCCTTTAAAACATCTTGTCCTAATGCTTTTTCCTTTACCGTATCGGTAAAATTCTTTGCGGTTTTGTAGTTTACGTCAGCATCAAGCAATGCTTTTCGCACGTCTTTAAGGGTTTCCGCAACATTTATTTCTGTAATTCTGCCTTGTCCTTTCAGCAGTTTAAACGATTTCTCTAATCTTTCCGATAAATTTTCAAACATAATTATTACTTTATTGTTTTTTTGTTCAACTCACAAAAATAATATCTTTTTGTTAATATGTAAATTTACAAATTTAAAATTTCACTAACAACCTAAAGTTTATAACCTTTTTAACATTAACATATCATATATATTTAATGTATAGTTAGAATAAAGTTTTTATATAAAGTTTAAGGTAAAAGGAGTATCGTTTAAACTAACGATAAACAAATAAACTACTATCATCAAACATCAGTTTTTGCAAACCATAATGACTGAACGATGGTGCTTTTGTTCCGCTTTTAAATTCTTTGTTTCCTACAAAAATATTAGCCTCATCGTATAGATTATGGTTTATAAATTCTTGTAAAGTTTTTTGCCCACCCTCTACAAGCAATGAATTTATTTGTTTCTTGTAAAGGATATCTAATATCTGTTTAAGTACATCGGTGCTAAAATCTATCTTTATAAATTCAGTATTACTTTCGGTTTTATCTTCTAAACCATTAAAAATTAAAGTTGTAACACTATTGTCAAAGACATGTAGTGTTTTTGGCAAACGCAAATTATTATCAATCACAATTCGTATTGGTGGTTTGCCCGACCAAGAACGGATATTTAATTGAGGGTTATCCTTTAATGCAGTTTCTGTACCTATTAAAATAGCCTCATACTCCGCTCTCCATTTATGAACTAACACTCTACAACTCTCGTTAGTTATCCAATTTTGCTGTGGGGTTTGTATATCGCCTCGTTCCTTATCGATAAATCCGTCGGTTGTTTCAGCCCATTTTAGCATAATATACGGACGCTTTAAGCTGTGAAAGGTAAGGAAAGCTTTATTTAACTGTTCGCATTCTTTTTGTAATACTCCTACTTTTACATCAATTCCTGCTTGCTTTAGTTTACTGATACCCAACCCATTTACCTTAGCATTAGGGTCTTGCATACCAATAACCACACGCTTAAATTTGTGTTTCACAAGCAAATCGGCACAAGGCGGAGTTTTACCAAAATGTGAGCAGGGTTCTAAACTTACGTATATAGTAGCTTGGTTTAATACACTTTTATCCGATACTGAATTTACGGCATTTACTTCGGCATGAGCCTCGCCATATTGCTGATGAAACCCCTCTCCTATAATTTTATTATTAAGCACAATAACTGCTCCTACCATAGGATTTGGTGCTACTTTACCTAAACCCAAACGAGCCAAATCAATACATCGGCTCATAAAAAACTCATCGGAATAATTCATTATTTAAAGTGTTGTGTATTATAAATTGAGGTTTATTTTAAAGTTTCTTATATACTTTAACTATAAAGATAACTGTTGCAATAACTGATAGTAGCATTCCTAATACTAGTAAGATATGAGAATGTTGCATGTGCATAATCTTTAAAAAAGCTCCTAATAATACTAATAATTGCCCTATAATTAGCATGATTAATGCGTACTGTTTTTTTAATTTCATAATTATTTTGGTTATGGTAACCTCTAAAAATGCAAATTTCTGCGTTGTTGCGAAATTTTAAAAGCCTCATTTACAACAGCAAACTCCGTTTTTAAAATTTCTTACGCCTTAAACTTTACTATTTTTATAAATTACCTTATAATTAATAATTAAGCAAACATACAAATATTTTTGTGTAATTTTGCACGATATGTATAAAATACGCAATATCATTTCGGAGGGTAAAACAAAGTTACATCAATATACCGAACGCGAGGCTAATCAGCTTATGCTTATGCTTTGCGAGTATCTGTTATCGGAATCACGCACACATATATTAGCTTATCCTGACACTGAGGTTTCGGCATCGGATTACAAGAAAATAATGGATTATGTAACTGAATTACAAAACAATAAACCCATTCAATATATTTTAGGTGAAACAGAGTTCTTTGGCTTAACTTTTAAAGTATCTGAAGATGTTTTAATACCTCGTCCTGAAACTGAGGAATTAGTAGATTTAATATTGAAGACGAATAAACAACTATCCCCTAATATTATTGATTTAGGAACAGGTAGCGGTTGCATAGCTATTGCTTTAAGCAAGAATCTGCCACATGCGAAAGTGTTAGGTTGCGATGTGTCCGAAAAGGCTATCTGTAAGGCAACTGAAAATAATAATATGAACAGTACAAATGTTGAGTTCTTACAATTTGATATTCTACATGATGATGTAAAAAAGTTACCTAAGCCAATAGATATTTTGGTAAGCAATCCGCCGTATGTTACCAATAAACAAAAACAAGAAATGAATGCTAATGTGCTTGATTACGAACCACATAACGCATTATTTATTTCTGATGACAATCCTTTATTATTTTATAAAAAAATTGCAGATATTGGCAATAGTATTCTTTCCGAAAATGGGCTTTTATTCTTTGAGATAAATGAACTTTTTGGCAAAGAAACAGCTAATATGCTATCCGATAAAGGTTATAAAAATATTGCCATATGTAAAGATATTTTTGGTAAAGACAGAATTGTTTGGTGTAGTAAATAAATGAAACAGATGAAATTTGAAAAAGCCCTAAGTAATTGTATGCAAATATGTAGCAGAAAGGAATGTTGCAAGTGGGATATTCTGCAAAAGTTACAAAAATGGGAAGTAGAAGATAATGATATTGATAAAATAATAACACAATTAGAACAAGATAAGTTTATTGATGAAAAGCGTTATGCCCAAGCCTTTGCCAACGATAAGTTCAAATTTAACAAATGGGGACGAATAAAAATACGCTACCAATTAAAACAAAAGCAAATATCTACTGAAAATATAAACTCCGCCCTTGCAAACATAAATGAAGATAATTACAAACAGCTAATAATAAACGAAATACAAAAGAAACAACAAAAGGTTAAAGCAAAATCAGACTACGAACGTAAGCAAAAGGTTATTGCCTATTTATCATCAAAAGGCTTTGAAATGGACTTGGCTTTTGACTTATATACTGATGATTAATGCGAATTAAGAGTTACATGATTAACCATAAAATACAAACTGCGGTATTTTTTCAAAAATTCATTTAAAAGTAACCAAATAATAAAGACTTCCCACCCAGTACATTAACTTTGTCTATATCCTTATAAATTAGAATTATAGACAATATTAGATACAAATTAAAAAAAATATTACTTTTGTAACGTAAAAATAAATCATTATGGAAGTAGTATTATTATCTCTAGCATTAGTAGGATTGGCTGTCCTTTTGTTAGCTTTTAACATTGTATTTAGGAAGAAACCTTTTCCTAACACACATATTAGTCATAATAAAAATATGAGAAAATTAGGAATAGTATGTGCAAAAACTATGGACAGAACTGAACAGAAAAAAGCACGTGAAGAATTAAAATTCAAGAACTTAACAATAGCTGTACCTGAAACTGATAAGAAATAATTTATAAAAGACTAAATGCTAATAAATAAAGAATTAGCATAATATTACATTACGCTAGTAAGTAAAGAATCTAACATATTCTTTTTAACAAGAGTGTAGTCGTTAGGAATGGTAAAGTCTGTTTCCGATATTTTTTTATGTTTAATTTCGCTTGCAACTAACTGCATTGGAATGCCATTTATTTCCATTTGCATCTCCATTAAAATTCCCTTTATTGGTTCGTAAATAGTATCAGCATTTGGGTTTTCTGCACCTATTTCATCGGTATAATACAAATCAAACGATGTATTTGCTCGCATATTATGAACAACAGCATGTTTGCAATTATAGTCTAAAATCTGCTTTGTTTTATCATCAAAAGTAATTTTAACTTCATCGTCGGAACAATTAAGCCCCATAAATTGCGATATTTCAGAACTTTGACAGTAAATTTTTTTGTTCATCATTTTTAAAGCCACTATAATTGATTTTTTGTTAGTGTCCTTAATTAATTTCGATTCAAAAACTCCCATCCACCCTTTCATATTAAACTGCATTAAATTATCTTTAAACTTCATGTTTGTATACTTAGGCAGTAATGCTACAATAGGGTTTTCCTTGGAATCTTTTAAATAGGTAATCTTATATTTTATTATTCCTTCAGTTTTTTCAGATACCTTTGTATTCTCAGTACAAGAACTGAAAAATAATAAAGCAATAACAAGTATTATTAGGTATTTATAGTGTAGATTCTTCATATCTATATATTCCGATGTTTTGATACAACATCTTAAATCAACGATTACAAAAATAAAAAATTAACTGAAATAATAACTATTTTATCATAAAAAAATATGATTTTGATTAATAATTAGTATTAATTCTTCTGAAAAATTCCTCTGCAGAGATAATCTCAACACCTATTTTTTGAGCTTTTTCTAATTTTGATTGTCCAATATTTTCGCCAGCAACTAAAAATGATGTTTTTGCCGATATCGACGAAACAGCTTTTCCTCCGTTATCTTCAATTATTTTTTTCATATCCTCTCGGCTGCAACCCTCAACCTTGCCACTAACCACAACCGATAAGCCTTTTAACACCTCCGACTGTGGAGCTATTTCCTCTATCTGCAAACACAGATTATGCTGTTTTAATCGCCGTATAATTTCTTGATTATCAAAATCTTTAAAATAAGAGATTATACTTTCGGCTATTTTATCGCCAATCTCCTCAGTGGCTATTAATTGCTCGAATGTGGCTTGTTGTAAGTTGTCAATATTTTTAAATTCTTTGGCTAATTTTTTAGCAACAGTAGCCCCAACATAACGTATACCCAAACCAAATAACAATTTGTCAAACGTCTGTTTTTTAGAGTTTTCAATACTTAAAATAATATTATTTGCCGATTTTTCTGCCATACGCTCCAATGGTAATATTTGCTCTTTTTTTAGGTCGTATAAATCAGCTATGTTTTTTATTAATCCTGCCGAAAATAACAAATCGATTGTTTCCTCCCCCAAACTATCGATATCCATAGCCTTTCGGCTAACAAAATGAACTATTTTACCTTTTATTTGCGGCTCACATTCCTTGTCGTTATTGCAATAAAAAGCAGCCTCGCCCTCTTTCCTTGTCAGGATATTTCCGCAGATAGGACAATTTTTAATAAAACAAATAGGTTCGGCATTAGGCTTACGTTTGTCGGTATTTACTCCTACTATTTTGGGGATTATTTCGCCACCTTTTTCAACCAACACCTCATCATTTAAGTGTAAATCTAATGCTCGAATAATATCGGCATTATGTAACGATGCTCTTTTTACAATTGTTCCAGCAAGTGGTATGGGGCGTAAATTAGCAACAGGAGTAACTGCCCCTGTTCGACCTACTTGATAATCAACACTTAGCAATTCCGTTGCAACTTGTTCTGCTTTAAATTTATAAGATATTGCCCAACGTGGTGATTTTGCAGTATAACCAAGTTCATTCTGCAAATTTGTATCATCAACCTTTATTACAATACCGTCAATATCGTACGGAAGATTTTTGCGTTCAGCGTCCCAATATTTTATAAAGTCCATTATCTCATCTGCTGATTTGCAACGCTTTGTATGTTCTGATACCTTAAAACCCCACTCCTTACACTTTTGTAGATTGCCAAAATGCGAGGTACTTGGTAATTCATCGCTAATAAAATAATATAAAAAGCAATCTAACGGACGTTTGGCAACTACCGAAGAATTTTGCAGTTTTAACGAACCCGATGCTGCATTACGAGGGTTAGCAAAAGGCTGTTCGCCTAAATTTTCACGCTCGGCATTTAGTTTATTAAATCCCTCATGGGGCAATAATACTTCACCTCTTATTTCAAATTCATTAGGAATATCGTTACCCTTTATCTGCAAGGGTATCGACTTTATTGTTTTTATGTTTTCAATAACATTATCGCCTTTCTCGCCGTCGCCACGCGTTAATGCTTGGGATAATTCTCCATGCTTATAAGTCAAACTTATTGAAGCTCCGTCATATTTTAACTCACATATAAATTCAGGTATTTTACCTATTGATTTTTCTATTCGTGCAACAAAATCAAGCAACTCGCCCTCGTTATACGTATTTCCTAACGATAACATGGGATACTTATGTTTGACCTGCTCAAACTCCTGATTAATATCATTACCAACCCTTTGTGTTGGCGAATTGACATCTAAAAATTCAGGAAAGCGTTTTTCTAATTCTGCTAATTCATTCATCAAAATATCATAGGTGAAATCGTCGATAGTGGGTTGCGACAAAACATAATATTTATAATTATGCTCGTTTAATTCTGTGGTTAGTGTTTGTATGCGTTGCTGAGCTTCGGTTTTATTCATTTTGTTTGCCTTATTAGGTATAATAATGTTACAAATATATTTATTATCATTAGTATCCGAAAGTTTTTGTTACAAAAGGCATCAAATAACTAATACAAATTATTAGGTCAATAACTTTTTGCTTTTATCTTTAAAGAATTACACTTTTGCCAATATCAAATATAATTTTATTGTAAAAAATAAAAAAATGCGGACAGAATAAACTATTTTTTTAGTTCACTCTGTCCGCATTTTATTCAAGTAAAATTTTAGTTTTTGTTGGGGTATGACAATAAAAATACTACATTAATTACAATGTAATTAACAGATTCCTCTAAAAACTATACTTTCCCTTAATCCAAACTTCCGAATTATTTTTATAAATTCCGAACATTCCCTTATCGCCCTCAAAATGGTCGTAACCAAGCATAAAATGGATTTGGTCGCTTAAAGAATAATCAGCAGAAAAACGATTGAAAAATCCGCTATTATTTAAATCAAAATAGATAAAATCTGACAATTTTAAGGTGCTGTTTAATAATGATTTAGATATATTACAAGTCATTAAAGAAGAGTTTTTATCCTTAACTAAATTATCGTTGTAATCCAAAATAGCATCGTTTGCTACTTGTAGGCTTAACATCCATTGGTTTGGGGCGTACCAGTCAATGCCAAGCAATGCATTTACGCTATTGTGTTTTTCTAATACTGTTGGTGGCATTTGTGTTTTAACTTCATAATATTTATTTATGTTAAACGCACCTTCTCCACGAATTACAAATTGCCCCAAAGGTGCAGAAAAATCACCGCCAACAAAGGTCATTCTCCTATATTCAGGACGAATATTTAAGGTTGGTAACATTGGTGGTTTTTCCCTTTTCAATTCCTTGATAAATATAGGCATCTTGTCAAAAGTATATAATCCAGCCAATGAAAAGTCAATTCCTGAAAGGTTAAACGATAAACGCCCACCAAACTCGCCATTCTTAAAGGTTAGGTCTGGCTTTTGTTCCTCTTGCATCTGCATATTTATTCCGCTGGGAGCTTTCATCGACATAGACCAAGGATTTTTAGGATTCATAGGCAATACAAAGCCTTTAAAAACAGGAATATAAACTAATTCCAATTTCATCGCTCCCCTAAAATATCGGTATTTCAGAGCCTCCACAGGCATACGAATATCGTCGTAATCACGTGCTAAAAACTCGGTCATATCCATTGGCGACACCAAGTCGGTTATTCGCATTCCGTCCGCTGCTCCCCAAATAACTAACTGCCTACCTGCTCGTAAACTCCAATGCTTGGCGGAGTAATCAAAATATGCCTCTCGTAATTCAAAACCATTTAACTCTTTTAGTATGCTATTCTGATTGACGTTAAACGACACAAACATAGACGATTTGTCAAATGCTTTTTGTAACTCGCCCCTAAACCTTGTACGAGAACTCATAAAATCGTTTGGCGACTTTACTCGCATTGCGTGGTAAGTGTCTATAAATCCGTTTATTTGCAGTTTGTTTTCGTCAGTTTGAGCAAATGCCGTTATTGACACAAACAACAATAATATAAATATATACTGTTTCATAAATTACAAATTAAGAATGAAAAATGAAGAATTAAGAAATTTTTCATTCTTAATTCTTCATTCTTAATT
>PDWI01001975.1_pt1 | contig 31701 bp, 27 predicted proteins | sample 1430891 | NCBI WGS metagenome assembly PDWI01 (sample SAMN01162508, study PRJNA174530) | Oral metagenome, whole genome shotgun sequencing project. | biome: Marine environment; feature: Marine mammal; material: Swab sample of the gingival sulcus; isolation source: swab sample of gingival sulcus... | reverse complement strand
GTGTCCGCTTTCCTTAAGCAGGTTACCGAAAAACAGCATACCTAGCAAAGGAAGAGCCGAAGGCACAAGAAGTGTCGTTAGCAATAGTCCTAAGATTGGGAAGATAATCTTCTCAGTCTGAGAGACTGGGCGAGGACGCTTCATACGGATAAGACGCTCTTCTTTCGTCGTCAGCATTCTCATAAATGGCGGTTGTATAATTGGAACAAGTGCCATATACGAGTAAGCCGAAACGGCAATCGCTCCCATCAAGTGTGGTGCCATTTGGCTAGAAAGGAAGATCGCCGTAGGACCATCTGCCCCTCCAATGATACCAATAGAACCAGCTTCAGGAGGTGCAAAGCCTAATGCTAAGGCAGCCGTGTAGGCAGCAAAGATACCAAACTGAGCCGCTGCTCCGATGAGCATTAGCTTAGGATTAGAAATCAACGCTGAGAAGTCCGTCATCGCCCCAATACCTAAGAAGATAAGTGGAGGATACCAACCCTTCTGTACGCCTTGATAGAGCGTATTAAGCACCGAACCATCTTCATAAATCCCGATGTTATAGCCCTCAGCAAATGGTATATTACCAATGAGCATACCGAAGCCAATAGGGATAAGCAAAAGAGGTTCAAACTCGTATTTAATCGCAAGAAATATGAAGAGCATACCGATGCAGAGCATCACTAGATGCCCTACTTCCATATGCGCTAGACCTGTAAAGCCTAGAAACTCTTGCAGATTCTGAATAAGGAAATTTCCAAATCCAAACATAATCTTAGCCAATTAGAACAATTTCAGCGCCTTCAAGGATAGAATCTCCCTTGGCAACCTTAATTGCAGTTACAACACCATCATTCTCAGCGTTGATGTTGTTCTCCATCTTCATAGCTTCAAGGATAGCAACTGTTTCACCAGCCTTAACTTCTTGACCTACTTGCACCTTCACATCAAGAATAACACCTGGAAGAGGTGAAAGGACAGCTGTTCCTGTCGCAGCAGCAGGTGCTGGAGCAGGTTCTGCCTTAGGCGCAGCTGCTTCCGCTGGAGCAGGAGCTACTGGAGCTGGCTTTGGTGTTGCTTTTGGAGCTACCTTAGGCGCTGTTTCGCCCAAGATGTCCACTTCGTAAGATGTTCCGTTTACTTCTACGGCAGCTTTGTTACCGTCTAAGTCAATGATTGCAACTGTATATTCGTTGCCGTTGATACTGTACTTGTATTCTTTCATTGTAATATATAATTATTGAGTTTAATCGAATTGGGATTATTAACGAGGAAGTTTACGCAGAGTCTGCATCTTAAGCGCCCAAGCCGAACGTGGGTTCTGCTTGATGGTCAAGACATAAGACTCTTGATCGTGCAGATACTTACCGAGCTCTTCGTGAAGAGCGTAAGAAATAGCTGCTAAAACTTCCTTATTATTTGAATCGACGTTCATTTCCTTATTTAATTTGAATTAGTAGTCGTACTGACGCATAGCTTGACTGCGCGCATTCCACTGCGTCGGACGATGCTGGATTGTCAAGCAGTAACTTTCGTCATCGTGCTGACACTCAAGTTCTTCTCTGAGCGCCATCGCGATAGCAGCTATTACATCACCACTACGAGCTTGAAGTTCTTGTGTCAAAGCTAAGGAAATAGCTATAGAGGCGTCCTTTGGCGGAGCTTTTCTGCTCATTTTCTTGGGCTTTGAAGTCTTTGCTTTAGGCTTCTGTTCCTTCTTTTTGTCAAAAGCCTGCATCAACTTACCGACACCCGTAAAAACAATCGCCAAGGTAACCAAAGCTGAGAAGACCACCAAAACAGCTGTAATAGTTAGAACTACGCCGTTTGGGTCTTCAGCTTTGAGGCGGGCAATCTTATCTGACTGCCCTGCTGTCTGCTGAGCAAAAGCGTAAGCTTGGCTCAGGAGGAACACTAAGCCTGCCGAGGCAAAGCGTGTCAAGGATTTGAATTGCTTCATAATTCCAAACACTTTTAATTGCTATGCTTATAGAGGCAGGTTATCGTGCTTCTTAGCTGGAATTGCCTGCTTCTTAGTACGCAGTTGTTCCAATGCACGGATAATGCGGAAACGCGTATTGCGAGGCTCAATCACATCGTCCATAAAGCCATAAGAAGCGGCGTTGTATGGATTAGCGAATGCCTTACGATACTCTTCTTCCTTCTGCATTGCAGCTTCGGCAGGGTTCTCTGAAGCTGCTACTTCCTTCGCGAAGATAACCTCTACAGCACCACTTGGTCCCATTACAGCAATCTCAGCACTTGGCCAAGCGTAATTGATGTCAGAGCGTAGGTGCTTAGAGCTCATCACGATGTATGCACCTCCGTAAGACTTACGCAATGTGATGGTAATCTTAGGCACAGTAGCCTCACCATAAGCGTAAAGAAGCTTAGCTCCGTGAACGATTACGCCATTATATTCTTGCCCTGTTCCTGGAAGGAATCCTGGTACATCTACAAGCGTTACAAGAGGGATATTGAAGGCATCACAGAAACGCACGAAACGAGCAGCCTTACGTGAAGCATTGCTGTCCAAAGCTCCTGCCATTACTTGTGGTTGGTTCGCTACGATACCGACGCTTTGTCCGTTGAAGCGCGCGAAACCAATGATGATGTTCTTCGCAAAGTCCTTATGAACTTCAAGGAATTCACCGTTATCCACAATAGTACCAATCACTTCGTACATATTGTAGCTCTTATTAGCTTGATCAGGGATAATATGATTTAGATAATCATCTACACGATCAATAGGGTCATTACACTCTGAACGAGGAGCATCTTCCATATTATTTTGTGGAATGAAGCTAAAGAGATGACGAATCAAACGGATACCATCGTCTTCGTTCTCCACAGCGAAGTGTGCGACACCACTCTTAGTTGTGTGAACGCTTGCTCCTCCTAATTGTTCTTGCGTTACGTCTTCACCTGTAACCGTCTTCACTACCTTTGGTCCTGTTAGGAACATATAGCTAGCTCCCTTAACCATAATGTTGAAGTCAGTTAGTGCAGGAGAATAAACCGCACCTCCAGCACAAGGACCGAAGATAGCAGAAATCTGAGGCACTACCCCAGAAGCCATAATGTTGTTCTGGAAAATGTCTCCATAACCTTGAAGGGCGTTGATACCTTCTTGGATACGTGCACCACCCGAATCGTTAAGACCGATAACAGGCGCGCCCATCTTCATCGCAAGCTCCATAACCTTAACAATCTTAGATGCCATCATTTCTGACAATGCGCCACCGAAAACTGTGAAGTCTTGTGCGAAGACGTAAACCAAACGTCCATCAATAGTACCCGAACCTGTTACGACGCCGTCGCCTAGGAACTTAGTCTTATCAATACCAAAATTAGTCGAACGGTGCAGAACGAATGTATCTAGCTCCTCGAAGCTTCCTTCATCAAGCAACAAAGCGATACGCTCACGAGCCGTGTATTTGCCCTTAGCGTGTTGCTTCTCAATGCGCTTTTCGCCACCACCGAGGTGTGCTTGCTTGCGAAGCTGTATTAGTTCTTTAATCTTTTCTGTCTGAACACTCATAATTTATATTTTTATTTATGTTTATTCTTTGTCTGTGCAGTCGCAGAGTTCTGTAAGAACGCCACGAGTACTTTTTGGGTGCAAGAAGGCAATGTTTAGCCCTTCAGCTCCCTTACGTGATTGTTGGTCTATAAGGCGAACTTCCTTTTCTTTCAACTCGTCCAATGCTTCATTAACATTAGGAACAGCAAAAGCGATATGGTGAATACCTTCGCCACGCTTCTCGATAAACTTAGCAATCGTACTTTCTTCGCTTGTTGGCTCAAGAAGTTCAATCTTTGTTTGCCCAACCTTAAAGAAAGCTGTCTTTACTTTTTGGTCTTCTACAACCTCAATGTTGTAACATTTAAGCCCAAGAACACCTTCATAGTAAGGTAAAGATTCTTCAATGCTCTTAACTGCGATACCTAAATGTTCAATATGCGTTAGGTTCATAACTTAATCCGTTTTATACGTTAATAAATAACTCCAATCCAAGTTGAGGATAATTTCCTCGGAGCAAAGTTATGAAAATCTGAGCAACTAAACAGCATAATTAGGGAAAAAATTCTGTTTTTAAGGGCTAAACTTCAAAAATCTTAGCAAAATAAGCCTTTGGAAGCCCCCTAAAAGTCTATCTCAACGAAGCAAAATCTCCCTAAAAGAGCATAACAATCTAATCTTCTGCTGAAGGTGCAAAACAAGCGCAACAGTAATACATTATAAATAACTGTTTGATAAAGGCTTATGAACACATCTATTTCCCCCGAAAAAACTTTCCCATAAACTTTTGAAAACTTAGCGGAAAACTTTTTTGAGTTTAGCGCTAAAGTCATTTGACTTTTCCCTTAAACTTTTTTGGAGTATGCTTAAAAGCCAAAAATCCCCCTTCCACAGCGGGGAATCACCTTTGCTTAAGAGAAAAAGGAAAGTAGACTTGAGTGATAATCATTACTTAGAACTGCTTCGGAAAGCAACCTCCCCCGCCACTGTGTGGCACCCCCTCCGAAGGGGGAATGGAGAGTTGTTTCACTTTGATGATGTTTCAACAACCTTTAATAAGCGTTTTAGCGACCGTTATCTGCAAACTTTTTCAAAGGGAGAATTAAAGGTTGCTCTGCTTTACAAGCCTCCGCCAAGCTTGACACCTTCCACGAAGAAAAGAATGCCTGCCTTCTTGTTTTAGTCTTAGAGAATAACCACCCCGTCTTTGTCGCAAGCTCCAAAGCCACCCCTCCAAGGAGGGGAATTAGCACGCCCTTTAGCTTAATAGATAACTCCTCCCTGATAAATACGAGACCATTCCCCCTTCGGAGGGGGTGCCACACAGTGGCGAGGGAGGTCATTTTTCAATTAAGGGTTCAGAATTTTTCATAATCAGTTATCCGTTTTAATCCAAGCACCGCCCCACCCCATTAGGCAGTCGTCTGATAGTCCTCAAAGCAAAGAGGCTTAGTCTTAGAATAAGTTTTTGAGCTGTTTTATCATAATTAAATTAAGCTTACACCTATATTATATAAGAGAAAAAGCAAATAATTCTGAAATTTTCGTAGAAAATATTTGTTTTTCTCTGAAACTTTCGTAACTTTGCAGTAGAAGAAAATACGAATTATTCGGAATTGTCAGATATTCAGCATACTAAAACGATAAAAACAAATGAAAGAAATAGCAAGATTAACAGAACAAGAGGAGCGCGTGATGAGAACTTTTTGGCAGAATGACATCTCCACAGTCAAAGAAGTCCTAGCACATCTCGAAGAACCTATACCTCCCTACACGACGATTGCTTCTGTCGTTGGCAACCTTGAGGCGAAAGGCTACCTCAAAGGCGCAAAAAAAGGCAGACGCTACGAGTACAAGGTTTTACACTCGTCAGAAGATTATTCGCAGCAGACTGTTGGCTCTTTGGTTGACAATTGCCTTACTGGGAGCTATAAAGAGCTGGTTCAGCAATTCGTTTCATCAAGTAAGCTCTCCGCCAAAGAACTGAAAGAAATTATTGAATTGATTGAGGAAGAAGAGAAGTAAAGCTTGCCCTTGAGGCAAAGGAAGCAACTCAATATAAGAAGTCATAAAAACAAAAGCTTATGAATACGCTCATCGCATACTTACTGATTGCCTGCTTAGGCTCAGTGCTTTTCGTTGGCTTAGACCTGCTCGTCTTGAAGCCTTTCGCTAGTCATAGACAGAGGCGACAGGTATTGCTCTTTGCAATCCTAACAATTAGCTTGATGCCTATTGCTGGTATTTTCTTGCCTTTGAAGCTCCCAAAAATTCAATTTGTCTACCAAGGAGAGACAGACAAAGTCACCAAAGGGACAAACGAAGAGGTCGTTCAGTGGTTGCCAACGCTGATGATTGGCGAAGCGCAAGCGGAGGACGAAGCCCTTAGCCTGAGCAAGGCTGTTGTCTTCGGACTTGTAGCCCTGTGGGCTTTGCTCTGCAGCCTATACTTTTCCCGTATGCTTAAGCGTTTGAAAGCTCTTAGAACTTTACACCGAAAGTCTCAGTGCATTGCGCATTACGAAGGTTGCGAAGTTCGTCAGCTCTTAGACGAAGAGCGTAATGCCTTTAGCTTTCTAGGGCGCATCTATTTAAGCAAAGATGTCTGCACCAGCCCTCAAAAAGGCTATATTCTCAAGCACGAAGTGGCGCATATTAAGCTAGGGCATTCGTATGATATGCTTCTAAGCGAATTGCTTTTATTGCCTCAGTGCTTCAACCCTTTTGCGAGCTACCTCACGCAAGCGCTTAAAGAGGTGCACGAATATCAGGCAGATGAGCTTGTCCTTAGTGATAAGTCTGTGCCACGCAAAGCCTATCAGTATACGCTACTTTGCTTTGCGATGCAGGGCGATTACGACCCTGTCTGTCAATTTTTTAGAATCCCGTATTTATATAATAATCAATTAAAAAATCGTATCATTATGATGAAAAAAGAAAGAAAAGCCTCCAGTAAATGGAGCTACGTATTCGCCTTGCCTATTATGGCATTGATGCTTTGGGGCGGAAACTCTTGCGCCCAAGAGCAAAGCGAGCAAAGTCAAGCAGAGCAAAGTCAAGCAGAGCAAACAAGCTCTCAGACAAAGCGAACAAATGAAGCGACTAAAGCAATAATCCCTGCCGTGGTAGAGATTGAGGGGTATGACATCTGCACGTCACCGAGTGCCACAGATAAAGTAACAGAGGAGACCCTAAAGGAATCAGGACTAGACCCTAATGAGGTTGAATTTAAGACTCCTGATGCATCTCCAACATTCAAAGGAGGAGGAAAAGCCTTGATGGATTTTTTAAGACATTACATTGAGTACCCCCAAGAAGCAATTGACAAAAACATTGAAGGGCGTGTCGTTGTGAGTTTTGTGATTGAAGAAGATGGTAGTATATCTAATCCTAAAATTTTCAGAGGCAAACACCCTCTCTTGGATAAGGCTGCTTTGCACGTTGTTGATATGATGCCTAACTGGATTCCAGCAAAGAAAGATGGCAAAGCTATCAGACAAAAATTCTATTTACCTGTGCTATTCCGCCTACAAGACTAAACTCACTACACTTATATAATAATTAGTAAGGAGAGAACCTGTACTAAGCCTTTGGTTTTGGTGCAGGTTCTCTTATAATTTCCCCATTATTGTCCACTATTTCACCGGAAAATAAAACAAGTGAACGTATCTACACAAGAAATAAAATTGAGCAAATAAAATAATTAAAAAAGCCACATAGTTAAAAATTTTAGTTAGATTTCGCGCTCTTGTACTAAAAACCGACAGAAAAACTTGCACAAAAGATATATTCAATTTATATTTGTTGAATAATTGTTGCGTACATTTATTCAATAGCAATACGATTAAATGGTTTTGGAAATATATAAATTTTAATTTTATGCGTATGAACATCTTTACTAAAGGGGGGAAGATACGAGCATCAAAACTAAGCGTACTGAGCCTACTATTTATGCTCTTTATGTTTAGCTCGTTTGCTCTCAACGCCCAGACTAAGCCTATTAAAGGTAAGGTCGTTGATGAAAAAGGCGTGCCACTCACAGGAGCTACGGTTCTGGTTATCGGAACAAGTAACGGAGGAATGGCAGACCTTGATGGAAACTTTATGGTCAAGCTACCAGAAGGCAAGACAATGCTTCAGGTTAGCTTTATGGGCTATCAGACTAAGAAAGTAAAGGCTAAGAATGGAATGGTCGTGAAGCTTAGCCCCGACAGCCAAGCTCTTAAAGAGGTGGTGGTAACGGGTATGGTCGCGACTGACAAGCGTCTCTTTACTGGAGCAAGTGATAAGCTCAAGGCGGATAAAATTAAAATGGATGGTGTCCCTGATGTGAGCCGTGGGCTAGAAGGTCGCTCGGCTGGGGTGTCGGTACAGAATGTATCAGGCACTTTCGGTACGGCGCCTAAAATCCGCGTACGTGGAGCAACGTCAATCTTAGGTAATTCTAAACCTCTATGGGTTGTTGATGGCGTTATCCAAGAGGACGTAGTCTCTGTCGGTGCTGATGACCTTAGCTCTGGTGATGCGACAACTTTGATTAGTTCAGCAATCGCAGGGCTTAATGCTGACGACATTGAGAGTTTCCAAATCTTGAAAGATGGTTCGGCAACTTCTATCTATGGTGCGAAAGCTATGGCAGGGGTGATTGTAATTACGACTAAGAAAGGGCGTAAGGGCTCTAGCTCATTCTCTTATACAGGGGAATTCACAACGCGCCTTATCCCAAGCTACAACACCTTTAACATTATGAATTCTCAAGACCAAATGGGAATTTATCGTGATATGGAGAATAAAGGATGGCTAACGTTTGCTAGTATCTACCGAGCTAAGACAAGTGGGGTCTTTGGTAAGATGTATCACTTGACGCATAAATACGACCCAAAGACAGGGCAGTTTGGTTTGGAGAATACGCCTGAAGCACGTGAGCGTTTCCTCTACAATGCTTCTATGCGCAATACAAACTGGTTCGATGAGCTATTCTCTATGAATATGATGCAGAACCACGCCGTGAGTATGTCTTCGGGTACAGATAAGTCGCGCACTTATGTTTCGCTCTCAGCGATGCTTGATCCAGGTTGGATGAAGGCAAGTAAGGTACGTCGCTATACTGCGAACTTCAACAATACTTACGACTTCAATGACAAGGTTTCTATTACCTCTATTGCAGGGGCTGCTTATCGACAGCAACGTGCTCCAGGGACATTAGGACAGAGCGTTGATGCCGTGAGCGGAAAGGTATCTCGTGCTTTCGATATTAACCCTTACTCTTATGCGCTCAATACAAGCCGTACGCTAGACGCTAATGCTGACTATCAACGCAACTATGCTCCTTTCAACATCAAGAGAGAGCTGGACAATAACTATATTGACTTAGACATCTTGGACGTTAAGTTCCAATCAGAACTTAAGTGGCGTCCTATTCGTGAATTGAAGCTTTCTGTTCTAGGTTCGGTGAAGTATTCCGTAACCAACCAAGAGCATAAGGTGAGCGAATACTCTAACCTTGCACAGGCTTACCGTGCAATGGACGATGCCACAATGAGAGATAACAATGACTGGCTATACAAAGACCAAGACAAACCTAACTCATTGCCTGTAACAATTCTTCCAAAGGGTGGTTTCTACAATACGAATACGTATAAGATGTTAAGCTATGACTTCCGTGCTTCTGCTACCTACAATACAGAGCTTGAAGGCGGACATATCATCAATAGCTATGCCGGAGTAGAATTTAATGCTCAAGACCGCACAAGCAATAGCTTTGACGGCTGGGGAATGCAGTACGATAGTGGAGAAGCGCCATTCTGGGATTACCTTGCTTTCAAGCAACTCAAAGAGAAAAACAACGATTACTATAATCTGTATAATACTTTCGGACGTACGAACGCAGTCTTCGGTACAGCGACTTACTCTTATCAAGGGCGCTATACACTTACAGGAACGGCTCGTTATGAAGGGTCTAACCGTCTAGGACGCTCTCGCAAATCACGTTGGTTGCCTACGTGGAATATCGCAACTGCTTGGAACGCTCACGAAGAAGCTTTCTTTCAAAAGCACCTAAGTAAGTTTATGTCGCACTTCACGCTTAAGGCATCTTACTCACTAACTGCCGATGCTGGTCCTGCGTGGGTGAATAACTCTCTAGTCGTTATCCGCAACTATAGCCCTTGGCGTCCGTCTGCAACGATTAAAGAGCCTGGTAATATGATTTTCGGCTATGAGAACTCTGACCTTACCTACGAAAAAAAGCACGAGCTTAACGTCGGTGTAGATATGGGCTTCTTAAATAACCGTATCAGCGTTACTGCCGATGCCTACAAGCGTAATAACTTCGACTTGATTGGTTATGTCAATACCATTGGAGGCACACGTATGGGTAACGTAGCAACGATGAAGAGTCACGGTTTCGAACTCTCTATCTCGACGAAGAATATCAAGACAAAAAAGTTCTCTTGGACAACAGACTTCATCTTTGGCTTCAACAAGAATGAGATTACTCAGCTAAGGAGTAAGTCTAACCTCTTTAACTTCATTCGTGGAGGAGGTTTCGCTCGTGAAGGTTATCCTGTTCGTGCTCTGTTCTCTATCCCATTCGAAGGGCTTGATAACAAAGGCTTGCCAACCTTTAAGGTTCAAGGCGACAACGTGGACGGCAAGATGACTTATCTGCCAGTAAATAGAGATAACTACGGTGCTATTAATTTCCAAGAGCGCGACCAAGTTGACTTCTTGCATTACGAAGGTCCTACTGATCCGACGTTCAATGGTAGCTTTGGTAATATCTTGACTTATGGCAACCTACGCTTGAACCTCTTCATTACTTACTCTGGAGGAAACAAGCTTCGCCTTGATCCAGTCTTCTCTGATTATTACACAGATCTTGATGCTACGCCAAGAGAGTTCAACGACCGTTGGGCAGTGGCAGGCAATGAGAAGATTACTGACGTCCCTGTCATCGCTTCTACTGGTGATGTGCAACGCTATAATATGCTTAATAGAGCGTACAATGCTTACAACTATTCCTCTGTCCGTGTGGCAGATGGCGGCTTCATTCGTCTAAAAGAAATTTCATTGACTTATAAGCTACCTAAGTCTATCCTAGGAGGAACTAAGCTTCTGAAGAAGGCTTCGATTAAGCTACAAGCAACGAACCTGATGCTTCTGTATTCAGACTCTAAGCTTAATGGACAAGACCCTGAGTTCTTCCGCTCTGGAGGGGTTTCGGCGCCTATCCCTAAGCAATTGACTGCTACATTGCGTATTGGTTTCTAATGTCCAACCTAAAAAATAAATAGATGATGAAAAGACTAAATATATTTATCCTTGGACTTGGCTTGTTGCTCATTATGCCTAGCTGTAATAAGTTCTTGGACACAATGCCTGACAAACGAACAGAGCTTAATAGAGCTGATAAAATTAAGGCTCTGCTCGTCTCGGCATACCCAACGATGCACCAAGCTGGTATTACAGAGCATCGTACGGATAATGTGCAGGATAACGGCACGAAGTTCGCCGATAGTGAACTAAGCTTACACGAAAATTATCACTGGAAGCCAATGACTGAAGCTAACTGGGACTGCACACAAGGCTTATGGACTGCTTGCTATGCTTCTATCGCTACAGCAAACCAAGCCTTGGTAGCTATTAAAGACTTAGGTTCACCTGAGGACTTGCAGGCTTCTGTGGGAGAAGCGCTCCTTTGCCGTGCTTGGGGACACTACCTCCTTGCAGGTGTTTTCTGTCACGCTTATAATAGCCAAACGAGTGAGAGCGACCTTGGTCTGCCTTACTTTGAACAGCCTGAGACAACGATTGACATCAAGGCGGAGCGCCTAACAGTCGCTGAGACTTTTGCTAAGATTGAGGCAGATATCAAGGCTGGGCTTCCTCTTATTGATGATGAAAACTACGAACACAATACTCGTAAGTATCATTTCAACAAGCGTGCAGCTTATGCTTTTGCTGCAGAGTTCTACCTCTTCTACGAGAAGTGGGAAGAGGCTAAGAAGTACGCAACGCTTGCTATTGGGGAAGCCCCAGCAACTTCTTTGCGTAATCTTGATATTTATGGTAAGACTTTTACCAATTCTCTTGAGTGGACTTATGGATTTATCTCTACAAAAGACCCTTCTAACCTAATGCTACAAGCAACGCGTTCGCTCTGGGGACGTCGATACAATGCTTCTCGCTATGCACACGCAGAGGTCATTGCACGTAATCAGACTTTGCGCTCTTTCGGGGGCTGGGGTAAGCCAATGAAAGTGTATGATGTACTTTACTATCTTGGCACGCCAAAGCCAATGGTTTTCCAGCCAAAGTTTGAAGAGATTTTTGAGGTTAAGAACGTCTTAGCTAAGACAGGACAACCACACGTCGTAATGATGCCATTCACTGTGGATAAGACATTGCTTATCCGTGCAGAGGCTGAAATTTTGCTTGGCGAATACGATGCTGCGGTAGAAGACCTTAATTACTGGTATGCATCGAAGGGAGGTATCATCTCTACGAAGGAGAAGATTTCGGAATACTACAACGTGCCACCGATTGATGTGAATACTCCGCAGACGGTTAAGGATATTGCCGAAGCAAAGATGGCTACGATTTGTAAGCCTCTACACCCTCGCTTTGCAAAGAAGCTTGAGAAAGGGCTTCAGACTAACTTAATCCACGCTGTTCTCCACGCTCGTCGCCTTGTATCTATCCACGATGGTAGTCGCTGGCACGATGTTAAGCGCTATGGTATAGTCTTGACGCACGAACTATATGATGGCACGAAGTTAGTCTTGAAGAAGAACGACCCTCGTCGTGCAATTCAAATCCCTGCGGACATCATCACTGCAGGTCTTCAAGCTAATCCTCAATAAGTCTAATCGAAATAAAGAATAGCAATGAATATACATATAAAACAGCTTATTTTAGTTTGTCTAGGCTTTATAACGCTTAGCACAAGCTGTCAGGAAGAAGATGCCCCAACGAAAGAGCCTTTTGTGATTGACAAGGTGGAACGCAATGCTTTCGATCAGTGGCTCTATGAGAACTATGTCTCAGCTTATAACATTGATTTTAAGTATCAGCAAGAGGACATCGAGATTGATAGAAAGTTCAACCTCGTTCCTTCTACGCTTGAGAATAGTATGAAGATGGCTAAGATTGTACGTTATGCTTGGCTTAATGTCTATGATGAAGTTGTAGGGAAGGACTTTATGCGTCGATTCTCGCCTCGTATCATCACGATTATTGGTTCAGCAGCGTGGAATGGAAATGGAACAATCAACCTTGCCACAGCAGAGTCTGGGCTTAAGGTAGTTCTCTATCGTGGTAATCATCTTGACATCACGAGTGTAGAGAAGATGAATGAAATGTTCTTCCACACTATGCACCACGAGTTTACACATATCCTTCATCAGAATGTGAAGTGGCCACAGGAGTTCAATACGATTAGTTCTGGTGGCTACGCGCCTTCATCTTGGCAGAATAGACACTCGACAGAAGATTATGCTAAGCTTGGTTTCATAACGGCTTATGCTGGTAGCAGACCAACAGAAGATATTACCGAGGTTACGTCTTGTTACATTACCTTCACAGATGAGGACTGGACAGAACTATGGGCAGCTGCTGGAGAAGATGGAACGAAGAAAATCAAGAAGAAGATTCAGATTATGAAGAAGTATATGCTAGACACTTGGCATATTGATATGGACGAGCTGAAAGCTGTGGCTAAACGTCGTTCAGAGGAAGTACAACACCTCAAACTCATTGAAGAGGATTGGAAGCCTCTTATCGGCAATGAGCTACGCACACTAAATGGCGTGCTGTCTAAGGATAAGCTAGATGACAGACAGAAGATGGTTGATGCTCTGCTTCGTGATCCTAAAACTCTTGACTTCAGTGGCTCAAAGACACAGGGAGGCGAGAGATGTCAGATTATCACTCAGTATTTGAACTAAAAGAAAGAGAATTATGAAACAAATAACGATAAAGAGCAGTTTCGCTCTATTAAGTACTATTGCAACTCTTGCTCTGGCAAGTTTCCTCTTCTCTTCTTGTAAAAATAGAGAAGATGGCTTGTTTGACCAGTCAGCTGGAGAGCGTCTTTCGCATCAAATGCAAGAGGTCAAGACTAAGCTTGTCGGCTCTGAGCAGGGCTGGATAATGGATTACTACCCACACGAGCAGAAGAAGTATGGAGGCTATGTCATCGCTCTTAAGTTTACAGACAAGGGAGAGTTATTGGCAACTTCCGAAGCTCTTCTGAAAGACAAGGACGGAAATAACAAGCCTCTGGAGTGGCTTAAGAGTAACTACACTATTGGTAAGGATAGAGGTGTAACGCTTAACTTCACCACTTACAACCAAGCCATTCATCATTATTCAACGCCTGATGTACCTTATGGAGAAGGTCCTGGGATTGGTTTTGCTGGAGATCACGAATTCTTAGTGATGACATCAGATAGCCCAGACCTTATTATCCTTGAAGGAAAAAAGACGCACAATGTGATTAAGCTACATCGCTCGAAGAAAGACCTTTCAAGCTATATGGAGGAAGTCCGCGCTTGTAAGGGACAGGTTTATACGAACGCTTATTTCACAGAGCATCACAAGGACTCTTTCCGAGGAAAGGTTGAAGGCAAAGAAGCAATCTTTACCCTGAATGATGAGGGCTACAATGTTTATAATGTTCAGATCAAAGGACGTGTTAAGGTCGATGCCAATGGCAACAAAGTAGAGGAAGAGGAGGCTGTCAATCAAAATTTGCCTTTCCACTATACACCTACAGGGATTATCTTTGACGAGCCTTTCAAGGGCATCAAGGGCTTTACTTGGTCAGAGGCTGAAAAGTGCTTCATCGCTAATGGAGAAAAGTTCATTGCACACGATGACCCTGACTACCCTGCTTTCTCTAAGTTCTTAGGCGAATGGGAGCTACGCCTCTCAACCCTAGACAATAAGCCTTATGATAGCTACGACATTACTTTTGAGACTTATAAGCGTAATGTTTATTTGATTAAAGGCTTACCATTTAAGATGTACGCAGGCTTTGATCCCGAACACAATCGTTTCTTCATCAATGCTCAGATTATTGAGAATAAGACTTTCCTACAAGCCGTTGCTTTGCAAGAAGGAGGTTTCTTAAGTCAAGATGAAAGCGTTGGTATGTATGCGAAGCTACTTAAGGGCTCAAGCAACATCTACGAATTCCACGACAATGGAGCTTGGGGAAGCTATAAGGTTGATGGCTTTATCCTCTGGGGTGGAGCCGTAGAGGGTGAGTACACTAAATTCGGGCTTTCACGCCTCTTCTATCCTCAAATCGTCAAAAAATAAAGTCTATGAAAACAATAAATATCATCAAATCGCTCCTTATCCTAGGGCTTGCCCTAGGTATAAGCGCCTGCGATAAGTACGAATACGAGGAAGTCGTGCAGACTTTCAAGGTCGTAGAGACGAATTACTCAGACGGGCAAAAAGCAAGTGAAGGCTTTATCCGCGTGAATGAGTCAGGCTTCACGGTCAGCACTGATGCTGCTTGGCTCAAAGCCGAGACCGTTGAGGAGAAGCTAATCAAGGTTTCCCTTTCTGAGAACAAAAGTGAAGAAGCTCGTACGGCTAATGTTATCCTTACTAAGGGAGATATGGTACAGCGTGTGCCTATTATGCAGATGGGGCAAATCAACTACGTTCAGGATCTTAACGACGTTACTTTAGATCGCGATCAGCTAACGAAGACTTTCGCCGTTCAGTTAGATAATCCTGCTCAAATCAAGCTTAAAGCGGCAGAAGGCTCTACTGCTGGCACTGACTGGCTGAAGGCTGAGATAAAGAAGGGAAAGCTGGTTCTTACGGCACAAAACCTGCCTGCTGACCTTAAGCCTCGAGAGCTTGAGCTTAATATAGAGGCTGGGTTGTATAACAAGACAATCAAAGTGAAGCAAGTATGGGGTAAGCCTAAATATGAAGATATCTTAGGGAAATATACCCTTGAGTATGTAGCTGGCGGACACCCTCTTGAGATTGACCCTAATGCAGACAACCCAAGAGTTCAAGCTGAGGTTAGAATCAAGAAGCTTAAGCAAGGGAAAAGCTTTATTCTTCAAGGCTTAGCTGCTCCTATCAGACTTGAGTGGGACGCCGAAAATCACATTTTGGTTATCCCTACAGGCGTTGAACTAAAGAAACCGAACTCGCTAAAAAAGAATCAAATTCTACTTCTCAGTGCCTCAGGTAATGGTTACAAGAATGAGAATGGCGAAGCAGATTTTAACTTCTATTTAGACAAAGAGAAGTATTACTTCAAAGGCAACTGGGAAGATAGTACAACCCTTAATGACTTGAAGTTTGACTTCCCACCTGTAGAAGTTGATGGCACTAAGGCCTACGGTCTGCATTTCTGGATTGGTAATACCGAAACGTCTGAAAACGACGGTATATATAAAGGTGAAGATGGCAATGGCATTCACACAATCTCAGAATTCTCTCTAACTAAGAAGCCATAAGGTTTTTGACTTCTATCTAGCAGTAATGGCTAGCCTAAGATTAGGCTAGCCATTATTATTTTGTCTTGCTCAGACTTAGCTTTGATGAGCGATTTATGCTTTTTTTTGTATCTTTGGCGAGGTAAGACTTTGTTGCCTTACCCTCTTTTAGAACTTATAAACTTAAAAACATACAAGAGATTATGAAGAAATTCTATCTATTTATGATGCTGGTACTAGCATCAAGCTTCTCTGTATTTGCAGAAGAAGTTTCATCAACGTTTACCACTGAGCTTACGCCTTCTTCAGAGAGGGCTGATCAGGAGACTTGTCGTGTCTATCTGACCAAAGACTATGCAAAATCTATTGTCATCAAAGATGAGGATGGATTAGTTATAAATCACAGTGATGCAGGAGTAGATGGCTCAGGAGATACTTACTATGACTACTCGCTTACGATAAATGCTAAGTATAGCATTGATGTTACGCCAAAAGAAGGCTACTATCTGAAAGATATTGATACCAACTTTATTGGCAAGATCTTGAACAATGAATTTATTTTTGAGGCTTTGAACTTAGGCTATTCCACACATATTTTGGTCAATCTTGAAGGCAAGAAAATGGAAGTTAAGTTCCCAACTTTTGAGCACGGCTCTGTAGACAGAAAAGGTTGGCATAAACCTGTACACCGTATTAAATTTGGTAAAGTTATCAAACTAGATGTTGAGCCAGAAGAAGGTTACGAGCTAGAGAGCCTTACGATTGGTGGTGTCGATGTTAGTAAGACGCTTCAGTTTACTGTGGGGCTGGATAATACCATCGTAGCTAAGTTCAGAAAAAAATCCGAAAGCTTTACTGTGACGGCAACTGCTACAGGTAAGGGTTCTGAAAGCAATCTACAGCTTGAAGGTCTTACTGATGGCAAGATTGAGAAGGGCGGTAAGGTTAAGCTTATTGCCGCACAAGGGACTAACGATAGTTTCTTGATTAAGGATATCAAGGTTAATGGTGTTCATCTGGAAGGTGACTACTTGCTTAAGAAGTCTTATGAAACAGAGTTAACGATTACAGAGAATACGGCTATTGAGGTTGAATTCTTCTTCGCCCCAATGGTTAAGATTGAGGGAGGAGAAGAGTATTCAGAACTTGAAAATGCAACTGTCTCTCTTAGCAACTCAATTAGTGCAGGGACTAAGGATAACTACCTTATTTATCCAAACAAGGAAGTTGCCGTAACAGTCACTCCTGATGCTGGTTATGAGCTGGAATCGCTCACGCTTGCTTGGATGGACGAGGAATTCAACGAGCACACGAAAGACATCACGGCGACTAAGTCCTTCGCAGTGAAGGACGGAGTATCTGATCCGACTATTATGATGCCTGAAAGTTATAGCCTCCGTGTCAAACTTAAAAAGGCAGCTGAGCAATTCACGGTAACAGCTACTGCTACAGGTAAGGGTTCAGCAAGCAATGTTCGTCTTGAGGGACTTAATGATGGTAAGATTGAAAAGGACGGCAAGGTTAAGCTTATCGCAGAGCAAGGTGCTAACGATACTTTCGTGATTAAGGATATTAAGGTTAATGGTGTTCATCTTGAAGGAGATTACTTGCTTAAGAAGTCTTATGAAACAGAATTAACGATTACAGAGAATACAGCTATTGAAGTTGAGTTCTTCTTTGCCCCAATGGTTTCTATTGAAGGAGACATAGCATTCTCAGAACTTGAAAATGCAAGCGTTCAATTAACTAATACTATTGGAGCTGGTACAGAGAACAACTACTTGGCTTATCCAAATAAGGAGGTTAAGGTAACTGTCGTGCCAGAGGCAGGCTATGAGTTAGAGTCTATTACGCTTGTTTGGCTGGACGAGAACTACAATGAGGTTGAAAAGGATATTACAGCGACTAAGACCTTCTCTGTGAAGGGTGGTGTATCTGATCCTAACCTGTATGTAAATGAGTCTTACACCCTTCGTGTGAAGCTTGTTAATAAAGTTGTCATCACTATTCCTGAGGTTCAGAATGGTACACTTACACTTGAGGGTGTGAATTCTGGTGATAAGGTTGCTATCGGAGAAGAGATTGTGATGAATGTAACGCCAGCAGAAGGTTACGAACTAGAGTCTATCACTGTTGGAGGTCAAGATGTAACAGAGGCGAAGAAGTTTATCGTCGGAGAGGACAATACGATTGTCGTTAAGTTCAAAGCTGTAACAGCTGTTGAAGCTCTTGATGCTCAGCTTAAGCTTTATCCAAACCCAGCGACAGACTACGCAGTTATCACAGGCTTGGCGTCTGGAGAATATGTTAAGTTGATTAGCCTAACAGGTAAGACTGTCCTTGTAGAGCAGGCAGACCTTGTCGGTCAAGTAAGACTAGAGCTTACTAAGCTTCCAAGAGGTCTTTACATTGTTCGCGCAGGCAATAAGGTCTTCAAATTACAACTTCGCTAATTGAAGCATAATAAATAAAAGGGCTTGCCCCGCTGGAGTTAAGTCTCCAGCGGGGCAAGTTTTTTTCGTCTTATAAATCACTCTTTATAAATGCATTATGAAACTAACTAAAAAGGTCTAAAAAACTTTCCGCTAAACTTTTGAAAACTTAGCGCTAAAGTCAAAAAAGTTTTCCCATAAACTCATTTGACTTTTCCCATAAACTTTTTGAAGGCTGCTTAAGCCCTAAAAAAAAGCTATCCGTCTCAGGACTTCTTGCAAGGACAAAATGCGCAAGCATTGTACAAAAGCCTCTCCCCTTCCCTATCTTTAGGGGGATAAAAAAACGAGTATACCTAAGAAGGCATACTCGTTTTATGTTTAGAATGAGTTATTTATCAGCGCTTAGCCGATAGCTTGCGCCACTCCTGCTTTAATCGTTGCAATAACTTGTATTAAGCCGTCTGCGATGAACTTCACAGACAAAGCCAAAAGCACAACACCGAAGAACTTACGCAAGATATAAGCACCACTTTCCCCTAAGAAACGCTCAATAGGATCAACAAATATCAAACCTAGATAAACGAAAATCATATTCAGGCAGATACTGATGGCGATATTAAAGGGCGCTAAGCCTTGACTCTTAAGCGTCAGCAAGAGGGTAAAAGCCGCTGCGCCAGCGAATAAAGGGAAGACCAGTGGTACAAAAGTCGCATTAGCTGATGGGCTATCTTCTTTGAAAATTTCCAAGCCGAAGACCATCTCTACCGCCATCACAAAGAGGATAATTCCTCCCGCAACGCCGAAAGAATAAATATCAATGCTCAACAAGCTCAGCAGACTTGCCCCCAGCGTTAGGAAGACAAGCAAGACTAAGCCCGAATAGATGGCTACTTGCTTGGGGTTAAACTTCTGCTTACGCGCCTTAAGAGATAAGATAATTGGGATACAACCTAAAATATCTATCGTGAAGAATAGAGGGAAAAAGGAGCGACCAATCTCATCAAAACTAAAGGTTGAGACATCAAATAATTCTTTTAATGCTTCTACAATAAACATACAATACTATTTTTCATTACCGTTAATCTAAGCAAATCTCTAGCAAGGGTTTAGGAGAGCTTATTTATTAGTTTAACTGCACCTTGCTTGCCTGCTCTTCAGCAAAAGTACATATTTACATTCTATCTGCCAACTGATAGCAGAACTTCTTCTCCATATCTTGTAGAAATGTTATCTTTGTGAAAAGGAAGGATTTCGCTCATTGAACGCTTACTGAGCCTGACAAAGTGCCGAAAGCTTCCAAAATAATGAAGATATAATGCTAAATTATTAGGAATGAAACAACGTTACGTACATTTTGACCTGCTCAAGGGCGTCGCAATCCTCTTGGTTATCTTGGGGCATACCTTTTATCTAACAAACCCAGAGACCTACACCAAAAGCGTCTTGTGGAACTTGCTTGTTAGCGTCCATATGCCACTCTTTATCTTTATCTCTGGCTATTTCTCGGCCAAAGCATTGGATTTATCAGCAGGAGGCGTCCTGAAGTATTGGCAGAACAAAGCTTCAAAACTCTTATTACCTCTACTTTTCTTACCAACATTAATGCACTGGATAACTAGAGGCTTTGTTCTTGAATTACCTTTGGAAGAATACCTTGGGCGATATTGGTTTACGCTTGTGCTCTTTGAACTATTTGCCGTTTTCTATCTCTTTAGGTTAATCTTTGAAGGCATTAAAAAGTTTGTGCCAAAGTTAGGGAGTGGAGCAGGCGAAATTATTTATTTCTTGCTCTCTATCATTGCCTTGTCTATATTACCTCACCTTTTGCCTTTGGCAGGCATAGAGTTCCCAATCAAACTCCAATTTCCTCGCGTCACTTGGCTGTATAAATACCTTGTAATGGGTTACCTCATTGCGCGTAATTCTTGGCTAGAAAGACTTATAAGAGATGAACGCTTTGGGGCGTTTACTATCCTCTCTTACGCAGGGCTTTTGTATATGGAATATGTTTGGTATGCGTGGGACGCTCCTTTCGCTCGTGGTATTCCGATTACAGTCTTTGGTCTGTTGAGCTTCTATTACGTTGCTTGCCAGTTTTCGGAGCGCGCAAGCAAGGGCAGGGACTTAATCGCTTACTTTGGACGTGAATCACTGCCAATCTATTTGACACATTATTTCTTTTTGCCCTTCCTGCCTTGGTTGAGCAATTTCTTAACAAATACGATTACAAACAAGACACAAATAATCAGCTGGGAGTTTTGGCTTGGGGCGCTAGGCGTTGTGATGACGCTTGTACCAACGCTTATCGTGATACGCATTGTTAAGACTAATCGTTATGTAAGTCATCTCCTCTACGGCGAGAAGCTTTAGCTCTACTTTGGAGCTAAATAATTAGGCTTTTTAATGCGCTTTCGTCCTTACAAGAAAGAAAACAGGCTTAAGACAGCATAAATAATTATAAGAAAAAGGCTTAGAAAAAAGGCTAAAAGTTTATCAGAGGGATTTCTTGCTACTTAGCAGGAAATCCTTATTTTTGTATATTAGGAATAATATCATCAGCATAATGGCAGGAAATTATATAGTATCAGCACGGAAGTATCGCCCAGATAGCTTCCAATCTATTGTGGGGCAGAAGGCTGTCTCCTCAACACTTAAGGCGGCTATCCTTAGCAATAAAGTTGCCCACGCCTACCTCTTCTGCGGACCTCGCGGAGTAGGCAAGACGACAGCAGCACGCGTTTTGGCGAAGACGATTAACTGTAAAGATCGCACTGCCGAAGGCGAAGCGTGCAATGTCTGCGAGAGCTGTAAAGCTTTTGAAGAACAACGCTCTTACAACATTTTTGAGCTCGACGCGGCGTCAAACAACAGCGTTGAAGATATTCGCAACCTTACGGAGCAGGTCGCGATGCCCCCTGTCTATGGCACGCATAAGGTCTATATCATTGATGAGGTACATATGCTTTCACAAGCCGCTTTCAATGCCTTCTTGAAGACCTTAGAAGAACCACCTGCTTATGCTATTTTCATTCTTGCTACGACGGAGAAGCATAAGATTCTGCCAACGATTCTCTCGCGCTGTCAAATTTTTGACTTCAAGCGTATCGGTTTAATAGATATTACCCAGCACCTCGCTTATGTGGCGAAGTCCGAAGGCGTGCCTGCCGATGAGGAAGCCCTTGCGCTGATTGCAGAGAAAGCCGACGGCGGTATGCGCGATGCGCTGTCAATGTTTGACCGTATTGCTGGTTATTCTGAGGAAGGCGTTAGCTATCAAGCAGCCCTTTCCTGCCTTAATCTCTTGGATTATAATGCCTATATTAAGTTTATAGAGCAACTCCTTAAGAGCGAATACCGAGGCGTTTTGCTCCTCTTGAATGAACTCTTTGCACGAGGCTTTGACGGTCTGATTATCCTGCAAGGCTTTGCCTCCTTCACGAGAGACCTGCTGATGGCTCAGTTCCCCAATACGCTTGTTTTACTAGAGAAACCCGAACGCGTACAGAAGCTTTATCAAGAGGTTGCGCAGAAGTGTCCGACGGAAGTCTTACACAAGATGTTACAAGAGCTTATCCAAGCAGAACAGGCTTACCGAACAGCTGCGAATAAACGCCTACTCGTTGAGCTGACTTTCCTAAATCTTGTGCCGATTTTTGAGGAGAATGGTTTCGCGACAGGCTTAGTCAAGCCAAACGAAAACGCTCAGCCAAGACAGATACAAGGCACAGCCGTTAGCACAGCAACGCCAGTAGCCTCACAGTCAAGCCCAACGCCTCAGCAGGTGCAGGCTCAAAGTCCTAGTTCGCAAGCGCAAACAACTGCACAAGCTCAGGCAAAAAGCCCTCAAGTTCAAGAACAAAAAGAGGACGCTCAGCCCCAACAAACAGAAGCTGAATCCCCTGCGGGGGAGGCAGGAAAAACAATCAAAGCAAGAGCAAAGAAGGAAGTCTCGGTAGAAGCTAGGCGCAAAGCCCTTCTGCTAGCAGGAAAGTTTGACGAGCTAGAAGCCCTTGAACCGAGCAAAGAAGAAGTCAAGGCTCAAAATACAGTTAAGGAAGAGCATACGGACTTTTCCGAAGAGGAGTTACATCGCCACTGGTTGGCTTTTGCCATTGAAGAGCTAGAGCCTACAGAAGCAATGATTGGCGCTATTATGCGTCGAGACTACCCTAAGCTCAAAGAAGGCTATAAGCTGGAATACCACATCACAGACTCGGAGCTCGTTCGCGAAGACTTTAGCAAGGTAATGACGCGCCTGCTCCCTTACTTAAGGTCTCGCCTGCATAATACAGACATTACGCTTGAGCTACTGGCACGCACTGATGAAGAGCGTCGCCGCCGTCCTGTGAATATGGCAGAGCGTGAACGCCAGATGATTGAAATCAATCCTAACTTAGCCAAGCTGAAAGAACGCTTGCAATTATTCCTATAAGCAACTAAACACTTATGCACAGCATTATTTCGCCTGCTAAGACTTTCGCCAAGAAGCCCCTTAAGCTCTTAAAAGATGAGGAGCTAAGTCCGCTCCTTTTTCCCAAGGAATGCGATGCTATTGTTCAAGCAACGACAGAACTGCCTTTTGATGATTTTGCTAAAATGCTTAAAATCAGCGCGAAGATGAAGGCTGGCATTGCGCAGGCTTGGCAAGAGTTTTACCTCGGTGCTTCGCCTGTAATGCCGACCTTAGAGGCTTACAGCGGTATGGTTTATAAGAAAACCGACGCGCCCTCTTTCGAAACTGAAGATTGGCTTTATGCACAGGAACATTTATCTATCTGTTCATTTCTCTACGGACTGCTAAGACCGATGGACGGCATTCGCCCTTACCGTATGGAAGGGGACGTAATGCTTGGTCTGGAGCGTGGGGCGAATGTCTTTGAGTATTGGCGAGACTTGCTCACGCCAAAGCTTATTGAGCGTGTCAAAGCAGGGGGAGACAATACGCTTTTCTACCTCGCAAGCGAAGAGATGAAGCAACTCTTTCATTGGAAGAAAGTGGAGCAGGAGCTAAACGTCGTAACTCCTCATTTCTTAACGAGAAAGGAAGACGGCTCGCTCAAGCAAATCGTTATCTACACAAAGATGTGCCGAGGCACGATGCTTAAGGCAATCATCAAGCATCAAATTGAAGACCTTGAGGAGCTGAAGGCGCTTTCGCCTCAGGGCTTTAGCTATTCGCCTAAAGACTCTGACGCACAAAACTACTATTATATTCTGGAGCAGTTATAAAACTAAAACACTAATTATAAAATCTCAAAACAATGAACTTACATCAACTAGAATATATCATTGCCCTTGATGAGCATAGGCATTTCGGACGCGCTGCCGAGGCATGCGATGTGGCTCAGCCATCGCTCAGCACGATGATACAGAAGTTAGAGGACGAGCTTGGGACGAAGATTTTCGACCGAAGCAAGCAACCAATCCGCCCCACGCCGACAGGTGCGCGCATCTTAAAGCAGGCAGCGGTAATCCTTCGCCAAGCGGAGCTACTCAAAGACATCGTCATTGACGAAGTTGAGTGCCTCGGAGGAGAGCTGAAGCTCGGTATCCTACCAACAATAGCTCCCTACCTTATTCCGCGCCTTATCCCCTTGCTGAATGAACGCCTGCCGAAGCTTAACATTCATTTCATTGAGCTGACGACGAGCCGTTGCCTAGAGGGCTTGGAAGATGGAGAAATAGATATGGCGATTATTGCCTCGCCTCCAGACAAGGAAGGCTTAGAGAGTAAAATCCTCTTCTATGAGGAATTTTTCGCCTATGTCTCACGCAGTCATAAGCTTTTTGAAGAAAGTAATATCCGTAGCAGTCAGGTTGATAGCGAACATCTGTGGCTTCTTGACGAAGGGCATTGTTTCCGCGACCAACTGCTCCGCTTCTGTGAGCTAAAGCGCGCGACACCTCATCGCTATAATTACGAACGCGGGAGTCTTGAGACCTTTATGCACCTCGTAGAGCAAGGGAACGGCTTGACCTTTATTCCCGAGCTTGCCGTAGACCTCTTGGAAGAAGGGAAGCGCACGCTCGTGCGTCCTTTCACGATTCCACGCCCAACGCGCGCCATTCATTTGGCTCGACGTAGCGACTGCATTCGTCAGAAACTCTACGACGAGCTTTCTCAGCTCGTAAGCTCTTCCGTTCCAGAGCCAATGCACAAACTAAACGCTGAGCAGAAACTAAGCGAATAGCAATGCGACGCCTGCTGTCAATCTTATTGGCTTATGGCGCGCTTTGCATAAGCCTCTTAGGACAAGAGCAGAGCCTTTCAGGCGAAACCTTACGACATCTTTGGCAGGAGCGCCTCAACGCCCTTGTCGAAGATGGACGTCTTGACGAGACAAGGCAAAAGCTTGCACTAGAGAGCTTAGAACAGCTTCTGAGCAATCCCCTTGACCTTAACAGCGCAAGTGCTGAAGACCTTCGGCAAATTCCCTTTCTCTCGGACTTTCAAATCTATCAACTTATTCACTACCGTGCTAATAAGCGTGGGCAGAAGCTCCTGCGTTCCGACCTTAAGACGATTAAGTCTTGGGATAAAGCAACGCTGAAATTACTCCTGCCTTTGCTCAAGTCTGAGGACGAAAACGCCGAAAGTCTAGCTCCTAATAATCAATTCTCTGAAGACAAAACTCAAGCAAATCTGCTCTACGCTCGGCGACAGCAGGCAAAAGACGAGCAATATCTTGGCTCGCCTAACTTCTTAGCCTTTAGATTTTCCTACCAACAGCCCCAAAAGTTCAAGCTCTTCCTCGGTGCCGAACAAGACTATTGTGAGCCTTGGCGCTACGGCAAGCATCGAGGCTTTGACAGCTATTCCTATGCCCTTTCTGCCACAAATGTCTTAGGATTAAGTAAGCTTGTCCTCGGACATTATCGAGTATCTTGGGGCGAAGGCTTATGCCTAAGGCAAGGCTTCAGAATGCTAGACTACACAGCGCGCTCTAGCTACGCGAATAAACTGCAAAGCGTGGCAGGGCTTTCCGAGGGGAATAAGTTCAGAGGCGTTGGCGCACAGTGGCAAAAGCAGAAAATCTCTCTGATGGCTTTTGCTTCCCATCGTCAGTTAGATGGGCGCATTGATGAGGACGGCTTGGTTTATGGGCTGAGCGAAGCAGGCTTGCACCGCAGGGAGCAGGACTTTGAACGCAGAAGACAAGTACCGATGAGGGCTTGGGGCATTCAACTGGGGCTGAGCTTGAAGCAGTTTGACCTGCGCTTACATCATCTGTATTACGACTTCTCAAAGGATTATCGCCTCGCACACGCTACAGGTGCTAGTCGGATAGAAGCGCTCAATGCCCTTGGTCAGCATTACAATACGGCGCTGAGCTATCATTGGCACTCACGCAAGGGAGATGTCTTAATTTCAGGCGAACTCGCGCGCAATCAACTTGGGGCTTGGGCATACGTTCAGAACAGCAGTCTGCACCTCTCGCGTCTCGGCGACTTTGCTCTGCACCTACGTTCGGTCAGCCCTCACTATTGGGCGTATTACGCTCAGACTAATACGCATTTCCTCCGCCCCAACAACGAGCGAGGCGTTACGCTCTCTTTCGTCAGCCGTGAACTGCTCAAAGGGAGTGAAATAACGACTTATTTTGATAGTTATAAAGGCATTAGAGCTTTTGATAATGGGGACGAGAGGGCAGGCAAAGCTTTTGGTCTAAGACTGAAACATCGTTTAAGCAAGCGCTTTAAGCTAGAGGAAAGACTAAGTTGGAGGCAGAACGAAGGCGAAGGCTCTCGTCTGCGCTTAGGACTGCGTGCCAAGCATCAGCTCAGCGAAACCTTGGCTATGGAGACAGGCTTAGCGACTAGCCGTGCTAAAGACGAATGGGGCTACCTCATCTATCAGAAATGTCGCTATCAAATTGCGAAGAAAGTTCGTCTCAGTAGCTCTATCCTTTACCACAATGTGCCTCAATGGTCAGGACGTATTTACTATTACGAACCGCAGCTGCGCTACCAATATCAGTCGCTTTTCCTTTATCGTCAGGGTTTCCGTGTGGGTGCTACTTGTCGCCTAAAGCTCAGTGAGCGTTGCACGCTCGGCAGTAAATTCGCCTATCATCGCCTCAAAGAACAGCCACGCACCAATCACTTCTTCGCCCTTTCCCTCTCCTTCCGCTAAGCCCACCTTAACTCTAAAGAACCTTCTCCCCTTCGTTTGAATTTTGCACAGGAATTTAACGAAAATAATGCCCTATTCATTTGAGTAAAGACAATTCCCCCTCTTGTAAAGCTAATAATGCAAAGGGTTCCCAAGAAAGGCGTTTTTTTATTAGCATTGGAAGACTTGTAAACACCTGTTTAAGAACCATATAGAAAACACATTAAAAAGGGATGAAAAACTTTCCCATAAACTTTTGAAAACTTAGCGGAAAACTTTTTTAAGTTTAGCGCTAAACTCATTTGACTTTATGGGAAAACTTTTCAGAGGATACTCATCAGTCTAAAAAAAGCATCGCAAGCATACAAAAAATGCCGTTCTAAAACTTCAAAAGGTTTTGGGACGGCAAATTCAAATTCTGCCTAAGGCTTAGGAGCAAATAAGCTTCGAGTTTATCCAGCACAGCATTAAAATCCGCAGTTAGCGTCTTACCATTTATATACTCTAAGGTATCATCAACTGGATTAGAAGCATTCTGCAAGCTAGAGCCTACCTTATACTTGAAAATTAAGCATAAATTCCTTATTGAACAAGACTTAAGGAAAGATTTACAACTTAAAGAAGATTTTCTTTTTGTAGAGGAAATAGCACAAAAACCATTCGAAAGCAAAGAGCAAAATAGCACTCAGCGTTAGCATCATTAGATGCGACAAGCCCCACGCTTCTAAGGGAGAAAAAACCACTTCGGCATAGCCGTTGAGCCAGTTACGCCCCACAATATCGCAGAAAAGATAGATAAAAATAGAGTTCATTCCCACTATTCTGAAAAAATCTAAGCCTCTATTATGTCCACGTTTATCAATCCAATAGTGCAACGCCCCCAAGAAAAGCATACAATAGCCCAAGGAAGCCAAGACGAAAGAAGTCGTTGCAATTGGCTTAACAATTGGCGTAATCGCAAAATAATCAAGCGAATAGCCAAGCAAAAGACTTGCACCACCGAGAGCCATTATCCAAGAAAGTGCCGACTTCTGTCCGCTAATCATCAGACGTCCAACGACTAAGCCCGCCAAAGTATGCACAGCCGTTGGTAGCCAATTGATGAAAACATAATGATTATGTGCCTGTCCGAAGAGCTTCCAGTCTATATAACTCCCTGTATTGATGCCGTCCGTATAGCCTTCGATGAGGTTGGGGATATAGGGGATTCGGTAGAGGGCTTCGGTCAAAAGAAGTAAAATAATCCCAGCTAAGACCTGCCATTTAATTTTTAATTCCAAAAGGAAGAAGACAATAAGCGTCGTGAAGGCCATCTGCGTCAAGACATCTGTTAAATCAAGTGCTGCAAAATGCAACCAATCAGGCGAGACAATTCGCTTAAATATCCCCCAAAAGAGGAGAAGCGAACAGCGTTTGGCAATCTTCGTAAAGCGTTCACTCCACGCTAAATTTGGTCGTCCATTATGCTGATTAGTCAAAGAAAATGCCATCGACACCCCAGCAATAAACATAAAGGCAGGCTGAACTAAATCCCAAAAGTGCAAGCCTTCCCAATTGTTGTGAAAGAACTGCTCCATAAAGGCAGAAAAGAAGCTATGCCCCTTAGCCAAACCGTTCAAATGGAAATACAGTTCCGTTGATTCAAGCATTAGAAGCACCATAATCAGCCCTCGCATAAAGTCTAAGGATTCTAGGCGTGCTTTAGTCTGTTTCATCGCTTTTGTTATCTAAAGAATGAAGGGTTAAAAGAATAAGGGAAGGGGAAATTTAGCTTTGCTTCAGCGCAATAAAGGTCAGGACATAGTCATCGGTATAGAAGCCCTTAAGCTCGTAGTCTTCTTGCTGATAGGTAATCGTCAGTGCAACTTTTTGCTCCGCTCTATCAATGTCAAGGCTTTTGAGGCTGAAAGCTTGCAGATAAGGTTCTGAAGGATTAAGGGCTTTGTAAAGGCTTTCCTTGGCAGACCAAGCCAAGTGCAAGGCAAGCATTTCGTCTATACTACCTTTGATTACCTGCTCTTCGCACTCGTCCAAGAACTTACGACGGACACGTTCAACCTGCTGAGCCATATCCTCAATATCTAATCCTATAATATATGGAGCAGGAGCAAGCAAAACGCCCGCATAATAATCCGAATGGCTGATGCTGATACTATACTCTTGATGAGCTTTTAAGTAAGGCTTTCCAGAAGCGTGATGCGCAACTTCAACGTTTTCTCCAAAGTATTGCCTAAGCATCTGCCCCACTGCGCGACGCTCTCTCTCGGAACGCTTCTCGCCCTTTTGAGCTTCGGCAAGCTCAGTAATCAGGAGCTTTAAGTCTGCTGATAGCTTAAGGGCTTGCATTGCTAAGGCTTTAGGCTTTGCGCGGAGGTATAAGCTGTAGCGTTAAGATGCGGAACTTCGCCACCTCTCTAACGCGAAGCACCCACTCCCCTGCCTTAACGCGGTCATTAAGACGAGGCAAGTCTTGCTTAATCTCAAGGAATAAGCCTCCCAAAGTATCCACTTCCTCAACGCATTTGCCAAACTCATCTGCCTCAACATCAAGCAAGCGGAAAACGTCGCCAAGCGGAGTCTTCGCATCAAAGAGGAAAGAGCCGTCAGGCAAAGTTTCGTAAGGCAGTTCCTCATTGTCATACTCATCAGAGATATCGCCAACGATTTCCTCAAGGATATCCTCCATCGTAACCAGCCCACTCGTGCCTCCATATTCATCAACAACAACGCTCATATGCACTTTATTACTGCGCAGTTCCTCCAAAAGATCATCAAGCGGTTTGTTCTCTGGCACGAAATAAGACTTACGGATTAGCTCCTGCCATTGAAAATCTTCACCTTTATCTTTGTGCGGTAGAAGGTCTTTGATGTAAATAATCCCCTTGATATTATCCTGCGAATCTTCATAAACAGGAATACGCGAATAGCCAGACTCCAAGATATAAGCGAGTAGCTTCTTAAAATCCCAATCATAGCCCACAGCAATCATATCAATACGTGGCACCATAATCTCCGAAGCCGTCTTGTTAGAAAAGTTGATAATCTCCTCAAACATAGCCTTTTCTTCAGGCTTTTCTCCCTCAATCAAATCCACCGCGTGGCTCAAGTCATCGACAGAGATGTCATAACGTTTGCGTTGCATTCGCTTAGTGATGAGCTTCGTTGAGCTAACCAAAAAAGCAGACATCGGCTTAAGTAATTTGCTGATAACCCTCATCGCTGGCACAGAGAAACGACTGAATGCCAAAGGGCGAGACTGCGTATAAACTTTCGGTACGATTTCTCCGAAGAGCAGAAGCAGAAGCGTTAAAATAACGGTATTGAAAACAAAATTCAGCACTTCGTTACCACCAAAATCAAAGATTAGATTAAAGGCATAACCCGTCAGAATAACAATGGCGATATTCACGATATTATTACCAATGAGAATGGTTGCAAGCAGTTGCTCTGGCTTCTTCAGCAGTTCAAAAAGCTCTATGTCATTGGGCGTTTCTTGCTCTTTGACTGCTTCGATATCCGAAGGCGTCAAAGAAAAATAAGCAACCTCAGAACTAGACATAAAGGCAGATGCCAATAGAAGTAAGAGACCAATGGATAATGCTATCCAAGCAGCAAGAGGAATCTCCGTTGCCAAAATTTGAATTGCCCCAAGAGGCAGAAATATATTTGTCGTTATCAATGCTAACATTCTTGATTTCTAATTCTTTATATTACTCACAAAGATACAGATTTTTCCTAATGCAAAAAAAGAGTGCAAGCTTTTCAGCTTACACTCTACAAACACACTGGTTTAATGAAATGAAAAAAATTAACGTAGGTCTCTTAGTTCGCCTTGCAGTTCTTTGCGTGCAAGGTGAATACGGCTCTTAACCGTACCAAGAGGAATGTCCAAAGCCTCTGCAATTTCGTGGTATTTATAGCCAGAAACATACATTGAAAATGGCTCTTTAATAATTGTGCTTAGCGAAGAAATAGCTCGTGTAATCTCTTTTAAGTCCATTGAACCCTCGGGAGAATACTCGCCTCCTTCGTTAAGAATTGGCACTGCGAAAACATCTGTTTCGTAGTCCACGACCTTCTGACGGCGCGTAATCTTATGATAGTTATTGATAAAGATATTACGCATTATCGTCAGCACCCAAGCCTTAAAGTTTACATTCTCACGAAACTTCTCTCTGTTGTTCAGCGCCTTTAGCGTCGTGTCCTGCATCAAGTCTTGCGCATCGAACTCGTCCATCGTCAGCGAACGTGCAAACGAATGCATATTCCCCTGTATCCCGAGTAACTTATCTTGAAACTGCTGAGCTGTCATAATCTTATCTTATTTGTTATCTTTGTTTTATGACTTAGTTTAATCTGTTATTTGATTGGTGGCAATAAATCTTGCACTAGAACTAAGTAGCACAAAGATAGCTCATAAAAGCCCAATACGTGATAGATAAAAGTTTAAGGTCAATAGCTTAAAGCTATAAGGGTAGAAAAAGAGCGCATTCCAAAATCGGAACACGCTCTTTATTAGCACTATAGATAAATTCTTATAGATTTGGATTTACCGATGACCAATCAGCAACAGCAGGGATAATTCCCATAGCAATAACCTCATCGCGCATCTTAACAAGGTGCTCGTAGCTAGCCTTAAGAGCTGCCTTTTCAGCCTCTGTACCATTGATTTCTGGAGCATAGCGAACGCCATCTTTATCGATAACTGTTTCCATACCCATCATCACGTTCTCAAGACCTGCAAGCTTCACGAAACAACCTGCTGGCCAAGTGAAAGGCACGCAACCCATAGCTGCTGCAATCATTTTGATAGAGACGTAAGCAGGGCTTTGGAATGATGAGCGCCCACGAAGCTTAATGATGTTAGCACCACCTTGAGTAACGCGTTTCTTAAGCGCAGTCCATTCGTCATTGCTTAGGCGCTCTGTGCCGATGATATCGTCAAGCTTTTCTCCCTTAATCATCGCTGTGCTAGAGAATACAGCCATTGCTTCTCCGTGTCCACCAAGCGTACGCACACCTGTTACCTCACTCTGAAGCACGCCGAAGTGCTTAGCTAGTTCGCTTTGGAAGCGAGTAGAGTCAAGCGCTGCAAGCGTTGTTACTTGACTTGGCTTAAGACCTGAGTGGATAAGCGTTACAAGTCCTGTGATGTCAGCAGGGTTAAAGATA
>PDWI01002919.1_pt1 | contig 31710 bp, 21 predicted proteins | sample 1430891 | NCBI WGS metagenome assembly PDWI01 (sample SAMN01162508, study PRJNA174530) | Oral metagenome, whole genome shotgun sequencing project. | biome: Marine environment; feature: Marine mammal; material: Swab sample of the gingival sulcus; isolation source: swab sample of gingival sulcus... | reverse complement strand
TTGTATTTATTTTGTTTTTCGTAAACTCATTATAACACAAAGAGCTCTCCGAGCCTTTATTTATCTGCTTTTATTTACTTATTTATGAGACAGCACTGACGCAAAATATATTGGACAGAGCCAATCTTGAAAGGTAGCATTAACTTTGTCGAAGTTCTTGCGGCTGAGCCATTTTTTTTAGCGATTCGGCCATGACAGGTCAAAAGGAGAATGAGGATATGGTTTCGCTTGATATAGAAGAGGTCAGTGGGAATACCCCATACTGGAGAGATGGTCGGTACTCATCCAGGATTTCTCCTTATATGGGAACGGAAATATTCAGTTATGGTCCGATTCAGAGGCAAAAATCCCTTTGATCGCCTTTTCAAATATCCTCTCTGGTGTCTGTCAGGTATTTCGTCGTGCATCAAGGGTGCCGTTGGGCGATGGAATATCCAACGTAGAATTTCCCGGATACAAATCGTCTTTTGGCGCAATAATAGAGGCGAATACCCCTGTGAAAAATTTTTCTGTGTGCATGCCGCCTGCTGTTTTTGAAAACCTGACAAGAAAAAGCAGCTCAGAGTTGGTGGATATGCTGGAGATGCTGGACAGCAGTACGCAAAAGAAAAGTTTTTTCGACCGATCCCGGCAGATTGATCTTGCTCAGAAAATATGCGGCCTCCAGGCCTTTGATTCCTTTGTAACCTATCCCGATGACGCCCTTTTTCTGGAGGCCAAGGCCCTCGAGCTGATGGCCCTGCAGCTCAGACAGCTGGAGCATCTGACCGGCAAAACGCCTCCCAGGGAGCCTGTGAAACGTCATCAGGAAAAAATCCGCTACGCCTGTGAAATCCTGAAAAAAGAGATGGCCGATCCACCGGACAAACTCAGCCTTGCCCGCAGGGCAGGGCTCAATCATAACCAGCTTGTCGAGGGGTTCAAAGAGCTGGTTGGTCTCTGTCCTTTCGAGTATCTGCGTATTTTGCGCCTGGAGAGGGCCCGTGATCTTATTGCCAGTCATCAGTGCAATGTCACCGAAGCCGCTCTTGAAGTGGGCTATTCAAGCCTCAGCCACTTTAGCAAAATTTTTTGTAAAGAGTTTGGCATTACACCCAGAAGCCTTGCAAGGCGTCACGCAAAAGCGCAGCATTTTCCGATGGGTAAAGAAGAGGCCGACTGACGGGTAAAGAATCGTTTCTCCACTGCTCTTGCTCGTAGAGGGGTTGGCAGACACCACCGGTTTTGGTCGGCTAAGAGGGGTCTGGGTTAGCACTCGGTGTAGCTTACCGCCAGTCCGCCGAGGGAGGTCTCTTTGAATTTATTTGACATCTCAAGGCCTGTTTGCTTCATCGCCTCTATACAGGCGTCAAGGGGCATAAAGTGCTGGCCATTGCCGTGCAGGGCCAGAGAGGCGGCGGTCCATGCCTTAATCGCTCCAAAGCCGTTTCGTTCGATACAGGGTACCTGAACAAGGCCGTCTACGGGGTCGCAGGTGAGCCCCATATGGTGTTCCAGGGCGATTTCTGCCGCGTTCTCTACCTGTTCTGCATCTCCCCCTTTTACAGCGCACAGCCCGGCTGCTGCCATTGCAGAAGCCGAACCGATCTCTCCCTGACAACCCACCTCTGCGCCAGAGATGGAGCTACGGTGTTTTATAAGACCACCGATGGCGGCGGCGGTAAGCAGGAACTCTTCTACCTGCCCTTCCTGGCCCCCTTCATGTTGTAGAAAGTAGTAGATAACGGCAGGAATCACGCCGGCAGCTCCGTTGGTAGGCGCAGTCACCACCATATGGCCAGCAGCATTTTCCTCGCTCACCGCCATTGCATAGGCACAGAGCCAGTCGTTGATTGTTGCCCTTTCTTCGCACTCCAGAAGCTGGGCGTGCAGGGATTTTGCCCGGCGCACCACACCAATTCGTCCTGGTAGCACCCCTTCAGTGGAGAGCCCCCGCTCAAGACAAAGACGCATCGCTTTCCAGATCGTTGCCAGTTCCCTGTCGAGTTGTGTTCTTTTGATAAGGCGCAGTTCATTATGCCGTTTCATCGCCGCAATGCTCAAACCGCTTGCCTCCGCCATTGTCAGCATCTCTTTTGCTGTTTCAAAGGGGTAGGGAAAATCGCTGAGACTTTCAGTTTTTACCGGAGCAACCACTGCGTCCAGTGTTTGCCGAGTGGCAATAAAACCTCCCCCCACAGAGAAGTAGGTTTCAGAGAGGAGCAGGTCTCCGGAGTGGGTTCGCAGTTCACAGATCATGCCGTTCGGATGTTCCGGCAGGGCCGGGCCGCGGTCAAAAATGATATTGTCCTCAGCGGAGAAGCTGATCGATTGCCCGCTAACGGAAAACGAATCTGTCTGCCATATTCTCTCAATAATGCCTTCTACATCTTCTTCTGCTAAGCCAATCGCTGTATAGCCGTGAAAACCAAGAGCAACGGCTCTATCGGTGGCGTGCCCTTTTCCGGTGAAAGAGAGTGAGCCTTTCAACGTACAGTGGACACGAAGTTCTTGCTGTGGATGTTCCTTTATCCAATTTCTTATTTTCCCGAGAAAATCGGCTGCTGCCACAATGGGGCCGACGGTATGGGAGCTGGATGGACCAATACCGATTTTCAATAGTTCGAGAGTGCTGATAAACATCGGGCGTCTGTGATCGTTATTGTCAATGTTTTGAATTTTTCCTGTATCCTGTTTTTTGTCGATAATAGGGAGAAAGAAGGGATGTGTCAACACGCACAAAAGAGGAGGCAATCAGTGCTGTCTCATCGTTTCTCCGAGAGCAAAAGCCGTAGAGAACCTATCAGATGCTGATCGAAAGAGAAGAGCCGTTCTGTTGCGATACCCGCTTCAGGAAAGGATAGTTCCCTTGTCAAGGGTCAGCAAACGATCGACAAAGCCTTCTAACTCGTCGGGTTGATGAGTAACCATAAGGATTGTCAATCTCTTTTCCTGGTAAATGTCTTCGAGCAGTGTCAACATCTCTTCTCTCAGAGGCTTGTCAAGGGCGGAAAAAGGCTCATCCAGCAATAAAATGGGCTGATTGCGCAACAGGCAGCGTGCCAGGGCCACACGTTGTCTCTGTCCGCCGGAAAGCTGTGAGGGCATCCGTGACAGATAGTCCTTGAGGCCGACGTTTGTGGCAATGGCCTGTATTTCAGTCTGTTGCTCGTCGGATAATTTGAGATTCGGCTGCAGGCCCAGGCCCATGTTTTCGGCAACGCTGAGATGCTCGAACAGATTATTTTCCTGAAACAACATGGAGACAGGACGCCTGTAGGGCAGGCTTGTACTGTGGTCTTTCCCGTTCAACAGAACACGACCACTCTCGGCAAAGGTAAAGCCTGCGACGATCTGCAGCAGTGTGGTCTTTCCCGAGCCGCTTGTCCCGACAAGACCTATCTTTTCACCCGCCCCGACGGACAGGTCAAAATTCATATCAAACTCAGGGAAGGCGCAGTAAATGTGTTCGAGAATAATCATCTGAATATTTTTCAGGCTGTTGTCTTGAGCGAGACGTTCTTATCGGTATTTTCCTCAACTTCTTCGATCAGATAAAAAATAATCGCACAAAAAATCAATAAAATCAGAGCGGTAACGGCGGCCTCCTGACTGTGATAGTTGCCCAGTTGCTGATACAGCAGGCGTGGCAGGGAGGTGAAATTTTCATTTCCAAAGAGGGCAATCACGGTAAAATCGCCCAATGACAGGGCTGTTGCCAGGGCAAAGGCGCTTTTTATCGGGCGCTTCAGGTTCTGCCACTCGACGAAGCGCAGGCGGTTCAAACCACGAATCCCCAAAGACTGACAGAGGCGCTCGTAATAGGTCATATTATTGAAAAACGGCACGGTGAGTATCCGCAGGGCAAACGGCATGGCCATCAGGGCGTTACAGAGAACCACAATCATAAACAGATACGGTGTTGTTACAGAAAATTGTCTGAGCAACAAAAACAGGCCGACAGCCAATACCAGGGCAGGAACGGCCAGAATCATCATCCCTGTATCAATGATCAAGCTGGAAAGTTTCTCCCGGCCGACCCAGTGGAGTTGACGCGCACCCAGTAACAGGATCGAGGCCATTGTCAGGCAAAGGAAGCCTGCCAACGGCGCAATCGACAGTGAATAGAGCAGGGCCTTGTACAGATTGCTATTGGCGAGAGATCTCTGCCATGCGGAAAAATCCAGCCCGCTTATACATATTGACAACAGGGGCAGCAGCATAAAAACGATAAGGGCAAACAATACCGCATAATGTGTCATATTCAGCCAGTTGGAGAGCGGCAGGTGATAGGGTGTGCCAACGCTCGTAGCCGTTGGCGTATGGCGGGTAAAATAATTACTGAGCTGGAAGAGAAAAAAACAGAAGGTAAATTGCAGCAGGGCGAGAACCGCTGCTTTTCCCAGCTCGAAATCGAAGATAATGGCCTGGTAGATTGCCACCTCCAGGGTCGTGTATCTGGGGCCCCCTCCGAGGGTCAGAACAATCGAAAAACTGGTAAAACAGAGCATGAAGACCAGCGCGAATGTGGGCAGAAGATGCCGGCGCAGGTACCGCCATTCGACCAGTCGAATAAAATGGCTATTCAAGATGCCAAGTTGCGCTGCCAACTGCCGCTGCTGGTTGGGAATGGAGTGCAGACAGTGCAGGAATACCTTGGCGGATAAGGGGACGTTAAAGAAGATATGGGCCAGTAAAATCCCACTCAATCCATAAATATTTGGCTGCCAGCCAAAGCCGGAAAAACGAGAAATCTCCGCCAGCCAACCAGCGCTGCCATAGACACCGAGCAGCCCAAAAACCGCTACCAAAACGGGCAGAACCATGGTCAAGGAAAACCATTTCAAGAGCCAGCTCTTGCCCCAAAACGACTGATAAAACAGGGCATGGGCGGTCAACAGCCCAAAGGCAACCGACAGGCAGGCGGATAAAAAGGCCTGATACAAGCTGAAAGCAAGAATATGGCGAATATAGGGGTCAGCCAGTACCGCCGACCAATCACCGGTCATCTGCTGTCGCAGCAGCTGCCACAGGCTGTTGCCGTAGACCAGCAGTACCAGACCCATAAGCACAAGGCTGAGGAGCAGTTGACTGCGGGAAAATATTCTTTTCCGGTTATATAGCATTAAAGATGTATCATCTGCATTGCAGAAGATTTCCTGTACCTCAACTGTACAGGCAGAGTACACGGTACAGGAAACCTTTTTTCAATGAAACAGGGCGTTATCGTCGCCGTCCGGTATTTGAGAGCAGCTATTTTGTTACCGCCATCTGCCATACCCGCAGCCTGGCCTTGGTTGTCTCTTTGTCAGGCAGGGGGACGGCAAGTGTTTTTGCCGGAACAAAGGCATCAAACTCTGGTGCCACCTCTGTTTTGATGACAGGCAGCATGATGTTGCTTAAGGCAATGATCTTTTGTGATGCAGGCTGCAGCAGAAATGCCAAAAATTTTTCGGCAAGCTCCGGGTTTTTCGAGGCTTGCAAACGCGCCGCCAGTTCGATCTGGACGATATGTCCTTCGCTGAAAACGGCAGCCGCGTAGTTGTCTTTCTTCTCATTGATCTGATGATACAGCGGAGAGGTATTGTAACTGAGTACCAGATCTGATTCGCCTTTCAGAAAGGCCCCGTAGGTTTCCGACCAACCCTTGCCAACTGTTACCGTGTGTTGTGCCAGTTGTTTCCAGGCCTCCTCGGCATTTTCACCATACACGGTATTCATCCAGGCCAATAGCCCCCGTCCCACGGTACTGGTTCTTGGATCTTGATAAATGACAGAAAGTTCTTTGTTTTCAACAAGTTCTTTGAGGCTTTTCGGCGGATTGGCAACCTTTGTCTTATCGTAGATAAAGGCATACTGGCCGTAATCATAGGGAATAAACCGTTGCTCATCCCAGGCGATAGGCAGGGCCAGTGTACTGAGATCCAGACTGTTTTCGGCAAACAGATCTGAGGACTCCGCGTCTTTTAAGAGATTGTTGTCCAGGCCAACGATCACATCGGCCTTGGGTGAGTCGCCTTCCAGGCGCAGACGGTTGAACATGGTTACCCCGTCTTCAAAGGCGATAAATTTTACCTGGCAATCACACTGCCTTTCGAAGGCCTCTTTGAGTTTTGGTCCCGGCCCCCAGTCGGAGGTAAAGGAATCATAACTGTACACTGTCAAGGTTTGTTTCTCACTGCCCCAGGCAATGGAAGTAAGCAGCAAAATTGTCAATAAAGAGAACAATACGATCTTTTTCATGGAATTTCCTTTTACAATAAAGGGTTACAGTAAAGAAGGGAGTCACGAGAAAAAACAACAGAGGAGACAAACACGGTATTGAAACATCTCAAATCCCTTCGCCGATACTAATCAGAGCAGGTTCAACGAGTATTTTCTCAGCCGATAGGCAAAACTATCAGCACCCCGATGAGTGTATTGGTAGAAAAAATCAATAAACTCTGTGGTGACAATAATGGCAGCAGCAATAAAAATCAAGATATGAACACTTCTTTGAAGCCCAATTATCGGAAGGGAGAACCTTCTGGTGTTTACGAATGTCTGAAAAATTTGTTATTTCTTTCGTTTGCGCTTCTTTTCAGCTTTCGTTACAATGGGTCGCGATTGGTCCTGTTTTTACCGCGGGCGTTTTGCCAAGCGGTTCTTATATCGATGTCAGTTCAGGCGGTGTCAGGTTCGAAGTTTTTTGCATTACGTAAGAGTAAACTCTATTTACTGCAAAAATACGCAAAGAAGATGGCGCCGTATGGACTGAGCTTGGGTGAACACTTTGGATATTGTAAAACTGTAATGTTCTCCGTGTAGTATCTTGGAATATCAGCAATTTTTAAAAATTTGACACAATGTTCATGAGATATCCGGGATAGGGTCGAGGATTGTCCGCGTTGGGGCGGTTTTGAGCTGATTCTTACCGAAGAAAAGGTGCGTGTTTATGGGTTATGTCCTTGTTCTTGTCTCGTCAGCAAACCATCAGCCACTGCAGCAGAAGCATCTTGAGACCGTCTCTCAATACCTCGGAGAGCAAGGTTCATGGCAATGGTTGTCTGTCGGAAAGGCTGCAGAGCTCTCTTTTGCAAGACTTCCCGGGCACTGGACTTCTGAGGATCTCGAAGGCTTGCTCAAAGAAGACGGAATCGATTTTTTTCTTGTTGAGCCAGGTGCAAGGAGGAAAAAGAAGCTCCTTGTCTGCGATATGGACAATACCGTTGTCGTTGGCGAAACCCTTGACGATCTTGCAGAATCTTGCGGCCTGGGGGCTGAGATTGCCGCTATAACCAAGCGGGCAATGGCGGGCAGGATCGATTTCGCTGAGGCACTGAAGACCCGTGTGCGGATGCTCAAGGATCTGGAGTTGTCAGAACTCGAGAAGATCAGGGCAAAGATACGATACACCCCAGGGGCCGAGACCCTGGTTCGTGTTATGCGTGAGAAGGGTGCCTTTTGCGTTCTGGTTTCGGGAGGTTTTGCCAGTTTTACAAGCGCGGTAGCTGAAAAACTCGGTTTTCATGCCCACCACAGCAATATCCTCAAAACAAAGGATGATAAGCTGACAGGCGAGGTTCGGGAGCCGATCCTGGACCATCAAGAGAAGCGAGCCCTTCTTCGGCAGTACAGAGAGCAACTTCGGATTACCCGCGAAGAGATCCTGGCGGTCGGTGATGGGGCAAATGATCTGGCGATGATTAACGCCGCCGGGTTTGGCGTCGGCTTTCACCCCAAGGCTTGCCTCAAAAAGAAGGCGAAACATTCGATAGTTCACGGTGATCTTTCCGCACTTTTGTACGCGCAGGGGTATCGCGATTTCCCGTTTTATTCTTAGTATTTCAAATATTTACCTGGGATAGCAGTTTGCTTTTGAACGTTGTCCTACCGGCCTCTCCCGCATAGGCCGGGCAGTTGTTCGACAAAGAGAGTGGCTGAAGTCTAACGTTTGGGAAAGGATGTCCCTATGTTCCTGTTTGCAGCATTTTTACAATAGTCTTGCAGGCGAGCTGTGTCCCACCCTCTTTTGAGGCAAGGAAATGCAGGGCCTTGTCCCGTATCGCAGGTTTGTCTGTTTTCTCCGACAGGCGTTGTATGAGGAGATCTGCGAGTTCAAATTCATCCGAGATCCTTGTTACAAGGCCCGAGGTAAAGATATCTTCTCCAACCCAGAAGAAATCGCGCCAGTGTGGGCCGATGATCGGCCGGACTCCAAAGATCAGGGGTTCGAGGAAGTTATGCCCTCCGAGTCTTTCCAGAGAGCCGCCGACGAATGCACTATCTGCATGTTTATACGCCTGCCCAAGTTCTCCAAAGAGATCCCAGACGATGATCCTTTCATAGTTCTGACCGTCTTTGATTGCTGATCTCCGGCTGCTGGCAATGCCCTCTTTTTGCAGTTTTTTGCACCATGCTTCAGCTCGGTTGATATGTTTGGGAAAGAGACCGATGATGAGATCGGGACATCTGGCATGCAGGATCTTGAGCGTATGCAGTATTCTCTCTTCTTCTTTCCTTCGGATCGAACCAAAGACGACGAAGGCTGTGCCATCGGGCAGGAAGAACTCATTCTCCGTCTCTGCGTGCAAGGGCCTGCCTGCGGTCATTCTGTCAAACTTGATATTATGCATCGGTTTGACCCTGTCTTTGCCAACGATCTCTGCGAATCTCTGGCCATCGGTTTCTGATATTGCCAGAACCTGGCGGGGCCCGTAGTTGTGGAAAAATCCTTTGCAGCGTCTATAGAATCGGTAACTGCCGGCCGACATCCTGCCATTGACGAGCAGGACAGGTACCCCGTTGTCGTGGGCGGCGATGAGAAAGGAGGGCCAGAGCTCTGTTTCAACGATGACAGCAAGCCTGGGGGCGTAGCAGGCAAAGGCCTTCTGCATCAGCCAGGGGGCATCAAAGGGGAAGTAGGAGACCCTTGTCTCAATCTTTGGAGAGAGATGAGTTTCTGTTTTTTTCAGGAGATCAAGCCCTTCTTTTGTCCCGGAGGTCAGCAGCAACCTGAAATTGCCGATGCCTTCGAGCTGGCGGCCGAGTTCGAAGGCGAGCTCGTTGGCAAGCAACGCCTCGCCCCCGGAGGCGGATTGAATCCAGATATCATACGGCCCTTGAGGAATGGTGTGCACGGTCCTTTCCTGCCATCCGCAGGCAGTTCGGCGCCTTCGTCGTAACAGAGGGAGAGCCAGACGCCAGGCCAGGCCGTATATCAGGACAAAGAATCGTATCAAGGGGCACTGTGGTAGGGATTGTCAGTGTTTGTCAACTGCTTTTGGTCGATCATATTCTTTTGGACGAAGAATTTCAACGCTCTTCGATTGGCAGTGTTTGAAGAGATGCCCTTTTTCTCTTTGATCTGGTGAGGATTAAGGTTTTGAGAAAAGTGAGAATACGATCTGAAAAAAGGTTATTTCCTTCGTATATACGGCTTGTTCCAGACGATGTCTTTTTTGTTTTGCAAGGTCTTTACGTCTTGTTCAGATATCTCAAAGAAGCTGGCAAGGTTTGAGTCGGAGGCATCTTCAGGGGCCTCTGTTTTCGATGATTTTCCGAATCTGATCTTGTTATATGCTATCCACAGGATCATGATGGAAAGTATGATAATGATAAATGCCCCGAGGTAGGCCATAACGAAAAATACATCCCTATGCTGCTGGGCAGCGGACGACACATTTTCCTGTATCATCTGGTAGATAACCAGAGAAACACCTCTGAAAAAGGGAAAGGCAGAGTAGAGAAACCAGTACCACATCAGCAAGGTAATAAACAACTCAACAAATTTCTGCCAACCACTTTTTAAAGATGGATCGTTGATAACATATGTATATCTTTTTGGGCGTTTCATTTTTTCGTACGTACAAGAGATAAAGAAAGGGGCCTGTTCGCAGAAACTAATACTTCTTTACAGAAGAGGGCCTGTTCGCACCCCTTTCGGGTGGTTCCTCTTTTTTCAGTCCCCGGTCCGGGCTTTTCCAGACCGCCTGTTCCTTTTGTTTTCCAAACAGTACCCTGGGAGCTGTGAAGATCATGGTCAATGAGTTGATGACCCAGTAGACAACAGGGTACCAGATAACCCAGAAGAGATAGCCAAAGAGCTTATTGTCGTATTTGCTGTCTATGCAGACACTGATGGTAAACTGCAGAAGACAGGTAAAGGCAAGAATTGTTGCCGCCCCCCGTGGCGGATACAGGCTTGGAAAGGCCTCTGCCCAGGGAAAGGGCAGGGCGAGACGAAGCAGGGTCATCAGGGCCAGCCCCCAGAAACAGTAGGCCCAAACAAGGCTCAAAAGGCTCTCGGTATAAATAGGCCAGAGTCGCCATTGGCGGATCTCCAGCCAGATATCTCTGTGCTTGAGCAGGACCTCAAGACCGCCTCTGGCCCATCGGCAACGTTGGCGCCAGAGGCCCAGAATGCTTTCCGGGACATAAATCCAGCACAAGGCTCTCGGTTCATAGCGCACGTCCCAGAACTGTTTTTCCAGTTTCCAGGTGACATCAATGTCTTCTGTCGCCATATCTGTGCTCCAGAATCCTGTCTGAATCAGTGCCTGGCGTCGAAATGCGCCCATGACTCCGGAAATTGTCAGTATCTTGCCAAGGATTCGTTGTGAGCGTTTAATAAGCCCGATGATCGTTGAAAATTCACCTATCTGTATCTTTGCCAGCAACGAGGTGCGATTGATGATACGAGGATTTCCGGTAACCGCACCGACCTTTGGAAATTGTACAAAATGCCAGGCAATCCAGCGTAAGGCGTCCGGGGCAATCATTGCGTCCGCATCTACGGTCAGAATTAAATCTCCCTTACAGGCCAGGGCCCCGGTGTTGAGGGCGGTTGCCTTGCCCTGTTGAGATGTCAGATAAATCCCACGTATCATGTCATGTTCGAGACAAAGATTGTGGATCTGGTAGGTTGTTTCGTCCTGACTGCCGTCGTCGATCGCGATGATCTCAAAATGAGGATAATCAAGTCGGGTGAGTTGTTCGAGGGTGGCCCTGATGTGCTCCTCTTCGTTATGGCAGGGAACCAGCACAGAAAAAAAAGGGTATTCTTCCAGTTCGGGCGGTTGGTTTTTGCCAAATTCTCTGCGAAAGTAGAATAGAAGACCGCCGCACATCCAGACGAAACTCATAAACAGAGGGTAGAAATATATAAAATTTTCTGCCAGACTGAGCAAGAGATCGGGTGTTGGGTAAGACATGGTCGTTTACTCCGGAAGTTCTCGGGATGACATTTCAAGGCTTACCTGCTCAATCTCGGGTGTATTGTTGCGGAAACTATCCGGATAATAGGCCAGATGCTTGCCAAAAGAGGCCAGTACAGAGCGCATTTCCCTGTACAGAAGATCACCTGCAACAGGGGTCCCCGTTTTCCAGTCTTCTGCCTGCAGTTTGAAAATAACCTTCTCTCTTGCCCCGGGCGTGTTTAACGCCATCTGGGTAAGATTTTTCAGCCATTTACAGGGGTTTTGGATCTGTGCCATCTGTGGATAGGCCATAACGACGGTGAAGTCGTCATTTTCAAGAGATTGCTGATAGACCGCCGCAAAGTTTTGTTCAGCCTCTGGCTGAAGTACCGATGAGGCATATACGTTTCTTGCGAACAGGGCGTCAGGGCGATAACGGTGCACAGCCTCTTTCAACTCGTTACAATATCGGTTGAGTGCGGCACTGCTGAAGGTGCGCCATTGCTCGAAGAGATCTGGATTGTCAAATATCTCGTTCGCGGTGACCGGATGCCCGACGACCCGGGAAAAAGACTTCAGGGCCAGGGAATGAGGCGTCAGTCGTCGTCCGGGAGGGGTGTCGTCCTGAAAAAGGACACCGTTGATATTGCTGTTGGCAGCCATATCTCTATACAGGGCTGCAACCCTTTGCCGAACCTCAGGTGCAAAAGGCGTGAGGCGCAGGTATCCGGAAAGGCTGTTCTGGCCGTCAGGCGTCATTTGCTGCTGCGTACTGTAAGCCCGATTAAACTGTTCATCCGGGAACTGCAGGGCCAATGTTGGCATCCAGGCATAGACATCCATCCCGCGGGCCTTTATTCGATCGACAACGTGGGAAAATATATCAGCTTCTACCGGAAAACTGTTTGTGTGAAAATAGACACTCTTGGCGATGCCGTCTCCGTCCTGGTCTGCAAAGGCCTGTACGAAAACGGTATTGACCCCCATCGCCAGCATCCGTTCGATAAGGTAGCCGAGATTTTTTTCGGTTTGCTGCGGGTTGCCAGGCTCATAGATGCGGTCAATATCAACCTGCGCCGCCCGTATATTGCTGTGGCGGATATCCAGATTACTGATGAAGTAGGCAAAAATATCCACCGGCTGGTTGTGTACAATCAGTCGATTCAGGCCCTTGGGGCCGTTGAGCGGGTGCTCAACAATATCATTTTCATCCAGGTTAAATGTTATTTGTATGCCATGATCACGGGCAACTTCGGTACCGATCATAGAATACCTGCCGTAGGGCCAGACCATGACCCGTGGTATACGACCAATCTTTCGCTGGAACAGGGCCTTTTGGGCGCTGAAATCTGCTACTAACCTGTTGCGGTATTCTTCTTCTGTTTCGTAGCGCTGTTCGGCCGGCAGATAGCCAATGAACGAGGCTGGCGGTCCAAAATTAATCTGAGGATTGATTGGGATTCCCTGGTGCAGGGCAAAACTGTGTGAGGCTATTTCGACCAGACCACTGTCCGCGACCTCCTTGATCTGAGGCCAGGTCATAAGGGGTTCGGGTAAGCTAAAGGGGGCGTTCCCATCGGTCCAGGAGCCGACAATAGCCAGTACCGAAGGATAGCCAAAACGTCGTAAAATCGGATAGACAAAACTATAGAAACTCAAATAGCCATCGTCAAAAGTCAACAACACCGATTTGGGGGGAAGCGGCTCTCTTCCCTCCCTTGCGTCGAGAACCTGTTGTAGGGAAACTATTGTATAGTTGTTTTTCTGCAGGTACTCAAGGTGTTCGACAAAGGTGTTGGGAGAGGTACCGAAATAGGACAGATCGGTTTTGTCCACTTTTTCAAAGATGCTGTGATAGCACAAGACAAGCAGCGGATTTGATGCAGAGTTTGCGCCTATTGCCGAAGAGATGCTTGCAAAAAAGATCAAGACAACGAGAAGAATACGCATTAGAAACGAAGCCTCCAGCGTGCTGTAAAACCGTAGCTGTCCTCATGCTCCCCATCGTAGAGGTTCCGGTCGTAGGAGGCGCTCCAGACAAGGGCATGGGTGTCAGAAAACGTATATTCATGTTCGTATTTTATTGAACCCACGTAATCGGCATCGTAATTGTATTGCTTGTAGGTGCCGATGCTCAGGTAGAGTCGGTGGGCAAAATATTGATGATAGATGTCTCTTAACACCTGCTCGGTCATCTGGGTGAGTGAGATGCTCCAGCCGTTTTTCGGGTTAAAGTAGGCGATCTTTGGATCATCCCAGGCCGAGTTTTGTGAATAGTAACCACTGAGCCAGGTACGCATACGCCAGTCGTTACGGATAAAGAGATTTTGCTCGTAAGAAAGAAAGGCCTCCCGGCGAGTGTTGCCGTCGGAGAAATCCTCCCAGGAGAGGTCAAGCGAACATTCACGCCATTCGCTGGCCCTGTAACGAAAAGTGGAAGAAAACTTTTCTGCCGTTGTTGCATCCTGGAGCGCCTTACGCGGAATATCGACAACAAAGGAGTCGTAGGAAGCCGCCAGATGCCAATAATCGTCGGGAGTCCAGTTGATGGCGGTTTTGGAGCCAACGTCGTCTGCGTCTTCCCAGTCAACGCCGATCTCCTGGTGCAGAGACCAGTCCTGGTTGAATTCATGATCCAGCCCCAGGCCGATCCGTCCGATAGTCCAATCGTTCTCCTGCCCATTTATATCTTGCCAGCTTTTCCGCCAGTAAAGCAGCGTTTGCAAACTGGTATAGAGCGAATATGGAGTAGAGAAGATATGTGAAAGAATAAGATCTCCGTTGCCGTTTTCATCCTGGGAAAAATGCATGGACAGAGCGCTGTCGTTCATATCCTCAACCTCGAGCATCCGCTGCAGGTTCTGGATATTCTTGTCCTGGGGATGTTCTGCGACAAGAAGGGCAGCCTGCTCTCTGGCCTCTTTTTTCTGGCCCATCTGGTTCATTGTTGCGATACGGCCGGTCTGTATGCCTGTTGTTTCGGGATCCATTGAAAAGAGGACGTCGAACTCTTCCATTGCCCGTCGTTTCCAGCCCCGCCACAACCAAAGATGGGCAAGGGCGTTACGGGTGCCGGTATCTGCAGGAGCAGCCTTGTGCAAATTCCACAGATAGGGCTGCGCCTCTTGCAGACGGTTCTGATAGACAAGGAACCAGGCCCGCAGGAGTTCTGCACTCTGCCTTTGGGCATTTTCTTTCCTTTTTTTCGGGTTCTTACTGTATGGTGGCAGGTCCTCAAGCCGCTGGTCGATCCGCTTTCCCGCTTCATTCCAGGATCGCAGTTCCTGGAGGGTTATGATCGTGTTGGTCTGCGCTGCGATGTCCTTGGGATGTGCCTGGTAAACTTCTTCGAATAGACGCAGAGCCTCTACCGGCTGCTCTTCGAAGAGATAGCTGGAGGCGACGGCCGTCTTGACCGCGTCAGGGGGGGTGACTCCTGACGGCAGCTGTTCGTACTTTTCAATCGCTTCTTTGGTCTTTTTCGCGGCATTCAGGGCAATGATTTCTGCAAAACGAAATGGCAGGTTCTGTGTATGATTGGCTGAAGCCGAGGCAAGCAGTTCAAGGGCTTGCTTGGGTTCTCCCCAGCTGGTTCGCTGCCGAGCAGAATCGGCGATAATTGTATTCTGCAGGGCGAGATCAGCGGGGCGTTCTTTTTTGGCCAGCTGCATCGCGTATCCCGTCGCCCCAAATCGAGAGAATGCACGACTGCGAAGCTGTTGTGCCAGAACATTTTCCGGTTGAAACTCCAGGATATAATCATAGACATCTATGGCCTGCTGATATCTCTTTTCCTGCTCATAGACAAAGGCAACGGCAAACAAGGCATCCCGATCGGTTGCGCTATAGGCGATAATCGATTCAAGGAGATGCTGCTCGAACAGCTCTCCCTGCTGTCTGGCAAGTTTTTGAGCGCGGGCCAGTTGTTCGTCTACCGCTCCCTGGCATATCCGCAGCCTATGAATGTTGACCGATGCCTCTTTTTCGAGAGCACCTTCTGGCTGAGCAGGCTGGAATGTGGCGATTCTCCGTTGGTACACAGCATATCCCTGCTGATAATGACCGGTTCGCAAGAGCAGGGCAGGCCATAGAGCAAGTTTCTCGAGCTGTTCCTGGGAGAGGAGATTTGCAATCCGTTTTCTTTCGGCCTCCATCTTGGCCGGAGGTTCGAGCAGCAATATCCCGCGAAGTGCGCCGATGCCGGCATCTTCATCGTCAGGCTGGGCCTTCAATATCTCCATATACAGTTCCAGAGCCTTCCGGTCTTGGCCCGTGTCATAGTAGGCCCGGGCAATGGCACGTTTCAGGTAGATCCGTTTTGGCAGGGAGGGGGGCAGGGCTTCATACAGAGTGATTGCCTCTTTCTTTTTCCCGTTCCAGGTCAGCAGGGCGATATAATCACTGCTGTGTATCGGATAGCGAAGAGGATCCTGGGCATAGGTTTTAAGTATTTTCAGGGCCTTCTGATCATTTTTTTGTTGGATATTCTTTTTTGCCTCGTCGAGATCTTCAAGGGCCTTTTTTTCTGTGATAGTTTGATTCTCCTGAGAAAAGGACGCACCATGGGCCAGGGGTACGAAGAGGCTCTGCCCAAGTGGGAACATTACCAGGGCGCACAGGGCAATCCCCAGCATGGATTTCAGAGCTGCGGTAGATATTTCAGGGCCGATAGGATCGAAAAAAAGATCCTGGCAAGAGCGTATTTTTCTCATTATCTTACTTCCGTTACAGATATTTTTCCTGTTTGAGACCGTCTGAACATCTTTCTTGAAAATTTTCCTGCACCGAATACTACCACATTTATGCTGTGGTTTGAAAGATATTGTACCTGTTTTAAAAGGGTCGCGAGCGATCAGACATCACGTTCTTGAGGGCCGGTTCTCTTTCTCAGGTGCCCAAAAGAATAGAGACGAAAGAAAAAAATGCACCTTTTGCATATGAAAAATTACTGTTTGTTTACCCGGGTAAGCGAACAGATCGGAAAAGAGGCCGGAATTTCGGGTTGAATGCTTTACCCCAGGGCCCTGTAGAGGAGCTGGGCGCAGAAAAACAGCAGCACCAGGCCAAACAGGACCTTGATGCTTCTTCCCTGAAGATGGCTGCTCATGATGCGTGCGCCGATCTGCCCTCCGACAACGGAGGCCAGCGCTGCTGGTACAATAAACCTCCAGTTGACGCTCTGCATTGAGGCATAGCCCAAAAAACCGCTCAAAGACGAAAAACAGACGATGAATGTCGAAGATGCGGCGGCGACCTTTGTTGGAACCCCGAGGAAGTAGATAAGAAGCGGAACGATAAAGATTCCGCCACCTATCCCGAGAAATCCGCCGGCAAGCCCGATGCAAAGCCCTATACAACTTCCGCCAAGGATTCTTTTACTTCTGGTTGTTGACGCTAATGCGGATGTCTTTTCCTTTTTCTGGGCGGTGAGCATTCTCAGGGCTGCCAGGGCCATGACAATGGCCATGATCACCAGATAGGGTCTGGTGTCGATCCGCGCGTTACAGTATGAACCGAAAGGGGCGGCAATGCTTGAGGAAACAAGCAGGGGGATTGCCAGAGAGAAAGAGACCATCTGCTTTTTTGAGTAGGTGTAGGCCGCTGAGGCCGAGGCAACCATGTTGAGAAAAAGTGATGCCGACGCTGCCTGCGCCTTGGCCATCCCTAACAGGATAAACAGCGGTGAAAAAATCAGACCGCCTCCGAGCCCCACCATCGTTAACACCAGGGAAACAAGAAATATAACTCCAAAAAGAGGCAGTGAAATATTCAGCATAAACGGAACCTGTCGGAGAGAGTTGGGCAACCGATGCCTGTGAGGCCATGTTTTCTGTTAGAATAGCTGATAGAAAGCAATTGCGCCAGCCTCGATTTCTGATCGGTCTTTCTGCCTTTGGTGATAGAGAGCAGAGTCAGGCGGTTCCGTAGGGGGCATTTAAAACTGACGGTGCGGCAAAAAAAAGACCCTGAATCGAATATCGATCCAGGGTCTGCAAAACCTTGTAACCAGGAAGTTTACTTGGAGTAGAGTTCTACGATCAACTGTTCGTTAATATCCCTGGTTATATCATCCCTTACCGGCATCCGGCTTACTGTAAAGGTCTGCTGATCCTTTTCAACGGCCAGCCATTCCGGGTACTGGGCAACGGGATTTTCTTCGATATTGGCACTGACCAGCTTTTTGGATTTTTCCCGGCTACTGATAGTAATAACATCGCCGGCCTTGACCTTGTAGGAGGGGATGTCCACTTTTTTGCCGTTGACTCGTATATGGCCATGGTTGACCATCTGCCGGGCCTGCATCCGGGTGACCGCAAAACCGGCGCGGAAAACCACATTATCGATACGCGACTCAAGGAGGATCAGCAGATTTTCACCGGTAACACCTTTCTGCCTGGCGGCCTGATAAAAGGCGCGGCGAAATTGCTTTTCGAGCAGGCCGTAGATATGGCGAACCTTCTGTTTTTCGACCAGCTGCAGAGCATAATCAGACTGCTTTCTTCGCTGTTGTTTGTCGCCATGCTGTCCCGGCGGCTTGTTACGCCGCAGCAAAAGGTTGTTATACTTGGGTGATTCAAAGACGTTTAAGCCAAAACGCCGTACCAGTTTACCTTTCGGCCCCGTATAGCGTGCCATACAAATTCTCTCCTCAATTCCGCTAAAATATCATTATATTGGGATGATACAACAAAAAATAACACCGTTGCCGGCGGTGCCGGTCTGACGATGTCAGAAAAAATAAGAACGACAGAATAAACGTCTTCAGCCGTTTAAGCAAGTATAAAATCATCGCGTTCTCATTTTCGTACAATCAGCCCAGATTCAAACACACCGGGCTGCCGACCAGCCGATGGTCGACTTCGCAACAGTTATTCCTTTTCTTTCTCTTTTGTTATACCGGCAAGATAGGGATAGGGCCGCCAGTATATCTCTGTCAGGCGGTGTCTGGTTGTACGCAGGGCCAATGCTGCCTTTTCCAAAAGATAGTAGAGCGTTGGCACAACAAACAGCGTCAGAAAGGTTGCGACAATAAGCCCGAAAACGACAACAACCGCCATCGACTGCCACCATTGACTGGCTTCACTTGCCCAGGAAAGGGCGCCTTTATGGAAGTCAAAAGAGATGCCGGTGATCATTGGTATCAGGCCGAGGATAGTGGTTACCGCGGTGAGAACTACCGGGCGGAGTCTGGTGGCTCCGGCGGCTATGACCGCCTCCCTGAGCTCCATGCCCCTGTCTCGCAGCTGGTTGGTATAGTCGATGAGCACAATGGCGTTATTTACGACAACCCCGGCCAGCGAGATGACCCCGACTCCTGTCATAATGATGCCAAAAGGTGTCTTGAAAAGGGCCAGCCCAAGAAAGGCCCCACCCATTGAGAGAATAACCGAGGTCATAATAATAAAGGGCTGGCTGACGGAGTTGAACATGGTAACCAGAATCAGAAAGATCAGCAGCAGGGCGATGATAAATGCCTTGCTGAGAAACCCTTCGGTCTCTTGTTCGATTTCAAACTCACCGGTGAAGGTTATTGTATAGCCCGGTGGCAGGGTGATGTCTGCAAGGAGTTCTTCTGCCCGGGCCCGGGCAACAGGACCAGGTATTTTACTTTCATCCACATTGGCCTTTACGGTGACGACCCTCTGGTTGTTGATGCGATTGATATTCCCCAGGCCTCCAGAAAGGGAGATACTGGAAATGGTCGAGAGCGGCACCATCTGACCGGAGGGTGTCGGCAGCATAAGTTCTCTGAGAACATCCACCATGTGCCGATCAGCCTCGCTGAGCTGTACGGTAATGTCATAGTCTTCGTCACCGTCTCGAAAAGATGAGACCTGAAGCCCATTGTAGGCACTTTTCAGGGCAAAGCCGATCATATCGGTGGTCAGCCCGAACAGCGCGGCCTTTTGCCGGTCGACCGTTACCTTGATCGATGGTATGCCCTCGACAAAATCATCTCGCACGTCTTCAACATGCGGCTGTTTCTTCAACACCTCTTCGATTCTTTTGGCGATTTCTCCGAGTACCGCAAAATTGTCCCCGGCAATCTCGATGTTTATCGGAGCCCCTGTCGGTGGCCCCTGTTCCTCGACCTTGATCGTGATTTTGGCGCCCGGAATCTTCTCAACCCGTGATCGTATATCGGCCACGGTATCCTTGCTCGAACGTCCCCGGTCTTCAAGGTCGATAAAGCGTAGTCCTATATGATTGGGTGTGTTCTCGGAAAAGCCCGAACCACTGCCCGATGAGATAACACCACGTAGGTAGACATTTTTTATATTCTTGAGATCACTGGGCCCGGTGTATTCTTTGCCGGCGGGTGTTGTATAGGCTCGAGGAGCCAGGGCCTGGAGCGATGATATATCCTCGAGCCTTTCTGTCCCGTACTGGTCTGGATGGTCCTCTTCGGGATAGCCGGCAATAGCGAACTCAATACGGCGGAGAACCCTGTCGATATAGTCGAGCTCTGTTCCTTCTGGAATCTCGGTGTTGATGTAAAGCGCGTTGGGGTCGACGTCGGGTAAGAATTCTTTTGGTTTTTCCAGCCCTATAACCAGCAGCCAGCTTTGTACCATAAGGATAAGTATACAAAATGCGGAGAGTATGACGGTAAAGGGCTTGCCAAGCGCATTGCCAAGAAAGGTTCTGTAATGTCTGAGAACAAAGGTATTGGCCTGGGTGGGCTGTTCTGTCGGTCCAAAGGGCAGGGGGGATACGCTGTGTTGCTTGCCCTGTTTCACCCGCATAAGCAGCGAGGCAATGGCCGGGTTGATGACCAGGGCGACAAACAGACTCGAAGAGAGGGTAACGATCAGGGTGAGCGGCAGGGAGCTCATAAATTCTCCCATAACCCCGGGCCAGAAGATCATCGGGAAAAAGGCGGCAACCGTGGTCAGTGTTGAGCCGATAACCGGATAGGCGACCTCAGAGGTTGCCTTCATTACCGCCTCTTTACGTTCGATGCCCTGTTCCATGAAGCGGTAGCAATTCTCGACAATAACAATGGCGTTGTCAACCAGCATGCCGAGGGCAAGGCTTAGGCTGAATAGCACAACCATATTCAGGGTCACGTCGAGGATCGAGAGAATGGTAAAAGAGATAAGCATCGAAAAGGGGATGGCCATGCTGACCAGGATCGCGTTGTGGAGCCCCATAACGAAAAAGATCACGATCAGAACCAGAACCAGCCCTGAGAGGATGTTATTCTCCAGGTCTGCTACCATCAATTTGGTGTCGGTGGCCTGGCTCATAACCCTGGTTATCTCGGTTCCGGAAGGCCAGCTGGAGGAGTCTTTTTCGATGAGATCCTCTACGGCCTTTGCCATGGCCAGGATGTTTTCGCCGGTACGTTTTTTGATACTGATATTGACCGCATCTCTGCCGTTAAGCCTGGCAATACTGGTCTTTTCCTTAAAACCATCAACGACACGAGCCACATCCTTGAGATATACGGGATGGCCATCGTGGCTGGCTATCACAAGGTTATAGATCTCCTCCGGGGTCTCGAATTCACCGGGGACACGAAGCTGGAAACGGCCGTCTCCAAGCTGGATGTTACCTCCGGATGTGTTTGTATTTTCGCTGCGTACCACCTGTTGCAAGGTGCCTATACTCAGCCCGTAGTAGGCAAGCTTTTCGGCAAAGACCTCGAGCCTGATCTCCCTTTCCAGCCCTCCTGTTACCTGTGCTTCAAGAACGCCCTTAACACCTTCTATCTTGTCCTGCAGGTCATCGGCAAGCTCCTTGAGGACCGGAAGTCCGCAGGTCCCGGAAAGGGAATAGACGATAACCGGCATCTCAGAGAGGTTTATTTCAAAGACAGACGGGTCATCGTCGAGATCTTTGGGCAGTGAGCCCTTTGCCTGGTCAACCTTGTCTTTGACATCCTGTACGGCGGTATCAATGTCGGTGCCGGTAATAAATTCGACGTTGATAGAGGAGAGTCCTTCAGAACTGATAGAGCTGATCTTTTTCAGGCCATCAATGCCCTTGAGTTTTTTTTCGATCTCTACGGTGATGGCGGTTTCGATGTCGGCAGGAGAGACACCCCGGTATTCTGTTGAGATAAAGACATAGGGGATGGTAACGTCCGGTGTATTTTCCCGGGGAAGTTCGAGATACGAATAGACACCAGCAACGATGAGAATAAAGGCGAGCACGACAACAGAGGTGCTTTTTTTTACCGCGGTATCGGAGACGATCATTGGCCAATTCCCTTGATGCTGTTGAGCCTTTTGACAACCTCTACGGAGCTCCCGTCTTCGATGTCACGGTGGCCCTCTACGATAACCTTGTCACCCTTTTTGAGTCCCTCGCTGACCTGGACCATCCAGCCTTCCATGATACCAAGCTTCACATCACGTCTTTTGGCAAGGCCGCCTTCCTCAACAAAGACGTATTGCACATCATTTCTTGAGATGACGGAAAAGATCGGAACGACCAGGGCATCCTCTCTCGTTTCTTTGACGATATTGGCTCTGCAAAACATCCCTGAGAACAGGCTGTTGTCGCTGTTGCCAATCTCCAGTTCGAGGTTATAGAGGCGGGCGCTGTTTTCCGGTGACGGGGCAAGGAAGTGCTTTTTGCCAGTGTATTTTCTGGAGCCTGCAGCCTGAACGGTTACCTCGACTGTATCCAGTTTCCTTATCGCGGCCACATCCGACTCCGGGATACCAATAACCGCTTTCATTCGCCTCATATCGAGGATCTCACCAACAGGATCGCCGATACCCAACTGCGAACCCTCTTCTATGTGGAGGCGTCGAACTACCCCTTCCATCGGTGAGGTGATTTCTGTTCTCTGCAGCAGCAGTTTCGCCTGAGTATAGTCTGCCTTACTGGTCTGCATCTTGGTTCTGCTCGCATCTAGTACAGCAAGGGAAATCGCATTCTGTTTTTGCAGCGTTTCGTTGCGCTGCAGATCGATTTTTGCCAGATTGTAAGCGGCCTCGGCCCGTTCGAAGGCAATTTTGTAATCCTGGTCATCAATCCGGGCAATGAGGTCTCCGTTGTCTACTACGTCTCCTTCGCTTACCAGAACCTCGTTGACGGTACCTCCTATCTTGGACATCAATCTCAGTCGTGTCCAGGGTTCTATGACCCCGGGCAGGTTGATCTTATCCCGAATCGTCTGCGGTAGGAGCTCAAGGGTAATTACGCTGGCTGGCGGCTTTTTTGTCTGTTGCTGGCGAGCCGTTTCGCTGGCAATCTGTCTCTTTTTTTCTGAAATATCGATCATCAGGAATATGATACAAAGGATCATTGCCAGGAGGACAAAACGGGGCAGATTATTCCAGATAAAATAGACGATCCTGCTGCGACCATCATGTGGCGGGGGTATTTTGCTCATTTTTACACTCGCTTTCAAGCCTCCTGCTGCAGGGAGCTGCTCAATACTCTAGGGTATGCCATACGGAGGATAATCTCTCGTTTGTTCATTTGGAAAGGCCGCTCTTCTGATATTGGAGAGACGGGTTTATGGCCTTCTTTTTCCTGCACCTTGAAGGCCACTGGACATTGCAGGTTCAAAGACAGGGCATTAGATCATCCTCCCTATTGTTGATAATGCAAAGATGATAATCAGATATTGTTGTATTGAAAAGGTTCTCTGGCATTTTTCCTCATGTTTTTGATTTTGTTATGGCGATGATTATTGTCTAATATTTGCAGGCAATCTGTTTGTGAAGGTGGGGCTTTTCTGGCTTCTTCCAGAGATGAACGGTTGGCCTGCGAAAAACTTTGCCCCTTTTGGGCGAAGCTTTAGCTCGTGTTTTTGGGCATAAGAACAACAGTCAAGATAAAGGACAGAGTATGGATGCACAGGTTGAGATAAGTCAGTGGCTCGGGCAGTTCGCGGAACTCCTGCCCTTTGGTTATGCCTTTGGTGCGGGTATGGTCTCTGCGGTAAATCCCTGCGGTTTTGCGATGCTGCCGATCTACCTTACCCTCTATCTTGGCGCCGAGGATGGGGCCTTCCGGGAAAAGCCTTTGTATATCAGACTGTTTAAAGCCATCTGGATTGCCCTGGCGATGACGGCGGGTTTTGGTCTTCTGTTTGGTGTCTTTGGGGTGCTGGTCTCCGCCGGTGGTTCCTTTATTATGGACTATATGCCGGTGCTCTCTGCGCTGATAGGTGCTTTCCTGTTCTGCCTTGGTATCTGGCTTTTGTTGGGCAAGGGCTTTACCCTGCATTCTATCGCCGGATTTGCCGAGAAGATCGGCGATCCAAGGCGTATTTCCACCCGGGGGTTTTTCCTCTTTGGTCTTGCCTTTGGCGCCTCGTCACTGAGCTGTACCTTTCCTGTCTTTCTGCTGGTGGTGGGAAGCTCCGTTACAGCGGGCAACTTCGTTGATGGGCTCTTGCAGTTTGTCAGTTACATCCTGGGGATGGGCTCGATTATGCTGTTGCTCACCCTTGGCATAGCAGTGGTCAAGGAAGGGATTGTGGTGAGTGCCTTGCGCAGGATACTCCCCTATGTGCAGAAGATATCCGCTGTCTTTCTTATCCTGGCCGGAGGATATATCCTCTATTACTGGACGACCAGCGGTCTTTTGTTTGCTGGCTGAGCGCGATTGAGAGCAGATTTGTCAATTTTGATACAATGCTCATGAAATCCAGGCTAAGATGCGGCTTCGATGGCCGAGGCCAGTAGCAGGGCCTGTCGGGTTGCCCTGACATCGTGCACCCGGACCATGTCAAAGCCTTGGGAGAGACAAAGGGCCGAGACAACCGATGTTGCCAGGTCTCGCTGGTTTTCCTGCACCTCTCCGGTAAGTTCCCCGAGGAAACGTTTGCGGCTATGGGCAAGCAGCAGCGGGACTCCGAATTGACGAAATCTTTCGAGATGCTTGAGTATCGTCAGGTTGTGTTCAAGGCTCTTGCCAAAGCCGATACCCGGGTCAATAATCAGTCGTTGTTTGTCGACACCGTGGCTGGTGATCCAGTCAATACGTTCATTGAAGAAGGCCTCTATTTCTCCGATAACATCATTGTAGCTGGGATTGACCTGCATATCGGCGGGGGTTTTCTGCATATGCATAATGATAACCGGCACCGTCGTTGCCGCAACGAGCTTGATCATCTCCGGGTCATAACGCAGGGCAGAGATATCGTTGATGATATCGGCACCAGCCTCCAAGGCCTGTTCTGCAACCGCTGCCTTGGTGGTGTCTATGGAAATCGGAACCGTGAGCTGTTCGCGGACGGCCTTGATGACCGGGATGACCCGGGCAAGCTCCTCATCTTCTGCCACCGGTTCGGCAAAGGGCCGGGTCGATTCACCGCCGATGTCAATAATGTCCGCACCCTGTTCAACCAGGCGCCTGGCCTGGGCAACGGCGGCTCCAAGGGTGACAAACTCGCCTCCGTCGGAAAAGGAGTCGGGTGTTACGTTGACAATGCCCATTATCTTGACCTTGTTTACCGGCATAACGAGTCCCCCATTTTTCGTGAGTGAGCGTGAAGCGGAGGTTGTCTTGTGTTTAAATATTGTATTTGATCTGTTGTAATATCTCGCTCAAAAACAGCTTGTTTTTGAAGGCAAATATCTCCCTTCTACAGGCAGCCACTTTTTGCAGCTGACGGCGGTCTTTATTTTTCTTCTTGCGGCTCTTCCGACTGCGTTTCCTTGGCAGTCGCATCCTCGGTTGAAGCCGTTTCTGGTTCGCCCTCTATCTCTGTCTCTGCCGATTTTTCGTCAGTTCCCGAAACAGGTGATTCCGGTTGCTCAGGAGTCTCGGGTGTCTTCGGTGTTTCGGGCGTGCTGGAGGCATCTTCCTGTTTTGACATACGCTCGGTATATTTTCCCGGGCGCAGCTCCTCGATGATTGCCTCCATATCAGAAAGCACAATGGTTTCTCGGTCAAGCAGCTCTTCAGAGATACGAACCAGTATGTCCCTGTGTTCTTCGAGCAGGTCGGTAGCTGTCTTTACCGCCCTGTCGATAATGCTGCGCACCGCCTGGTCTATCCGTTTTGCGGTCTCCTCACTGAAATCCCGCTGCTGAGCGATCTCCTTGCCCAAGAAGATCTGTTCCTCTTTCTTCCCGTAGGTCAGTGCCCCCAGTTCATCGCTCATTCCCCATTCGCAGACCATTTTTCGGGCAAGTGCCGATGCCCGCTCTATATCGTTGCCGGCGCCGGTTGTGATCTCGCCAAAGATCAGATCCTCGGCAAGACGGCCTCCGTAAAGGATACAGAGCTGGTTTTCAAGATAGGTCCTGGTATGTGTGTACTTATCATCGGTTGGCAGTTGCATGGTCAGGCCAAGGGCGCGACCGCGGGGGATGATCGTCACCTTGTGGATCGGATCCGTCTCAGGCAGCAGCCAGGCCACCAGGGCATGGCCGGCCTCATGGTAGGCGGTAACCTTTTTCTCCTTGTCACTGATGATCATTGAGCGACGTTCCGCTCCCATCATAATCTTGTCCTTTGCCTGTTCGAGAAGCTCCAGGGTGATCTGCTTTTTGCCCTTTCTGGCGGCCATCAAGGCGGCCTCGTTAATCAGGTTCTCAAGGTCGGCACCGGAAAAACCGGGTGTTCCCCGGGCAAGAATTTCTAGGTCCACCTGGGGGGCCATCTTGGTCTTTTTCGCATAGATCTCAAGGATCTTTTTCCTTCCGCCCACATCGGGAACAGGGACAACAACCTGCCTGTCAAAGCGACCGGGACGCAGCAGTGCCGGATCAAGAACATCCGGACGGTTGGTCGCAGCGACAATGATCACACCGTCATTGGTTTCAAAACCATCCATCTCCACCAGCAGCTGATTCAGGGTCTGTTCCCGCTCGTCGTGTCCACCGCCGAGACCGGCCCCCCGGTGGCGGCCTACGGCATCGATCTCGTCGATGAAGATGATGCACGGGGCATTCTTTTTGCCCTGGGCAAACATATCCCGAACCCGCGAGGCACCAACACCGACAAACATTTCCACGAAATCAGAACCGGAAATCGAAAAGAAGGGAACCTCCGCCTCTCCGGCAATGGCCTTGGCCAGCAGGGTTTTCCCGGTACCCGGTGAACCGGCAAGAAGCACACCGGTCGGAATGCGGCCTCCGAGTTCCGTGAATTTCTCCGGAGACTTGAGAAAATCGACAATCTCCGCAAGCTCTTCCTTGGCCTCGTCTATGCCGGCCACGTCGGCAAATTTAACCTGGTTCTCATTCTGCTCGGTCAGGCGCGCCCTGTTTTTCCCGAAGGAGAGCGCTCCTCCCTTGCCGCCTCCCTGCATCTGGCGCATAAAAAAGACCCAGACACCAATGAGCAGCAGCATCGGGAACCAGGAAACAAAGATGGTCATCAAAAAGGACTCTTTTTGGGGCTCCTGTACGGTGATCTGAACCCCGCTGTCTCTGAGGGTCTTGACCAGATCTTCGGTGTTGCCAGGGTACACCGTGTGGAATTTTTGTCCGTTGTTAAACTTTCCCTCAATGACGTTACCGCTCATCGTAACATCGGTTACACCTCCACTCTCAACACTTGAGATAAAGTTGCTGTAGTTCAGGGTGGTATTGGCCCCCTGGGGCTTATTGAAAAGGTTGAAGAGGAGGATCATGGTAAGCCCAATCACCAGCCACATGCTCAAATTCTTGTAAAAAGTATTCAACGAACCCTCCAGTGGTTCCAGGTTAGCAGAAAGAGTTATTGCCCGTCCGTTTTGTCCTGTTAAGGTAAATCGTAATGAGAGAATGTCGAGGGCAAATCTGGAAAATAATGTAACGTATCACGCTGTCTCTGTAAAGTATTGTACGGGTTGCACATGCAGCTCGTTTCCCTCGAGCTGCTGCATTCCCTTGACCAGAATGGCAGCCCCGCTTGTGGTTGTCGTGTAAGGAATATGATAGTCAAGGGCCGCCCTGCGGATCATATAGGAATCCTCAGTCGTTCGTTTCCCCAGCGAGGTGTTGATGATCCAGGCAATCTCCTTGTCCCTGATCTTGTCGAGGATATGGGGCCTTCCCTGGGAGATCTTGTTGACAAGTATGCAGTCTATGCCAAAGGACTTCAGGTAGGCCGCTGTTCCCTGGGTTGCGTATATTTTGAAACCAAGGTCAGTCAAGGCCTGGGCGGCCGGCATAATCGCCGTCTTATCGCTATCCCGGACACTGACGAAGACATTGCCCGAACGGGGAACAACCACACCTGCTGAGGCCTGCGCCTTAACGATGGCAAGACCCAGATTGTCATCTATGCCCATGACCTCTCCGGTCGACTTCATCTCTGGGCCGAGAAGCGTATCGACGTTTTCAAAGCGGTCAAAGGGAAATACGGCCTCTTTGACCGCCCAGTGTTTGATTGTCACCTCTTTTGTCAGTCCAAGTTCTTCCAGGGAGGCGCCGAGCATGACCTTGGTGGCATACTTGGCAAGCGGAATCCCGGTGGCCTTACTGACAAAAGGAACAGTGCGCGAGGCCCGGGGGTTGACCTCGAGAACGTAGACCTGGTCATCCTTGACCGCGTATTGTACGTTCATCAGACCAACGACACCAAGCTCTTCGGCCATGGCCCGTGTTGCCTCTTCTATTTCAGCAATCAACTCTTCGCTCAGGGTATGTGGCGGCAGGACACAGCAGGAGTCACCCGAGTGGATACCGGCTTCTTCGACGTGTTCCATAATGCCGCCGATGACCGTCTGTTTGCCGTCGGAGATGGCGTCCACGTCCACCTCAATGGTGTCTTTGAGGAATTTGTCAATAAGCACCGGATGCTCAAGGCTGGTCCCGCCGATGGTCTGCATGAAGTCTCTGATCCCTTCATCGTTATAGACAATGCGCATGTCCCGGCCTCCTAAGACGTAGGACGGCCTGACCACCACCGGATAGCCAATCCGATTTGCGGCCGCAAGGGCCTCATCAAGGGTGTGGACGGTGTCATTTTCCGGCTGTTTGAGGTTGAGCTTTTGTAAAAACTCCTGAAACCGTTTTCTGTCTTCGGCCCTGTCGATGGCATCGGGCTGGGTGCCAACGATGCTTACCCCGGCCTCGGCCAGCGGTACGGCCAGATTCAGCGGGGTTTGTCCACCGAACTGTACGATGATGCCGTCCGGTTTTTCCTGGTCAACGATACTGAGGACGTCCTCTCTGGTCAGTGGTTCAAAATAGAGCTTGTCCGATGTATCGTAATCGGTGGAGACCGTTTCCGGGTTCGAGTTGATCATGATCGATTCGACCCCGATCTCGCGCAGGGCAAAAGCGGCATGCACGCAGCAGTAGTCAAATTCAATACCCTGGCCGATGCGGTTCGGGCCGCCGCCCAGTATGATGATCTTCTTGCCGGAGGTGATAACCGCCTCATTCTCCTGTTCATAGGTTGAATAGCAGTAAGGGGTATACGACTCAAATTCGGCAGCGCAGGTGTCGACCAGCTTGAATACCGGGGTGATGTTAAGGCGCAGGCGCAGCTGTCGAATCTCTTCTTCACTGGCGCCGGTCAGATATGAGAGTTGTCTGTCGGAAAAACCATACTCCTTGGCCCGGCGGAGGGTATCCTGATCGAGCCCTTTGAAGCCGAGGGCGGTAATCTGTCCTTCCATCTCCACGATCTGCTGGAGATGAAAGATAAACCAGGGATCTATCCGGGTGAGCCCTGCAATGGTTTCGATGCCCATTTTTCTTTTCAGCGCTTCGTATATCTGGGCAAATCTCTGGGAGCTGGGTGTGCGGAGGCCCTGTTCGAGATCGTCGTTTTCCAGGTGGGAATAGTCCTGTTTGCCATCTCCTCCAAAGCCGGCCCTGCCGGTTTCGAGTGAGCGCATGGCCTTTTGAAAGGCCTCTTTGAAGGTTCTGCCGATAGACATGGTCTCTCCGACCGATTTCATCGAGGTGGTCAACAGATCGTCGGTCTCGGGGAATTTTTCAAAGGTCCAGCGTGGAATCTTTACCACACAGTAGTCTATCGAGGGTTCAAAGGCGGCGCAGGTTTCCCGGGTAATGTCGTTGGCAAGCTCGTCGAGTGTATAGCCGACCGCCAGTTTGGCGGCGATCTTGGCGATCGGAAAGCCGGTGGCCTTTGAGGCAAGGGCGGAGCTTCTGGAAACCCTTGGATTCATTTCAATGACCATCAGCTCACCGTCGGCCGGGTTGACCGCAAACTGGACATTGGAACCTCCGGTTTCAACGCCGATCTCGCGGATGATGGCGATCGCGGCATCCCGCATCTCCTGGTATTCAACATCGGTGAGGGTCTGTGCCGGGGCAACGGTAATACTGTCGCCGGTATGTACACCCATGGCATCAATGTTTTCGATCGAACAGACGATGACCACGTTATCGTTTTTATCACGCATCACCTCGAGTTCATACTCCTTCCAGCCGAGCAGACTCTTTTCCAGCATAACCTCTGTGGTCATCGACAGGTCAAGTCCGGCCGAGCAGAGTTCCCTGAGCTCCTTACGGTTATAGGCAACACCGCCGCCGGTTCCGCCCAGGGTAAAACTCGGACGTACAATGATCGGAAAGCCGATCTCTTCTCCAGCGGCCATTGCCTTATCGATATCCTTGACGATATGTGAGGCGGGAACCTTGAGGCCGATTTTGCGCATGGCATCGCGAAACTCTTCACGGCCTTCGGCCTTTTGGATAACATCGATATCGGCAGCGAGCAGTTCAACACTGTATTTCTGCAGTGTTCCCATCTCGGCGACCTTGATCGCCGTATTCAGGGCGGTCTGGCCGCCAAGGGTCGGCAGCAGTGCATCGGGCCGTTCCTTTTCGATGACCTTTGCCACAAATTCAGGGGTAATCGGCTCAATATAGGTGCTGTCTGCCAGTTCCGGGTCGGTCATGATGGTGGCCGGATTCGAGTTGATCAGAACCACCTCGTACCCCTCTTCTTTGAGGGCCTTCACCGCCTGGGCTCCGGAATAATCGAACTCACAGGCCTGACTTATGATAATTGGTCCGGAACCTATGATAAGTATCTTGTGTATGTCTGTTCTTTTCGGCATTGTTGGCTGATTGGCGTGGGTTTCGCTCCGCAAAAGCGGTGTCGGGAAACGATACTCTGTTACAGGCCTGCTGCGCCTTGCATCATGTGGGTGAATCGGTCAAAGAGATGCCGTGCGTCATGGGGCCCGGCAGCAAATTCTGGATGATACTGTACGGAAAAAGCCTGATGCTTTTTATGCCGCATACCGGCAAGGGTGTTGTCGTTGAGGTTGATATGGGTTACTTCCACATCGGCCGGCAGTGTGGATTGGTCAACACAGAAACCGTGGTTTTGCGAGGTGATTTCTACCCGTCCGCTTGACAGCTCCTGTACCGGCTGATTGCCCCCCCTGTGCCCAAATCGCAGTTTATAGGTTGAGCCCCCATAGGCAAGTCCAAGCAGTTGATGGCCAAGGCAGATCCCAAAAATAGGCTTTTTGCCGAGAAGTTCACGTATGGTGTCGACAACCCCTGACACCCCGTCCGGGTCGCCCGGGCCGTTCGAGAGAAATATCCCGTCGGGTTTCATGGCAAGGACCTCGTTAGCCCCGGTCGTGGCCGGCACCACCTGAACCTGACAGCCTGCCTCCTGCAAAAGTCGCAACTGATTGTATTTTATCCCGAAATCAAAGGCGACAATGCGGCAGGGTTTTTTGACGGTGGCCTGGGCGGTGGTAAAATTTACGCCTGCCAGAGGCTGATTGTCGGCCCAGCCGTAGGGTGCGGCGCAGGTCACCCTCGCTACCATATCCCGGCCGACAAGACCTTGCCAGGCCCGGGCCTTTTCAACGAGGGCCTCTGTCTTGGTCTCAGAGGTAGAGACGATGCCCCGCATCGCCCCTCTGCTGCGGATATGGCGGACCAGACTGCGGGTATCAAAGCCTTCCACCCCGAGTACTCCGTGGTCTTGTAGAAAATCGGCAAGGGATTGGCTGGAGCGGTAATTTGACGGGTAGGCGTTGTATTCCTTGACCAGAAATGCGCGTGGATGGACGCCGGCGGACTCCATATCCTCAGGGTTGATGCCATAGTTGCCGATGAGGGGATAGGTCATGGTCAGAATCTGACCGGTATACGAGGGGTCGGTGAGAATCTCCTGATAGCCGGTCATCGAGGTATTGAATACAACCTCTCCAACCGCCTCACCCGGGCCGGTGAATGACCATCCCGCAAAGGTCGTGCCATCTTCCAGGGCGATAACTGCCGGTGTTTTTTTCTGCATATTCTCCCTCTGTTGTTGGCCTCAAGCTGTTGACTATCGGTTTCTCAGTCCCCATCGAAGGGTCTTTTCTCGCCGGTTGCGAAAAGGACCTTTTACCCAAGAAGACCTCTCTTGTACTGGTGAGGTGGCACCGTCAGTAACCCTGTGCTGTGAGAGGATACAAACCCTAGAAATTAACCTCATCAGACAGGATTCGTCAACCGGAAAGGTGGGCAGCGTACCCGAGAGAAGTCTGGTTAAGAGCTTGGTAAATATTTGGTAAGTATCTGTTGTTTCGAGGTGGCAGGTATTGACAAGAGGGGGAGAGGTGTTGTAGCCAGAGTTGAGAAAGAATGTTTTCCTGCAGATTCTGGTTTTTTCGTCTCTCTTTTTACGGAGTCCCGCGATGCAAAAGGAACCAAGTCGTTGT
>PDWI01001974.1_pt1 | contig 31710 bp, 45 predicted proteins | sample 1430891 | NCBI WGS metagenome assembly PDWI01 (sample SAMN01162508, study PRJNA174530) | Oral metagenome, whole genome shotgun sequencing project. | biome: Marine environment; feature: Marine mammal; material: Swab sample of the gingival sulcus; isolation source: swab sample of gingival sulcus... | reverse complement strand
ACTAAACCGTCAGGAGAGCAACCGTTGCACTCGTCAACTTCAATAAATCCGACTTGATCAACCTTCACATCCTTAGTCAGCTCGTAAGCCAATCTCGCTTCTTCTTCAAGCTCGTTTCCTCGTTCGGTGTGGAAGTTGCCAGTGAAGCTGTTTTGGCTAATTCCAGTTATCTCCTCTACTACGATCCTGTAAATATAGCTCTCTAGTCCCTTGCTATTCGCAGCGATACACGCCGCCTCTGAAGCTGTCATCTTGCCTCGCCTGAGGGCGAACCACTCAGGCGATTGTTGTTCGATTTTATGCAGTTTCATTTTTTTTGTCTTTTTCAGCTGCTAATTTGAGCGATTTTTGAAGAATTAACTTCTCTTTATCGCTTAGTTCGTCAAGCGTTGTTACGCCGAACTTTTTGACGATCACACCTTCATTGCGACCGAGCTTCTCGATCGTTGTTCTTAGTTCTTCTACATCCGGCACTTTTAGCTTATTCTCACCACCTCTTGGTAGACTATTTTCATCGTCTTCACCCTCGTCCACGATTCCGAACATATTCTTGAATGCGTGTCGCTTAGCGAATGTAATGCTTGACGCATTGTTCTGCGATTCAGACATTAGCGGGGTTTTAGCGTCACGCTCAACTCGCATCTCTGAATATTCGGAGTGCCCAGCAATGTGTGTTGCATAGCACCGGACAGATGTAACCACGCCAGCGTCATTCGTGTTAGGCTTGAACTTGTAACTTAAGCCGTGTTTGGCTAACACTGGCTTCACTTCAATGACAATGTCTTCAAGCGGTGCATACTTGAATGCAACCACGCCCTTTTTTGTCACGGAGCCTTCCTTCTTCCGTTTGACTACTGGGCATTCAGCCTGAAACGCTGCCATTGCTTTGTTGAACTCCTCTTTCGCAAGCTCTCGCTTCATTTCCTTGCCCATTTCGAGCAGTTCTCGCATTTGCTCAACACTAACGCCTTGCTGGATAGCGGTTTGAAGTAATCCGTCAATATTAAGCTGTCCAGCAGTTGCTGGTACTGTTACCTGTTGTGTCAACTCCTTTTTTTCTTCGACTGGGATGACTTCTTTTTTACCTTCCTTTTTCTTCATTTCTTTTAATGATTAGTGATTAAAACTAGCAGCGTGCTACATACCACCACCCCCTTTCTCTTTAATTCTTTTGTCCATCTCCTTTAATAAATTTTTAAAATAATTGTGTCTTACTGATCCGGGCGAAACAATCGCCCAATATCGTTCACTAGCTTGTAATTTTTTTCGATTGTATGCACATTGAGGGCATACCTTCTTCAACACCTGTGATTGTCTTAGTTCCATCTCGATCCCACAATTTCTGCAAGTTTTTTTAAATTTAAATTTATGCATTTCTTTAATTTTTCAAATTCTTTAGCTGTATCAATAGTATACTCTTTTCCAACTTTTTTGTCAAATTTCACCTGTTGATAACTTGCTGAAAACTCTTCGCAAGCCTTTATGTAATTGACAAATTGCTTACTATTAAGTGAATCTACTAAAATTAGTTTTTTCATTCTTTTTTCCTACTTTTTAAGTGGTCGGAAGTATATTCCGTTGACTGTGCAATATTGTAAGTATTGCTTATCTCGGTCAGTCATCTTGTGCAGATCAGCGATTGGGATAATGTGTAGTTTCACCTTTTCCAATTTTTGGATCGGGTAGTCTAGTGCTTTTTGCTTTTCGATAAAATACTGATCCGGATATAATCTCGTCCCGTCCGCTTGTCTGTATAGAATTTCTATCAATAAGTCCCCTTTTATTGCTTTGTGATTTATCCCCACGTAGTTGGTCTTCCATATGGGTGCCTTGATGTAGATTTTGTTCATTTTTTTGGAATTAACTCTAATCTGCGGTGCTTCTTGCCGTTGAATTTGAGCCAGCCTTTTTTTGCGATATTCCTCAAGTGACTGTCAATCGCTTGTGTAGTTAGTCCAGTCTTCATCGCAATCTCTTGCGAGGTTGGTGATAGCTCATTGTCGATTATATATCCCGCTATGTAGGCGTATATATCTGCTTGTGTTGGTGTCAATATTTCTTTTTTCATGGTGATTATTTTTTAATTAAATTACACTTAGGGCAGGGCTTACGATCCACGACATCGTATTCGAAGTTGTCCCCGTCACCCATTATTTCAACTTCCCCAGTTCCGTCGCATAGATCGCAATCTTTATGATCAATGCGGTGTCCGTAACACCCCCCGCATACTTGTGTCAGCTTCTCTATGTTGCCACACACTTTGCAGTTTCGAAATCTCATTGTGCCACCTCCTCTCTGTATTCTAATTGTTGTCTGCCGAATTTTAATGCTTCCGCTTTACTCTTGAACCATATGTCGAAGTGGTCGCACCCGTATCGCTTGTTCATTCTATCTTCTACTGTGTAGGTCTTACCGTTCACTTCTACCTTATTTCCGAATGGTAGACAGTTGTTGGCTATCGCTCCGTCATATACTCTCTTACCGCTCGCCATTATGAACGGTGTGCTATCGGTCTGACTAGCCTCGCTAGTGTAAGCACTAAATTCGCCCATTTTTGCCGTTTTCCACTCCTCTTTTTCTTTTTGCGGCTCAATGGTCATCTTGACCTCTTCTCGCCTCTCAGTGCTTGCTGTGCTTTCTCTGAGTAGGTGTCTGTGGTCGTAGACATATGTCCAGCTAGACCCCGCTATGGCTGATAGTGCCATTAGCCATAGGATCGTTTTTCTGCTGGTTCTTTTTTTATTCTTTTTTCTTACTTTGCAATACATTTTTTTAGATTACTTATTATTCTAATACCATTATACTCTTTTCCAGTCTTTTGTCAAGTGTTTGCCTTCTTTTCCTTAGTTTATCGCCATTCTTGGCTTGGTCTTTTTTCCAACCTTTTTTAATCTGTAATAAAAAAATACACACGGCGGAAGGTTATACCGTGTGTATTTTTGTGGAGTTGGTTTTTGCTTTTATTTTTTGCAACACTTAGGGCAGGCGTGATTACACTTGACTTCTTCGTCCTCTCTGACGATTACCAAGTTACCCCAGCCCCTGTTTTTACCCCAACCTCGCCACTCATAGATTACTGTTCCGTCACAGCTTGATTTGAATTTATATCCGAAGTCGGTGTTGCCACCGCCTAGCCCATTAACATCAACGCCGGGATGATACCCATAACCGATCCAAGAAAGCCAACCGTAGCCAGCCTTCCCGACATCCATTTTTTTGCCGAACATTTTTGCAAAGTTGATTTTGCGTGGATCACGATAATATTTTTCAACTTTTTTCCGGCTCCAACCGCCGATGTATCGGATTAGTGACCAAACTGAAAGACCCTCACTGATTGAGAAGTGCAAATGAGCATACTTGTATTGCCCATTCCCGTCGCCAACTGTTCCGATCGGTGTTTTATATTTCGCAACCCTGTCGCCTTTTTTAACAAGATTGCGATCCATATGTGCGAATAAATGATATCTCATCTTATCTAAAGCTTAATTTTTCTTCTTCTCTTCCGATTTCTCTCGTCTTCATAAAGACATCATAGGTTCCACCAGCCCCAGCACCAGCCAATAAGCCAGTGAAAAATCCGCTTGGATTTGGACTGATAATAATTCCGATGATTGCACCACCTAATAGGTTTACCAATGGTGCGTAATTTTTAGGCATTCCGATTGAAGTCAATGCCTTGTTGATCGCGATCATAATTGGCACAATCAACCCGTATTCTGCTTCCATAATATTGTGTTAATTATTATTATATCTTACTAATTCTAGCACATCTGCTACTAAATTAGCAAAGTCTTCTGATTCTATGCCTAGTTGCTCCGATTTTTTCTTGCCTTTACCTAAAATGAAATTAACGGCGTGTCCTATCTCGTGCAACAGTGTCCTGTTAGTTCCCTTTCTTGCGATTTTAATTTCGCCAATCTGATCTTCGTGGTTCCAGCGGAACGCTCCCCGTGCTTTTCGTCGATCGTCAATATCTATGTAATCGCTATTGACATACTCAATACTGATTTTGTCCCTCAATGTATTATTCATTTTTTTTGTTTGGGATTTTTCTTTTTTTGAGTTCTTGTACCATATACTTGAAGCCACCGCCCTTTTTGATTTGAGAAATCTTGCGAAGAGCCGGAACAGCTACTTGCGGTGAAGTTCCGATAGCCGACAGAATTGTGACTATAGGATTACCGCCACTAGCTAAAAACCCACCCGTTGCACCTCTTAGGTATGTCCCAACCTTAATTCCTTTTGCTCTTTCAATATCTTCAATCGCTTTTAGAATATTGACTTCTTTAGATACTCCCGGCACCAGTTCTTCAATCCTCTTGGCTAACTGCTCCTTGCCTTTATTTGTTAAGTTGGCGATTTTGGTAAGTGCATTATCCTTAAGCGTTCCGTCCCTGTTATATAAATCCTTGCCTAATTTCCCGAGAATAGTCCTTTCTCTCGAAAATTCACGATCCAACTCTTCAAGACCGGGAATCACTTTCCTTGCTTGTTCATTTAATTCAGCTCGCAACTTCTTCGCAATTTTTTCTGATCCTGAAGTTTTCCCGCTCATACGATCGTATTTTGCTAAATTAGCTAAATCACTTCTCATATTCAAAAACTCATCTGTGTCAATGGTTTTTTTACCTCGCCAGTTGTTATAGAATTGTTGCAGTGCATTGATATCTGCCTTTTCTCTTGTTGCAGATTTCGTTGTTGTGGTTATTTTCCCATCGTCAATCTTAAAACCAAGTTTGCTTAACGATTCTTCAATAAAATTATCAGGTAAGTCAATCTGTTGTCCTGACTGTCTAATAGTATCATATGCTCTGCCTGTTTCGTTCAATTCTTCTTTGCGTTTAGTTAATGCCTCTTGAACTTTACCAAAAACTTGCTCCCGGCTTGTTTTTTCCATTGCCTTTTTTGAAAATCTATCCGGGTGTTTAAGAATTTGATCAACTGTGTCTTTCTCCAGTCCTGTCATCCATGAAGTACCAGTTTTTGCCAAATCTTCATTAGCTACTCCTGTAACCTTCTTCGCTCCCGTGAAAATAGGTTTACTTAATTTGCTCGCACCCTTAGCAGTCCCCCGCACACCAGCCTTCACGCCTTGTTCACCCAGTTCAACTGCTCCTTTGGCGGCTGCCTTGCCACCTCTTACTGCTGCTCTACCGCCTTTAACTGCTGCACCGCCACCAAGAGCATTAGAAAAAGCATCAGCGATATTCGCTAAAGCCTCTAGGTTACCCGCAGTTTCAGGATTTTCCTTTTTAAATTCACCGTAATCTTTTTGGACTTTTTTGACTAAGTCTGTTTGCATTGCCCTATTGACAGTTTCGCCCATTTTTCTTTTGATTTTCTTTTCGGTTCCATCTGGCGTCAATGCACTAGCGGTAGTGCCGATACTAGCACCTAATGCGTCCCCGATAGAGCCAAACCCTTGCCCTAATATCTGCAATGTCTTGGAGCCTAGTGACTGATCAGAATGCTTGATTTGTTCAGTTTTGCCGATTCTATGATCGATATCTTCTACAAGACCTTTCCATCCACGCTTAAAAGCTCCCTTAACTCCGCCGGGCTCTTCTTGAGCTGGAGCGGCTGGCTGTTGCTTGCTCTTGGTTACTCCAACTTTTTGAGCAATTTCATCTATGTCTTCTTGTGTTGGGTTACCCTGTACATTGACAGTTACCCCGTTTTCAAAAGTTATCTTCGGCATTTTTTTACTCTATTGTGTATTTAACCCCCGTAGAAGTCACCCCTTGATTTTGTCTTTGTTGCTGTTTTTTTGTTTGATCGTCTTCCTGTGGCACTGTTCCGCCGGCTCCCGTGATAGCTTTTTCTGCTAAACTTTTTAATCTTCCCAACTCTTTGTTGAAATACTTTTCGCCGATATCGTATCCCTTCACCTCACCATTTTTATCTTTCATTTCCCAACTGTTGATTTTCGTTGCTGAATTTATCAACATCTCAAGTTCTTTCTCAGACAAAGCACCGAATGTTCCGCCAGCCTCTTTAATTCTGATTAGATTATCAAGTGTTTCTCGATTAGTCATTAGATTCACTCCACTAATGAAATTCTCTTTGCCGCCGGTCAAAACATTCTTTGCTGACTGGATGGGTGATCCCCAGCCTCGTGCAAATGGATTACTCCCAACCGCAACACTCTTGTATTTATCTTTCTCTAAATCTTTTAGCTGATTAACCTTGTCAGTGAATGTGCTAATGGTTTGCTGGTTTTTAGCTTTTTGAGCTTTAAAAGCCTCAACCTTTGCCAAAGCCTCTTCTCTCGGTAGCCCCTTAAATTCTTTTTGTGCTTGCTCCGGTGTTAGTCCTAGCTCGCTTAAACTTATTCTCATATCTTTATTTTCTTAATTCTTAAATAATGATTTCGTTATTCTCAATATCTACCCGTGTGCCACCGCCATCAGCATATTTTTCCCAGCCGTCAGGAAAAAACTTCTGCATATCTGAGTCAACCCTTGACGCAAGTCCGGGAAATCTAGCTTTAAGTTGCTTGGATACTCGCTCCCTAGTGTACGGTGCTGGCTCATCCTGTGAGTAAGAAGAAGCAACCAGTGAAGATAGTGAGCTGTTGTAAGCGTTGTTGTCTGATTTAGTTTCAGCTTTGGCTGCTCTATATAATGCCGCCGCCCTGTTCGCGGCTGCCTCACTCTTGGTGAACTCAAATTGCTTTTCCCACTGTGCTGCCGCCAATGCCCTGTCTGCCTCTTGGCTGTTAAGTTGTGCAGCTGTCTGTGACGCTGAGGTGATTAAGTTGGTGATCGTGTTCGCTTTGCCCAAGTCTAGGTTGGCGACCGCAGTGCTCAAATCACGCTCATCCGCTGATTCGGCACCCTTAATATCGAGCCGTCTTCCCGCATACTCAAGTGCGGTTTCTCTTGATTGCATATTTTGAAGCTTCTGAAGTCTACCGCTTTCATCTGTGTAGAATTGGTTTGATTTGTCCGTCGCAATTCCACGCTTTGCTAGGTTTCTTTTTAACTGAGTTCCTTCCTCAGCAAATTGCTGCGATTCTTTTTCTTGCATTAGTTGCTTTTCAGCTTCAAGCTGTTTATAAAGCTCTTCGTAGCGTGGTTTTAATGCAGTAAGTTGCCCCAAGTAAATATTCTTAGCTGAATCGTAAGCCTCTTCTAGCGGTTTTGTATTAACAAAATCAGAAGCCTTATACTTCTTGGCTCTGTATGAGGTGCCACCTCTGCCACCGCCACCGCCGCCACTACTACTTCTTCCGCTTCCCACTCTCTTGCCATACAAAGAAGCAGCGTATTCACGCTTACTCATTCCTTTCGGTCTTTTATCAAAGTCGAAGTCGTGTTTGTTCATTCCATATTGAGAAGCGGCATACTCACGCCGGCTCATCCCCTTTGGTCTTTTTGAAAAGTCTAAATATCCCATTGTTTATTTTAAGTCCTTCCACTTTTTAGTATTATAACATATCAGTTCACCTTATCCAAGAGTATCTGAGCAATGAAGTCTATTTTCTCGCCGTTGTTCAACGCATAACCGTAGCTCCTTACATGCACCCTCAGGTCTGTGCTTGTTATAGAATAATCATATTCCACCGCAACACCCGCTCCCATAAAATGATTAGACGGGATTTGCACTCCTGAATTTCCACTTTTCAGCAAAACATACACATGCGGAACATAACCGAGATTGTGAGCGTATTGCACCGTGTCGTCAGAATCACCGTTAGTATCTAAATGCACGGTCACTGTCAGCTTTCTCTTTTCTTTGATCTTAAAAACTCCACCGCCGCTTGCGAACTTAAATCTTCTTAAGTCCGTTTCAACCTCTGCGTCGTATCCAGCCTTTGCCACCTTAAATCTTCCTGTTGCGTTATTCCTATTGCCACCACCCGAATTATCTTGTGCATTACCCCAAATAACCGTCCTTACTCTCTGATTCGCATTTGGTGTATGAATATAAATCTTATTATTATCTGCATAAGCACCACCAATGCCAGCTACGCCACCCAGCCCCGATTCCGGCGGTCTTTTCCATACTCCGGGCGTTTCTTCGTGAAAGTGATAAAAGGTCGGTATATACCCCAGCCCGTGCGTAATCTCTACCCTTTTATTGCTCCCTGAATTGTCAATTCTCTCTTCTAGAATAACCATGTAATCATTCTCAATGTCAAAAACCAAGTCCTTTTGATTCGTCGTTACCGCACTCTGTCCATCTTTAGCAATTTTGAAAATTGGTATTGCCATTATTCTATCTCATCAAGTATAAAATAAGCCCTAATTCTGAAATTCTCTGCGTATTTATTCTCTCCCCAGCCTAACACGAATGTTTCAATGTTCAGTCTACTGCTTGTAGCATTGATGTCGAATCCCGCTCTTATAGGATCCGCTGGATCCACTGGCTCAAGGTTGATTTCCGGATTGTAATTCCCTACCGTTTCGTAGCCTTTCCCCCTGTGCTCAACAAAACACCAAAAAAGTGGAATGTACCCTAAATTATGGTATATCACTGAGTTCCAGTAGCTACCGCCCACGCTATTAGCCGGAACCGTCACACTAGCTTGTCCAAATCTCGCTATCTTTTGACACTTATAATCACTGTGAAGTGCAAATCTCCATATCTGATTGCTGTTGATATTTGTTTGCCCATTTTTTAAAATCTTGATCCTCGCCATTTATGCACCTTTAATTAAAATTGATACATGTCCTGAAGAATCGTAAATTCTGATCGCCTTGTCTTCACCGTTTAATTCTATTGAATCACCACCCACTTTGGTTACTGCACTGAAAGTTCCCGTTGTGACTTTGTTTGCTGAAATGCTGGTGATTTTATCGCCTGTGACTTTGCTGATGTTTCGGTTGAAAATCTGCCCGCCCTCTGTATCTGCAAAAAAGTCAGCTAGATTGGATTGAGTTTTGTTCTTTTCTACAATATTCAGCCCGTATTCGTCAAACCCCAAATCTCTATATGTTGGTATCCTGTTACGCATTATGATAATGTGTCTTTCGCACCCTCTTTTTCGTAGCCCAGTGTAAATCCATAAAAAATCGGTCTTCCTTTAGTCGAGTGTGCAATTGAAACCTTAAAGCCTCTTACATGGTTGCCTAAATTCATTATGTTTTCCGTTACTGGTTCGTCAAATTCACCAATATTTTGTGGATTGTCCTCATAATCAGTTCTTATCTGTGCTTTTATCTCGTGCCCGAATTTTGAAGCGACAAAAAACTTTTTTGGCTCAATATAGCTCTCGGTTCCCTCAGGGTATAGAATATGACTTTCCATGTATGCTTCTATCTCTTCACCGTTGTCAGTGTCACCCTCAAACATTTTGTAAACATTCCCATTTTTATCCCCGAAAAAAAGAAACTCGTTACTGTCATCGTCTTCCAGCACTGCCATTGCTACCGCCTGTGTTTTTAGCGAATATGTCCAAAACATATTCTTATTATAATCGTAGACGATCCACGCATTTTTAATTTCTTCACCGTTATCATCCGTAATGTTGCCAACTGAAAGATGATATTTCCTTCGGAAAACTTGTCCGCATATTCGTGGGCGGTTATTGTTGTTGCTCAAATTGATTCCGTATACCAAGTCCTCAATTTTTGAGGATATTTCTCTTGGACTGTTGCCGTCATAAAGTCTTATTGCGTTACGATCGAGCGTAAAAGCCATTCCAGCAATATCCGACAGTGAATACGGTGCACCTATTCCCTCACTACACATCACACTTCTCAAGTATTCCCCGTCCCACCGCTTGATAATGTTATCCTTCCAAATGACAACCCTATCGTTTAGCATTTTGATACCTCGCACCTTACCGCCCGCATACTTATCAATGTTTAATGAGCTACTGTCATTCGGTGAAACGGTTGACCAGTTGGTCATATCGCCAATGCTACACCAGTGCAACACATCATTATCAGCCGGAACGCCAGAGCAGAAAACACGCTCCTGAAAACTTGTCCAAAATCTGCCGTGTGGTGCACCTGATACCCCTGTGAAAGTCAGCCCGTCAGAGGTTTTAAAAACTTCATAGCCATTTCCCAAAATCAAAAATTCTTGTCCGTTAGAATCGTGGAATACCGTCCCAGTCCACTTATTCCAAATTCCTGTATGCAATCCCGTTCTTCTTGGACTACCCCAACTGGAATCTGTAAGCGGTTTAGCTGAATACAGATTGCCACCCCTCGTTATCATTATTAGCCGCTGCTTAAATGGAATAAGCGATAGAACTTCGTGCCCATCCGGACAATTCAAAATTCTTTGGTAGCCCTTCCTCTTCGTCGCACATCCTACCTTCTCAATATCCCAGTTAATGAGCTTATTCCACTCCCCTTGCACAACTAAAAGAGGATTGATATTCCTGTGTAAACCTAAATGCTGGTATTGTCTGTAGTATCTCATTTTTAATCGTTTATACTTCTGTTCTCATCTAAAACCAAATTGTTAATTTCTTCAGTCATTTGCTCCAGTCCACGCCGATACTTCTTTTCATACCGCTCGGCTCTTCCGTCCTTGCCGTTTTTTTCACTTGCCTTCGCCATAAGCCCGTCCATAACAATGTGCAAATAAAATCTGATAGGCTTTGGTAGTTCATCTGCATCGTGCTCTAAATCACGAGGTTGTTGCTCTGAATAAATACGCACTATCGTTTTGCCAGCTTCCCCTTTTGGTCTTATGCCTATGTTATACGCCTTAAAGTAATAACATGGTGCGGATCGTGAAAAACTTTGTTGCCAATCATTTATGTCTTCAATCTCTAACCTTCGTGCTCTCACGCCTCGATCACCATTATATAAAACAAAAACTTTCTGAAATTTTCTGAATGCGTCATCAAGTTCCGCCTCACCTTCTGCGTTCACGCCGTAATCTGTGAAAGTGTCAAAGTATTTTTCGTTTGTGTCTATAATAATGTTTGACATTTCATCCTTAATTTCATTTACCCAATCAGTAATCATATCCCTGTCAAAATACTGCTCACGCTCATCGCCAGTTCTTTTGAATAATGCGTCTTGTATTCGTCTTAATGTATACCTTGAAAAACCTTCGGTGCCAATAGGGTCAGACATTACAGAAAGCCCGCTTGTGATTGAATTGTAGTATCTAATCTTGAAAAAGTCTGTTGGCAGTGCTGCTGTAAAATCTAGTAATGTGTGCGGTTCGTCTATTGCAATATCTTTGGTCGAAACTTCAGTGTAGGTTCCATTTTTGCTGCTTGCTCGGTAGAACTTTACCTGATTATATTTTATCTTTGTGATTTTTGTGTTTTGCGGGTGAGTGTTTAGCAAATTAGCATCTAGTGTAAACCTCTTGCCGTTCACATTAGCAATTCGCCTAATCTCTGTCTGTCCCTCTTTCGGATTCCCGATGACAATAAAATCATTAACATGAAAATCAATCGAGTTCTGCGTTGTCAGCTCGTTTTGATTTTTTAATGCTTCCTCTGTCAAGTTCGTTCGGGGATTGCCTTTAATATTCGGATGTAATGCTTTTATGATCATAATATTTTACAAAATAATGCTTTTTAAAAATTCAATCACCGGATGCCTGAAATCGCTTATAAATAACGCTACAAACGCAGTGCACCCAACAGCGAATTTGAACGGGTGATTTTTGACCCAACAGCCAATGCTTGCGTCTTCTAATCTATCAACCCGGCTATTGGTTTTCTTGGTCTGGATTAAAACGCCATCAAGCACCTCTTTTAACATCTTAATCTCACCGTAGATGTCTTCATTTGTTATAATTTTGAAGACTGTGTTTCTTTTAGCCATAGATTTTTAATCCTTATTCGTTAACCCCAACGAAAATAATTGAAAAACTACCGCCTTGTGCATAACTGCTGTTGCTCATATTTTGGTATGCCCATCCCTCTACATAGTCATTTCTCTCCAGCTTTAAAAGTTTGCTCACATTAGCATTGATCTGATATCCACTAACAGAAGTATGCACTGTGGATTCTGCTTTATTTTGGTTATTCACACGAATAGAGCATTTAACGATTTTATTCGCTACAATTCCCTCGTTGAACCTAATCCCCAAATCTACCATATAATACCCTTCTACTGGGCAAACCCACCTTCGGGAACCCTCGTTATAATCTTCATTCGGATCAAGCCTTCGTATGAATGGAATTTTCTCTTCTATCGCATTAGCAACCCAATCACGGCTTAAATGTCCATCAAAAAAATACCAATCTTGCCCCCGCTTGAACCCTTTTGGCGAATCTTGATAAGAATAAAAAACATCTGTGATATTATTTGTGCTGTTGAGCATAACTTCCCCCGCCAATCTGATGTAGCTGTTCCCGTTTGTATAAGTATTGTGAATTATATAAAAAGTTTTAACACTGCCATTCGTCAATTTAATTTTAGCTCCAACTTTCAGAGTACTCCTGTAATCACCTGTCAAACGGAAAACCTTTTCATTAATAAAAACTGCTGTGTTTGCTAGTGGCACCCACCCTGTTTTAATCATAAAATCTAACGATTCTCTATCAGTCGAGCCGTCCTTTCCGACTTTTTCTTCGATTGCCTTGATCGCATCGTTCTCGTTAGTGTGCTGCCCTGAATGTGACGGATTATCTAAAAAATCAGTCGGTGTTGGATTTTGAAAGTTATCAATATTACCGGGAAATTGTGTCGCCATTTTTTTATAATGAATTTTTAATTAAATTTGCAATTTTAAGAATATATTTTTGCCCATCACCAAAATACCCCACTTCCACCTCTAAAATCTTTTTCTTTATGACAGCTTTCAGCTTCATTTTCTTCCACCAAATTAAAATCTTTACAAAGAAGCTTTTATTTCCCAGCTCTCGCCATTTGATTGTCAAAAACTCCCTGTACAGTGCCAACAAATGCAGAATGCTCTTATCCAAACCTTGCACGCTTGATAAATCTAAATAAACAAGATGTGCAGCCTCAGAATGCTTGCTTATTTTGTCGCTCTTGAGCATTTTAATTGCCTCTTCTAGGTTTTCTCTGATGGTTCTCATTTTTGTTATTATAATTTTTGTATTCTTGGTTTCTCTTCCTCTTTTTCTTCTATAAACGGAGCTTCGTCTTCAATGTAATTGTTGTAGTGAACCCCCGCTTCGTCGTACATGAGAGTCGGATGATCATACTGATAATATTCGCTGTTCAAGTCCTCTTTTCTATTCCGGAACGATTTGAATGTTATTCCTACATACTCCTTGAGTGTGCTAATCGCACTTTTCATTTTTTCGACGATCGTGTGCGAAATCGTGTCACTCCACTTAAATATCTCGTTTATATATTTTGCAACGCTTTTAATAAGTGTTTCGGTGTAAATAACTGTTTCCACTAGAGTAAACCCAACAATCGCCTCTAGCCTTTCCGTATATTGTGCGACATCTTGCAACTGCTTGCTAATCTTCCGTGAAAATACCTCTGTATGTTCTGAAATCTCATTTATAATCTTAACAAATCCACCTTTAACTTCTTCCGTCCACTCAACTATTTCTGAAAAAACGATTTCCACTCTTTTAGCCAAGCTTTCTCTATGAATAACGACTTCATTCAACCCTAATTCAACCGCTCCCTTATCATAAACGACATTGCTATCATCATACCTAATTGATGGATTATTGTAGTCCATTTATTCATGTTTTAGCCTGTGAGTAATTTGAAAAGTATCGCCTGGTTGTAAAGTATACGCTGGAAAAACATTCCGCACTAGCATTCTGCCACCTGTAGCTTGATTGAAAATTCCCATTTCTACAATTGCCTTACTGGAAGTCACTGTCCAAGTTCCAATTACTTGGTTAGTGTCTTCATTCACATCAGTTGTTTCACAACTTAATGTTCCCAACATCCGGTTGTATCCATTCCCCGTCGCCTCACCGCCCAGCTGAGTGTTTGAAGGTGCAACAGCAGAAGCACTTGTCCCAATAGCAATATATCTCGGTGCCGGATAACTTGAAATGGCTAATCCGTTGATCCTATGTGAAATCAATTCTTTACCACTGTTCACGAGCAAATTTTTATAAACTGCTTTTTTTGTTAGATACCCAGTCAATAAAAAAAGCTTCGGCAGTCTTACCCCGAATCTCTTCCTGAAAAAATGCAAGAAGCCATATTCTTGCCAAATTCTTTTTACCTTCCCTTTCTTATCCTTTATGCTGATGCTTATAAGCCCAGCATGTATGTTCTTATCTTTCATTATTTGGTTTTAATTGTTTATGTTTATATTATAGCACTGCTGTTTTTTGTTGTAAAGTAAAAACTAAAAAGCCGCTCTCTAGGAACGACTTTCCAGCAACTAAAACAAAATCTCCAAGCTCATTATAACCCAAGCGGGTAATAATGCAAATTATTTTTCAGCATTAGGATCTGCTGGATTCTTGTCTTTCTTGTTTTTGTTTCCGGCTTTGCCTTGACCTTTAGCCTTCTTTTTCTCTTCCTTTTTGAAGGCTTTGCCTTGACCTTTAGCCCATTTGCCAATTTCTACTACTTCATCGTAGCCCTTAGCTTCCGGACGCACAGCGAAATTTTCCACTAGGAAAAATTCAACTCCAGCACGGCGTAATGTTTCACCGTCCTCATTCAGTGTTACCTTTTGGGCGAACACTGCAACCTTGCTCTTGGCTTCCTGAGCTTTTTTGCAAGCCTCAACGACTTTTGCGTCGCTTTTTTGACCGATACCGAATCGATCAACAATGATCAATGTTTTCATTGTTTTAATAAATTAAAAATTATACTTTCCCACCGCTTAACTACTTCGTTAATATTGCGGTGTTTCATCACAAAATGCATTTGCTCGGACATTCTTCCGATTCTGTATTCCTCGTCTTCAATCAATCTTTTCAGTTTTGCTTTCCACTTGGCGTGCCTATTTTTAACTAAATCTTCTTTGCCTAGTTCCGTGTTGTATGGCACCACATCAGAAGCTAACACTGCTGAACCAGTAGCTGCGTATTCGTAGAACTTCAGACACGATTTTGAACGATTAAACCTCGTGTCTGTTAGTGGTGCTAGTCCTATATCAAAATTCAGTTCCTTTAGCTTATCAATAAATTCATCGCAATCAACGGTCTTAGTGTGCTTGTAATTGATTTCTTTTAGCTCTTCGTAAAGTGCTTGAAAATCATCCATATATTTGTATCGCTCGCCTGAATAGCTTTTGCAAAATTCATTAAATGCCTTGAATGAACATTCAATCAATCCGAAAATGTGAAACTCAAAGTCTAGCTCTTTTTGTAATTCTTTAATCGTCGGTGCGATCATCAGCAAGTCTTGGATGTGAACATTAGAGCCTTGAAACCCAACCCTTAACTTCTTGGCTTGTTTTCTGACATTATAATAATCTCGCAAGCATAGTGCATTTGGTATTACTTCAATCTTGTTTTTGGCTCGATCATTCATTTTGATAATTTCCGCTTTTAGCTCCGGTGTGCTAACGGTTATCAAGTCAGCCAATTCCACTAACTCACGCATTGACAGCACATTCAGTGATTTTTTGTCTGTGCCGGTGTTTTCGTCAACTGCCTCGTAGTTGTCATCCAGCTCATAAACTATCTTTTTACCCCGTGCTTTTAAAAATGTAATATATTTCAGCATTGTCTTTTCATAATGCCGATTGAAAATAAACACATCGTAATCATCTATATCTAAATCAAAATCTTTGATCTTGTAAAGAATTTTGTGCCCTCTCTTTTCTAATGCTCTTCCTACGACTTCGTTGCGTATAACATACGAGGGCGTTTTCCTGTCCTCGTTGTGAATCATCGCAATTCTCAGTTTTTTACCTTCCATTATTGTGCTTTTATGTTGCGGACAAGCCTTGCTATGTCTTCCCTGTTGCTATTGCCGTTCTTCTGAAGCAACTGCGAGAGTTCTGACAGCTTGGACACAAATAAAATATTAAATTTTTTTATTCTTTGAAGGTTTCCGCTTCGTTCTACTGACATCCGATCATATGACATTCGTTTGATGTCATTTTTCAATTTTGCAACCCTGAAATCATCTTTGGCTCGTGCAGTTTTGTCGTCTTCTAGTTTACGCATAAACTGCTTGACCTCATCCATTTTTTGGCTGTTTATAATCATTTTGTTTCTTCCTTTTTACCTTTTAAGTATAACACACCATAAAAAAAAAGCTACATAGGCGGATGTAGCTTTTTTGTTGATATGCAAACCAACTCCTTTCTCCCCGCAAGAAATTTGCGAGGAGTATAGGAAATGGCTTAAGCAGTCAAGCCGGTGCAAACAGAGTTTGCTTTAGGTCGTTTCAAGATTAGCTCACCGTAGAAACTGAGAGTAGCTTCATACTGTGGAGTAAATCCAGTGATACGAGACCAAACAGCTTTACCGTCTGGTGCTTTAGCAAAGTGCACGCCTTCACCCAAGTCACCGATGGTCAAACTTGAAGGATCCAAATTGAACCAGTGTCCAGTCCAACAGTCGGTATCCATATAAATCTTACCACCCATAAAGTCTAGGTAAGGCATTTGGATTTCGCCGGGCAAATCAATACCACCTTTTACAACTTCACCAGTGTTAGCGGTTTTTTTCATTGCTGTGAGCACATTTGCCCAAGCGTTGAATACTGTTAAGTTAGCGATACCAATCAAGTTCTTAACTCGATGGCTGACAGTTTTCAGGTATGCTTTCTGCATAGGTTTCTCGCCCTCAGTTCCAATGCTCTGAGTAGCGTTATCAACATATGCTTGCAAATTCTTGTAATTGGCAACATCTACGCCCTGTACAACTCCGCTGTCTACGATCAAAGATTTTAGCCCTTGCATTTCTTCAGCAACAGAACCGTCTGAAGAAGCCTTGACGATAATATCACCGTCGTTAGCTCCAGCAACACCTGACAAGGTAATGTCGTTGCCGTTAATGCCCACTACTTGTCGCACATCGCCGGCTCCAGCCTTAACATAATCACCGATTTCAATGTATTGAGTTGGCTCAATGTCAGAGGTGTCAGCGTCCAATGGTTTAACCGTAATGGTTGCAGCACCACCAGCTCCGTCTACTCGAGCAATAGCACCTTGTTTGTCACCATTGAAGGTTCGGTTCATTTCGCGACCTACAGCGATTTCCATTCGGTCGGTGTAACCTTTGGTGAAATCTACTAAAGCTCCTTCAGAAACTTTAGCCATTGATTTAACCATTTTTTCGTGCACTTGCACATCTGCGTACAAGTCTTTGGCTTCAACAGTAATCTGTGCTGTCTCAGCTTTGCCACCGTTTAATGCTGCTCCAGTTTGAAACTGTCCAACATTAGAAAATTGCCCTACCCACTCGGTTACATAGAAAGTGTTGTTAGCCATTCTCTCTACTCCTGAGTTACGCTTGATCAGCGTTAGCAATGGAGTAGTTTGTGGCACATTGTCTGCAATCTTCTTGTCAATTGATTTTTGCAATAGATTCAAGACATCTGATGGTTTTAAACTCATCTTTTTGTGTCGTCCACCTTCCTAGACGAAAATTAACTTTTAATCTTGTGTAATTCGTCTAACAAAAAGCTACGGTGTCCTTCATCAGTTCTGACATTAACTTCCTTTTCTTTCGGTTGCGGTTTTTTCCCGCCCTTGTCTGATTGATAAGATTTTGAACCTTGTGCTTGCTTGATAATAAATTCTCTATATTTAGCGTCATACTTGTTTTTATACGCCGCTAGAGGATCCATTATCCCAGTAGCTTGCATGTGGTCTAAAACATCATCTTCGTCAAACTTAGGCATTCCTTTCATTTTCTTTACCTCATCTTCCGCTTTGTTCATCTTGCTTTCGAACTGAGAAAGTTGTTTCTTTTTAGCTTCTTCAGCTTCAAAGTCTTCTCTTGTCATCAGCCCAAATTCTTTGGTTAGTCCCGCAGACTTGGCAATGTCCAAAAGCGTTTTCGCTGTGTCAATGTCTTCTTGAGAATAACTTTGCGGATTTTGCTCAATCTTCTTGGCTTCATCCACTACATCCTTTTTCTCTTCATTAGACTTGCTCTCAAATTGCTTTTTTAAATCGGCAACTTCTTGAGACTTTTTCGTGTAGTCTGACTGTCGCATATAACCGTTTCTTAGTTCACCCAGTGTAACGGTTTGCTTTTCCCCGTCAATTTCAATTTCGACGGGCGTGTCATCATCTACACTCGGACTTTTTTCGTTAGAGGTGTCCTCTTCCTCTGCGTTAGGATCAGGAGTGCTATCTTCTTGACTTTCGTCACCTTCAGCTTGTTCCTCACCCTCTTTGACTTCGTCGTATTCCCATTGAGAATACTTTTGTTTTTCTTCCATTAGTTTTTAGGAGTTTCTTCGTCAGCTTGTTCTCTTTCGAGAGTGCTGCCAAAAAATTGTTCCATTAACTTTTTAATAATTATAACATTGACAAATTCATTGTCAAATTATCTGATTTTGCAGAGGGCTGGTGCGTTGCCAGCCCCCTTGATTAGAATGTGCAATGGATTTTCTTTTTGTAAAATTTATGCCTTGTTTTGCTGTAGTTTATCCTGTAATCAGGATCCAGCCAAATGTCATTGATAATTTTACAAATCTCAGTTGGATTTTTGTTGGCAAATAATATGTGCCAAGCCCTGTGTTTTTTAGGGCAAACAACTGATATATTCCTTGCATCATTCGTGCCACCTTTACTTCTCGGTTTCCTGTGGTGTCGACTCATTCTTCACCTCCTTGTTGGGTAGGTTTATTCCTCTTCCTTTTTATCTTCTTTTTTGTCCCCTTTATACATCTTCTCAATAATCTTGTTTGTTTTTTCTTCGCTTTCAATCTCTTCTTTTTGGTTTTTAGCAATACCGATTCTCAAAATTTCCAAGTCCATATTCTTTAACTTTCTTCCCATTTCACCAACTGAAAAGCTTCTTGGCTTAACTTCAACCAATAACATAGTCTTTTTGCCTACGCTCAGCTTGTCAATCTCAGGGAACTGCTTATCATTGATTCTCATTTCAGGATAAGCAATCCTGTTTTTTACTTCTTCGACCTCAGCTGGTCGATCATACATGTCGCCATGTCTAACACCCGCATCGTGTAACTTCATTTTTTTATTGTGGTGGTTCCGCCTGTGGCTCCGGTTCTTCCTCGCCCCCTTCTTCCCCTTCTCCAATCTTAGGAATAGCCGGATCACCTTGCGGTGCACCGTTACTTAATATAGTTAATATTTCTTTTTTTAATTCATCAGGCAGTACTTGGAAGTCAGGCATATCAATCATTGACTTGCCCATTGTTTTTTCTTGCAATAGTTTGGCAATAATATCCCTTGTATTGCCATACTTCAATGATTCAAGTGCAACCTCTGCTGGCAAAATGCCGGATTTAATCAAGTCTAGCGTTAGGTTTCTCTTGCCTTCTCTCGTCCAAGTAATATCGCTTTCAATCTCAACAAGTGTTTCTCGCCTTGAGTCGATCACAATTGTCCCTTTGCCTAGCTCCTCTTCCCCGATAATTTCCGCCCCTCGCTGTCCGATAACATTGAAAGTCTGCATTCTTCCACTCTCATCTTTCATGTTTACCTTAACTGGTGCGGTCAAGTCATACGCTACCATTTCTGTTAATTTTTCAGCTAAATCAGTTAAGCATTCATTCAAGTTATCACTCTGTTCGCCTACCCCCTCGTAATCAAGTTCTTTTAGCGATTCAATCGCCCGCCACGCTTCAACCCCCGCTGGGATACCAGCCGCACTTGATAATGCAACACCTTGCTCCCTCATATCGTTTTCAAGCATTGAAATGGTCTGCATAAATGCGTTTGATATGCTCGCCTCTTGCATCATTTCCGGTCTTACCCTCTTCCAACGAACAATTTCGCCGTCATTGGTAGTGTATGTTTTATGATCCTCGCCTTTTTGTACGAGCATTCTTCCAGTGTCTAGTTTCTTTACTTTATGCTCTAGCTTGGATACAAAAATGTCATAAGCTTTATTGATAGGCATTAAATCTTCCATTAAGCTGGTGTGATACGCCTCATCACCCCAGCAAAACATTGAAAACGGAATGCTGGTAAGCTGCGTTATTTCATCCCTGACTTTTTTATTGCCAATGTATGCCTTAATTCTCAACCGCTTTTCCTCTTTCAGTTCCGGTGCTTCTACTGGATTACCCTCTTCATCAACTTCATCCTTATATTTTTCAATAAATTCGTCCTCATCCTCTACTACATTGCCCTCTTCATCAACTTTAACCCTCACTAGCTCGTATAGCTCGTCAATCAGCACATTATTCTCCGGTGCTTTGCCAAATTTTTCGGTCATGTATTCGTTTTTGTATGAACTGGCGGAAAACTTGCCGTCCTTTGCACTGCTGGTTCCTTTCAGCTCTGCGATAACTTTCTGATCGTATAAATCATTCCCCACTAACTCACTAAATTCTCGTGTGATGTGCTTAACTAGTGCCGGGTATTCGTTAATATTTGAAATCGTCGGCATAATGCTGACCTCAAACGGATCATAAACCTCAAAATCGTATTCACCGTTCTCATTTAAAATTTGAATAAATGAAACATGAAAAAGCTCAGCATATCGCACAAGCTTTTTTTTATGCCGTTGCAGTTTCATTTTTGTATTCATCAAATAGTCAACATACCTTGCTTGTGCTGCTGCGTTGCTCTCTTCGTTTTGTTGCACTGTTCCGTCATTACTGTCCAACTCAATCATCTCTGTGTTTGGATATACTACTGGACGCTGTTTTATTTTTAAGATTTGGTTTCTAACAGATTTGATTTGTTTTTTCGCTTTAGGGATTTCACGAAGCACTTTATTCTTACCCATTCCTTTGGCTTTTACCCAACCCCCGTCTTTGTCTTTTTTAGGATGTGCAAAATGTGCACCATCATAGAATGCCTGTGCTAGATACCAGCGTGCTTCCCAATACTTTTTGAAACCTTGCAACTGATCGATCAGCTTCCTATCTTTGCTGATTGCCTCGTCTTCTGTGGTATTAGTTGTTGGCTTGTTCAAATCTTCGTTGTTCATATTTTTTTGAATTTAGCCTTCCTTATTTTTTTCTTCAATTATCTTGGTCAATGTTTCGGGTGTTATCTCTTCCGGCTGGTACTCTTCTAGTTCGTCTTCATTCTCAGCGTTAGGATCCTCAAATCTGTCAATGTTGGTATATTCCGTCCCTTTGCCTACATAAACAACCCTTTCTTGAATATTTTTGCTAATAAAGTCTTGTTGTCGCTTAATCACATCAATTAGCTCCAGCTCCAACGACTTTCTGCCACCCAATAATTTTTTTAATCTTTTTAGCATATTTTTATTATAACATTTATTTTTTACATTGTCATCCAGTCTGTATTTTCTTGTTCTTCTTCTCTTTTTTGTCTGATTGCTTTTAAGTCTGCTCGTTTAATTTCTGCGGTAGTTTTTTGTGCTGGTTCAGGTTCCGGTTCTTTGTCGCTAAATAAATCAACGATATCCATTAACTGATACCTTATACTATCGCCGGCGTGGTCTTCACTCTTGGTGTCTAAATCCTCTACTCGGGTAGAATCATAAACTAACGCTGGTATTGTGCGAATAGCTTGTCCACATAATCCCTCAAAAAATATCAATTTAGAAGTCAGCTTTTCATTTACGACAAACGCCTTCATGTATTCCCTCATTATGCCCCAGCCGTTTAGACGATCGTTATTCCCTCTGCGAAATGAGAGCCAACCGTTTGTTTCTTCTTCCATTTGTTCCGCACCGCTTTTTTCAACTCCGTCCTTATCGCCGTGCCCAGTCTTAGAAAAAATTGCCGGATCAGCAACCATATTGCCTTGCAACATATCCCTTTCCCAGCTTGGCGTTTTTGCTTCAATTTCTTTTGCAAGTTGCCGAAATGTTTTGCCTGTTGTGTATAGCTCCCTATAAACAAAAACTCGTCCCATTTCATCCAATGCCGACCAGTAAACTGCCGCTGGTGCTGAGTACCCGTAGTCCATTGAAAGAAATCTCAACCAGTGTGCCGGTATCTTAAACGGCTCGCAAGTGTTCCACTCTCTGCCCCACTCTGTGAAATATTGCCCCTCAAACATATCCCAGTCGCCATCCCTAAACGCTCTTCTTAATTTTCCAGGCAATGAATTAAGCATTGCAACATACTCCGGATTTTTGACAACATTATCTGAAAATTTAGCGTGCACATAGTCAAACTCTTCTTGCTCAGTTTCATTCTTGTCAAATTCCTTGTCCATCCATAGTTTCTTGACCCAAGCGTGCCCCACTCCGCCCGGATTAGTTCCGGCAATAAACTTACAGTCCGGTATTCTTTTTTGAGTGTCAACATCAACCCACCGCAACCGCCTTCTTAACACAGTCCAAATTTCTTCCTTGTTCTTGGTTAGCTCGTCCACTCCAATCGCCGCAAACTCTGATGAGTCGTATTTCTCCGGTCGATCTAAATTTAAAAACATCAGCACGCCACCGCCGTAGCTTTCATCTAAAATAAAGCAATTACCGTAATCTTTATGATCTGCGTGTCTTGTCCCTAGCCACTTAGGAAACTCTGCTGAAATTCTTGATAGCTGTCTTTGTTTAAGTGTCGGATAATCTTCACAAAATAGCCCCGCTTGGACTCTTCTAAATCCATATTTCTTGAAGTAGTTTACCAATAAGCCCAACAACGCCCACCTTATCAAATAACTCTTCCCCCCATACATTGCACCACCGTATAGCACATACTTGTGCTTCATTATTGATTTAATCGCTAGTTCCTGTTTTGGACTTGGCTTCATTAGCGATTTGAAAGACACTGTTTCTCTTTTGCTCATTTTTTCTTTTTTTGCTGATCATCTTCAAAAAAGTCAACCAAGAGATTTGGTTTGTTCACTTCAACCTCTTTTGTTTCTCTGAACCTCTTTGGCTGTGTTCGCTCAAGCCACCACGCCCCAGCCTTCCAGTCTTTCGTCATTCCCACCTTAATACTCCTCAACGCCAAATGGTCGGTCTTGTGTTTAGCCTTCTCTAAACGGTTCTTGAAGTCTGGATATTTTTTTTTGTGTTCAATCATTGCCGCCTTTGATACCCCTACTACTCTGCAAGCCCTATTTTGCGTTTCACCGTCCGCAATTAGAGCAATAAGTTCTTCTTCTTTTTTTTCTGTAATAACCGGTGGGCGACCCAGCTTTTTTTTATTCCGACAGAAAGTGGAGCACCAAACTTTATTCTTTGTTTTTCTCCCACATCTCTTACATCTGATAAATCCTTTTTTATCTCTCTTCGGTTTTTTTTCTTGCACTTTCTTCTCCTTTTTTTCGCTCAACTTTTTTTTCTTTTTTTTCTTTGCCATTTTTTATTTCTTTACCCCAATAATTTATTCCATAAAAATCATTATTATGTCCGAAATGTTCACAAAGCTCTTTACTCATAATCAGGATTGTATTCCGGCTTTGGTTTTGGCATATCAAATAGCGGTTTTTGTTTTTTCTCTCGTGCCTTTTCTCTTTCTTCTACTTCTTCCGAGTGGCATTCTCTGCAGACACCGTAGCCGAAACCTGTTTCGTCGTGGATACTGTTGGAAGTATATGTCCCACCAAATAGCATTCTTATCCCACAGCTTGCACAGCTCACTTCTTTGTCTGTGTCTTCCTCAAAAATGCTCGCCCCTTTGGGTAATATGTAGTCTTTATATTCTTTGATTTCCCAGTCCCATTTTTTGGCTATGTTCTGCATTATTTTTCTTTTATGTTTTTATAGATCGAGCAAAGAAAGAACATCGCTAAAACGGGAAATAGTATATCGATCATCACCACCGCAAATCTCACTCCCTCGTAACTGTTATGGTGCACCTTGTCAATATTAGAGCAATAGCAGCATATTGTTATCCCAATAAAAACTAATATTAACTTTTTTTTGATGGCTACCATATTTTTTTATTAAAATGGTATGTCTTCCGCTTTTACCTCTTCTTCATCTAGGTCAACAGTTGGCAATGCCTCTTCTTGGTTTTGTGCTGTTGGTTGTTGTATGTTTTCTGCGTTTTTTGGTCTTTGCCCTAATTGTAGGTTTTGCCCAATAATTTGCGTACGGTATTTTCGCACTCCTTGCTTGTCATCATATTGCTGTGTTTGTATTCTTCCTTCAATGCTAACCTCTTGTCCTTTCATTAGGTATTGCTCAATAATCTCAGCTGTTCTTCCCCAAAATACTATATTGTGAAATTCCACTTCTTCATTTTTGTTTCCGGCTTTGCCTTTGTAATAGCTGTTGGTAGCCACGCTGAACGACGCTACCTTTTTGCCAGTTTTCGTTTGCCTGATTTCAGGATCCTTTGTTACTCTTCCGACTACGTTTGTTAATGTTCATATTTTTTAAAAATTATTATTTATTTTTTATTCTCTTCTTTCTCTGTTATCACACCAGCCTCTGCAGTCAAAATGCTTGTTCCCATAGCGAATGCATTAAGTAACGCTTTTTTGACTACCTTTGCTGGATCTATTATACCACTTTCGTAGAAATTTTCCCAACGGCGTGTAATTACATTGTAGCCTTTGCTGTTTTTGGGATCCTTAATTGTGAGTTCGGTCGCTATCTTTGATAGAGCTTCAACCTCTTCATCAGCGTTAGCTAAAACTTGTAACATTGGTTCAATAATAACCACATTCACCAACTCTTCCGCTAGATTTTTAGGGTTATCTGTTCGTGCAATTTTAAACAATGCCATTCCACCCCCCATAATAACACCCTCTTCCATTGCTGCTTTCACTGCGTTCAATGCGTCTTCTAACTTCAGTTTCTTTTCTTTTGTTTGCTGTTCATTGTCGCCGGCAATTTTAATCAGCGACACTCCACCTTGTAATTTCGCAATTCTTTCACTGGCTATTGTTCTATCGTAATCGTTGTCAGCATTTTCTCTGTGTTTTTTTAATTCTTCAATTTTTTTATCAATTTCTTCTTGGTCTTCTTTGCCGCCGGTCACAAGTGTTGTGTATTTTGTCACTTCTACCTTATCGGCATAACCCAATGCCTCAACGCTGTAATTTTCACCGCCCTCTTCTGTTATAACTTCCGCTCCGGTAACGATTGAAATGTCTTCGTAGCTTTGTGTTTTTACCACGCAAGTGTTAAATACCCCCTTGACTTTATTCACCACTAGGTTAGCCAAAACATCATCCGAGATATCTTCGACAATTAGCACCAACTCATTTTTGCCTTTACTTTGTAGCCCCTCTAGCACTGGCAAAATATCCTTAATGCTGGTGATTCTCTTTTTGCTGATCAACACTGCAGCGTCTTTGATTGTTGCCTTTAATGTTTCTGTATCTGTGATCATATACGGCGACATATAGCCATCATTGATTTTAATTCCATTCACTACTTCTGAAGTAATGCCCGGCTTCTGTCCATCTTCAACGCTGATCAGCCCGTCCTTTCCAACTTTTTTGATAATCTTTTCGATTGTCTTAGCGATTTCTTCGTCTAGGGATGAATTTTTAGCAATTCGGTATATATCATCAGCTGCCAAATCTCTTTTCTCTTCATCAATTTTTTTAATGATCATTTTGATATGATTTTCAATCTGCTCTCTAAATAAGCGGACATCTTTAACCTCAACTTGGCTCATTTGTTCTAGGAACGCTTGCAATAAAACGATCGTGGTTGTGGTACCATCACCAGCCTCATCGTTTGTTTTTTCGGCGGCTTGCTTAGCTAGTGTTGCCCCCGTGTTTTCAACTTCGTCTTTTAATTCTACCTCTCTAGCAATTGATACCCCGTCATTGATAATCTTTACATTTTCGAATTGATTGTTAATAATCACATTCTTCCCTTTACCCCCTAGCGTTACCTTAACAATATCCGCTAAAGTGTCCACGCCCTTCTTCAGTTTCTTTTTTGTGTCTTTAGTCGTTATCAGCTTCATTTTTTTTCTTTAATTCTTATTTCAATTATAATTTTCTTATCTTTATCTTTTTGTTGTTTTTGCTCTTCCTTTTTTCTTTTCTCCTCTTGTTCTCTTGATTGAGGATAGTCCATACAGTCCTTTTGCCATTTCCGCAGTCTTCTCGCTGTAACACAGGTAGGACAATTGCATCCAGCTATAGGATACCCTAATTCTCTGTCTGTAAAAAATGTTTTCATAGTGATTTAATTTAATTTTTTAGCTTTCTTTTTTGTGTATTTTTCCCATCTATAGATTATCACATCAACAAATTTTGGATCTAACTCCATAATGTATGCCTTACGCCCCAGTTTCTCTGCTGCCATTAGAGCTGACCCGCTTCCCCCAAATAAATCTATAATATTGTCTTTGTACTTCGTGCTGTTCTTGATCGCTTTCATTACTAGCCAGTCAGGTTTTTCGGTCGGATGGACATAGGTGTTTGCAGATTTACGATCGACTTCCCACACATCATAGTCAGTTCTGTCACCGTAATATGCGTGCTTCCCCTCTTTCCATCCATAAATAATTCCGCTCGCCTTTTTCTTTTTCTTTGCTTTCTTGACTTTGTTTTTTCCTTTTATGATCTGCTCGTACTTATGCGGGTAGTCAATCGTTGCAACCCCGCCCATATTCTTGACCCAAACGATCACCTCGCTGAGATGTATCCCCGCCATTTTTAGCGTCTTCTCAAAGGCGGCGAACGACTGCCACCCTGTGCATACATAGAAGACCCCCCCCCGTTTCACTACTCTTGATAAATTGGCAAATACCGAAAATGCAAAATCCTCAAAATCTTCCGCAGCCATATTGTCATTTTTAATACTGCCGAGCTGTTTGTTTGTTGATTCGTAATTCACATTATACGGAGGATCCGTCCACACCATATCCATTTTTTTGCCCTCTGTTAATTCCTCGATGTCTTCTATGGAAGTTGAATCGCCACACATCAGCCGATGTTCCCCTAACTGATAAATATCCCCTTGCTTGGCTCTAGGTTCTACTTTCTCTGCAATTTCATCAGTGGACTCTTCAATGTCTTCTTCGATAAATTGGTCTAATATGTTGCTGACTTCTTTTTCGTCAAACCCCGTGAACTTTAAATCATCCGTTATTCTTAAATCATTGATCACCTCGTATAATTTATCAAAGTCCCAATCTCCCCCGATTTTGTTCATTGCTAAATTCAAAGCCTTTTCTTTACTTTTGTTTATATCTAGCAACAGCGTTGGCACGGTATCATTCCCTAACGCTTCCCACGCCTTGATCCTCTGATGTCCTGATATTACAGTTTTATCTTTATTCGCTACTACTGGCTGAATGAAACCAAATTCTTTCAGCGAATTTTTCAAGTTATCTAATTCTTTATCAGTAATGCGGCGTGGATTATATTCCGCTAGCTTTAAGTTCTTAATTTTTTCTTTGATTGTTTTCATTTTTCAATTATACCCATAATATCGTGTTGTCCTAATAGTAAATACCCAGCGATAAGTCTACCGCTAAATGGAGCATATGCTATTGTATCGCCTACTTTTATTTCTTCTTCAACCTCTTTGCCGACAGCCAAAACACGCCCAGCGAGCACTGTTGCGTCTTCTGTGCGGACAATTATCCCTGTTGATGTTTGTTCTTCTTCTTTCAGCTCTTCAACAACTACATTGTCGAATAACGGTTTGATTTTGATACCTTCCATTTGTTTTTCTTAAGTTATTTCTTAAACTTATTATATACCCTCAAAATTTAATGTCAAGCTTTCTATTCCCTCGCATTATAAATGTCGCAGCCTCTTTACTCATCTCTTCTGTTATGCTCTTCCTGTCCGCATTTCTTTGCATATCTAAAAAGTTTTTGATTGGAATGTAGTGGAAATCTTTTTTAATTCTTGGCTGGTACCAACAGATAACAATATAGGCGGGTTGGTTTTTCAAAAAAAAGCAATCAAATGGTTTTGGTTTGGTAAACCGTTGCCCGCCCCAAGATACTGGCGAGTCTGATATTTTGTGATAAAGACCCTTTTCACTCGATCCAGCCAGTAACGCCTCAATTTGATGATCCGCTATATTTTTGAACGGCAGTGATGTTTTTTTGCACAACTTCAACTCAAAAATTCCCTCTTTTTGGTTTAGTTCTTTAAACTTCTGCTGAATATCTTTTTCCTTCATATTTGTTTTTTAGATAATTATATTTAATTTTCCAAGTATCCCAAGCTTTGTGATATTTCTCTTTTTCTTTTTCACGATCCTCTCTTTCTAAATTAAACAATCTAGTGAGTGCGGTTAATTCGTGAAATTGTTTGTCCAGCTCGCCAGCGTTTTGGAACCTGTTTGCAGCGTGGTGATATTCGCACACTGGCAGAATCGCCCATTCTTCGTTTATTTGCTTTCCGGCGTATATCATTGCGTGTTCTAGAGTGATTCTTCCTTGACACGCTCCCGTCCCCTCTCGGATACATTTCTTGTAATACTTTTTGCTCAAAATTTCTTTTAGCAATTTTTTTGGTATTTTCCGCATAATCTTTTATTTTTTCTAAAAATTCTATGTAATAAACTGTGTATAGCACTATGTCCACCTTTCTCCGCTGAAAACAGAAAACAAATCCCCGAAACGCTCTATAATGGAATGATTTGTCCCCTTTTCTTCTCAAGTTATACCTTCCCTGAATAAAAGCTTTCGGCAGTTCTTCTGTCGATTCCCACGCATCTCTGATCGTCTGCCTGACTTCCCTTATATCCTCTAGTCCTATCCTTGTTTTGATCCTCTCTTTAGCGTGCTCAGTATAATAAATGTGATCCCCCGCTTTGTATAACATTTTATTTTTCTTTAATCTGTCTAACTTCCCAAGCAGAAGTTTCGCCACAGTGCACGCATTTATATTTAACCACTATCCCCTTTTCCGAATATTCACTTTCTTTTGGCTGGTTCAGTTCTCTTAACCTACACACTCCCCTTTCATTTTATTTATTTATTATTTTTTTTCTGATCAGTTTTTCTTTCATTCTTTTTAAAATCTTTAGATTTTTCTTTCTTTGTTTTTCAGGAATTTTATTTTCCAGCTTCAATCTTTTCATTTTTTGCCTCTCTGCCCATCTCCTTTCTGTCTCATAATCAAAGTCGGTACCAACGATGTGTGCTTTATTCAGTACTCTGCCGTTCCAAGAACCATCCTTGTTCTTCACTGGGTATAGTTGCCGTTTATCGGTTAGCATTTTTTTAGCTTCCTCTTCGGTGAAAACCCAGTGCGAGCCGTCGCTCATTGTTACTTTTAAAAATCTCATAGGTCTAATGGGTTAATGCTATATTTGTTATCTTGGTTGTTTGTTTTTTGATATTCGCTGGCTTTTCGCAACCAATTACGGATCCGCCTGTTAGTATCCCAAGTTCTCTGAAGCTCCCACCTTATTTTTGTTCTGCTCTTATTTGGTTCTGTCCAGTATGACACAAACTTTTGCAATTCGTAAACTGTCCAACTGGTTAGTCTAATGTCATTAACATTACCTATTGTTTTTTTGACTTCTTCAACAAACTCCCTTGTCTTTTTTTCTATTTTATTTTTTGAAATTTGGGTTGGCTCTCTCTCTGTAGTACTCTCTGTAGTACTCTCTGTAATAGAATGTGGGTGGCTTTTCCTCTCACTAGTGGGTGGATTATCCCCCCACCAGTGGGTGGCTTTTCCTCTCACTGGTGAGTGCGGTTTCCTCTCACTGGTGAGTGGCTTTTTTTCGTTATTTTCGTAAACTTTTTTCATCTCTTCTAAAATTTTGCCAATATTCACCTTGTAGTAGTTTTTAGCTGGCAGTCCTCTCTTTTTTATTACTATAAACCCCAGCTTTTTGAGCCTTCTATTTGCTGATTTTTGCTCATCAGGTGTCATCCCTGTTTCTTCTTGCCATTCTTTTTGCGTTTTATAAAACCACCCATCCTCGCTAGTTCGTTTTGCCCAATAGACTGCTTGGCTTAGCATTAAAGCCCCCTTAATTCCGCACCCGATCGCAACAAACTCCCGATTAAATGCAATCGGTCTGTCGGGGATCAAGTAGCTGTTTTCATTTTTCATTTTAGTTTGGTTATACTTGAGGGCATACCCGTCGATAGTATGCCCTCAAGTATTCGACGGTTAATTGTTGTTTATATTTTACACTATCTACTGAAATCTTGCAAGCTCTTTCCTTGCGTTGATTATAAAGTTCTCGACCTCTTCCCTGAGGTTGTAAGCGTTTTTGTATTCGACATATTCATTAGTGATCATCGAATGGTCTTCTGCCTCTTTCCGGCTACACCTGTAATCTTCCATTAGCTCCATTTGCCTTATCTTCCAGTTTCTTTTCTTGTATACCACATCTTGATCGAGGAAATATGTCAACGCTGTTAATTCGTGGGCATAATCACTGAATTTTTGCACATCTATGTCTTCCTTCCTCGAAACTGCCTGAAAAGTTGCCTTCAGGATATTCTTCGCTCTGTCTATTGCGTGATTACGCCCTTTTATCCAAGCCTCTTTTTGAGCTGGATCCGAATTTTTGTCGAATAACACATCAACGCTCGGCGTTTCTTCTTTGACGAGGTATTTTTCGAATTGTGCTATCATCTTTTTTCGTTCTTCCTCAAATCCTGTTAGCAACTCTGTAATAACTTCTTGGTCTATTTTTTCACCTCTTGCCAACATTCCGTCAAGGAATTGCGATAGCTTGCCCTCATAATACGCCTTTTTAAGCTTTTTAATCTTTTTTTTGTCCATAACCTTAAATGGTTAATTCTGAAATCTTCTTGTATAGGATCATCTTGCTACCTTCTCGGGTCATCTTGTACTCATCCTTGTTATCTTGCGTCACTCCGTTCCTTTCTGCCCATTCTTTAATCTTCTTCGTTCGCTTCAGCCCAGCTTCTTTTTGAGCTTGCTCTCGCTTCGCTTGCTCCTCTTGCTGTTTCCTTTCTTCCTGTTCTCTTTTAATTCTCTCAATCTCTTCTTGTTTCTCTCGTTCAGCCCGTTCCTCTGCCTCTTTCTTGGCTTTTTCAGCAGCTTCTTTCTTCGCTTGTTCCATTTCCTTTTTTCGTTGTTTCTCTAGCTCTTTTTCCCTTTTAATTCTTTCTTGCTCTTCAATAAACTCGGTCTTCTTCTCTGCATAAAATTCACCAAATTCCTTTTCATCCATATCTAAGATCTCATCTTCAATCATTTTCAGTTTTATCTCTTTCAACATTGCCAATCTAGTTGGTAACAACACCTTCCTTTCTTCTCTTTTCTTTTTGTCATCCACTTCTTTAATTTTTGTCTTTAAATCTTCTTCAACCTCAGCAATAATCTCCAAGCGTTCTTTTTCTTCTTTAATGATCCAGCGTTGTTTTTCCAAAAATTCTTGCCTTTTAGCTTTGCCAAATTTCTTGAGTCCGATCCGATAGCTCCCTAGTTCCTTGCGAGCTTCTTTAGCTTGTTTATAGCTATCTTCGTCAGTGATGGTCATCCCCCTATACTTAGCTGCCAGTTCTTGCAACACGGCAATACTGGGCTTAAATAATTCTACTTTTTTCATAGTCTTTTTTTAGTTTTTTAATTAGTTCTTTGCCCTTATCTAATCCGACAATTAGCTTTTCTTGTTTTTCAAGTTCTGGCACAATGCGATTAATGAGCATATTCTTCTCGAAGTTTGGATTGTAGTAAACCAAGTCCCACCACTTCCGCCCAGTGTCTAGCAGACATTTTTGACATTGCCATTCGTAGGCGGTGTCAATCTTATCTACCCCGATCATCAATTTGAAGTATTTGATATCATTCGGGCATTTAATCTCAACACCGCCGTTCTTGCCCACTAAACCGTCAGGAGAGCAACCGTTGCACTCGTCAACTTCAATAAATCCGACTTGATCAACCTTCACATCCTTAGTCAGCTCGTAAGCCAATCTCGCT
>PDWI01002745.1_pt1 | contig 31712 bp, 25 predicted proteins | sample 1430891 | NCBI WGS metagenome assembly PDWI01 (sample SAMN01162508, study PRJNA174530) | Oral metagenome, whole genome shotgun sequencing project. | biome: Marine environment; feature: Marine mammal; material: Swab sample of the gingival sulcus; isolation source: swab sample of gingival sulcus... | reverse complement strand
GTGCTTTGTAGAATGCTTGTCCGACGGTATAGCTAACCGTTCCCGTACTGCCCGAAGCCGTTCCTCCGGAGGCGACGGTAGCACTCTGACCGAGCAATCTTGTGAAAGCATACAATAGGATGGTAAAAACAAAAAATTGCTTCATAAAATAAATTTTTTGGTGTTATAAAATAATTTTAGTAAGAAAATATCATCATATTTTCTCATAGAAACCTTTGAATAACCCAAAATATGAGGCGAGTTTGAGGCTAGAAAAAATCGTCCATAGTTTGGGGTTCCTTTAATACTTATTCAAAGGTTTCTATAATAACTTTTATAGCTGCAAAGATACCACAAAAAGAAATGCGCCGCTTGACTTTGTGGTTGAGTGGTAGGAATTCCGTGACGAAATGCAGTATTTTGTGGTTGAACGGTAATTTTTGTTTTTTTTATAATGGTTAATTGTCAATGATTTTTCAGGTGTTAGGCGTTTTTAAATTAAGAATTAAGAATTAAAAGTTAAAAATTATTGCCCTCTGACGAGTACACCCTCTAACAGGTGTCCCTCTAACTCGGATTAACCGCAAAGTTCGTAAAGGTCGCAAAGAGCACAAAGAAAATAATTCGTAATTTGTCATTCGTCATTACCCACGTCAGAGCGCAATGCTTCCGTCTTCCGTCTTCGGTCTTCCGACTTTCCTCATTTTCAATTTTCAATTAATTTGCTTCCCACTCCCAACTTCCAACTTCCCGCTCATCACGCATTAACAATTGACCATTGACAATTAACCATTAAAATCGCTCTCCACTTCCCACTCCTTACTCATACCTCAAAGACTCAATCGGATCCATCTTTGCCGCTTTCATTGCCGGGAAAATGCCCGATAACAGTCCCACCAAAGTATTGATAAATACAGCGAGTAAAATCCAAGCCCAAGGTATTTGAAACGGACCGTTCATAACGCTGGCAAGTATTATTCCTATGATTACTCCGAAGATTATCCCCAGTACACCTCCGATTTGGCTTATGATAACCGATTCCGTTAGAAATTGTATCAAGATGTTTTTATCGGTAGCTCCCAAGGATTTTCTTATGCCTATTTCGCGTGTTCTTTCCGAAACGGAAACCAACATTATCAGCATAAGTCCTATGGCAGCACCCAGCAAGGTGATAAGGGCTATTGCGATTGTGGCAATTCTAATTTTGAGTGTGGCGTCTTTTAGCATTTTGAGTAAATTGTCACTCTTTCTAATTTCAAAATCGTTAGGATCTTTTATCTTTAATTTTCTGATATTTCTAAATAATGATGTCGCTTGCGAAATGGCTTCTTCCATCTGTAGAGAGCTTTTTACACCGACGTTTATATAATAGGCTTTGTCTTCGTAATGATAGTATCTTTTGCCATTTAAAAGAGGGATAAATGCGGTATTGCCGTTATCGGAATTTTTGTTAGCCCCCTCATCTTTCAATACTCCTATTATTTTGTAGCTATAACCGTTAATATCCACTATTTTTCCAATTACTTTTTGATTTTTTAACTTGAATAAACTCTTAACTATGCCACTTCCCAAAACAACCTTATGTGCTCCGTTTTCGAGCTCATTAATACTGAAATTTCGACCTTTTTCAATGTCACTTCCACTTATGTCAAAGAATACATTGTCTATTCCAAGTACTGATTTTGTAGGATTGGTTTCCTTGTCTTTATATTTTATTTTTACATTCCTAACGCAATTGGTGAAAACGGTGGTTGTTGTGCCCGGATAGTTGTAATTATCCTTAAATTTTTCAGCTTCTCTAAAGCTTATATTTTTACTTATTCTATTTTTTTGCCTTTTTCTGTTCGATTTTATATTTTCATAAGAAGGACGAATTTTGAAAGAATTGGTACCTATGTTACTAAAGTTAGAATTTAGCGAACTCAACATTACGTCAATTGCGGTCAATATACCGACAAGAGCAGTTATGCCCACTGTGATTATCAAAATGGTGAGCTATTTATTAGAAATAAGTTGGTAATTATTAGATGAACAATAGAATAAATCATACTTTTGTATGTTTGGTATAGTGTTTGTACCTTTTATATGAGAATAAAAAAGTAAAAATAATACAGATGAAATCGACACGATTAAAATAATTATTAAACACATAGCGTAATGATTATTTTAATCGTCAAAGGTTCCATCTGGCAATCAGAAAACAAAAAGTAAACAGATGAAATTCAATACTTCTTCTTTAGATTTGTCCAAAGCGTTGTCTATTGCTGCTAATTCTATCAGCACTAAGGCTATAATGCCTGTTTTAGAGGATTTTTTATTTGTTTTGGAGGGAAATGAGCTGACTATTAGCGCGACTAACTTGGAAACATCTTTGATTTTAACTCACGATGTTACAGGACACCAAGATGGCTCAATAGCGGTATCTGCCAAATTGTTGTTGGAGACTTTAAGGACATTGCCTGACCAACCGATAACATTGGAGGCTGTTGACAACATGGTTCACATAACGTCGAGTTTTGGAAAATATAAAATGCCTTGCGACGATCACGAGGATTTTCCTAAGATAGAGAGAGCGCCGGAAGATGAGAGTATCGTTATCAATTCATCAAATGTGAAAAAAGCAATAGAGAAAACGATTAACTCCATTGGTGAATCGGGAGTTGTTAAGTTGGGAATGACCGGTGTTTTGTTCCAATTGGATTACAACAAAGCAAATTTTGTGTCTACTGACGGTCACAGGCTTGTTAAATATACATTCAAGGGTACTAATTTAGATACTTCCAAATCTTTTATTCTGCCACAAAAGGGATTAAATCTTTTGAAAAATGCGCTTCCTGAGGATGGGGATGTTCATATCTCTTGGAATGATAAGAATGCTTTTTTCAAATTTGATAACTGTGAGGTCATTAGTGCGTTGATAAGTGATGATTTTCCAAATTATAACAACGTGATTCCGGCAAATAATGAAAATGTCGCTCTTGTCAATAGAAAAGATTTGATTAATTCTTTGAGAAGATTGATGATTTTTGCCAATAAGAGTTTCAACCTTGTTACTTTCAACATCAATCAAGATAGTTTGACGCTTGCTACGGAAGACCCCGAGTTTTCTCACGATGCTACGGAGCAGTTGCCTTGTAAGTATGACGGTGAGTCTATGACCATGGGCTTTAGTGGTAAGTTTTTTATCGAATTGTTGTCAATAGCAGAGGGCGATGAAGTGAGATTGGAGCTTTCCAATCCTAAAATTCCGGTACTTATCAAGTCTGTTGAGGATGTCGAAGACGAAGAGTTAGTATTGTTGATTATGCCTTTGATAATGAAATAAAAACCCGGTGAATATAGGATTATACTTCGGTTCATTCAACCCTATTCACGTCGGACATCTGATTATTGCCAATTATATTGTCGGTTTTGGTGGCGTAGATGAGGTCTGGATGGTAGTATCGCCGCAAAACCCTTTGAAAAAGGCTAGTAATCTAATAGATTGTTACGATCGTTTGCACTTGGTAGAATTAGGTATCGGGGATAATCCTAAAATTAAGCCTTGTACCATAGAGTTTGACTTGCCAAAGCCAAGTTATACGGTTGATACGTTGGCTTATCTCAAGGAAAAACACCCCGATTATAACTTTACCATAATAATGGGAAGTGATAATTTGCAGTATTTTCACAAGTGGAAAAACTACCAAACAATTCTCAAGTACTACAATATTTTGGTTTATATGAGACCTGACTTTATAGATGTTCCATTTTTGGATCATTCCCGGGTTTCTGTTGTAAATGCACCTCTATTGGAAATATCATCTTCATTGATTAGGAAATTGATAAAAGATAATAAGTCCTTCAAGTATTTAGTGCCTGAAAAAGTATATAGCGAGATATTGAAATCGGGGCTGTATAAGCAGTGCGGAATAATGGAGTAATTCTTTTGTTAAAAACATTCCGAGCCAATAGCCGATTTTAATGGTTAATTGTCAATTGTTAATTGTTAATGCCCTCTGACGGACGCAAAATAATTAAAAATGAAGAACCGTAAAGACGCACAAATGCGCATTTAACGGAAGACGAGAGACGGAAGCAAAATGAGGTTTTTGGTATTGGGTGTTAGGCTTTTTTAAGGAGTTAAGGTTTTTGTTAATGAAGAATGAAGAATAAAGAATGAAAAAAATATATATTTTACAGTTATTATTGTTTGTCAGTACGTTTGAAATGGTAGCCCAAGACATTTCAGTGTCTGTTGAAGATTCTATTTTCTCTAAAAGCGTAAAAGTTTCATTATTGACCATTGATCCGGGCAGCGAGATATATTCTGTTTGGGGACATACAGCAATAAGGATAAAAGATGAACCACAAAAAATCGATGCTGTTTATAATTACGGTACTTTTGACTTTGATACCCCTTATTTTTTATTAAAATTCTTGAGAGGCAAATTGAATTATTCTTTAGATGTCAGCAAATATTATGATGTATATAAATATTATGAGTGGGAGGAAAGGAGTATTTTTGAGCAAGACCTAAACCTCTCTTACCTCGAAAAAGAGAAATTGTATAAATTGCTGGAAGAAAATCTAAAAGGTGATAACAAATACTACAAATATGATTTTTTGTTTGATAATTGTTCAACAAGACCGTTGCAAATAATCGAAAAAAGCCTAAATGACGAGTTGGTATTTCCTCAAAAGAATAACAAAAAAACATTTAGGCAACTATTGGATGCTCAGATAATAGATTATCGCTGGTTAGATTTTGGTATTGATCTGATTGTAGGTTCTAATGCCGATGATTATCCCGATGCAAGACAAAGTGCTTTTTTGCCCCTTCAATTGAAAAAAGATTTGGATAAATCTTTTATCGGACAATCAAATACGGTAGCCATCGCTAAAAGGGAAGCCTATTCTAGTGAGAAAATAGTTTCCGGTGAACGACAATTGTTAGATATAAAAAGTCATAAGTCCACAACTCCTAAGTTGCTTCAACCGATTTGGATTTTTTCTATTCTACTCCTCTTGGAAATAGTAATATTCATATCGTCGTGGAGGCGAAAAAAGAAACTTGTGGTTTGGTACGATTATTTGTGGTTTGCAGTGGCTGCTATTGGTGGTTTAGTGATAACATTTATGTGGTTTTTTACAGAACATCAGGCTACCAAGAACAATTGGAATTATATGTGGTTAAATCCATTGTATTTGTTTGTGTTTTTTAATAAAAATATTGTTGTAAAAAGATATATCCTTATACTTGCCACTTTATTTGCATTTCTTGCATTGATGGGTTTTGGATTTCTACCGCAACAATTGAATCCGGCGGTAATTCCAATTATTGGGATTTTAATTCTAAAATTGTCTAAACATGGAATATTGTATAAATATTTTAATTAAAAACTCATTTGGCATTAATTGGGGTTTTACAGCTTCGACTAAGGATAAGGTCTTATGAGTGGCGATATAAAAAATTCAAGAGAAAACGTGTGGGTGTGCATATTCAATCCTACAGCAGGCACAAAAAACCCTGAGGCGGTATGGCAAAAAATCGAGGATGAGTTTTCGAAACAAGAGATTGATTATATCCCATATTTTACAAAATTTCATAGAGATGCAACCGACAAAGTAGTCGAGTTCATAAAAGAGGGGTACAGAAAATTTGTAGCAGCCGGAGGCGATGGTACTATCCACGAAGTAGTAAATGCCTTTATGAATCAAGATGTGGTCAATAGTTCGGAATTGACATTCGCCCTAATACCTGTTGGTACCGGCAATGATTGGGCGAGAAATCACAACATACCACACGACATTGAGGAAGCTGTGAGATTGATTAATATTGAAAAGACAGATTTTCAAGAGGTGGGATTGGCAGAGTATTTCAACGGAACAGAACCCCAAAAAGAATATTTCAACAACGTGGCAGGAATGGCTTATGATGCATACGTTGTCCGGCAATTGGAAAAAAGAACTTCAAAACCCAATAGATTTGTTTACATGTTTGTAGTGCTATTGTATCTACTAAAGTATAAGCTCAAAAAATCGGTAATAAAATGGGGAGATAAAGAAGTGACCGATAAATTTTATACGATAAATATCGGTATTTGTAAATATTCCGGAGGTGGAATGTCATTTGTGCCCCATGCCAATCACAATGACGGGTTACTGGCGGTGACTTATGCTGAAAATATAAGCAAGTTGAGCGTGATTTTTAACACTCCCCGATTTTATAATGAAACATTGTTGGAACATCCGAAAATACACGGCTTTCAGGCGCGAAAGGTAAGGGTGGAATCAGTGGGCAAAAAGCCCGTTTGTTTGGAACTTGACGGTGAATCGGCAGGACATACTCCGGTAGAATTTTCGGTAATAGAAAAAGCATTGAAGTTTGTAATACCAAATTCAAAATAGTATCTTACGATAAATTCGATATAACGATTTAACTTTGCAAAATATTCAGAGACATGAGAAGCCTGTTAAAAAATTAGGATTATGAGATTTGCTTATGTTTTGTTTTTTCTTTTTGCCGTTAGTGCTAAAGCGCAGTTGACTAACGCTTATGGTACTGTGCCTCCCGGAGTGAAATGGCAACAGATAAACACAGATAAAGTAAATGTTATCTTTCCCGAAGGACTTCAACATAAGGCAAATCGAATAGCGAATATCATTGACTACTTAGCAGAAAGTAAAACCGCTACAATCGGCGATAAATTTGAGAAAGTAAATATTTTTGTGGTAAATAACACGGCGGTATCAAACGGATATGTTACCCCTGTTCCTTTCCATAGCAAATTTTACACGATGATGCCCCAATTTCCATTTGCAGGAACATTGGACTGGATAGACCTGCTGTCAATTCACGAATATCGACACGTTATGCAGATGAATAATTTTAGCGTTGGTATTACAGGAATTGTGAAAAAAACATTTGGGGAGCTGTTTTGGTCTGCATTTATGAACATGGCAATTCCAAATTGGTTTTGGGAGGGCGATGCGGTATTTTTCGAAACGGCTTTGACAAATTCCGGACGCGGAAGATTGCCGCTGTTTTCAGCCAGATTTGATGGAATAATGAACTTGGATAAACCTTTTGGCTATGAAAAAATGCGGTGTGGCTCCTACAAGGATTTTGTTCCTAATCACTACGTTTTAGGATATAAAATGGTGGAGTACGGCAGGCAAAATTTTGGGAATGATATTTGGAAAAAAACGGCTTCCGATGCAGTGAAGTACAAAGGTGTTTTCTTCCCTTTTTCTCAAGCTTTGAAACGACACACAGGATATGGCACCAAAGAAATGTACAATAAAATAACGGAGTCTGAAAAGGATTCAACCATCAACGAGCATGAATCCGGTGGTGTCTATTCCTCAAAAATAGAAAAGGGTAATCCTACTTTCTATTCTAATCCTCAATTTATTTCAGAAAACAAATTGGTAGCCGCAAAATACAGCTTTGAGGAGGCAGAACACATCGTTTTGATAGACCTAAAATCAGGAAAAGAACGTAAAATAATGCCAACGGGCTTTGGCTTTGAAAACTTTGATTGTAATGACAAAACGGTAGTTTGGAACGAGATTAACAAGAATCCCCGTTGGAATTATCAGAGCAAATCCAATGTCTACAAGTACAGTTTTGAAAGTGATCGTAAAAGTCAATTGACAAATACCGACAGCTATTTTTCTCCAAGCATATCACCCGACAATCACAGGGTGGCAGCAATGGGGACTGACGATAAAATGAACTACAGAATTGACATTATTGATTTGGGGTCGGGAGATGTCGAGACATCACTATCCAATCCCGAAAATTACTTTTTTAGGAATATAGATTGGTTGGATTCGGACAATCTGATTGCTATTGCCACAAAAGACAACAAAAATGCAATAGTGAAAATCAATATTTCATCTCAAATGACTGTTGTCGTTTTTCCGTTTTCCAATATCACATTTTATCAGCTTTCAGTCAACAAAGACAAAGTTTTTTTCGCATCAAAGGGAAAAGGCAGTACTTCTTCTTTGTACTATTATGATTTGTCTAGTGGTAAATTATTTGTGTCAAAAAAAGTCAGCAATTATCTAATTGATCCATTTTTATCTCCAAGTGGTAAGTTTATCGCTTATTGTGAGATTACATTCAACAATACGGAGTTAAAGGTCGATGAGTTTGAAGAGTTTTTTAAGCCTGCTTCCAGTGGAGCTGTTCACAGTATGGATATAAGTGATAAAAGTCTTTTCATCGCTTCGAGCGAACAAGGAAATATCTTCAAAGATATTCCTAATGATAGTTATGACGTTAAAGATTATCATACTTGGATTCATTTGTTGAATTTTCACTCTTGGTATCCGTATTATCACGAGCCGGATTATTCTTTGACATTTTTGTCAAATGATTATCTCAATAATCTCTCTTTATCGGTTACTCCCGAATACAATTCCAACACCAAAAATTTTACATTGGGTACCAATTTTAATTACGGCAGATTTTACCCTGTTATAAATTTAAGTACCAAGTATAGATTTGTGAATTCTGAAAAAATACACGATGAGACCTTACGTGGTGTTTTTACCGCAAGTTCTTCTATTGGGTTACCATTATCATTTTCAAGGTACAATTATTACAATTCATTGTATTTGAATTTGGATTATGCTAATACCACCTTTTTCCTTAACAAAAATGGAAAGAATTACACCGAAAATGCAGGTGCTTTAGATTTTTATATTTCACATTTTATTCGTAATAAAGGAGCTTACCGATTGATTTATCCCAAGCTTGGTATTTGGTCGAAGCTAAAAGTCTACAATATTAACACCGATAATTTTTTCAATTCCATTAGAGGAAGGCTGCTATTGTATTTTCCGGGACTTATGCGCACCCACTCTACCAGGCTTATGTTTTCCGGGTTTCATTTGGTTGACGACGAATATTATTATACCAGTGGTATTGAAGATTATGATTTTTCGAGAGGTTATTATTACATTAAGGATTTAAAAAATGTTTTTGGCTTTAAGTTTAATTATTCTTTTCCTTTGTTTTATCCGGATAGAGGTATAGGTGCATTCACATTTTTCAAAAGAGTTCGGGCTAATGTATATTTTGATATTGACAGGAATATAGCGGTTGATAAAGAGGCTTTCTACAGGAAGTCGATCGGATTAGAATTTTTATTTGACAATGTTTACTTTAGAACCTTTACCATACCAATGGGAATAGGTATTGATTGGCTTTTAGATGTCGAAAAAGATAAATCTCCATTAAATTTTAGATTTATATTGGAGTTGTAAACTAAAAATTAATATCTTTGCAGAGAATTTCGGGATGTAGCTCAGTCCGGTTAGAGTACACGTCTGGGGGGCGTGGGGTCGGAGGTTCAAATCCTCTCATCCCGACAGGTTTTGTAGGTTAGGTGTCTTTTTTTTCGCTTAACCTTTTTTTTGATTGTGATATTTAGTATTTTATTACAAAGGCTATATGTGGCTTTATTGTTTATGTCAGGTTCTATAAATAATAAGGAGGATTTTAAGGTTGTCTATGGACAGATGTATGGTCCACTGGTCAATTTTTGTCATTCCAAGACTAAAGATTGGGAATTGAGCCAGGAGATTGTCCAAAATACTTTTGTAAAACTTTGGAGTAACAGGGACAAAATTAACATTACCTCCTCTCTGAAAAGTTATCTCTATTCGATGGTGCGGAATAGTATAATCGACCATTATCGCAAGTTGGATAAAATGGTTGATGTGGATTCCGAAGACGTCTACAATATGCCCGAAGAATACGACGCCGAAGACGGAGGATTGGATTTTGAAGTGGCATATCACATCAAAAAGTCTTTGGACACCATGAAAGAGAAGCGCAGGAAGATTTTTGAATTGAGTAGATACGAAGGATTAACCTATAAAGAAATAGCAAATTATTTAAATATATCGGAGAGAGCAGTAGAAGATAACATATCAAAAGCTTTTGTGCAAATACGGGACTATTTGAAAAAAAATAATGTTTTGTAGATAAAGAAATGTGATATTTCATTTTATCTGCGTCCTATGTAAGTCGAAACAGTAAATTTTGTTGATTAGTGAGGAACATGTTGAACATACTAAAATATCTTGACGGGACCTTACCGAGCAAGGATAGGGATAAGATGGCGCTTTGGTTGGATACATCTTTTGATAATCGTGAGCAATATTTATTGATAAAAAAAATATCCGAAAATGGCATAAAGGCTAAGGACATAAGATTGTTCGATGAGGAAAAAGCCTGGAACGAATTGTGGGATAAATTGGAAAGTGACAAGCAAAAAGTTATCGGTATAAATAGTAGAAGAATTGTAAGAATAGTAAGCGTTGCAGCTTCTTTGATATTTTTGTACCTTGCTGTTAATTTCTTATTTGTTAGTAAAGAGCCTGATTACAAAGAATTTGTATGTGTAAAAGAAATTGATACCGTTCAATTGGTTGATGGTAGTGCTGTATTTATCAAAAAGGGCGCTGTACTGAAACATTTTACAAAGTTGAAAAAAAGCGATAGCATAAGGCTTGTTGAACTAGACGGTGTTGCTGATTTTGATATCGCTCCTAATAAAAATCTTCCTTTCGTAGTAAAAACTACCGGTGGCGCAGGAATTAAAGTGTTGGGTACTTCTTTTGAAATAAAATCGCATAGCCAAAAGGTGGAAGTAGAAAACTTTGAAGGTTTAGTTAGATTTTATGAATGGAATGATATATCCAATAATTTATTGGTCAGAAAAGGTGAAAAAGCTGTTTTTGACGGGAGTAAAATCAGTTATTTTAGAGATAAGGATGGTGGTATCGATACCGAAGAAGAAATGTCCGGTCAATATCACAAAGTTGAGGATGTTGTAGATTATATTCTGGATAGGTTCGACTCTAGGATTAGTACTGCTCCTTATGCAGATATAAAAATGGAAGATAGGGTATTTGTTAATTTGAATCAATCTTTGGAAAGTATTTTAACCCAATTGGATGCCACATCAATGCTGAAATTTAGAAAGATTTGTAGAAATTGCTATGAAATAAGCGTTTTGAAGTCTTATCATTAACTATAGATGCAATCTACAATACCTTGCGCTTTTGCAAAAAAAATAAAGGCTAGCAGCAGCAAAAGCCAACAGTCGACATTAGTTTAAATATGGAAAAAAAACGGGAAAGGTAACAAGTACTACAGTACAAACTCATCAAAATTGTGAATAGTATGATAACCGTTCTTTTTGAAGTATTTCTTCACATAGTCATCACCCTCACTTGATGCCGCTAAGGCAAAATCGCCACCCCAAGCTCCAAGAGATTTTACTATGCCGTTAAAATTCTTGAATCTTTCATCCTGGACAGTTTCTCTACCGATAACCTTTGAGACCAATTGTTCGTGTTCCTTGATCAGCTCTACAAACTTCACGAATGACTTATTTCTAACTATCTCGTTACTAATCTCGGTTATTCTCTCTATAACTTTTTTGTCTTTTTTGAATTTATTGCTATTTATTTCTACCTCTTTTTCGCTATTTTGCTTCACATTGAGATAAACTAAATAAAGATTTTTGACAAAATTAGGATCGAAGTCAAATTCTGAAAACTGAATTTCATCCTCTGTCACTTGATATGTGAGAGGACCGTCCGCTCTTGCACAAGCAATGTCGTAACCGGAACCATTTGATACCTGAAAATGTAGATCAAAAGGACTTATTCCCGCCCAATCCGAAACTAGAGATATTAGCGAAGAACTCGAACCTAATCCCCAATTCAAAGGAAACTCAAGTTGTGTCTCAACCTTGAAACCACTCCAAGTGGAAAGAAATTCAGAGTTTAGTCTCACCGCAGATTTTAGTATCTTTTGTAGTCTCTTAGCTATTTCCTCATCAGAGGTCTTAACAGCGCTAAAATCATACAACGAAATCTGGGCATCAAACCATGAATCTCCATTGTCGTCCAATGCTTGCCACACAAGGTCAGAACCTCGCGCATTCCTTACAACCATCCTCTGACCTCGCTTCAAAGGAAAAGCTATAGCCTTTGCGCCATGTATGACCCCGTATTCACCGGTCAATAATATCTTCCCCCGTGCGTAAAAATTCTTTTTGATAATCGTTTTATTTTAAGTCACGGCGCAAAGGTAAAAACATAATTTAATATATAAAAAATAATAATGTTAATTTTTTATATATGTTTTATGTATTCTTGGTATTCTACTTTATTTTAGGTATATTTAGTGAAATTACCACGCGATAATTGTGGTAAAACCATAGCATGACACAATAAATAGAGAGCTTAGTAAGTTTTTATATCGTGAATAACATTGTTAAAATCAAACATTTTATATGGAACAAATTTACACTGATTTTTCTATGATTAGGTACATATATGGCGAGAGTGATATTCCGGAGAGGTTTGAGATGGAGTATGCCTTGGAAAATGACCCGAAATTGTTTAAATCATTTTCAGCATGGTTTCGCGCGTACAAATCTTTACCAAAAGTTTTGTTTCGACCATCTGCAAAGATTCGTGAGAACGTTTTGTGTTTTAGTAGAAGTTTTTAACCCTCAAAATTCGTGGTCTTTTGTAGAAACCTTTGAATAACCCAAAATATGGGGCGAGTTTGAGGCAAGAAAAAATCGTCCATAGTTCATGGTCTTTTAATACTTATTCAAAGGTTTCTTGTAATAGAAAAACCATGAGTTTTGAGGGGGGTAAGTAGTCTCTGCAAGAAAACTCCAAGCACTTTGTTATGTTCATGAAAAAAAAAAGAGCAAACCGACCGCAAAAGTAAGTTTACTTACATTTTGCTGAGGCGTGGCTTATTTTTTCTAAGTCAGACATTTACACCGGTAAACTAACTTTGTATTCGTCCTCGTTACAAGGTATAGTCGGGGCAAGTTTTGTCTCCACACTTGCTTCGTTCGTCAGTTCCTTGATTTTCAATTAATATCAGCTATTAGCCGTTTGCTTTTAGCTTTTAGCTCGCAATGTTTTTAACAAAAGAATTACTCCATTATTCCGCGTCCGAGAGAGGGCGATGCTTCGGTCTTCCGTCTTAAAACATTTTCAATTTTCAATTCTCCATTTTCAATTAATTTGTGTCCGTCAGAGCGCCACTAAAAACTAAAAATTCAAAACTCAAAACTAATCTTCTTCCGTCTTCCGTCATCTTCCAACTCCCAACTTCCCACTTTTTAACCGCAAAGGGCGCAAAGAAGATGCGCATTTACGAGCCTCTACCATTCTTCATTTTTAATTTTTAATTCTTAATTAATGAAGCTAAAAGCCAAATATCATTAACCATTAAAAAAAAGCCCCGAGCTACTAACCCAAGGCTTTAATCTTTCGTCTTTCGACTTCCGTTAGACGCGCATTTGCGCGTCTTTACCGTTCTTCATTTTTAATTATTTTGCACACGTCAGAGGGCATTAACAATTAACAATTGACAATTAACCATTAAAATCGGCTGTTAGCTCGCCATGTTTTTAACAAAAGCATTACTCCATTATTCCGCGTCCGAGAGAGGGCAATGCTTCGGTCTTCGGTCTTAAAACATTTTCAATTTTCAATTCTCCATTTTCAATTAATTTGTGTCCGTCAGAGCGCCACTAAAAACTAAAAATTTAAAACTCAAAACTAATCTTCTTCCGTCTTCCGACTTCGGTCTTCCGACTTTCCTCATTTTCAATTCTCCATTTGCTTCCGACTTCCGACTTCCGTCTTCCGACTAATTTCACGTCAAGTGAAATTTAATTTACTTCTTCAAAAATCGTTCTGTTATCATCTTGTTATTATCCAAGTATTTTACCACATACTGACCTGTTGGCAATGATGATACATCGAAATTGAACACATCTATACCACTTGCCAATACAAAACTGTTCATAAGTTTTCCCTGAGTATCATATATGTGCAATCTGCCATTTACTACCGGAGAGCTAAACTCTATTTTTAAATTGCTGTATACAATATTAGGATTGATGTATATCTTAGAATCTACTTTTTGCTCGAACAATACGGAAACCACCTCAAATTTTTGGCTTCTGCCGTCTTTGTCATATTGTGCCAATCTATAGTAGTTGTAGCCCTTTGCCGGATTGGTATGCGTATAAGAATACTCTGCTTCCTCACGGCTATATCCAAGACTATTGACCTTCGCTAATTCAGTAAAATCTACACCGTCAGTACTCCACTCCACTGCAAAATAGTCATTATTTTCTTCCGATAGTGTTTCCCATTTAATATTTACCTTATCATTTTCAGCATTTGCGTCAAAAGAAATTAGGTTGATCGGCATCGGTTCTGAACAAGGAGCTACTCCCCCAATTGTTGTAACAAAAGGACAATCTGAGTCAGTACCAAACTGAGCAGTTATTTCAAAGTCACTGGAATTGGCTCTTAGTTGTACTCCTGTTATTGTTGTACTAGAAGCTCCAAATGTGCCGGAAGAAGTATTACCTCCTACAATACCTGCTCCTGATATATAAAGGTCTCCTGAAGTTGGAGCATCGCTGTATGTAACCGTAACATCCGCTGTATAGTAATCGTCGCTATCATCATTAGGAGTTTCATTATTATTACAATTACCTGGATTTGAAATACTAACACTTTGTATAAGTGGTTGTTTTTCTACTCTAAACCCATCTATTCTTAATCTTACGTCTTTACTTCCATTTCCATTTGTTACTACTGCTTTTAAATAGTAGTCGTTTCCATCTCCAATAATCTCCTCACTAGTGAACCTATCTCCCGCTGCACTCCCTGCTTTCTTTGGCGGTATAATTTCTGCTGAAGCGTCTGTCCCCCCCGTACCAGCATCAATTTCATACTTAAGAGTAACACCACAGGTTTTGCTCTTTGCCCTTTTCATCATATATGAGAATCTATACTTGCATCCGACTGATAATTTTATTTTTTTTGAAACATAATCAGTTGTAGCTGGTTTTTTTACATAAGCACATTTATCGCTCTCACCTCCTCCTTCTGCACCATATCCCCCGCTACCAAAGCCACTTTTCTCAAATCCGGTTGGGAAATCATCAAAATGATCTTCTTCAACTATAGTCCACTGTCCATACCCCCAGAATGCAATTAAAGTAAAAATAGTAAAAAGTAATGTTTTTTTCATCATAAGTTTGGTTTTATTATTCCGCTTCTCTAAATCAACAAGCGAAATTGGTTATTTAAAAAATGATTTTATTTGTAGAAACCTTTGAATAACTCAAAATATGAGGCGAGTTTGAGGCTAGATAAAATTTTAACCCACAGCAACCTCTTGGTTGTGAGGACTTAAAATTTTTGATAACGAAAAAATCGTCCATAATTTGAGTCCTTTTAATACTTATTCAAAGGTTTCTTGTATTTGCAGCATTTGGTCTACCGCAAATACGCGAGCGCAAATCTATCAAATTATATTATAAACCTCATAAAATATCAAGGTTAATTTTTTATTAACTTTTGACCTTTAACATATTATATAAAATTATAATTTATTTTTTACTATTTTTTTTATTTTGTAAAGACCATTTTTGTTTATAATATTGCAGTATTAAAATCAAATTTCGTGTCATTTGCGATTTGAATTTTTATCGTAAGTCAAAGTTGGAATCCTTTTGGTAATTTACTTAGCGCCCAAAACCCTTGATTTTTGGAGTTTTATTGTGTGGGCTACTTAAGATTGAAAAGGCGGAGGTTGTTTGTTTTGTTACGGCATAATCTGAATTGTAAGTGATATTAACTATTAGAAACCTAAGAAAAATGAAACAATTTTACACTGTCCTATTTAGCGTTTTTTTTATAACATCATCTCCGTCACTTTACGCCCAATGTAGTAGTAGTAGTAGCAATCCTAGTGTTGATGCTGCTGATTGGGATTGGGATGAAACGATTGAAAAAAATTTCAATGCAGCAAGAAGATGGGAAGAAGGCAACCTTGGTTTAACCCCAAACTGCTTAGGGAATATGGCTCCTCCTACTGTAGGTTGGAACAATCTTAATTATGATCAACTTGTTTTGTATATACATAATTCGGAAAGGGTGGCACGTGATTCACTTCCTTTGTATGGTGTGGAAACAAATCTTGACGAGGTAGCACAGGCGCACTCTGAGTGGATGCTGGAAAATAATGTGTTTTCCCATGCAGGAGATCCTGCTTTCGGGGAAAATAGAACCTATAATATCTGTGATCCGGACTGTGTTAATGATTGTAGCTCAAAATGTATTGAACAAAATGGGTCTTCTCCATATAAGAGGATAAGAAGTAAGCCTATTTTAAATAATTACCAATGGGCAGCAGAGAATATATTTTTTAGGTCTGAAAATCTTTCTAATAGTGTAGTAGCAAGTATGGTTTATGGTTTTATTTATCAGGATGGTCCGGGTTGGGGACATAGAAAGAATATATTAAGGAACTATACCAATAATTGGGGTGATAGTGGTAGTGAGGGATTTATAGGTGTTGGGGTTTACGAAGGTAATAATTATAGTTATTGTGGTATTTGTGGGGCTAGCTGGCACGCGACTTTGTTAACAATTGACTACTATGACCCATTTCCTTCTCCATCATCAGGATATACTTTCAATACAATATATACTGACATACAAAGTGCAGCCTTGCCTATTGAGTTTGTAGATTTTTATTCTAAAAAGATGCCGGAGCAAGTTGAGCTAAGTTGGGTGACGGCTTCCGAAGAAAATTGCGATTATTTTGTAGTACAAAGGTCGGCTGATATGAAAGAATTTGAGGATTTGTGTGATGTAGAGGCATTGAGAGATAGTAATGATATCAAAGAATATAGCTACATTGATGAGAAGCCGTTGGCAGGTACCAATTATTACAGATTGAAGTATTACGATAATGATGGCAGATATCAATTGTCGGATGTAGTATCAGAGTATTTTGAAGTCGATTTAGCAGCAAAGGTGTTTCCCAATCCGTTCAAAGACAGATTCAATATTGAGGGGCTTGATGCTGCTGACAAATATAGTATCGAAGTCCTTGATATCAACGGAAAAGTCGTTTACGATTTAGACATTATATCAGGAAATTCGACTTTGGAAATTGATTTGTCCGGTTATGATACCGGATTGTACTTTGTCAATATACAAGGAGGATATACCGAAAAGACATATAAAATATTAAAATACTAATATAAAATTATAATATTTTGAGCCTTGACGTATCTTTGCAGTCATGATTTTAAATAACTTGCAAGGCTGGAAGAGGTATTTTGTTATTTCGTTATGGTTATTAGCGTTTTCGATAGTCATTTTATCGGGATTGTTCTTCTATCGTCTGTCCAATGATAATTTGCCTACTTTTGAGCAATTGGAAAACCCAAAGTACAAATTGGCATCCATTGTTTACGATGCCAAAGGTAGGGAATTGGGAAAATATTACGTTGAAAATAGGGAAAACGTGATTTATGATTCCCTTAATGTCAACATAAAAAATGCTCTTATTTCGACTGAGGATTCGCGATTTTATACTCACTCCGGTATTGACTTTAGGGCTTTGACCAGAGTTTTTTTTAAGACGGTTCTTCTCGGTAAAGATAGTTCCGGAGGTGGTAGTACTATTTCGCAGCAGCTCTCAAAGTTGTTGTTTAGGCGCCCTAATTTGAGAGGGCTTTCAAAGATAGAGAGGGCTTGGGCGTTAGTGAAAGTAAAATTCAAAGAGTGGATAACAGCAGTAATGCTCGAAAGATCTTACACCAAGGAGGAGATATTGATGATGTACCTCAACAAATTTGATTTTATATATGGTGCTCATGGTATTCAGGCGGCGTCGCATATATATTTTGGAAAAGACCAAAAAGATTTGAGTATAAACGAGGCGGCAACTCTTGTGGGGATGCTCAAAAATCCCGCTCTTTACAATCCAAAACGCTTTATAGAGAAAGCGCAACAGCGTAGAAATATCGTTCTTAATCAGATGAATAAATATGATTTTCTGTCTTATGAGTCCTTAGATTCTCTAAAAAATGAAAATATTGACATCAGCAGTTTCAATAAAGAAGCTCACGATTTGGGACCCGCGCCTTACTTTAGAATGGAACTCAAAAAATGGGTAAAAAACTTACTTGATGAAAAGAATATAGTCAAAAATGATGGTACAGCGTACAATATTTATACCGATGGATTGAAAATATACTCTACTTTGGATATCGATTATCAGCGTAATGCCGAAGAGGCAGTCCTCGACCATATGAAAACACTGCAAAAGAGATATTGGAAATCGTGGAAAGGAATGGATCCCTTGAAATATGAATTGAAAACTAGCAAACAAGGGGAATTGAGAGAGTATTCGGTGGAAAATAGGGTGATAAATTCCGAAAGATACCAAAATATCAAAAAAAGAATACTCGCCAACATATTGGCAAGAGTAAGCGATAAATTTGGAGGATTAACTCTTAACGAAAAGGCTTCAATAGGATTGGTAGCGGTAAAGAAAGGTGATAAAAACCTAAAGCAACTGCAAGAAGAGGGCGTAATCAGGGAAAAGAGCATTAAAAAACTGAATAAACTTCTAAATAGTGATTTGTGGGATGAGTATGAAAAAAAATGGAATTTGTTTCAAGAGCAGAAAGATAAGGAGTTTTCTACAAAGGTGCCTATGAAGGTATTCGCCTATAACAAAAATATGGAAACAGATACCGTGATGTCTCCGATGGACTCTGTTATGTATCATCTTCGACATATGCAAACGGGATTGTTGGCTATGGATCCTACAAATGGTTACATAAAAGCTTGGGTTGGTGGTGTTGGCTTCAAGTACTTCAAGTTCGATCACGTCAATAACCGTAGGCAGGTAGGGTCTACTTTTAAGCCTATAGTTTACGCTTCTGCTATTTCAATACAAGGACTTTCGCCTTGTCAAGAGTTTGAGGATATACAATATAGCATAGTGCCGGGCGAGGGCAATTTTCATCTTACCGAGGAATGGTCTCCTGCCAATGCCGTCAATAAATTTACAGGCAATAAGTACAACTTGTATCAAGGACTTCTTTACTCCAAAAACTCTATCACCGTGAAGTTGGTAAAAGAGTTAGGTAATATGCGTGTAGTTTGTGATTTGGCTAAAAATATGGGAATAGATGCCGATAAAATGGTTAATGGTGCAAAACTTCTGCCGGAAGTCCCCTCCATAGCTTTGGGAGCCGCCGATCTTTCTTTATTGGAAATGATAGGCGTTTACGGCACTTTTGCCAACGACGGCATATATACCGAACCGATATTTGTAACGCGTATTGAGGATAAAATGGGTAAGGTATTGTACTCCTATGTGCCAAAGCAAAAAAGAGCTTTGAACTCTATGTATAATTACATCATGGTGGATATGTTGAAAAATAATGTAGCCGGAAAGTTTAAAATAAGTGGAATAAATTCAGAAGTAGGAGGAAAAACCGGTACTACCAATGATTATGCAGATGGGTGGTTTATGTCAATAACGCCCAATATAGTCACCGGAGCTTGGACAGGAGGTGATGAAAAATGGGTACGCTTCTACACTTTGGACGAAGGGCAAGGTTTTGTGGTAGCCAGACCGGAAGTGCAAAATTTTCTGTATAAGATAGAAAGAGATACCGCAATAGATTTAGACGTTAATAAAACATTCAAATTGCCTGATGATAATAGGTATCTTGATATGATAGATTGTACCAAATACAAACAAGAAGATCCGGAGCAAGAGTTGGAAGAGCGAATAAAGCAAAAGGTATTGATGGATGAATTTGAGGAAGAGGAATTTGAGGAGGAGGAATTTGAAGAAGATACAACGGGTTTGTAAAGTTTAGAAAAACTATACTGTTTTTTAATATGTTGAAACCTTTGAACTTGCCTTATATTTTGGGTTATTCAAAAGTTTTTAATAAAATAATAATAATATGTACGAATTAGCCGCAATTATTGTTTTGGGTATTTTGGCTCAATGGTTTGCTTGGAAGACAAAGGTTCCTGCCATTCTTCCTTTGATACTGATCGGTCTCATAGTAGGTCCTATATCTACTTATTTCACTAATGGAGGGCACAAGTGGATAGAACCTGTTTACAATGAAACTATAGATCATGGATTATTTCCCGGAGATTTGTTATATGCTTTTGTAAATCTCTCTATTGGTATAATCCTATTTGAGGGAGGAATGACTTTGAAACTGAAAGAGATAAAGGGCATCGGTACGGTGATTATGAAAATGCTGTTCTGGGGTATTATCATCACTACTTCGGGAGGTGCATTGTTTACCCACTACATAGTAGGTCTTAATTGGACTATTTCTTTGCTTTTTGCATCTTTGATTATTGTTACGGGACCTACAGTGATAGCGCCCATATTGCGAAATATACCGCTAAAGAAAAACGTTGGCGCTATCTTGAAATGGGAAGGAATTTTGGTTGATCCTTTTGGCGCATTGGTCGCTATTATGTTTTTTGAATTTATAATGGCAGGTGCTCATCAAGAGGAATTTATCAGAGAACACGCATTTCAAACATTTGCAAAGACGATGATAACCGGAATCAGTGTCGGTTTTACTGCGGCTTATGCCTTGAGATTTCTGATAAAATTCAAATTAGTACCTGAATATTTACTCAACATATTAACCCTTGGACTGGTATTGGCAGTATTTGTATCTTCTGATTTTCTCGCCGAAGAATCAGGATTGTTGTCAGTGGTAGTTATGGGAATGGTACTTGCCAACTTTAAATTGGAACACCTAAAGGGAATTTTACATTTTAAGGAATCGCTTACGTTGATACTTATTTCAATATTATTTATTTTACTTGCGGCTAATATAGACATCAAAGACTTAGAGTATATTTTTACTTGGAGAGTTGCCTTACTATTCTCAATATTAATATTGGTGATACGTCCGTTAATGGTTTTTATAAGCACCTTTAGATCCGGTTTAAATACCAATGAAAAATTGTTTATATCTTGGGTTGGACCTCGGGGAATAGTGGCTGCCGGTATCGCTTCTCTATTTGGAATGAAATTGACGGGAGTGGTGCCCGGAGCAGAATATTTGACTCCTTTGGTATTTATGGTCGTGCTCGGTACGGTACTGATAAATGCCAGTACCGCTAAATTTATAGCCAAAAAACTTGGCGTATCCATCGATAATCCCGATGGCGTTCTTATCTGCGGTGCCAACAAAGCCTCTAGGCTTATTTCAAAATATCTCAATGATAAGGGTAAGCACGCAGTATTAGTAGACCAAAACAAACTCGCTATTCAAAGGGCTAAAAATGCCGGATTAGAAGCCTTAGAGGTAGATCTTTTCAACGATGAGTTAGGCGAAATAGTAGAGTTGAACGATATCGGTTATATCTTGGCGTTTACTGCAAGTTCGGATGTCAACAAGTTTGTCATGGAAAAGTATTTGGAAAAGTTCGGAGAGAAAGGGACGTATAGACTTATCACCGCCGAAGAGCTTAAACAGTCTAAAACCGAAAAGATGAAAGATTTGGAAGATATATTCTCTTTCAATGACGACTTTATCAACATGGTTGAGATAGCCAGAGATCATCCGTTTATTTATGAAATAGAGGTGGATAGTAAAGAGCATTTTTACGATGTGTTCAATAAGGTAAATGAATGTAAATACACTATTCCTTTGTTTTTCTTAGATGGAAAAAACAGGTTAAATATAATTCCTGCTGACTTGGAACTTATCGAAGTTAAAGACAAATCTACTTTGGTGTATATGGGCGATAAAGAGCTTCTGGAGCAAGATTTTGGATGTGATATAACAGGAGAGAAAACAGAAGAGAAAAAGGAAGAGAAAAAGGAAGAGAAAAAGGAAGAGCTTGTAGATTAGAATAATTACATTTTTCACTTTTTTTTTATTTTTTTTGCGGGAATATTTGAAAAACACACGTTATTCATTTAACTTGCAGTGCATTATACTAATTTGAAGGAATAACTTCCTCACATCCGGTAAAAAGCAGATGACAGGTCTTGTAAAAGACTCTAAGAACTATGCTTTTAGAATTATTTATTAAAAACAAACAGTGAAATATGAGCAGACCACTTATTTTTATTTCAAACGATGATAGCATTTGGGCACCGGGCATAAAAGAATTGGTAAATGTGGCAAAGCAATTTGGAGATGTGATAGTCGTTGCTCCCGAAGTACCTCAATCGGGGCAGGGGCATGCTGTTACCATTAAAAATCCCATTCGAGTCAAAAAAGTTAATGTGTTTGAAGGCATAGAGTCTTGGGCAGTTAGTGGTACACCGGCGGATTGTGTCAAAATAGCAAAAGACATATTGGTAATAGAGGAAACCGTAGATTTGGTATTATCCGGGATTAATCACGGTAGCAATTCGTCTATTAATGTATTGTACTCCGGTACCATGTCGGCGGCTATGGAAGGCGCACTCGAAGGCAAAAATTCAATTGGGTTTTCTCTTGATGATTTTTCACAACAGGCAGATTTTACAGCTTCGAGACACTATGCTGAAATACTTATCGACGATGTATTGAACGGCAATTTTTCGGAACCTATTCTGTTAAACGTTAATATCCCCAAACTCAGCTTGGAAGAGATTAAGGGAGTGAAAGTTTGCAGACAAGCCAGAGGTAAGTGGGTAGATGAGTTTTCCGAGTCTTTAGATCCACGTGGCGTTCCTTATTATTGGCTTACGGGAGAATTTAAAAACCACGAAGAAAATGCAACGGATACCGATCTTTGGGCTTTGAAAAACGGTTATGTATCAGTAGTGCCTACTTGTTTTGATTTGACGAGACACGAACATATCAAAAAACTTAAATTTTTGGAAAAATAATAGTATTTGTGTCGTATTCGCATGCTATTTTCATACATTTGTCTCAAATAATAACATGGAAAATTATAAGGATAATATTTTAACAGGATTATTGGTAGGAATGGCGGTGCCTATTGTCGGTGCTGCATTGACGATGATATTTTTTGAAGAGCTTGTGAAATTTGGAGTTATGAAGTCCTACTTAGGAGGTTTTACCATCACACAAGAGCGGACGATATATGTTATAGGAATACTTTTTAATCTCATTCCGTTTCAGTATTTCAAGTACAAAAGATATTTCAAATCGCTCAATGGTGTTGTCTCTATGACTATCTTGGCGATTATAATTTGGGTGATATACTACCACAAAAGCCTTTTCGTGTGATTAAGAAATTATTTATCATAGCCGGAGAAGCTTCGGGCGATATACATGCTGCCAATCTTATATCGGCTTTGCACCGCAGGGACGACAGTATACAGATAGAAGGATTCGGAGGCGAAAGAATGAAAAATGCCGGCGCCACCATTCACGTTGGTCTTGATAGACTTTCAATAGTCGGTTTTGTAGAAGTAATCAAGCATCTTCCAACCATAAAACGCAATTTTGATATTGCAAAAAAACAGATATTAAGACAAAATCCGGATGCGATCATATTGGTAGATTTTCCAGGATTTAATTTGCGAATGGCAAAATGGGCAAAATCCAAAGGCTTTAAAGTATACTATTACATCGCGCCACAGGTATGGGCATGGGCAAAGGGTAGAATTGAGCAAATGAAAAAATATATCGATGAGCTGTTTGTGCTTTTACCTTTTGAAGAAGGATTTTTTAAGAAAAACGGTATCGATGCAAAATATGTAGGACACCCGATTTTAGAGGAAATAGATGACTTTGAGGTAGAGGACAATTTTTTGACAAAATATGAAATACCAACCGATAAAAAATTGGTAGCGGTGCTGCCCGGAAGTAGAGTTTCGGAAATAGAAAATAATATGCCCACAATCGTTTCTGTGATTGAAAAAAATCAAGACAAATTCTTCTTAATTGCAGGTAGAAAGTCTCTCGAAGGATATATCTCCAAACAGTTAAATAATCTTAAAAACGTAAAAATTATATTCGGAGAAACCTACAAAATAATGAATGTAGCCGATGCCGGAATTATAAAATCAGGAACCTCAACTTTGGAAGCCGCTCTGCTCGGATTGCCACAAGTGGTAATCTACAAGGTGAACTACATAAGCTATGTCATCGCCAAAAGACTGATTAAAGGCATAAAATACGCCTCTCTGGTAAATCTTATATTGGACAAGGAAACAGTAAAAGAACTGCTACAATATGACTTCAATACATCAGAACTAAACAAACAACTCAACTTGCTTTTAGAAAAAGATTTTGCCGATTCAATACTAAAAGACTATAGCCAAATAAAGCAAAAATTGAGAAAAGAAAAATACGCCTCTGAAATTATTGCTGATTATATTTTGGAAGCCTTTTAATAAAGTATTAAAGGGTACCAAACTATAGACAATTTTTTAGTTATTCAAAGGTTTCTCTTACAACTTTAATGATGATGGTGTGCATCGCCAAAATAAGCATGCTCAAATTCGTGAACTTTTGCTTTTAGCATATCTATTAAGTCCCTATTTGTAGATTGCTTTGCTTTCATAGCATATACCGAAATGTGGTGCAAAAGTTGCAGCTGTTCTATATATTTTTGATAAGCCTCTTCGCCATCGGTTTTCTTCTTGATTTTCACTCTTTGGTGCAAAAAATACTGACTTACTATTTCCTGAATTTTTTCAGCATGCTCCTCTTTATTTACCACCCATCTAACCAATTGGTTGTAATTGGGGGTTGCTTCTTTGGATAGCTCCTCAATCATCTTCATGGATTTGTCTATCGTCTCAATATGCTCATATATCAAGGCTATTCTTATAGAATCACCATAGATACCACAAGGCACTTCACAATGTGGCGGATTTTCAGCCATAAGAGTTGAAGGTGAAATAAACATGGTATAACTGAATGCCAACACAACAACCGTAAAAGAAACTATTTTTTTCATATATTTATTTTTTTGGCTTTTGGCTATTTGCCATTTGCCGTTAGCCTGTTTTCTAAATTAAAAATTAAGAGTTAAAAAGTTTTAAGTCAGAAGACCGAAGCATTGCCCCTCTAACTCGGTTTAACCGCAAAGAGTTAAATTAATTGTCAATGGTTAATTTGTGTCCGTCAGAGCGTCACTAAAAACTAAAAATTCAAAACTAATTTTCTTCCGTCTTCGATCTACCGTCTTCCGTCCAAAAACTTCCATCTTCCAACTCCTAACTCCCCGCTTTCCATGCATTAACCATTGACAATTAACCATTAAAATCTCGGACAATAGACACCTCTGTGTTCCGGTCCACAAATATTGTAAATGACTGACAATTCCAAAGAGTTATTAGATTTTGAAGCATTTCTGAGCGTTGATACGTTAATATCATAACTCAATCCAAAGCCTATATTTTGGTAATCAAACTTTGTTGTAATTATCAAAGCATCACCATATAACTTGCTTTCGTGTTGGGTACCCAATCTAAACCAAGCGCCCATCTGAAAAGCTCTTTTGTCGTATCTGCTGTTTCCAAGAGCAAATCTTAGACTTGTACCAAGATTGACTTCTACGTGAGGTCCCTGAAAAAATGTAACAAAGTACGGTAATATCGAAAATTGGGGACGTATTTCAAATTCACCACCTCCGTGTATTGTAAATTTCGAAAGGAGGTTGTCGTTTTCTCTAAATTCTTCGTTAGAATTTCTTACCCTTTTAAAAGCTTGATTTGCTTGATTCAAGTGATGAAAAGCAGCTCCTACATAAAAATTGGAATATTTATCAAAAATCGTGTACCACAAAATACCGGCAGATAAGTCACCAAAGAAAAAATTCGGATTACTAACGCTTTCAACACCATCTTGAGAAAACCTGAATTTATCAGTACTAAGACCTCTTCTCGCTAGTCCTCCTTCTGCACCAATTACCAAAAAGTGTGATTTTTGTCTGTAGCCTCCCATTTTTCTCATATATGAAAAGGAAACCTTACCCGACATGGTACCATATCTGTGAGTTCCTGCAACATCCCCCCATAAAGCACCGCCTATTCCGAAATAATCATACCTGCCAACCGGCATCTTTTGGTCGTAAGACAGTGAAAATGTGTTAAAGGCATTAGATTTTAATACAGGTGCCCACTGATTTCTGAAATTTCCTATAATCCTCGAAGTACAATTTGAAACTCCTGTCATCGCAGGGTTAAGGTTTAACGGGGACATATAAAATTGAGTAAAATGAATGTCCTGGGACTTTGCATTTATATTCAATAATAACAAAATTGAAAAGATGAATAAGTACTTAATGTTTTTCATATTTTAATTATTTAAAATCAAATCTATAGATACAAAAATAGCAACATTTATGCCGACTATCACTGAATTTAATGGATAAAAGTAGTATTTATTTTATATTTCATTTATAATTTTGGCTTTTTTTTTAAAAAAAAGTTGTCTAATTCGCATCAATACTTTTTAAGGACGTTAGGTAAATCAAAAAATCACAAATTTAATACAAAATATAGATGTAATATTTTAATCAATCGCTTCAATTTAGCAAATTTAATTCTTGTAATATTTTTACAAATTCCGCTTCCTCATAAATTTCAACGGTGCCGATTTCTTTGGCTTTCTTCAACTTTGATCCTGCTTTCTCTCCTACAACTAAGATGTTAAGATTTTTGGAAACGCTGCTTATATTTTTAGCCCCTGCTTTTTGAGCGAGGTCTTGAGCCTGTTTTCGGTTCAATTCCACCAATTTTCCGGTAAAAAGTATTGTCTTACCGCTTAAAGGTGTTGAGTCTATCACTTCAACAGGTTTGTCTTCTTCCGTCTGTTTGGTATTAACTCCAAGCTGTTCTAGTTTTTCCAAAATTTTGATGTTCTGCTCCGATTCAAACCAAGTCATAACCGAATTTGCCACGCTTGGACCTATATCTTTTATGTCGGTAAAATTCTCTTCTTTCCAATTTTTCAATTCCCAAATGCTTTCAATCCGTTGTGCTATCAATTTAGATGCCCTTTTGCCCAGATGCTTTATGCTAAGGCTGTGCATGAGTCGCCATAGAGGATTTTTCTTAGATTTTTCGACAGAAGTCGCTATGTTGGACGCTGATTTAGCTCCAAATCCCTCTAATTGGGCAATTAGGCTGTAATCCAAGTTGTAAAAATCCGAAAGATCTTTTATCCAGCCTAAATCTACAAACCTGCTGACATAAGATTCCCCAAAACCGTCAAAATCCATGCCGCTTTTTGAGACAAAAAATATCAATTTTTGCAAATTAGTGTCTTCACAAGTACTGTCGGAGCAATACCACGCAGCTTCATCATCGGCTTTTTGCAACAGGGCGTCTCCTCCTGCATGATTGGAAGGGCAATATTTGGGAAAAACTATCTTTTCTTCTGTGCCTTTTCTCAATTCCGGCAATGATTTTACGATGTAAGGAATAACTTCTCCTGCACGCTCCACGACAACTCTGTCACCGATATGCAAGTCTTTTTTTACTATAAAATCTTCGTTGTGAAGTGATATTGAACTCACGGTTACACCGCCAATAAATACAGGCGTTATCTTCGCCACCGGAGTGATAGTGCCAAACCTGCCGACTTGATATTCCACTCTCTCCAAGGTGGAAACCGCCTGTTGTGCCTTGTACTTAAAGGCAATTGCCCATCGGGGATGATGCGAAGTATAGCCGCATCGCTCTTGTATATTTAGGTCGTTAGCCTTGATTACCAAGCCGTCAATTTCGAAATTCAATCCTGCTCTTTGTTCTTCCACATCTTTACAGAATTGAATGGTATCTTCTATGCCTTGACATATTTTTGTCGCTTTTCGGGGCACTCTAAATCCCAAAGAACTCAACATTTTGATTGAGTCGCTGTGTTTGTCGAATCGCTGTGCCAAATCATTGCTGTCTCTATCTACCGCATAAGCCAATTGATAGCTAAATACCGTCAATTTACGATTTTTGACCTCCGAGGCATCTTTCATTCTTTTCCAATCAATGCCTCACCTCTTATCTCTGCCCTGTAAATATTAAAGTCACTAAATTTTGCTTTGAGAGGAATAGACCTTATGACTCTCGCATTGTTAGTAATATCGTCGCCGGCTTGTCCTGTGCCTCTTGTGGCAGCTCTTACCAATACATCATTTTCGTAAACCAAAACAATGGTGCTGCCGTCGTACTTCGGCTCAATCACGTATTCCACTTTTTCGCTACTATCTATTTCCGATAACTTTTTTACCTGCTTATCAAAATCCCACAGGTCTTCTTCGTTGTAAGAGTTTTCGAGAGACAGCATAGGCGAATAATGACTGACGGATTGAAACTCATTGGTCAAATCACTTCCTACTCTTTTTGTCGGAGAATCGACAGTCACATATTCCGGATTATCCTCCTCCAATCGCTGAAGTTTTTTGAATAAAATATCGTAATCGTAGTCCGATATTACAGGATTGTCTTGAATGTAATATTTCCATTCGTGGTATCTGATAATATCTTTCAAAACCTCTAAATCCGAGATTCCAATATCTTTTTTTAGTAATTTATTTGTTATCTCAAAGTACCTTAACTCATCATCTTTAGAATACATCTGCCGTTATTTTATGTGATTTAATTATTTTGTTATCAAAAATTGTACCGTTACAAAATAGAAGAAATCTTTGAATAACCCAAAATATGAGATATTTAGTGCCTGCAAGAAAACCCCTGATTTTTTAAGTCTCTGATAAGAAAATTTCAAAGACGAGGCTTGCGAAATTTTGAAAATTAAGGAGTTTACTAAAGTAAATGACTGTTTTCAAACTGAGCATAACGAAGTATTTGGAGTTTTCTTACAGAGACTATTTAACCATAGAACAAAGACAGACAAATTAAAGTGTTAAAACAAGAAGGATTTACGCAAAAAGAAATCGATAGAAAGAAATAGGCGGAAAAAATCGCTACCAATAGGCGCAAAATATTAGTATTAAGATATGATAATAAAGTTGATTTGCAGATGAAAAAAAAGAGTGTTTTAAGGCGTTAAAGATTTTATTTAGTGGTTTTTTGTAGCTAATTGTCACTTATAAATAAAATTATATTTTGATAAAAGAATTTATTGTCTTTTGTTCCGATTTTTATTTTGAAATAATTACTATTTTGAAATAAAAAATTGAAAAACAGATAAAATACTGTGTTGATGGCTTTTTTTATTTTTTTAATAAAAATTTGTGAAATTATTTTTTTGCATTATCTTTGTTGCCATAACTATTGAATTTCTTATCAAGAACAAACGATTTTTTATGAGTTCAGTTGTCGAAATACAAGATGTAATCAAAAAAACTAAGTTTGAAAATACCAAACTTGTGTTTCGGGTTGACCGGACGGCAACACTTACCGTAAAATATATCAGCGGGGTGCAAGGATATATTCCCTCTGTTCCGCCCTTTAGGAAATGTGTGCCTTACTTAACCTAAGTAAGGCGCGCAAAAGATACAAACCTATACCAATCACACACCAATAGTCTTAGAATAAGATTATAAAAATCGAAAAAAAAGAAAGCTCCTGTGTTTTGAGTAACTTGCTTTGAGCTTGCTCCTGCTTTGTTTAGCATGTCGCTTTGTGGTTAAAAAGCGGGAAGCTAATTAATGGAGAATTGAAAATTGAAAATTGAAAATGCGTATAGGGCGAGTGTAGAGGAGTTTCTTTGTGCCCTTTGTGAGTTCTTTGTGCGCTTTGTGGTTAATCCGAGTTAGAGGGGCACACGGTAGAGGGCAAGCTAACACCTAACACCCAAAACCCAATACCTTGAAACAAGCTAAAGGCAAACGGCTAACTGCCAAAAGCTATAGTACTGACAGTAAATTATTTTTTTATCTATAAAAAACATACACTTATGAAAAACAAATACTTTTTACTAACTATATTGTCCTTGTTTTGCTTTTCAGTACAGGCACAATCCGATACTTTTAAACTTAAATTTATAGATATCGATTATAATTGGCACTATGTTACTTATGATAGCAACTTTGTCGCATTACCGGATAACCCTGATGCATCTCCTTATAGCCGTAGAGACCCTATAGAAATTATGACAAAAAACGATAATTGCTATATTATGGAGCTGGTCTATTCTCAATTACCCGGAGGATTTGAAGGTACATTAGCTCACAAACTCAATTACGAAACAGGAGAATTGCAGTGGATTAATCACAATAATTCTTATTCAGGAAATAAATATAGAGAGATATACGAACCTTTTGGCTTTAGATTTGACGATGACCGAAACCTGCAAATGTTGGGCATTGAGAGTAATGACACTATAAGCCACCAAGGATCTGCCGTTTATTACTTTTACGGTATGCCTATACTTAAGACCATTAATGATGAGACAGGGCAGTTTGTTGATATCAAAACTTGTCCGGATACTATGTCGAAACGTATTAACCTATCTGTCAATGCTTTTGAATTTGCCAAAAACAGCAATGGCGATTATCTGAGAATTAGTTTCGATGTTGAAATAATAGACAGCATACTAAACGAAAGGATAGACTTTAATCTGATAGATGAAGATTTTTGCCTGTCGGAGCAACCTGTTAAGTCTATTTATCACTCGTCGGGATTACGAACGGAAAATTCGTCTTTAGTATATCCTCCATTTCCCTTGAGTGTTAGCGACGATACTATTTTAATGGTTACCGGTATTAAAAACCCGGAAAATCAGGAGTTTTCTCCCTCGGCTTTAACGCTAAGCCTTGTAGATATCAGTGATATCAATGATATTCATATTATTAAGGAGAAAGAAATTATTGATGATGTTAATTTTCCGATATATTTCGGCAGTGCCTCCATTAGTATTAGACCACCTATAAACAAAAACTTGATATTAACCCAATATAAACGTAATAATGATTCCATACCCGAAACAAACGGATATAATTGGTTGGCTTGGTATGATAAGGAATTGAACAAAATGGCAAAAATAGACTATATCCACAATGAAAATTTCTACTACAGATATTTAAACGTGTTAGGTATAGCAAACGGGTATTTATACATAGCAGGAGAAATATCAAATCCAAATAGAGGATACGATATATTAAGAATATTGCCGGGTGATAATAACTTCGAAATTGTAAAAAGATTAGAAATAGAGCAGGATGTAAGGTTTTCCATTTTTGACGGCGCAAAAGTCGTAAATGATAAAAAAATAATAATCCCGATTAGAGTCAGGAAAAGTGGGCATAACTACAATCACTATTACTGTTTTGACTTACAGGCGCTAGGTATGGACTATGTGAGTACAAAAGAGCAAGTAAAAGTCAAAAATCAAAAGATGAGCATATATCCCAATCCTACTCAAGATATGTTGACCAATTACCAAGCGGCATATACTTTATCAATGCACAAGATAAAAAGAACGGCATTATATATATGTGGGAGAAGTTTGTGGTTAAGTAGTCTCTGCAAGAAAATTCCAAATACCAAGGGTTTTCTTGCAGGCACTGAGTAAGTGGGAGGCAATTTAGTTATGAGTTGTGAGTTATGAGTTGTGAGTTGCGCGCTAACGGACGCATTTTAATTGTTAATTGTTAATGAGCGGGGAGACGGAAGACGGAAGCAAAAAATGTAGCATGGTAGAGGCGTGCAATGGCGCGTCTGACTTAATTACCCTTAATTTCTTAATGGTTCTAAAAAATATGTGAGAGGGGCACACGGTAGAGGGCAAGCTAACACCTAACACCCAAAACCCAATACCTTGAAACAAGCTAAAGGCTGCAAAAGGAGTTAGAGGGCAATGCTTCGGTCTTCCGGCTTAAAACTTTTTCATTCTTAATTTTTAATTTAGAAAGTGCTTAATAATTGGTATTAATTGAAAAAAACAATATTTTATTGCAGCGTTTTACTTGGTGCGCGCGTCTTTTTTATA
>PDWI01001973.1_pt1 | contig 31723 bp, 24 predicted proteins | sample 1430891 | NCBI WGS metagenome assembly PDWI01 (sample SAMN01162508, study PRJNA174530) | Oral metagenome, whole genome shotgun sequencing project. | biome: Marine environment; feature: Marine mammal; material: Swab sample of the gingival sulcus; isolation source: swab sample of gingival sulcus... | reverse complement strand
AAAGGAGCTTGGGGCTTCCGGGGTGGTAACGGTGGGTAATAATATGCAGGCAATCTTTGGCCCGCGTTCGGAAAATCTGATGACCGATATGAATGAGTATCTGAAAACTGCTGGCAGCGAGGCAGATCTGGAAGAAAAGACACCCCCGTCTGCACCATCTTCTGTTGAGAAGAAAGAGGACGCTACTCCTGTGGTGACACCTGCGATAGAGGAAAAAAGCAAAAAAATACTTGAGGCACTTGGTGGTCGAGATAATGTAGCGGCGGTCGCCGGCGTTGCGGAAACGAGGATTCGCCTTGAAGTGGTGGATTCCGGCAAGATTGCCAGGGAAAAACTCCAGCAGGAAGGGGTGGAGATGATGCTGTTTGATGGCGGTGTTGTTCATCTTGTCAGCGGGTTTGCTGCCCCGGCAGAGGCTCTGGCCTTGCAGGAACTTGTCTCTTAAACAAAATTTCCCCGGTAAGTGAAAAGACCCGCCGCATAGTTTCATTGTGTGGCGGGTTATTTTCTTCTGCTATTGCCTCTTTTTATACGATGTTACTGCTCACGGCGTCATAAAATCTGATTCCCATTTGCAATAGCACCTTTTTTTGGGTATATCACACTGTTTGATATGTGATATATGAAAAGGGAAGGCTGGTTTGCTGTGTGCGATGGTGTTTTGTCGGCATGATAGAGTGGATTTGCCGTCTGTCCCTGTTATCTTTGAAGAGAATAGCAATAATGGAACACGCTCTTTTTGTTGAAGGTTTATATAAGAATTTTGGTGCGCAGAAGGTTTTGCGGGGTATAGACGTTGCTGCAAGAAAAGGGGAGGTAATCTCCGTTCTTGGCTCTTCCGGTTCCGGGAAAAGTACGTTATTACGGTGTATTAACTTGCTGGAAATCCCCGATGCCGGAACAATTCGTGTTGCGGGCGAGGAGGTGTTGCTGGAGAAGGATAAAAAAGGTAATAATCGGCCAGCCAATGCCAGACAGGTGGAGCGAATCCGCTCAAAGCTGGCGATGGTGTTTCAGCAGTTTAATCTCTGGGCGCATATGACTATTTTAGAGAATGTGATGGAGGCACCTGTTCACGTTCTTGGCCAGAAAAAAGAGGAGGTGCATGAGCGGGCGGTACATTATTTGCGAAAAGTGGGGATTGGAGACAAGCTGGATGTCTATCCGGTGCATCTCTCCGGCGGCCAGCAGCAGCGGGCGGCTATCGCCCGTGCTCTGTGTATGGAGCCGGAGGTGATTCTGTTTGATGAGCCAACCTCTGCCCTTGACCCTGAACTGGTTGGTGAAGTGTTGCAGGTTATGCGTGATCTGGCAGAAGAGGGGCGAACCATGATCGTTGTTACCCATGAGCTTGGTTTTGCCCGGGAGGTAAGTTCCCGGATCATTTTTCTTGAGCAGGGCGTTATTCTTGAAGATGGCAGCCCTGCAGAGATATTTGAACAGCCCAAAACGGATCGTTTTAAAAATTTTGTTGCGGCAATGATGTAGATATGGCTGCTTTGGTTGAAAGACTTTTGTAAAAAAGAAAAGGAGAGGGAGTATGATGAAATCTGTGAAAATTTTGGTATTTGCGGTGCTTGTTTCCTGTTGCTGTAGTAGCTCTCTTTTTGCGAAGGAATGGAAAAGGGTGCGCATTGCGGTTGAAGGGGCCTATCCTCCATTTTCCTATGTGCAGCCTGATGGAGAACTTGCCGGGTTCGATATTGATATGGCAAGGGCACTTTGTGCTGCCATGGATGTGCAGTGTAAATTGGTGATGCAGGATTGGGATGGTATGATTCCGGGGCTTCTTGCCAGAAAATATGATGCTATTATTGCGTCGATGTCTATTACCGAAGAACGGAAGAAAAAAGTCGATTTTACCAATAAATATTATCAGACTCCGGCGAAATTTATTGCTCCCAAGGGGGCTTTTGTCAATTTTTCCGATGAGAGTCTTAAAGGCAAGATTGTTGGTGTGCAGCGGGAGACTATTCACGATAAGTATCTCTCTGCCCGTTATGGTAATGATATTACGATTAAACGCTATGGTAATCTTGATGAGGGGTATCTTGATCTGGTTTCCGGGCGGCTTGATTTAATTATTGCCGATAGTGCTGCGCTCTATGATGGCTTTTTAACCAAAGATGCTGGAGCAGGGTATGAGTTTGTCGGTCCTGATCTGGTGGATAAAAAATGGTTTGGCGAGGGCGTGGGTGTTGTTGTGCGCAAGGGAGAGAAGGAACTCGCTGAAAAATTTAACCAGGCGATTGATGCTCTCCGGGCAAGTGGAGAATATACAAGGATTCAGGATAAATACTTTAATTTCAACGTCTATGGTGAGTAGGGAAAGCGTGTTGCATAGTTGTCATTTTTCACAGGTTGGAGGCATTTGTCGTTGATGTTTTCGTTGTATGGATATGGAGAGACTATTTTTGAAGGGGTGATTCTTACCCTGGAAGTCTCCTTTGTCTCTTTGGCCGTTGCGGTGCTTCTTGGTATTTTCGGGGCGTTGGCAAAACTTTCCCGTTTTCCGGCACTGGTGTTGATCGGTAAGTTCTATACCACTATTATTCGCGGTATTCCTGATCTGGTATTGATGTTGCTGGTTTTTTATGGCGGGCAGGTGCTGGTCAATCAGGTGGCATATTCCCTTGGCTATGAAGACTATATTGATGTCAATCCCTTTATTGCAGGGGTGCTAACCCTTGGTTTTATTTTTGGTGCCTATATGGCTGAGACCTTTCGCGGGGCGATTCTTGCCGTGAACCGGGGGCAGCTTGAGGCTGGTTATGCCTATGGTATGACCAGCTTTCAGGTGTTCTCCCGTATTCTGCTGCCACAGATGATGCGCCATGCCTTGCCCGGTTTTGGTAATAACTGGCTGGTTTTAACCAAGGCAACAGCACTGGTGAGCATTATTGGCCTTGATGATATGGTAAAAAAGGCGGCAATGGCATCGGGAGCAACAAGGAAACCATTTATCTTTTATGGTGTGGTTGCGGTGAATTATCTATTGTTGACCTCCATTTCTGTTTCGTTGCTGAAATATATGGAGAAGCGTTATTCTGTTGGTTTTAAGAGGGAGAAGTGATGGATTTCTCGATTATTACCAACAATATTGATTTTTATATTGAAGGGGTGAAAAATACCGTTATCCTCACTGTTGTTTCCCTGCTTCTGGGGCTGGCGCTGGCGGTGCCTCTTGCTGTGTTACGCAGCAGCAGTATGGTTCTGGCGCAACTGCCGGTACGTGCCTTTGTCTATTTTTTCAGGGGGACGCCGCTTCTGGTGCAGATGTATCTTCTCTATTATGGGCTGGGGCAGTTTACTGTGATGAGAGAGAGTTTTCTCTGGCCGCTGTTCAGAGAGGCCTATTTCTGCGCTCTGCTTGCCTTTACCCTGAATACCTGTGCCTATACCATAGAAATTATTCGTGGCGCTATTGTCGCAACGCCAGAGGGGGAGGTGGAGGCGGCAAAGGCCTGTGGTATGTCGCGTTTGTTGATGCTGCGCCGGGTTATTTTGCCCAGTGCCTTTCGCAGAGCCTTGCCGGCCTATTCCAATGAGATGATTTTTATGTTGCATGGCACTGCCCTGGCCAGTGTTATTACCCTGGTTGATATTACCGGTGCCGCCCGTATTGTTAATTCGAGAAATTATAGCCCTTATGAGGCGTTTCTTACTGCTGCTGCGCTCTATATGGTGTTGACCTTTACCATCGTTTTTCTGGTGAAGAAACTGGAAAAGCGTTGGCATGCCCATCTGCTTCCGGCAGAGTATAAGGAAGCGGAGATTGAGGCTCCGGTGCTTGATGATTGAAGTGGGGTGTCTTGTTTACAAAAAAAATGTTATATAATCCTGTTATAACAATAGAAATAAGCATGTAAAACGTTTCTGAATTCTGAGAGGATAACACGAAAAATAATCATTAAGCAGTTTCCCTTGATTGCAAAAAAAATAGTGGTTTAAATTGTAAGACCATAACGTTGTTTAATAGAGATTTGCATATGATATCTGAATTTTTCTATTCCAATAGCCTTTTTACTTCACTCTCTAAAAGAGTGTGAATTCAGGTTTAGTTACAGAAGGTAAGAGCTTTATAAATTGATGTTAAAAATAATACGAATATTATTTACTTTGTCGTTGTGTTTGTGGGTTTGTTATCAAGCAGGCCTTTTTCAGGCCTCTGGAAGGGATAAGCTGTTACAATTGTTTCTTTCCGCAAATATCTCTTGGGTTCTCCTTTCGTTGAGTTTTATCGTTGTCCTTGATTTTTTGAGTGCTGTTAAGTGGAAAATGTTACTTGATGCCTGTGGGGATAAGATTAAATTGTGGCGATTATATATGTATTACAATATTGCCCAGTTTTTTAACCTTATTTTGCCCACAAGTATGGGTGGGGATGTCGTTCGTATTTTTTTGCTTGGTGAATATACGGGGAAAAAATCCCAGGCGGCGGCCTCTGTAGTTGTCGAGCGTTTTACTGGAGTGGTTGGCATGCTTGTCTTTGCTGTTTTTTCGATGCTGCTTAATCTTGATAAGTTTCATCAGAAATGGCTTGTCCTGGCATTAGGAAGTTGTTCGTTATTGGCAATTTTTTTGTCATGGTTTTTTCTAAAGAAGAAAAAGTTGGTTTTTCCTTTTTTTCTCTCTTTACAAAAAATTCCTGTTTGCGAGAAAATTTTTGCAAAGATTGTTCATGTGCGTGATGCTGTTTTTGAGTATAGTGATAACAAAAATGCTTTGTTATTTGCGCTGATTAACTCTTTTATTTTTCAATTTGGGGCGGTATTTAATGTGTGGATTACTGCTCGGGCTTTTAGCGATGAAATTTCGTTTATGCTTTGTGTTATCACTGTACCAATTATTTTGTTTATTATGAATCTTCCCTTTTCCATTGGTGGAATTGGTTTGATGGAGTTTGCGTATTTATTTGTTTTTTCCTTGTTTGGTGTATCTCCAGCTCTTGCTGTCTCCGTTGCCATGTTTTTGCGTTTTAAATCAATTATTGATGCTCTTATTGGGGGGATTTTTTATTTGTTTATCCGTAGTGGGGTGAAATCTCGGCTCTCTGCATTGTCAAATAAGTGAGAGAAAATATGGAGTGCAGGATAGGGATAATGGTTATCTATGGATACAAAAAATAATTAAAAATATGATGTTTTTTAAAAAAATTTCCTGTTTTTTTTGCGATATTTTTTCTTGGATCAAGTTAAGGAAGCCTGAGACAAAAGAGTATTTGGAACAGGAAATTCAAGATCTTCTTGAAGAAGGAGAGGAGCAGGGATTGATTTCTTCTCTTGAGGAGAAGATGATTAATTCTATTTTGGAATTTCATGCTACTTCTGCTTCAGAGGTAATGACGCCGGTTGCAGAGGTGATTGCCTGTGAAGTATCCTTGCCTTTCACAGAATTGACGCAACTTGTTATCGAAAGTGGATTCACCCGTATTCCCGTATATATGGAGTCTTTGGATAAGGTCATTGGTATTGTTCATGTAAAAGAATTATTTAAAATTTGTGTTGGCGGCAAAGCAGAGTCTGTGTGTATTAACGATTATCTTCGTCCTATCAATTTTGTCGATGAAAAGAAGCCTATTGTTGAGCTGCTGAGAGAGTTCCAGCGAACGAAAATCCATATTGCTGTGGTACAGGATGAATTTGGTGCAGTGCGGGGGCTTGTTACTCTTGAAGACATTCTTGAAGAGATTGTAGGGGAGATTGATGATGAATATGATGATGACGATCATACTTTTCGGGTAATGGATGATGGAAGTCTTCTGATTCATGGTTGGGTCGATATAGAGAAGCTTGAAGAGTATTATAACATTGAGTTGCCAGAAGGGACATATGAGTCCGTGGGTGGTTTCGTTATACAATCTCTTGGGCGTCTGGCAAAAGAGGGTGATGTTGTGAGAAGCAATGGCCTTTTTTTAGAAGTTGTCGATGCCTCTAATCGTCATATTAAGCGTCTTTGTGTGCGTAAAGAAAATAGTACTGATCCCGTGTAGCATAAAAAGCAATGCAGGAGAGTCTTAGAAAGTTTATGAATTTGAGTATGGGGAGAAAGAAGGATTTATGGCTTTGGCTTTTGCCTCTATTGTCTGGTATTCTTCTCTGGCTTGCTGCTCCAGGAGAGTTTGGCTGCTGGTTTGTTGCTACTGTTGCTTTTGTTCCTCTTTTGTTTTTTTTGGAAAAAAATGTTACCCGTGGAGTTTCTGTAAAGGTATTTTTTCTTGGAGGAGGGCTTTATGGTCTGTTTTTTTCTTTTTTGATGCTTTACTGGATTATAGGTGTTCTTGAAGTTTATGGTGGATTGCCTTTGGCTGTTTCTGTGCTGGTGTTGTTGCTTCTAGCTTCTTATCTCGCTTGTTATCCGATACTGTTTCTTGTTTTGGGTCGTTATTTTCTCTCCTGCTCTTCACCTGTGCTATTGTTATTGCTCCCTTCTTTATGGACGGGGCTGGAGTGGCTGAGAAGCTGGCTTTTTACCGGTTTCCCCTGGATGGATCTGGGGTGCTATATTGCTTTTCAGCCATGTTTTTTGCAGGGAGCAGAAATTTTTGGACACGAAGGGATAACCTGGTTATTATTTTTTTGTAATGTTGCATTGTGGTTAGTATTGTCCGGTCGCTGCAGTACATTGTTTGCTGTAGGAGTAGCAGGTTTTGTTGTTGTTTATGGTTGCTTCTCATATGCCCTCCTGCTTAAAGAGCGTTCTTTTACTGATGTTTATGTACGACCGGGTGTTGTGCAGGGGAATATTTCTCAAAACATGAAGTGGGATACCAATAACCAAAAAAAAACTGTCTCAAAATATATTGCTTATTCTCAGAAACTGCTCACGAATCAGCCGGATACTGACTTCTTGGTTTGGCCAGAGACGGCTTTGCCTTTCTATCCTCAAGTGAATTCGTTAATAAAAGGAATAGTTGCTTTTATCAGGAAAGAAGAATTACCTTTAATTACAGGTACGCCATGGTTTGAAATTGTTAATAAGTCGGGAAGAGAGGCTAATTATTATAATGCTGCTCTCTTGCTAAAACCTGGAGGAGTAAATCCTTTGGGAGGGGTAAGTGTTAAATCCCATCTTGTTCCCTTTGGAGAGTATGTCCCCCTACAGGGAGTTTTATCATTTCTTAAGCCTTTGGTTGAATCGGCAGGAAATCTTACTGCGGGTAAAGTCTTTTCAGTTCTTTCCTTTACCAGTATTTCTGGAAACACAGTATATGCCGGGACGCTTATCTGCTATGAGTCCATTTTTCCCAAGTTGAGTCGCAGGTGGGTTGATGCTGGAGCGAATATATTGGTCAATTTGACTAATGATGCGTGGTATGGAAAGAGTTCTGCTCCAATATGTACCTTGGCTATGACGGTTTTACGGGCAGTGGAAACCAGGCGCAGCATTGTTCGAGCTGCAAATACTGGATTTTCAGCTTTTATCCTGCCTACGGGAGAGATTCTTGGAAAAACAGAACTATTTACGCCAGCTGCAATAGCAGCAGATCTTCCTTTACGTACTGAAAAAACATTTTATGTCTGTTATGGATTTGTTTTTGCGCCATTTTGTTTTTTTGTCTCTTTGCTGTCTCTTTTGTTGTTGAGAAAAGGTGGTGCGGGGTGTTCAGTGTAGTATTTTCTTCTTGTTGATGGTTGTTTTTGGCTTGCTTTCTCGTTGACAAATTAGTTTTGCTGTAATATTCTCCGCTTTCTGATCTGTACGAGAATTTTTATTGATACTATATAGGAGGAGTTGTCGTGACTATTTTTTTTGAAAAAATGTATCTTTCTGTTTTTTTTGTGTTTTTCTTTCTTTTTTTGCAATCTGCAGTAGCATTTGGTGAATTTGTTGAAGAAGAGATGAAACCTGAGGGGGTTATTCTGGAAGAGGAAGTGGAAAATAGCGTAGATCAAGTTGGGGCAGTTGACCTTGTTGTGGAAAATGTTGAAGAGGGGAACTCCTCCTTCGGTGAAAATGATGACGCTGAGTCAATTGCAGGTTCTGGACAAAGCTCTTTTTTTGATAAATATATATCGGGGCGTTTACAAATTGGTTCCCATTCAACCTATCGACATTTTCAAAAAGCTGATTCAGGACATAAAGGCGGAGTGTATAAATCTGGCACTTTTCTTGGGACGATTTATGCTGTGAAGGAAAAACAGGATTTTGCACCGACCTATCCCTATATATCGTGGTATTTTTCCAAATATATTGGAGTTGAATTGGCTTATGATCATATCACTGCAGAGACTGTGGCGACAACAGGCTATAATATGATTGATAAGACAGATGGTGATATTGAGCTCTCTGGCCCCACGTTCTCTCTTCTTGTTCGTTATCCTAATGAGACCAAATTTACTCCCTGGATTGGTCTTGGAATGTTCCTCTATTCGGCAAGTTTTGATCCTGTTCCTGATTGGTCCTACTCTAAAAGATATAAAGGAGCGTATAACAAGATGACTCTTGAAGATGTTCAAGGAGTTCTTCTTAGCGCTGGTGTGGGATGGATGTTTTATGATCACTGGATTCTTAATGCATCTGTGCAATATATGTCGGTTGATGTCGATGGGGTTTATGATGGTTACCTGAATGGTGTACAATATACGAAGCAGTTTGGTCATTTTCCTTTGGACAATATCTCTGTTCGTGTAGGTATCGGGTATCAGTTTTAAGATTTTGTGATATTTGATTGATAATCAATTTCAGATAGTTACCGCCTTCTAAAAGCGTATTTTTAGTTTGGAGGACGCTCCCCTTCTCCTTGAGAAGGGGAGCGTTGTCTGGATCGGTGTTGATTGAGAGATGCTTTTACAAGAGTTTTTTGATAACTTTTGATAAAAGTGTCTTATTTATTTTGTTATATCAGATTTGCGAATTAGAAAGCTTTTAACGATGATATAAGTGTGCAATAACAATGGTTTTCAGTTCGACAATTTTCCTTTTCCTTTTCCTGCCGCTGGTGTTGTTTTTTTATCTCATTTTTGGGGTGAAAATACGAAATATTGTTTTGCTCGTTGCCAGTCTGATTTTCTATGCCTGGGGAGAAAGCCTCTATCTCCTGCTTATGTTGACTTCTATCTGTTGTAATTATTTTTTTGGTTTGTTAATTGATAATAGAAAACGGGGAGGAAAGAGTGGGAAAAATGTTCTGGTTTGTGCGATAGTGATGAATCTTGGGATGCTTGGTTTCTTCAAGTATTCCAACTTTTTGGTAGATAATATTAATATTATTTTACAAGAGCTGTCTTTGGCTCAAATATCACTTGCTCCTGTTCATTTACCTATAGGAATTTCTTTTTTTACTTTTCAAGCCCTCTCCTATATTATTGATGTCTACAGAAACGATTCTCCTGCACAAAAAAGTTTTGTCAATATTGCACTTTATATTTCCCTTTTCCCTCAGTTGATTGCGGGGCCAATTGTTCGTTATCATGACGTAGCAAGACAGATAAAAGAACGATGTGTTTCTTTAGCAGATTTCTCTTCTGGGGTACAGCGATTTATTGTAGGCATTGGCAAGAAGGTTATTATTGCCAATACTCTGGGCAGGACGGCAGATTATCTTTTTTCTCTTCCTACCGACCATCTTTCTTTTTATCTTGCCTGGCTGGGGGCTATTTCCTATACGTTGCAAATTTATTATGATTTTTCCGGTTATTCTGATATGGCAATTGGCTTGGGTAGAATGTTTGGCTTCCATTTTATGGAAAATTTCAATTATCCCTATATTTCTCTATCTATCCAGGACTTTTGGCGGCGTTGGCATATCTCGCTTTCTACCTGGTTTCGCGATTACCTGTATATCCCCCTGGGAGGTAATAGAAAAGGTGTATTCAGGACATATCTTCATCTATTAACTGTTTTTTTTCTCTGTGGTATCTGGCATGGGGCAAGCTGGACATTTGTTGTCTGGGGGCTTTATCATGGTGCATTCCTTATTTTGGAACGAGCCTCTGTCTATAGACGCCTACTAAATCTGATGCCGTTATGTTGCAGATATATCTATGTTATGGTGGTTGTTATTGTTGGGTGGGTTATCTTTAGGGCAGAAAATCTCTCTCATGCTGTTGGATATTTGCAGTCTATGGTGTCTCTATCGACTCCAACCATATTCAACTCGCAAATTTTTATACACATTAACAATGAATTCTATTGTGCTCTATTGATTGCTATCTTTTGTTCTACACCTGTCTATCCTCGTTTTCAACAAACAACTGTTTATGGGATGGGCAATATTGGAGGTTTGAATTTCCGTTCTTTTTTGTTGTCATTGGTCAATTTATCTCTATTGGGATTTATTTTTTCTTACTCTATTGCCAATATTTTACGTGGGGCGTACAATCCTTTTCTCTATTTCAGGTTTTAAATGGCAATGTTTTCTTTAAAAGGTAGGAAATTAGATTTTTCTACAGTGCTGATAGTGTTTTTTCTTGCTCTTTTTTTTCTTTGTTGCCTTTTTCATAAGTTGTTGCTGGAGTTTTCTGCAGGGGACTATGGAAAGATATTGACTCGTTGCCTACTGGTGTCACTTGCAGCTGTCTTCATCGCTTTCCGTCTGCAACGATTGCAGATAATAAAAGGAAAAGATTGGTTTTATTTTGTGTTGTCTTGTTTTTTTATTGTAATAATCTTTTCCCCGCTTGTATCACAATTATCTTTTTTACAAAAAAGTGTTTGGCAGACGACAAAAAGCATTGTAAACCAGCACGATGCAAAGATTGCCAAAGTCATATTTTTACTAAACGACTTTTCTAAAGTTTATCAACAACGTTTTGCCAAAAAATTTATCATTCCTCAATGGTATATTAATCTGGAAGCTTTGGTTAAGGTTTATGGTCTTGGAGTTTCGCCCAATACCAATATTGCCGTTGGTAAAAGGGGCTTTTATTTTGAGGGATGGGGGGCCCGTAAGGTTGAAAAAGGTGTTGTCGCAAAATTTGACAATATAGCTGATTATATGGGGCAGATCCCCTTTTCCCAAGAAGAGCTGGAACATTGGCGTAGGGTGTTGGAGGAGAGAGCCTATTGGCTTAAAGAGCGTGGAATTAATTATGTATTTGTGCTTGCACCAACCAAGGCACTTGTATATCCCGAATACTTACCTCGTTCTTTGCAAATTGCAATTGATAGAGGGAGGGCAAATCGTTATCAACAGTTGAGTACCTATTTACGAGAAAAGAGTACGATTCATTTTATAGACCTTCTTCCTCCGTTGTTGGCCGCCAAAAAAAAGCGGGATTATCCTTTGCTTTTTTATAAAACAGATTTTCATTGGAACTTTTATGGCGCATTTATTGCTTACCAAGCTATGGCCAGGAAACTGGCAGAGATGTTTCCTCTGTACCATTGGGTTTCCCCTGATTTTTCTGAATTTACAGTATCTATTGATCGGCATTGGGCACATTATCGTTTCATGAAAATGGTCGGTTTGCCTCCCTCCCTCTTGCGTAATGAACACTATATTACGATGGTTCCGAAAGCGAATGGGCGGTGGCAAAAGGCAGAAGATTTGCCTGTTAAAGGGATTTATGATTTTTACCCGCCAGTTCGTAAAATAACTGCACCTGATAATAGCAGCGTGGATATTCGTCTTATCCGCAATCCGGCTGCTCCTGTTCCTTCCTTGTTACTTTTGGGAGATTCCTTTTTGGAAAAGTGTGTTTACTTCTTTAGTGCAGATGCTCAGGAGGTTTTTAATCAACGCACGGTGATGAATTTTCCCGAGGAACTTTTTGCCTATATCCATCCCACTATTGTTGTGCAGGAAATTCTCAATATGTTTATCTTGGGAAAACTTCCAGTAAATCCTCCTGGTTTTAGGGAAAGTTATTTGCGAGGAAAGTTTGCTGGTGGTATAAATTCTGTACTATTTACAGCTTCAAAATTTGTTCCCACTGCGAAAAATTGGCAGTGCGGAATTAAGCTTCATCCTAAAAAAAATTTCAATGATAAATTGTTGGCTCGCCTTGTTATCGATGCCAAGACGGCAGGAGCAGTCTCTGTTGTTTTTCGTGGGGAAGCAAGTGAACAGACTTTCTCCAAGCAGTTGCAGGCAGGGAAAAATACTCTTTTTTTTGAATTACCAGATAGAAAGTATCGTAAAATTTTGTTACAACATGATAAATTTGATGCAAAGGACTATACTCCTGTCGCTTTTGAAATAAGGGGTTGTCGTTAATGTTAATCCTTATCCTTGGAAAGAATGAATATGTCTAGAATCAATATCGGATTACTTTGTATTGCTTTAACAACATTAATGCTGGAATTGACACTTGTACGGGTCTTTGATGTTATTTGGTACTCTAATATGGCTTATATGGTTATCACCCTGGCCATGTTCTGTTTTGGGCTTTCTGGAATATATAGTTCTTTGTGCCCTTTACCAGTCAGCATAAATATTCATCAGTATCTGGCAAAAATTGCTTTTCTTTTTTCAATTTTTAGTATATTCATTTTGCCGGCGTTGAACTGGATTCCTTTTAATTTTGATGCACTATACAGCTCTCCACTAAAAGCAATTGTGTTGTTCCTGGTAATGTATCTTTTCCTTATTATTCCTTTTTTTCTTGCCGGGTTGCTTTTTACATCTATATTTTCTTATTTTTCCGATAAGATTCAAAGCCTTTATTGTTGGGATTTGACGGGTGCCGCTCTTGGTTGTCTTTGTCTCATTCCCCTGTTACCGCCGATTGGCCCAGGCGGGATTCTTTTCGTTGCCTGTGCACTTGGTCTGGTAGCTTCTGCTTGTTTTTCCTCACAGAAAAAGTGGACAATTACAGCACTATTGCTTGCTGCAATTATTTCTATTATTCCTTTTGTCAAAGATGACTATATTGAATTTAAGGATCATATAAGTAAGCGGGGAGTCAAGCAGGCGAAGGAAAAAAATTATGTAGAAAATTCCTATTGGGATCCTATCTCCAAGATTGATGTCATTAATTTTGGAACAATGAAGCATGTTGCCTATGATGGAGGTTCTCAATCTACCTATATTATCCCCTTTGATGGAGACTTTTCTGCAATGCGTGACGATGTGATGCATGGTCGCGGTTATCACTTTTATGGTAGTGGCGTTTGGGTTTCGCATGCGTTGAAAAAAGATAGAGGACATGATGTGTTGGTCATTGGTGCTGCAGGTGGATCTGAAACCAAGGCTGCATTGATGTTTGGCGCCTCTCATGTTGATGCAGTGGAAATGGTTGGTCGTGTTCTTGAACTGGGAAAGAACACGTATGCGGATTATAACGGAAACATTTATAATAATGAGAAGGTTAACGCAGTAAAAGGAGAAGGACGAAGCTTCCTTCGTTCTACAAATCATAAATATGATATAATTCAGATGTATAGTAACCATACCAGTTCCAGTATTGCAGCAGGGACTGGGGCGATGGCAACAACATATTTGCAGACAGTTGAAGCATATAAAGAGTATTTTTCTCATTTGAAAGATGATGGTATCCTGCATATTAATCATCATGTCTATCCCAGAATGATAACGACAGCTGCCCGTGCCTGGAAAGAGATGGGGAAAAAAGATTTTTCCCGTCACGTTGTTGTCCTTGAAGCAATTGGTTCTTTTCAGGATAATCTGCCCACAATGTTGATTAAAATGAGCCCGTGGACAGAGAGTGAATTACAGGAAATAAGGTCTTATTTCCATAGCCGGATCCAGATGGTGGTCAACCCACTTCATCCAGAAAATAATATGCTTGCACCAGTTTTTTTCAGTGGAGATATGCCGACATCTCTTATTGACGATTCTCTTTATAGAGTGTCTGCTGCTACTGATGATAGACCATATTTCAATTTTCTGCGGAAGGGTTTTTCTAAATTAGAGGCAAACCCGACAAAGTATTTAAATTATTCGACGGCATCTTTACTAAATAGCCAATTAAAAAGAGGGGGAATTCCCAGTGATGTGATTCATCTTATCGTTACCGCAATTGCCTCATTCTTCTTTATTATTCTTTTTATTTTTGTCCCGCTGTTCTTTTCTGGAGCTGGACGGAGTAAGTGGCAGGGAAAAATATCTAGTCTTGGTTATTTTTCTTGTCTTGGTGCTGGTTTTATTATTTTTGAACTGAGTTTTATTCAGATCTTTATGAAACTTGTTGGTTATCCCCTTTATACGTATTCCACAGTAGTTTTTGCATTGTTGTTAGCGGCAGGGATTGGTAGTGCCACGTCAAAGAAATTACAGGTTGCGCCAGGAAAGAACTGGAAATTGCCTTTTGTTGGGATTCTTGTTTGTAGTGTAGTTACTCTTTTATGCTATCAAAGCTGGTTTGAGTTATTTCTTCAGACATCAACTACTGTACGTATTCTTGCCGCTGTGGTGTTGATTTTCCCGTTAGGTTTCTTTTTGGGAATGCCTTTTCCTCTTGGTATTTTGACTATTGAAAAACAACCAAAAGGGGTAATTCCCTGGGCTTGGGCGATGAATGGTCTCTTTACTGTCGTTGGTGGTCTTGGCAGTGTTCTTCTTTCTATCTTTTGTGGATTCAGGATTACTCTTGTTGTTGCTATATTGTTGTATATCGGTGCTTGGGGACTCTATTCACAATTACGCAGAAGTATAAGCTGTTAAATAGCGGTGGAGGTTAAGTATCTTTGTTTTTTCTTATATCGATATCTGTTCTTTTATTCTACTTTTTGTGGAGGAGTTTATTCGTCTTAAAGGGAAGAAAAAAAAGTGCAAGGAAATTACTTCTTATTACAATTGCTTTTATTACAAGGGGAAGAGATATACTTAAGATAAATGCAATAGTGGAGAGTAGTATTTGTATGTTTTGTTCTTCTATGTTTTTTAGGATGTATTGAAGCATTATTCCTCCAATACATGCGTGAAATATAAGAATGTACAGACTCGCTCCACCAAAAGCGAGAAAAACTCTTTCAACTCTTTTGAAGTGGCAAATTATAGATGATATATAGAGGATTGTATAGATTCCTGATATGGCTGCGACTGTTGCCAGTAGTGGTGGTTCGTATATTCTGTTATTCAAGTCAGTACTAGCTCCTGAGTATATTATAATTCCAATGAAGATAACGATGGCTAGAATGAGATAAAAAGTATTGGGAGAGAAATTGATTATTCTCTTTCTAAGTAGATGTCCTGCAAGGAAATATACAGATGTTATTGGTATAAGATCTGTGGAGAAGGGAAGGCCAGGGAGATTTATAGGTTGATTGAGGACGACAATTTGTTGGTTATAGAAAATATCGCTGTCTATGGTTCCCAGAAAGAGGAGGATGAGCAGGAAAATCCATTTTCTGTTTTGCGATAATTCTCCGAATATCGTCATGCGGTAAAGTACATAACTAAAGCAATAGACAGAGAAAAGGTGAGGAAGAAACCATAGCTGAAGCCAGAAAAAAGATTTGATTGTTACTCCATTTCCATAGAGAATACCCTCAATCTGTAGTGAATTATCTCCACTCTGTAGTAAGGTATTTGCAATAAAGACTGCAATAAGAACAGAAAAATAAGGCTTTAAAAGAGCTTCAGACTTTTTTGACAGGAATTCTTTTGTAGAGGGGGTGAAAGAAAAGAATATTCCTGATAAAAAGAAAAAGAGAGGCATGCGAAAAAGCCCCATAGGAAGGATAATTTCAGGGAAGAAAAAATTTATGCCGCTGTGAAACATCGCTACGAGAATAATGGATATTCCCTTTGCTACGTCAATATGTTTTATTCTTTTATTCATTTGTAGATAAGGAACGAAAAATTTAGGGTAGTCGTAGTGATGTTTATGGTAAAGATAATATCCTGCATCAGGAGAATATGGTATTCCTGTTTTTTTTCAGCTGGGGAATATTATAGAATTAATCAAAAAAGTAAATAATTAATTGAGCCATCGCCTAGAAAAAGGCTTGGTGCTAAAACTTCATTTAAAGTGTTTTGGAGTGAGTTTGATGCTGTGTTTTATCATTTGAAAACAACTCTTTGCTTTTACAAAAATTGAGAGAAATAAAGACTTTTGTTGAATGTTGAATATGCATGAGATGAATCGGATTCTTAATGTGTTGATTTTTTATGCTGTAAGGGAGAAGAATGAGACGAAATATTGAATGTTTAGAGACAGAAGAGTTTGATCTTCTTGTTATTGGAGGTGGAATTACCGGTGCTTTTTTGGCTTATGATGCTGCGCTTCGTGGAATAAGAACTGTACTGATTGAAAAGGATGATTTTGGTATGGCAACATCCTCTGCTTCTTCCAAACTTTTGCATGGCGGGATCCGTTATTTGCAGAAATTGCAGTTCAACAAGGTAAGGGAATCGGCAAGGGAACGTACTTTTTTTCAGGTAATTGCACCACAATTGACGACAATTGTTCCCTTTGTTATTCCTACCTATGCAGGCAGTTTTATGAAAGGGCGTATAGCTCTTTATAGTGGAATGTTGCTCTATCGTTTTCTTTGCAGTGGGCTTAATTCATTTGTAGAGGATCATTCCAGGAGAGTGCCCTTTGGTCATTTTTTTGCAAAGGACAAGATTTTTTCAATGGTTGATAGCCTGCAGGATAATGACCAGATAACTGGTGGGCATACGCTCTATGAAGTGCATATGACAAACTCGGAGCGAATGACGTTGCAGGTTGTAAAATCTGCTGCTGCCAAAGGAGCGACCATTGTCAATCATCTCAGGGTGGATGACTTCCTGTTTGCAGAAGAACGGGTGACAGGTGTTTCCTGTGTCGATACCTTAACGGGTAAGGAGATTACTCTCCGTGCCCGGATGACGGCAAATGCAGCTGGCCCTTTTTTGCCGGGGCTTAATCAGCGGATTCCCGGGATAAAATTGCATAGGGAAACTACCGGTTTTTCTAAAGGGGTACATCTTGTTACTCGTCAGCTGGAAGGGCATTACGCTTTGGCTCTCAGTAGTGGTAAAAAAACAGAAGGAGTGGTAACAAGAGGGGGGCGTCATATTTTTATCATTCCCTGGAGGGGTAAATCCCTGATTGGTACGACAAATGTCCCTTTTTCAGGAACACCAGATGAAATTTGTGTTACCGAGGAAGATATTGTCGATTTTCTTGACGATATAAACGAGATTATTCCGGCCTTTGGGCTTGAGCGCAAGGATGTAGATTATGCTTTTTCCGGGCTTTATCCGTTATTGAGTGATGAGATAAAAACAGACACCTATCAGGGGCATGGTGAGTATCAACTTGTTGACCATGCGGACAAGGATGGTGTCGAAGGGATTATTTCGGTTATGGGTGCCAAATACACGACAGCAAGAGCTGTTGCCGAACAGGCAGTGGATATGATAGCTACCCGTTTTGGGGTAAGGGAGAAATGCCAGACGTCTTTTACACCTTTGATTGGAGGGGAAATTGCTGATTTCTCTGTTTTTCAGGAAGAGGCACTGCAACGTTATTCTTTTCTTGAGCCAGATATTATTAAACATTTGGTACACACTTTTGGCTCTCAGCTGGATGAAGCGGTCGTCTGGATGCAGCAGCGGGAGCTGGGGCTGGAGAGAATCTGTGAAGGTAGAGGCTGTGTCTTTGGTGAAATTGCCTGGGCAGTGGAAAAAGAGATGGCTTGTACGCTGGAAGATGTCGTTTTTGCTCGTACAGGTCTTGGAACTATTGGTTATCCTGGCGAAGAGGTCTTGCATGCGGTTGCAGCTATTATGCAAAACATGCTGCACTGGACAGAGGCGGAGAGGCAGGAGCAGCTTGACAGGGTGGAAAACCGGTATCAGCACATTATTCACTGATAAATTGTACTAGTAAATTCTGTTGTTCATATGATTATGTCTCAAATTGTCCTGCATATTGCTCCTACGCCATTCTTTGCCAACCGTGGTTGCCATATTCGTATCCTCAATGAGGTGCAGAGTCTGGTGCAGCAAGGGCAGCGGGTAATTATCTGTACTTATGGCCTGGGTGGTGATGTCAGCGGCATTGATATTCGGCGGACTATTTCCTTGCCTGGCTATACAAAAACAAGTGCCGGATTTTCACCATATCGTTTTATCGCTGATTTTTTTCTGTTTTTTCTTGTATTGAAAACCGCATTTATTGAGCGTCCAGCGGTTCTGCATGGTCATCTTCATGAAGGCGGTGCTATTGGCTGGCTTGTTGGCAGAATTCTTTTCTGGCGAAAGATGCGGGTGGTGATGGATGTGCAGGGTAGTCTCTCAGGAGAACTCAAGGCGTATGGACATTTTCGTAAGATTCCTTTTTTGCTCCGTTTTTTTTACGATGTGGAGCGTTTTATCTGTTTGCTTCCTGATGTCATTTTCTGCTCTTCTCCGGCCAGTCAGAACTTTCTTGTCTCCAGATGTGCTGTGCCTGCAGAAAAAATTATTCTTCTCACAGATGTTGTTCCAGATCTCTTTTTTCAGCCAAAAGAGAAAAATCTTATGCGGCAAAAAAAGGGTGTCCCTCTCCAAAAAGACGTGGTAGTTTATTCCGGGTCGCTTCTTGCGGGTAAAGGTGTTGATATTTTTCTTGCAGCGGTGGAAAAGGTTGTAACCATTCATCCTGAATGGTTCTTTGTTTTCCTGGGCTATCCTGTTGAATGGTTACAGAGGGAAGTGCAAAAGAGGGGAATGCAGCAAAGGGTTCTTGTTGCAGGGGAAGTCTCTTATCTGCAATTGGCAGAATGGCTCGCCGTTGCTGATGTTGCTGTTGATCCCAAAAATGCCGTGTCGGGAGAGGCAAGTGGTAAAATTCTTCATTATATGGCCAGTGGTTTGCCGGTGGTTTGTTTTGATCTGCCTAATAACAGAGGGCTGCTTGAAGAAAATTGTTTCTATGCAGCAGATGTCTCGGCACATGGTTTGGCACAGGCCTTGGAGTTAGCATTTACTAAGCAGGATGAGTGGCATAAAATCGGAGAATGGGCTAAGGGTAGGGTTGCAGACTCTTACTCCGCACGTCGTGCTGGAGAGATCCTTTTGGCAGTATATAATAAACAGAACAAGTGTGTATAAAAACATTGGAGAGTTATGAAGATTCTTGTTACAGGCGGGACAGGTTTTACCGGGAAGGCTTTGGTAAAGCGTCTTCTTGATGAAGGCCATGAGGTTGTCAGTCTTGACTATCAGGAAGGATTGAAGACTGATGAGATTCGTGATTGGGGTGCAAAGGTCGTAATTGGTAGTGTTACTGATCGTGATGTTGTTGCAGAGTGTATGCATGGTGTTGATATTGTTCAGCATCTTGCTGCTGCTTTTCGTGAACTGGATGTCCCCAATGAGTATTACGATGAAGTAAATATTCACGGTACAGAGATTGTGTTGGAGGAGGCTTTTAAGGTAGGAGTCAAGAAATTCGTCTATTGTTCAACCTGTGGTGTACACGGCAACGTTGAAAATCCTCCAGGAGGGGAGGATTCACCGATAGCGCCGGGGGACTATTATCAGCGAACCAAGTATGAGGCGGAGCCGAAGGTTAAGGAATATCTGGCCAAGGGAATGGAGACAATTATCATCCGTCCGGCAGCTATTTACGGCCCTGGTGATCCTGAGCGTTTTGCGATGATTTTCCGACGGGTTAACAAGGGCTTTTTTCCTATGTTTGGTTCAGGAAAGACTTTCTATCATCCGCTTTATATTGATAACCTTGTCGATGCCTTTATTCTTGCAATGGAACCGGGGAAAGGGGTCGGAGAGGCATATCTGATTGCTGATGAAGAGTATGTCGAACTGAATGATCTGGTGTCCCGCACGGCAACAGCTCTTGGTGTAAAGGTGAAGATTCCGCATTATCCTATTTTCCCGTTGATTGTGGCGGGGCATCTTTGTGAGAAATTGTGTAAACCTTTTAAGATAGCCCCCCCGATCTTTCCCCGACGGGTAGACTGGTTTCGTCAGAATCGTGCCTTTGATATCAGTAAGGCAAAACGTGATCTTGGCTATGTCCCTAAGGTTGGGCTTGATGAAGGGCTTAAACGTACCGGAGAGTGGTATATTCGGGAAGGGTATATATAGAAGAGCTGTTTTTTTTCTTTTGCTGCTGAAATCTGATGTGTGTTGTGCTTATAAAAAGCAGGTGAAAAGGTATGTGTGGAATCTGTGGATTTAACTGGAATGATGAAAGGTTGGCCAGAAAGATGGCGGCGCAAATTGCTCATCGTGGGCCAGATCATGAAGGTGTTTATACCAGTGAGGAGATGAGCCTCGCTTTTCGGCGGTTATCCATTATTGATCTTAGTGAAAATGGTAATCAGCCTATGCTTAATGAGGATGGTTCTGTTGTACTGGTGTTTAATGGTGAAATTTATAATTTTCGCCAGTTGCGCCATGAACTTGAGCAAGATGGGTATCGTTTTCGCAGTAACGCAGATTCGGAAGTTATTGTCCACGGTTATGAAAAATGGGGCGATAGAGTTTTGGAGAGATTGCGGGGGATGTTTGCTCTGGCTATCTGGGATGTTCGTAAAAAACGTCTGCTTTTGGCTCGTGATCGTATTGGCATAAAGCCATTGTATTATAGTTTTCAACAGGGGAATCTTCTTTTTGGATCAGAGATAAAAACGCTGCTAGAGAGTTCCCGGCTTGAAAGAAAGATCAACTATCAGGCACTGTACGATTATCTCGGTTTTGAATTTGTCCCCTCTCCAGAAACCATGTTTTCCGGTATTAACAAGCTTCCTGCTGGTTGCTCTCTTGTTTATGAAAATGGGGAGATAGATGTTCAGCGTTATTGGGATCTTCAGTTTCATCCGGGGGAGAATTCCCTGAGCTTTAATGAAGCTGTGGAAGAATTTCGCTCTCAGCTTGACTTTGCGGTAAAAAGCCACTTGGTCAGTGATGTTCCTTTAGGTGTGTTTCTTTCCGGGGGACTCGACTCTTCTTGTATTGTTGCCTTGATGCGGCGGCATATCAGCGGGCCGTTGCGCACTTTCACTATAGGTTATGAAGATAAATCCTATAGCGAACTTGATTATGCGCAGATTGTCGCAGAGCACTGTGCTACAGAGCATCATGTTTTAATGCTTGACAGTTTGAAGCCTGAATATGTTGAACAGACACTCTGGCATCTTGATGAGCCTATGACAGATCTGTCCACTGTTCCATTGTACCTTCTCTGTAAACAGGCAAAAGAACATGTTACTGTCTGCTTGTCAGGAGAGGGTGCCGATGAGAGCCTTGCCGGGTATGATCGCTTCAAGGCAGCACGACTTAATCGTTATTTTGGATTGATTCCTGCTGTATTGCGTAAGCAGCTTATTGGTCGGGCGATGAATTTACTCCCGGATCAACCGCAGAAAAAAGGTCTTATCAATATGTTGAAGCGTTTTGTTGAGGGCGCTAATCTTGATCCCGCTGGGCAACATCTTCGCTGGCAGTATTTTCTTACTCGTGATATTGAAAAGCAGCTCTTTACCGATACTACCGCAGCTTGTATGGAGATGGAGCCTTTTCGCAAGATAAAGGGGTATAATCAACGTTGTGATGCGCAGGATCCGATCAATCGCCAGATATATCTTGATATGAGATATATGATGGCTGATTCGGTGTTAATGAAGGTTGATCGTATGTCAATGGCCAGTTCTTTGGAGATTCGGGTGCCGTTACTTGACCATGTTCTTGTAGAATTTCTTGCATCTCTACCGGGGAGCTGGAAACTTAACGGTATGGAGACAAAGCATATCTTCCGTGCGGCTTTAGAAGGACTGTTACCTGATAAGGTAGTGCATAGAGGAAAACAGGGGTATAGTTTGCCAGTAAAGCATCTGCTGCGGGGAGAATTAAAAGATTATATGGTTACTTTGCTTAATGACTCCAGAGTGATTCGGGAAAATTTTGATGTCGCTTATGTAAACAGGTTGATAGGTGAGCATTGTGCAGGAAAAACGAACCATAATCACATTCTGTGGGCGTTGATGAATGTCGCCATCTGGCATAACCGCTTTTTTGCCTGAGATGATTGTTGATAAAGAAAGAGTAGATAACTGTGTAGAACAACAGATATGAGTGATTCGTCTTTTAAGCGGGCGTTGGAAAAACAGTCGTTGACAGAGCAGCTTCATAACGATGAAGTTTCTTTGTTACGACGTTATTGTCTGAAGGCAACGGGTAGAGATTCGTTGTTGAGTCTTGTGGTATATGAGCTGGTTACGACTTTATTCGGTGGTCTTGGTGGCGGATTGGGGTATGTTTTGCGACGTATTTTCTATCACCGCCTGTTTAAAAAGGCTGGAAGGAGTATTGTCTTTGGTAAGAACTTGATTGTTCGTCATTCATGGAATATTGCTGTGGGTGATCGGGTGGCAATGGATGATAGTGTAATGCTTGATGCCAGTGGTGCTGGTGATAGGGGGATCGTTATCGGTGATGACGTTATTATTTCCCGAAATTCGACTATTCTCGGGAAAACAGGTTCTGTCATAATTGGTGATCGGGTTGATTTTGGCAATAATGTTGTTCTTTCCTCTGTGGGCGATGTTGTTATCGAACATTCGGTTCTTATTGCTGCAAATTGTTATATAGGTGGAGGCAGATATAATACAGAACGGACAGATCTGCCGATTATGGATCAGGGAATATTTTCCAAAGGGCCGTTGCGAATTGGTTCGGGTTCGTGGTTGGGGGCTGGAGCTGTGGTTCTTGATGGGGTGAATGTTGGTCAAGGGTGTGTTATTGCTGCTGGAGCTGTGGTAACTAAAGATTTGCCTGATTTTTCTGTCGCAATGGGTTGTCCTGCCAAGGTTGTACAAATACGCAAGGAAACTTTATAATTCCTGATGTAAGCCTTGTGTGGATTGTCCAGAAAACGATATACTTCACCTGTAGTTTTCTTATACTATCCTTTAGTTAAGTCTTAAACTTATTTTAAATAGTATTTATTGAGGCACCTTGAATAATTCTGAATTCCGTTCAGCGCCCTTTAATGAATAAAAGTTGAGGAATTGTTTACGTGACTGGTATGTTTCAAAAATGGAAAACTCGATCTTCATATGAGCTTTCATATAAGGAAAATATAACTGATTTGCCTTTTGGATGGATTTTAGCTGGTTGTTTTTGTACTCTCGTTCTTGTTCTGATCCGCTCCTGGCCACATTTTATTCAGCCGACATTTTATGTTGAAGATTCTATCTTCTATTTTAATTATTTTTACGGAGATAATTGCAGCCTGCACGATATTTTCCAGAAACCAAGAGGGTACTATAATCTTTTCTCCAGTCTTGCTGGTTGGTTTATCGCAAAGGCAGATGTCGTTTTGCAGCCATTGCTATACCATGTAGTTGCTCTCTGCATGGGAGGGCTTACCTGTTGTGCATTCTCTTTTTCAGGATTAATTCGCAATAAAATACTGCTTTTTATAACACCGTTACTTCTTGGTTTGTCAGGAATGAACCATGTGTTCTATTATATAACGCTGCATCTTCAGGGTTATGTTGTCGTTGTCTTTTTATTGAGTCTTCTTTTTTATCGAACCAAACCTGGGGCAGGTTTGGGTGTTGCTTTTTTTGCCTTGCTTGCCTTTTGTGTGTGGTCTGGTCCCTATTCTGTGCTTGTTGTTCCTTTTTCACTTCTTTATATTCTTCTTTACCGAGATAGTAATTATCTGTTTATACTGTTAATTGTTGTCACCCTGGCGTATGTTACTACTGCTGACAGTGGTATGGTACGGTTTGCTCATTTGGTCAATCCCTTTATCCTTAAGCTTTGGATAAAGGCTCTGGTGGTAAATGTGTTCTTGATGGGCATGGTGGAGTCGTTGAGTGTTTTTGCGGTATTGTCTGTGGTGGCGTTCTTTACTGTCGTCTATTTTACTCTTTATAAAGATCGTTTCTTTATTAAAACATCTCTCCTTTTTCTTGCAATTATTGTTCTTAGCTTTGCTCCATTCCTTTTGAGTGCAAAAATTGTCATTTATCGTACTTTTATGCCGGCTCATTTTTATATTGCTCAGTTTTTCTGGCTTGCTTTTATCCTTTTTACTGTTGAGAGGATGGTTGTTCGTCTTCCTGATCATGCAAAGAGAATAATTATATGTTTCTCCATTACAACGCTCTGTTTTATTGTTGTTGATAATGTTAGAAATCCAGAGAAATATCGTTATGAACTTTATCCTGCAACCTCTGCATTTGTCAAAAAAATAAAAGAGCTTGAACAACAAAATTTGCAGGAAAAAAAACAGCAGATAATCGTTGAAATGCCGGGGACTCTGGTGATGATTCGGGCAAAAGTTGGAGATCAGTCAAAAGATGCTCAGGTGGTAAAACGTATTCTTATTCAATAAAATTAAAAGGGATCTCCCTGTTATGAATAAATCTTCTCAGCATAGCGAAGAGTATTTGCCGTTGGTTGTTGATCTGGATGGCACTCTTGTTAAGACTGATATGCTTTATGAGTCTTTTTTGGGGGTTGTCCATCATTCACCCTTTAAGGCTTTTGGACTCCTTAATCACTTAATAAAAGGAAAAGCTCAGTTAAAACAGTATCTGGCAGGACATTTCTCTTTTCAGCCAGCGTTACTGCCTTTTGATAAATCTTTTGTGAACTGGTTAAAAGAGCGTAAAAATGCTGGACAATCTCTTATCCTTTGCACTGCAACAGATAGCAGAATTGCAGGAAAAATTGCTGCTTATCTGGGTATATTTGACGAAGTTATTGCCAGTGATGGTAGTGTTAATATGAAGGGAGATAACAAGGTTAACCTGCTGGAAGAACGTTTTGGCAGGAAAGGTTTTGATTATTGTGGGAACGATTTTGCAGATCTTCCGGTATGGGCTGCTGCGCGGCGGGTTATTGTGGTTAATGCCAGAGAGCAGGTCTTGGCTGAAGTAGAAAAAAAATATTCTATATACCATATTTTTTCGGGGAAAGATTTAGGAAAAAGAACCTGGCTTAGAGCTGTTCGCAGCCATCAATGGATTAAAAATATACTGCTCTTTATCCCTGTTATCGCCGCTCACAAGTTGTTTGATGTGCAGCTTTTTCTACAGGTGTTTGTTGCTTTTATTGCTTTTTGTTGTTGTGCATCAGCATTTTATATTATAAATGATCTCCTTGATCTGGAAAACGATAGACAGCATTCAACAAAGCGTGCCCGACCCTTTGCCTCCGGAGCTATTGCTGTTCAGACAGGACTTCTTATTACTCCGGTCTTGCTGTCCCTTGGTGTTGTTCTTGCTTTTCTGGCTAGTTACAATTTCTTTCTTTGTCTTTGTTGTTATATGCTTGTAACAGCGCTTTATTCTTTAAAGTTGAAACAACTTCCGTTATTTGATTGTCTTTGTCTGGCCTTTCTTTACGATATTCGTATAATTGCTGGTGCTGCAGTTATACAGCTTCCTCTCTCTTACTGGCTGATAACTTTTGCAATTTTTCTTTTCTTCTCTCTCGCTTTTTTAAAGAGATTTACCGAAATTATGCGGCGTTCCCCGACTGATGACGATAAACTTCCAGGTCGGGGGTATATGCATTCTGATGCTTCCATTATTCAAACAATGGGGCTTACTGCAGGATATCTGGCGGTACTGGTACTGGCTCTTTATCTCAATTCTGATGTGGTTGTTGTACTTTATCAAACGCCAATTCTGCTCTGGCCTGTTGTTCCTGTGATGCTTTTCTGGATAAGTTGGCTATGGTTGCAGGCGGTTCGGGGAAATATGGACGAAGATCCTGTCCTTTATGCGATAACAGATAAAACAAGTATTGTAACTGCGATATTTCTCGCTATCATAATAACTTCAGCAATAATTATAAGACTATGAAAAACTCATGGGGAAGGCTCACTAAACCTGAACATCGGCTATTCTTTTTTAATGATCCTGACAGGCTGAAAGAAGTCATGCAGGACAGTCTCCCGGGGCTCCCTTTTGGGGTTGGCCGCAGTTATGGAGATGTATGCCTTAATCCAAAAGGGAATTTGTGGGATTGTGCCGGAATGAATAAATTTCTTTCGTTTGATCGACAGCAAGGGATTCTTCATTGTGAAGCGGGAACTTTGCTGCGTGATATTCAGCGTCTTGTTGTGCCGGAGGGCTGGATTCTGCCAGTTTCTCCAGGGACACAGCTTGTTACCGTGGGCGGTGCTATTGCTAATGATGTTCATGGTAAAAGTCATCATCGGCAGGGGACATTTGGTAATCATATCAGGAAATTTCGTTTGCTTCGCACTGATGGAGAGATGATTGAATGTAGTCCTATAGCAGAACCGGAGTGGTTTGCTGCAACAGTCGGCGGGATGGGACTTACCGGGGTTATTCTTGATGCCGAAATCAAATTACAAAAAATAACTGGGCCTTGGATTGAGAGCGAAACCATCCCTTTTTCTTCACTGGAGGAATTCTTTATTCTTAATGAAGAGTCGGAGCAAGATTGGGAATATACAGTATCGTGGATAGATTGCCTGAATAGCGGTAAGGGGTTATTTATGCGTGGTAACCATAGCGAACAATCGGGAGGGAGAGAGCCAGGAGGGCTATCTTTAACCATGCCGTTTACTCCTCCTGTATCGTTGGTTAATAAGATTTCCTTGCGCCTGTTTAACACTGCCTATTATGCAGTAAATAAAAGGAAAAAAGGTAAGTTTATTACTCATTATCAGCCATTTTTCTATCCTTTGGATAAGCTTCATGAATGGAATCGCATGTATGGCCCCAGAGGTTTTTTTCAGTATCAAATCGTTGTCCCCAAAGATGATGGACGAAAGAGTATTGCTACAGTTCTTAAGACTATTGAACGTTCGGGTGAAGGTTCTTTTCTTGCGGTATTAAAAACTTTTGGAGATAAAGAGCCGGTTGGCTTGATGAGTTTTCCACGCCCAGGGATCACATTGGCATTGGATTTCCCCAATAAGGGGAGAACGACAATGGAATTATTTGATGAACTTAACAACATTGTCGCTGATGCGGGAGGGAGACTTTATGGTGCAAAAGATGCCTGTATGCCAATAGAATTATTTAAAAAAGGCTATCCACAACTTGAAACTTTTCTGCAATATAGAGATCCTGGAATAACATCAGGGTTGTCACGTCGTTTAATGGGGAGCTGATATGAATCCGCAAAGAATAATTATTGTTGGTGCGACCTCAGGAATTGCTCAGGAGTGTGCGCGTCTATGGATTGAGACAAAAAGAGAACTTGAACTCATTCTTGTTGGTCGTGATACATCTCGTCTTGAACGGGTTGCAGCAGATTTACGGGTGAGAAACCAGGCTGCACTTATTGAGGTGGTGCAGGTAGAGATGGTAAATCCCGAGTCTATACAGCATCTGGTCTCTTCTTGTGGTCGTAAGAAGAATGTGGATATTGTCCTTATTGCCCATGGTGTTCTTCCCAGTCAGGAGGAATGTCAACGAAATCTCTCGGTGGCGCAAAATACGCTGTTGGTAAACGGTGTTTCTCCGGTACTCTTTGCAGAGGCTTTTGCCTCGCATATGGACCAGTATGGCGGTGGCGTTGTTATTATGCTGGGTTCTGTTGCTGGAGATAGAGGAAGAAAGAGTAATTATGTTTATGGTTCGGCAAAGGGAATGATGGATTGTTATGCTCAAGGGCTTCAACATCGCTTTGCAGACTCGGATGTTACTGTACTATTGGTTAAGCCTGGGCCAACTGCAACCAATATGACCAGAGAACTTCAGCAGAAAGGACAGAAACTTGCTTCACCAACCACGGTGGCAGCAGATATCGTTGCGGCTGCGAAGCAGAGAAAGAAGGTGCTTTATACTCCAAAGCTCTGGCGTTATATCATGTTTATCATTCGGCATATTCCAGGCGTTATTTTTCATAAACTTAATATTTGATTTTTCAAAAAAATACCGCAATTTTATATAGATATTAATCTGACAGGCACTCTGGGCAAAACAGAGCTTTTTCAGATACTGTTACGTCTTTTCTTGTTGAACTATCGGATTAATGTTTCACAATATCTATTGAAATAAAAAACAACAGGAGAATTATCATGGCAACAGAAACAGGTACAGCAGTCTCGAAGCAGAGACTTGACAGTATCAAGGGCCGCCTGCTCGGCCTGAAGGAGCATCTTTGACCTCGCTCGCAAGAAACAACGACGAGAAAAGCTTGAACGGCAAACCCTGGCTCCCGGTTTTTGGGATAAGGCGGATGAGGCACAGCTGGTGCAAAAAGAACTTGGTCAGCTTCAGGATACTATTGATGGCTGGGAGAGCCGTTGGCTCGACTATGAGGAGACCGAGCTTTTTCTTGAAATGGTTGCCGAGGAGAAAGACACTGAACTTGAGCTGGAAGTCGCCGAAAAAATTGAGGAGATGGAGGCCGGGCTTGCGCAGGCCGAGCTTGAATGTATGTTCAGCGGTGAGCATGACCACTCCAATGCTATTGTCACCATCCATGCTGGAGCTGGCGGTACTGAAGCTCAGGATTGGGCGGATATTATGCTGCGTATGTACCTGCGCTGGGGTGAACTGCATGATTTTAAAACATCAATTCTTGATTATCAGGCAGGTGATGAGGCAGGTGTAAAATCTGTCAGTATCATGTTTAAGGGCAGATTTGCCTACGGTTATCTTCGCTCGGAGCTTGGCATTCACCGGTTGGTGCGTATCTCTCCCTTTGATTCCAGCGGCAGACGGCATACCTCTTTTGCTTCGGTGATGGTAATGCCGGAACTTGATGACTCTATCAATGTGGAAATTGATGACAAGGATCTGCGTATTGATACCTATCGGGCAAGCGGTGCTGGTGGGCAGCATGTGAATAAGACCAGCTCTGCAATCCGTATAACCCACGAGCCTACCGGCATTGTGGTACAGTGCCAGAGCGAGCGTTCCCAGCACCGCAATAAGGACACGGCAATGAAGATGCTGGCGGCGCAGCTCTATGAGCGGGAGCGGCAAAAGCAGGCGGAAGAGCAGGAAGGGCTTGCTGGCGATAAGATGGGCATCTCCTGGGGTAGCCAGATCCGTTCTTATGTTATGCAGCCCTACCGTATGATAAAAGACTTGCGTTCCGGCCATGAAACGGGCAATGTCGATGCCGTTCTTGATGGTGATATTGACCCCTTTATCAAGGCGTATCTGATGATGGGAAAATAGCAGGCACTGACTCAAACACCTCTTCCACTGCATGTAAATATTTCTCAACCGTGGCACTTTTCTGAATCTTTTTCAGTTGTTTCTGTTGATCGGGAAATGAGTGGATCAGATAGCCCCAGATACGTTTCATTCTGCTTAACAGATGGCCCGGCCCGGAAAAGAGTTTGCTGTAGGTGGCAAAAAGTTGCTGATGGTAGGAGAAAAGACGTTCCTTTCTTTCTCTTGTTGCTACCCCTTTTATCTCTTCTGCCAGAAAGGGGTTGGCTATTGCTCCCCGGCCAATCATCCATTTTTTGATGGTCGGGAATTGGTGTTGCAACAGGGAGAAATTTTTCACGCTGATAATATCACCATTATAGACAAGTGGATGGCGGCAGAGTTCTACTATCCTGGCAAATCCATCTCTATCGACTTCTCCTTTATAGAGCTGCCTGCCCAATCGTGGGTGAATAACAACTTCTTTTAGAGGGTAATTATTGAGCAGGGGCAGTAATTTTTGGCTCTCTTCCATATCATGATACCCCAGCCGCATTTTTATCGAGAGGGCGCAGCAGAGTTTTTCCAGCTCAGGAATAATCTCGTCTAAAAACCGGCAAATCTCTTCAGGATATGGCAACAACCCGGAGCCTTTTTTCTTTTTTGCCACTTGTGGTGCCGGACAGCCCAGATTCCAGTTGATATGCGTGTAGCCCAGCTGCGTTAAGCGTTTGGCCAGAATCAGAAAGGGTTTGGGTTGGGTATGAAGAAGTTGCGGGGTGATGGCAAGTTGTGAATTATTTTCTGGCAGAATATCCTTGAGCATTGTGTCGGGAAAATGCGAATGGTTTTGCGGGCTGATAAAGGGCGCCAGCGCATTATCATACCCGGAAAAATTCCGGGCAAGAATGCTGCGGAAATGGCTATCAGTAATGCCCCTTAGCGGTGCAAGAGTAATTGTTATATTCTGTTCTGTCATTGGCTTGATGGAGGATTTGGTTCTTCTGTAAAAATATGCTATTATATAAAATTTTCTTACTCAAACAATCGGAATATCAATGATACCTTTTCCTGATATACTATCTGCCGCTGTGCTTTCTCTTGAAAGGCGGCTGGGGCAGCCACTTTATATGGTGGGCGGTTTGGTACGCGATCTGCTTTTGCGGCGGGATGCAGCAGATATTGACTGCGCTGTAAATGGTAGTGCCCACCACTGTGTGGAGATATTGCGAGAAATTCTTGGCGGCGGGGCGGTTGTCTCGCTTTCCACGGAAGAGGGCGAAGAGGCTGCCCGTTTTATCTGGCATGGAGTGCAGCTTGATTTTGCTTCGTTTCGTTGCGGGGTCTCCTCCCTTGAGGAAGATTTACGGTTGCGTGATTTTACCATCAATGCTATGGCACTGCCTGTCGCTGATTATCTGGCAGAAAACATTGATACTCTTATCGATCCTTGCGGTGGTAAAGATGACCTTATGAATAAAAGGCTGCGTCATCTCCCCGGAGCCTTTGCAAGCGATCCCCTGCGTATGTTGCGAGGCTATCGTTTTGCCGCCAGAGAGGGCTTTGCACTGGCAGCGGAGAGCAGGAAGCGGGTAAAGGTTCTGGCAAAATCAGTCTGTCAGGCCGCAGAAGAGCGGCGCAGTTATGAGCTACACCATATTTTCCTTTCCAGACGTACAGCGGCTACTGTTGCGATGATGGCAGAAGACGGCCTGTTGGCTTATTTGCTGCCGGAGTTGTATCTGGGTGAGGGTGTTGCTCAGCCGGAAGAGTTTCATCATCTGTCTGTGCTGGATCACTGCTTTCTTGCCCTTGAAGAGATGGAGAAAATTATCCTTGCGCCAGAGGATTTTTTTGCCGACAGGCATGTGTTGCAAATGGTTATTGACTATCTGGGGCAGGAGGAGCATATCTATTGCCTGAAATGGTCGGCACTGCTGCATGATATTGGCAAGGCGGTTACCAGGGAGTATAACGAGGAGAAGAACAGAGTCACGTTTTACGGCCATGATGCGAAAGGGCGGCAGCTCTTTGATGCCTTTGCCCGCCGCAGCCGCTGGAGCAGGGAAAACACCCAGCGGGTGGGGAAGATGATAGAGATGCATATGCACCCTTTTCATCTGGTGAACCAACGGCAGAAAGACGAGTTGAGTGCCAGAGCAGCTCTTCGTTTCAGCAGAAAGGCTGGTGATGAGTTTTGTGGCTTGTTGTTAGTGGCCCTTGCCGATTGCCTTGCCGGAAACCCAAAACATCAGCAGATGATGCAGCGGCAGTTGATGGAGCTTTTTGTTTTTCTGGAAGAGCTGTATCGCACTAACTTATCAAAAGTAACAACGGGGCCGCCGCTACTGAAAGGCAGTGATCTGATTGCCCTGGGGCTGTCTCCGGGGCCTCTGTTCTCCACCATTCTCCGCTCTGTTGAAGAGGCACAGGTGGAAGGAGAGGTGACTAATCGGCAGATGGCACTTGATTGGGTGCAAAAAAACTTTTGTCAACACTTGTCAAATAATAATTAAATGGCTACAACGTGCGTAAAATAAATGATTATTACGCCAGAAAGGCAAAAAAAGAGAAATATCCAGCCCGCTCCATCTATAAACTTGAGGAGATTCAGCAAAAATATAAATTTTTGCGCAAGAAAGATAGTGTGCTGGACCTTGGTTGCTATCCGGGGAGCTGGTCGCTCTACGCTTCTGAAGTTGTTGGAGAAAAAGGGATTGTTGTTGGTGTTGATCTCCAGCAGGCAACGGGTAATCCCCGGCCTGGTGGT
>PDWI01001971.1_pt1 | contig 31727 bp, 35 predicted proteins | sample 1430891 | NCBI WGS metagenome assembly PDWI01 (sample SAMN01162508, study PRJNA174530) | Oral metagenome, whole genome shotgun sequencing project. | biome: Marine environment; feature: Marine mammal; material: Swab sample of the gingival sulcus; isolation source: swab sample of gingival sulcus... | reverse complement strand
ATGACTTTTTACAGCAATGAAGGAAGATTTTATTATTGTTTTTCGATTTAACCTCATGTTCGCTAGATGTTATAATGATTTATAAAGGCACGATGGCGAATGTAGCACAAACTAACGTTTGTTACATTTTCGCACGTGCCAAAGGGGTATCCCTTTGAAACCCAGTTAGGGCCAGCGTTGGCTGGCTAAATATTGACACTTCTAACGAAGAGGATTTTTATGCAGTTATCTAGGGTCCTTAGAGCCAGAGTTTCTGAAGAAACGGCTCATAAATATGAAAAGCTATCTGAAGAAAGTGGACTGAAAGTTTCTGAAGTCATCAGGCGTGTATTGGAAAAATCTAATCCAAAGTTGCCGTCAAAAGAAGGAACGCAGTATCAATTGCGAGCAATAAGATTGATGAATAAATCAAGCAACAATATCAATCAAATAGCTCATCATTTAAACACTCTCAAATTGCAAAATAAACTTGAGTACGAAGAGTTTATTCATTATTTGCGTATTCTTGACACGATAGCGGCGCAACAGCATTTGCTGCTAAAGCTTTTTGATAACATTTGAATTTAAATATCAAGATTGATATAATAATTCAGCGCAGATTTTTCTGCGTGTATGAAGTTGAATATTAAAATAAAGGAATCTATATGACACACGGAGATCACAGTTTAAGTTTAAGTTTAAGAAAGGACTTTAAAAATGTTAGAAAGTATCATTTGCGATGTTAGCATCGTTTGGAATTTTGTAATTTCTTTTTTTTCATGTGTTACGTTGCTTGTTAAAACAATGAGAAGAAGAATCCCTTTTTTCAGAGCATTGATTATTGTATGGCCTAGGTATATTAGTAATTACTTATGGTTCCCTAAAAAACGATATTTAAGGGTAGGTAATAAAACTAAAATCCTAAGGAGAAAGTTTATTGGTATAGCAGAGGAGCTAACTGATGAAACGTCTATTTCGAAGACGTTATTTTATATTTTGGTTGTTTGTTTTGTAGTGAGTTTTTGAGCGTATAAAGTTATTTAAAAACCGCTATCAAAAAGTGAGGGGTTATAGTAGTGACAAAAGAATCTCGGTGTTTTATTTCGCCGAGATTCTTCGGGCTGTTTTGTTGTAATTTTAAATGATATGTTCAGTTATTTTAATACATGGGGTAAATCATGAAAGAAAAAATTAAATCAATTTCGCTAAATTTAACGGAATATAAAATCATCAATATCTTATTAAATTATGATGATAATGACAAAATAGCGGATGTTATTTTTGATTCTTCATCCGATTTTAGTAAAGCTAAATCTTACTTAATATTGTCAAGACTTTATAAAAAAGGAATTATAGAAATAAAAAAACCACGAGGGCAAAATAAAACTATTTATATACCAACGAAATACGGAAAAGCACTTAGAGATGTTTTTGAAATGAGACTAGAAAGAGTAGATGAAGCATTATCGACCAGTTAAGTGATGCTGAAAAGATGTTACTAAATGCTAATTAGAGTAAATGGGGCATCAGCAGGAATTTGTAAATACCTAGCTGAAGGAATAAAGTCCGGTCGCTCTCATTCACGAGATGAATTGGATAATCGGGTTGTTTTAAGCGGCGATTTAGAGTTGTTGGATTCAACACTAAACATGTTTGATAAGCATGGTGAGCACCAAAAATATCTTCATATTACTTTATCGTTTAAAGAACAGGATATTTCAGAGCAAGATTTAAGGGAAATTGATTCACAGTTTAAAAGTTTCATCTTCAGTGCTTGCCATGAAGATGAATTTTGTTATTACAGCGAAGCGCAATATCCAAAGATAAAGTTTCTTAGGGATAAGGATGGAAATAAATATGAGAGGTTTCCTCATATACACGTGGTTATCCCTCAATTTAATTTAATGACAGGTAAGCGTGAGCAGTTTCTTGGTAAAGTAGAAAATATCACTCACTATATTAATGCGTTTCAGGAAACGATTAATTATAAATATGGGTTAGCTAGTCCAAAAGATAATTTCCGGGAAATATCTGGAGGGCGCGAAGAAGTTCTTAATCGTCATAAGATTAATCCTGATATGTCTAGGAAAAAGATTAAGCAAGAAATTGCTCAGATTGTGAAACTAGATAAAACAATTAGATCAGTTGATGAGCTTGCGTTGGTGCTAAGGTCTTTTGGTGTTGTTACCGTCAGAGATTCAAAAAAATTTGGTGGAAAATACATCAACTTAAAATTACATAATCAAGAAAAAGCAATTAATCTAAAAGATTCGATTTTTCTTGATGGTTATTTGTCCACTCGCAATCCTCAGTTTATTGGACAGCAGGAGCAAGAAGAGAGAAATAAAATAATTTTCCAGTGGCAGGAACAGGCGCAAAAAATTCGTTTTGTTGATAGGTGCAGTCCTAAAGTTCGTGAAGCTTATAAACAAATGACTGAAGATGAAAAGAGAAATTACCTTAAAAAGGTCATGGCTCGGCATTTAAAAAAAATTCCGACACTTGAGGAAAGTATTGAACCAGTAATAGTAGAACCGAGTGCAGAAATAAAAGCCACAGAGCTATATATTCATAGAGAAAAAGGAAACGTCAGCCGAGAGAAACAATACGGGCGAATTGCTACGATCTCAAATAAAGCTAATTCTTCAGAATGGACCGCAAAAATCAATGCTGTTGATATGCGGTTTCTATTGAATTATCTTGGCTATCACTATGGAATTGACACAGAGAAAATTAAAATCGTTCGGACCAAAAATGGCTATGAACGATTCAAAGTCGATAATCGCATGTACAGTGCATCTGATTTTATGGCAAAGCATCTGTATTTGAATTGGCATGAAATACGCAAACATATAGATAGTGTCATAGAAAAACAAGATAAAGAAGTCCAGCGAGCAAATCAGGTTAATTCACAACTGTTATGGCATCATTTTCAGCGTTATGAAGAAAATCTAGAGGGGTTGTCGGGGTTAAAATCAAAATTGCGTGATGCGCGGGCTGATATTTTTTCTCGCACGGAGTTTACCTACGATTCAAGTCAGACAAAAGCACAGAACTATGCAAGACAACGTTTATTGCGGCAACAGTATAAAGCGGAAATGCAAGGAGCATTAGATGCCTTTTATAAGGCGCGTGAATACTACTTACAATCGCCAGACGAGCGCTATTTGCAATGGCTGCATCAGCAAGCAATGAAAGGTGATAAAACGGCTTTAGATGAGCTGAATAGAGTTTATCCGACATATGAAAAAGACAACTCGTTGAGTTTTGTTAACAAAGTGAGGCGGAAAACGCTTTTTTCACCTTTTGAACTTGGCTTTAAGGTGAATATTAATAAAAGAGGGCAAATCGAATATCATAATGATGATAATGAAGCTGTTATTATTGATGCTCGAAACTCGATTAGAGTTAAATCCCGCGATGCTGATACTATTGCTAAAGCGTTGAGACTAGCTCAACAGCGTTTTGGCGTTGATGGTTTTGAGATTGCTAATGCAACTGAAAAAGATAAACAGGCAATTCAGCAAGCTGTAAATAAAGTAAAAGTAAATGTAACTGTTTTCCCATCGAAAGGTGTCGCAAAGATTGAAAAAGAAAGGTGATGGTCAAAAATTGAGCAGATTTTTAACTGACCGTGATAGTTAAAATTTTTTCACTGCTCAAGTGGTTGTACACGAGGTTATGAACAACAAATGTGTATTATTTGTTTTCTTTTAATTTCAAATTATTAATAAGTTTAAACTTAAAAGAAAAAGTGCAAAAACAAAAGCTACCGAGAAAGTTCTCAGTAGCTGTTTGTTTAGAAATATTGCTCACCAATAGTAGGTTTTTCCGAGTTGTTTGCCTTTTTCAAAAACTTTTAATTCTCTATAAGCGCCCACACAATGAGGGACGCATCTTTTATTGTCCCTTGAACCAGTGCAGCATCTGTATCCTCCTTGGTAATGCTCAGGGATTGTTTTGTATTCAATACATTTATCACTTTTTGAATAATGACTCCACTTTGTGCAAATTTTGTATTCAGAAATTTTGAGAACTCTTCTATATGTGTAAGTAAAATCCTTTGGATCTGAAAACTCATCTTTTACCGCACAACTTGAAAATGCGGGTAATGGTGACTTGCCGTGTCTTAAACGATGTTTTAAAGCAGATTTAGCTGCGCTACATCCGCTTGGAAATCCTCCGGGTGCGCATAACCAAATTGCACATTCGCTTTGACTTGCTGCGTTAGCAGTTTGAGTTAATACATTGCTGATAAAAAGCATTGCGACTAATGATATTTTTTTCATGTTGTACCTTCCTTTTAAAAAAATTAACGAACAAGCTTTTTGCTAGAAAAAATTGTTCGCTCAGGACTGGGATTGCGTTCTCTCTTTTTCCCTTCTCTTTGCTGTTTTTTCTGTTCCTGCTTGCCGGCGTGCTCTAGCTCTTTTCGAACATAAGGCAAACCTTTTTTAATGTTCTCTTTGACTTTTTTCACATTAAGCGTTTTACCACCTTGAGCGGCCATTGCTAGCTGCTTGTCTATTGCCATTTCTAAATCGTGCTGTTCCTGTTCATTCAATGGCATGACTTTCTGCACTTCTGCCATGATTTCTTTGCGTGCTACAGCAAAGCGGCCATTTTGGCTGAGAGTTTTCTCTTTTTCCTGCTCTTCTTTTTTGCTGTTTTTTTCTTTGTCGTCTTGTTTTTGCTCCTTGGTATCTTGAGTTTCTGCTTTTGGTTTTATATCTAGACCTTCTTCTTTTTGACGCTCTTCTTTTTGCCGTTGCTGTGCACCTAAAAGTCTTTTTTTGTCCGCCTCTGTCGGCTGATATCCACTGGTTTCTATTCCACGAATATTGGCTTGAAACCATATTTCCGCTTTGGAACTTCTCGAACCACCAGATATTTTTATTTTTTCCCAGCCCTTATCTTGTGCAATATCTACTGCTGCTGCGATATTTTCAGGGGTTTCATCAAACGTAATTTTGTTGTCATCAACAGTTATTTTGCTGCCATCTTTTTTGTTTTTAAAAGTCTCTTTATTATCACTGGAAAATAGTTTGACAACTTCCTCGTAGTCTCCTTTTACATTGAAATTAACATAAGGCTGTAGCGTGTTTTCTTCTTTTTCCTCTTTTCCACCAGTGAGCGTATGTTCTCTAACGTTATCTACATAAATTTCCATCTGTGAGTGTTCTTTTTCCATAAAATTTCCTTATGACAAATCAATGAGGTTATCTTCTTCAAGCGAGTTTTCGATTTGGGTACTTATAAAATCACTTAAGACATCAAACTGAATAGAGGACTTAATTGTTCCTTCAACTTTATCTTCAATAATTGATGCGTAATTATTTTTAGCTTGTTGGATTTTCTGACGAATAGTGGTTATTTCTTTTTGTGTACTATCAATACGGGCACTCAAATTTTGGATGGTCGGTATTGGTTGACCTTGATAACGTTTAATGAAAACTGGGTCCTCATAGTAAACATTTTTTTCGGCCATAATCGGGTAGGCAATGTCGCTGTAGATAATAATTTCTTTGGATTTATCCATGCCCCTCAACTCTTGAGGCATCATTAAATCACGCTGATTTTGTGTTTCTGTACGAGAAACACCATTGTTTCCGCCACCTCTGGATCTGGAAGTGTCCTCGGTAACGGTTGTTTTTCCGAGTAGTTTAGATAATTCCTCTGAATCTTCCACATTATCGGGTTTATACATTATCTTTAATGCAATGTTGGTAAGAATGTTTTTACAACCATGCTCTCCATATACTCTCGCGTCTTTCAGTTGCGCTGGTGATTGAGCAATAAAGAGTATTCGCAGATTGTATCCGGCCATGTAGCTGATGGCTTTTTCTAAAATAACAATTTTTCCCGGTGCAGTTCCCTCATCCATTAACAATAAGCATTGATATTTAAGACTGCTATCTTGCTCTGGTCGTGAGCGGGTATTTTCATTTATCAGCTGACTAAAGAATAGATTAATGATTTTTGATGCTTTAAGTAAATCACTGGGTTGAATGCCGATATAAATCGTCATTTTTTGTTTTCTTACTTCTCGTAAGTCAAAATCATCATGAGAGGTTGCATTTACCATTGGCTCGGACAACCAAGGTGTTAAGTTGGCTGTTAGTGTAGCGAGAATAGATGAAAATGTTTTATCACCGGCTGAGACTCCAGAGTTGATCGTTTGCCTTGCTATTGCACTGACAAATTCATCGGTCATTAGTGATTCAAAATAAGGAATCGCCTCGCCTTGAAAATCCGTGCAGAGGTTGAGTATCTCACGGATGGTTGGTACGAAAGGGTAAAGGTCATTTTGCTGGTAAAACTTCTCTTTATCCAAACAATAAAGTCCTAGACCAATAAAGAATTTACGCGCGGATTCCTCAAAGAAATTGTCATCACCTTTGCTGTCCGGTATCAGACAAACAGCGATTTGATTAAGGTCATCTACACGGCGTTCATCTTGACGTGAAACATATGATAGAGGATTCCAGCAGCTCGTTTTACCTTCAGCGTTGAAAGGGTCAAATAAATAGACCTTATGACCATTTTTGGCACGATACACACTGGTTATCTCGAACAACTCTTGTTTAATATCTAAAACAACCATTGAATGGGCATAGGAAAGCGCAACAGGAATAACAACCCCAACGCCTTTACCGCTTCGTGTTGGAGCTGCAAGGTAAACAAATTGTTGTCCACCAAGGGCGATATAACGGTTTTTGGTTTTGCCAACAATGATTTTGTCATCAGCAAATAAACCATCTTTGCGAACCTCTTTTGCCGGTATAAACAACTTAGATTTTTCTATTTCTTTTGTGGTGGCAAAACGTGCATCCCCATAAAGTTTTTGCTTTTCCGTGGTTAATTTGACTAAGACAATCAATATTATTCCGTGGACAAAACCAGAAGCAATCCAAGCAAGTTTGAGTTGTTTTATGTAGGTTTCACCATAATTTTTTTGGTAGTAGATAATATCAAAAGGCATACTTCTGACTTTATCGGTTAGATGAAATCCGTTTTTAACAATTTTAGTTAAAAAACCGCTATTACCATAGCTCATAAAGAACCTAAACAAAAAGGAAGCTAACCAGAGGAACGTAATGCAGAAGATGATAAAAAAAACTAACTTCAGGATTTTCTTTACAGTTTCATTCATGATTAATACCTTCATGTGTTAGTAAACGCAATTTGCGTTCAGGGTTAAAGTCAATATTAGAAATAAAACGTTTTCCGTTGTGATTGGCAAAGTGAATTGATATATCAATTGTCATCATAATGAGCCGGCGTATAACGTCATAGGTAAGACTTGCACCCTCAGGGCTGGCGTTAATCATTAATGCCAATTGTTCGTATGCCATCAGTGCACTGTCAGCATGGCATGAAGTGATTGAGCCACTGTGTCCGTTGCCACAAGCACGGATAAAATAAAAAGCCTCATCACCGCGAACCTCGGCCAAAATAATGCGGTCAGGTTTCATACGCAAAGTGGCTTCAAGACAGGATTTTGCCGTTACGTTCGATTCACTCATGCTCTTTGGATAGATAAGATGAACCTTGTTAGGATGGTCTATAAATAATTCTCTGGCATCCTCAATCGTAATGATTCTTTCGCTGTGGGGAATGAGGTCAATGAGTGTTTTCATAAACGTTGTTTTTCCGCTACCGGTTGCGCCGGAAACAACGATGTTTTTTCTGTACTCGATGGCTAGTTCTAAAAATCTACGATAATTGCCAGTAGCAAGACAGCTTTTTAATTCTTGGTCCTGCGCTGTAATACTACTGGATTGCAATTCTATTTTGTTAAACAATCCTTTTTCTTCGTATTGATCCATAGTGAACTTGGCATTACTGGGTATGCGAATGGTTAAGCTACATTCTTCGGACGCTGGTTGACGAATCAGTTGCGCTCTTTCACCATCCGGCATCGTGAGTGAAAGCATTGGATTATTTCTATCGAATAACTGATTTTGCCCAGCATTGTTTACTAACAAGGTACCTAGGCCCTCAATTAAATCATTTGACCGATTTGGTTTTTCTATAGATTTCCAGACACTATCTTGTTCGTAGAAAATAATGTTTGGTTGGTTAATGGCTATTTCTGTTACGTCTTTGATGCCCATTAAAGGGGTAATTCCCAACTCTTCAAAATGGTATCTGATTTGAGCACGAATTTTTGACTTTTCAGTAGTTACCATAAGATTACCTCACGTTATAGACTGGTGATAGGTCTATATCATCTGCGACGTAGATATTAATTTTTTCTCCTTCCCGGATGAAAATAATTGGGGGGAGGTCAATGTTTTTTTCTAATATTTTTTCTGCAATGTTGTTTGTAGTTTCGGCAGATTTAGAATCAACAATAACTTGTGCGGATTCGTTTCTTTTTCCGGCAATTTCCAAACTATCACTTATGAGTGATACTAATAATGCAGAACCTATTCTTAGTCTCCAACGATTATCCACTTTACCGGTGACACCTGATGCCCCCAGTCTGTCAGTGGATGGTGATTTAAGTTGAACAACAACATCATAAGGAGTGATAAGCCTATCCCATATTATTTGCAATCTTCTATCGCCGTTTTTTACCCGGCCTCGATATTCTCCCGTTACTATCGTTCCTTTTTCTATTAACAATATTCTGGCATTGCCGCCATATACATCTTGGCTAACCACGCAAGAGGTAAAACCATCTTGCTCTGAAATGATATTGGTCTCCATGATGCAAGGAATTTTAGTACCTTTTATCAAGGTGTAGTCAATTTCTCTTAGTAGCTTTACTTGCCTAGAAGGGATGATTTTCTCCTCTTCTTTTTTTGTAACGACTTCAGTTGTATTAATACCTGCGGTTAATCTACGCTCTTTTAAAGAAGGTTCGGTCGATTCTTCCTCGAGAATAACGTCCTCTTCTATGACAGGAACGATTATTTCAGTATTTTCTTCAGGTGTTTCTTCGATCTCTTCCTTAACTGTTTCTTCTTCTTTCTCTTCTACTTCGGGCAAGGTTTCTAGTACAGGTTCATATTTTCCGATAGATTCAGGGGCAAAATTATAGGTAAGCCGGTCTTTGGTATCATCTTGTGATTTATTTCCAAAGGTTAAATTATTCTTGATAAAAGAAAAACCGAAATATGTGCTAGCACCCATTACCAATACAGCAATTAAGAAAAAAGAGAGGACCTTTTTAGGTGAAATACGGGCGCTATTGTTACCGCTATTTAAATCTTCAGTATTGTCTTCGAAAAAGATACCGCCATGAGGATTGGTATTATTGGTGTCCATAAATTACTCCTCAACAGTGATGCCGTGCTTTTTAAAAATAAGCTCTTTTTCTCTATCGCTTAATTTTTTAGTTTTTTCTAGGTGAAATAAAACTTCTCCTTTGTCTAAAATGTTGTATCCAAAAATTAGACTATACAGTTCTGTAGATGAAAGAGAATCATCTATATTTTCATTGTGTTCATCGAGTTTTGCATCATTAACAAAGTTATAGGCGAGTACCATATGATGGCTCATTTTTTTGCCATCAATTAGGCTATTCAATAAATAAACTTGGAGGGCATGAATTTCTTCTTCAGTAAGTGCGTTTGGGGTTTCTGCGGCCTTATCTATCATTTCATCAGTAACAAGTACGCTGACAGCGCTATCAGTATCTAATTCTGGAAAAAGCGTGAGTAACGCAAACTCTTGCTTACTAAAAGGACGGCAGTCGATGATTTTAAGTCTAAAATATTCTTGGACTTCTCTGTATAAATCATCGTTGCTCATAATGTCTTGTTCGGTAATATTTTCAATAATCATAAATTTTTTCCTAGCTGAGAGTGTTTTTTTGACGATGTATTTTTTATCCGGACAGATTTTTTTAATGCCTCTTGTAGTTCAAACGGATTTGAGATATTTCTTATGGCTTTTAGGTCAATACTGAACCCTTTTTTTGCCAATTCATTTGTTACTTTTGGTAATAGCTCTATTTTTCCGTCTATTACTTCAAAAACTTTCTTTCCTACATCACGGGGGCATAATCCCTCTAAATTCATCTCTGCTAAGTCCGGGGATATTTGCTTAATTGCAGACTTTTTTTTATTAGCTTCAGCGTTAAATTCAGCAAGGCCTTGTTCTAAGCCTTTTTTCGTTAATACATCGTTCCAATCGGTGTTTTTTTCATTGATTGGATAAGGGATAATGAGTTTAAAATCTGGGTATTTATCAATGACTGATTGAGCTGCGGATATGCCCGGATTTTTATTGTTTTGATTTTTTTGCTCTGTACCTCGGTCGTTATCAGCGGCAATGATTTTTTCTACATTTGGGTACATGAGTTGCATTTTTTCAGCAATGTTGAGTAGATTATTTGAATCAATAGCAGCAACAACCAATACATTTTCTCCATGTTTGTTTGATGCTAATTGATATACGGAATCAGCTGTTGCGACACCTTCGGCAATAAACACATGACTTGGGTTTAATCGGGCTGCCTTACTGCCAATTGGGAAATATGATCCTGCTTTGCAGGCTTGCGTCATTAGCCTTTTTTCACCATTGTGAGAGATTACTTGCAATGAGGTCATTCCGACCTTTTTATCTTTCATACCGCCTATCCGTTCACCGGATATTAATGGGATGACAATATCTCCATTTGTGAGTTTTTTAATACCATTTAAGTGACGAATGCCTTTTCTAGATATGTAAGGCTCATTGCCTTGTGCATTAGGCAGTTTTTTGAATAAAATTTTGACATCATTTTCGCGGGAATTAGCTATTTGCTGTCTTGCTTCTTGTTTACTGCTTAAGTATAAACCGCGATTAATTTCATTGGCTTTTTTTACTTCAGGGAGAATATGTTCTTTATCTGCACTACGGGTTGACCATTTTATTTCTTCATTTGTAGAAAAGTTCTTAGCAACTGCGCCAATTGTTCCGTCCGGATTATGAAATATCTTATATGCTCCATCTTTGTTATGACTATTTTTATTATGCAAGGCTACTCTATGCCATTGGTCTGGTGTTGTGTTGAAGTTTGTCATATCTAAACCAAGGGCAGAGGCCTCTGCGCAAAAATCATTTATATTTTTACCAGAGGTCTGAACCTTGTCGGTTGCATGCCATTTTGAGAATATGGACAAATCGGCATCAGCCGGCACAAACCAGCTTTTTTTCTCGTTGTCCCATTTAGCCCCAAGGGTTTTAGCTTCGACCCTATCATCAAATGGTACGGCCAAGTAGAATGGTTTTTTTGAGTGTATAGAATTAAAAATCTCGGATTCATCAATTTCTTTACTGAACAATTGCCAGAAATCAGATTCTTGTGCTTGTTCTGAATTATTCTCTTTTTCTTTTAGATAGTTCAATATAGTGGGCTTGATTTCTTTTTCGCTAAAACCTTCATGTTTTAAATAATCAATAATTTCTTCTTGATTTTTGCAAAACCTTCCTATTCCTGCGTAATGATTTCTCATAAGGATTTGCACATTAAATGGATATTCAGTATTTCCATTTTTTATGGAAAATGTTTTACCTAAAGAACGAGTAGGTCGATTATTTTGTGTTTCATATTTTTTTGCTTCTTGTTTTCTTTCCTTATAAAGCGGGGTATTAATGAAATTTTTTGCGCGTGTTGCGTTTTTAAATGCAGTCATCATGCTTTCTTCAAGCTCTAAACCTGTTTTTTCAGCCCAGTGTTGAAGGTAGGCTTCAGAATTACTCGGGTTGAAAGGTAGCCCAGTTTCTAGAGAAATCATATAAGAGGACAATTCAGCAACTAACTCTTCTTGGGCGTATTCAGGGCTGCCAAACTTATTTTTGATGTTTCGGTTTAAACGGCTTTCATGCCCCGTCCAGTGTGACATTTCATGAAGGAATGTTGAGTAATATTCAGCATCACTTCTGAAAGATTCTTTATCAGGCATGTAAATGCTGTCATTGCTGGGACGATAAGCAGGCTCTCCGCTCTTAATGATTGGATTGTGTTCATTAACTAAGTCTGCAAATGTTTGTAAATCTGGAGTGTGTTCCCGGCGTTCTTCAAGTGTAATAGTGGGCAAATTAGTTTGTTCAATATTAAATACATGGTAGTGTTTGGCAATGGGAAAAGTTTGGTCATCTACGGTTTTTTCGCTGTACCATAAAATACCTACGCCTTTTTCCCCTTTGTTTACTTTTCCGCCCATCGCGGATATCTGATGATATGTAGCCCATCTGGGGTCCTGATAACCTCTTTTTTGGGCTTCCAGCTGTAGTCTTATGGCATTTCTACCACTATATATGGTGTTTAATTTTGCATTGTAGGGGGTCTGTATTTCCCCTGTTTTCCAAGATTTAGACCAAGGCGCATCATTATTTCTTACTGCTTCAATAACGCTTTCAATAAACGCTTCATTAAAACGGGCTTCTGCCGTTAGTTTTTTTTTAGGTTCATCAGCAGTCGGCGTTTCTTTTTGTTGTTGTGTGACTTTTTCTAGCTTATTAATTAACTCGTAAGCCTCCTCTTTTTCATAAGTTTTCATTATCATGACAGCACTTTTATTGCGTAACGTTGCATAAACAAACCAGCTATTGGCAGGCATGCCAACATCATCAGCAAATATTGCTTGACCTTCGCTAAGCTCTTGAAAAATGCCTTTCGTAAAATATTCCCCAGAAAACATTTCTACCCAGCTTGCTGCGTCATTTTCAGCATTGTATTGATTTAAAATATTGAGAATTTCTTCTTGTCTGTCCATGTATGTTTTTCCTATAAGTCAATGAATTCTTCTTCATTTTCTAAATCAATAAATTCTTCCTCGTTTTCATCTGTATTTTCTTCATAACCTCCATTAAAGATGTTTTTTTCGTTGTTAGAATTTGTAGATTCAAATTTTATAGGCGCATTGCCAGCAGTAACGCGTGTGGTGTTTTCCACGGTTGTTTTTGAGTAGTTTTCTTTTTGTCCATGCTCGTTGTTTCTTCGAAGCTCAACGGCTTGGTCTCCTAGTCTAATAATCATGTGTTCATAAACGCCATGAATGACCAACAAACCATTTTTCTCGGTATGCTGGTTTATCAGATGGGATTTGTTATTCGCATCTAATTCGTAAACTACACCGCGTTTTTTTCCGGCCTTAAAAGCGATAAAAGTAATCGTTCCGTTATCCCATACTCGATAAGGGATAATATCCGTTGCATTTTTTGTTTCGCGGTAATCATAGTTTGAGTATAAATATGAAGAAATAGGGGAAATATCTCTGTTACGAAGAATGCCTTTTTCTTCCTCAGCAGCCAAAGCTGCTTTTGATTTTCCATCATGGTATCTCATGCGCACGGAGTAATATGCACCGGCATTGTTTGGATTTTTTTCCCAATCGTTATTGCCGGAGGTGACTATGAAGAGGTAATCTCTTTTGTCCGTATGCACAATAAGATTCGTTTCCGGCTGTTCGTCTTTTGCTTTAAAAACCAAAATATAATCTTTTACAATTTTTGACTCCCAAGCAGAGTCAAAGCCGAAAGTTACGTATTCTATTCTTTCGTCTTCTTCAAAGATAATTTCTGAAGCAATCCCGGCCGCTGTGATAATGTTCGGTATTTTGTCCCTATTGTAGTCCACGTAACGGATACCCGGTGTGGCAAAAGAACATACGCTAAAAGTAGCTATTAAGGCGGTTATAAGTGCTTTTTTTGTCATTTTTATTGCACCTTTTGATCTTCATCGAAACGGTAAGAAGTGACCGTGAAACCGAACGGATTCATGTTTCTTGCTCGTTCGTCCATTTCCAGATTGGCATCATAGCCAAATGTCATCGTTACAATGCCACTATTCTTTGAAAGAACGGCATCATTCTCCCGAATCAGTTTTTCAACGCGTGCTTGCATGGTGATGCCATTTTCCCCGTCTTTAAAAGGGGTTGGTATATTTTGTGGTGTTAAAGAAATAACATTTACCTCTAATGTACGTTCTTTTCCTAATTTCTTTTCTATATTTATAGGAGGAAGAAATTTTGCTTGATAATCTTTAAAAACTTGATTTGTTGAGTAGAGCTGTACGGCCGCATAAGAGTCTCTAATGGCATAAAAGTTATAGCTGTCATGGGCGATAATGTATAGTTGCGCAAAATATTTATTGAGCGCATCATCAGCGGTTATTTCTCTGATATTTCCCGTTTCAAAGGATGAGAGTGCGGTTACTTCAGAGGGGTAGCCTGTGTTCTTATCTACTACCAATAATTTTACCTCTGTCATCTTCAGTGGCATCATTTTGAAAATAGTACCAACTAAAAACAAACAAATGACCGCAAGTAATCCGGTAAATGCCCATGCGATTTTTTTTGACTTAATATTTTCTTCGTCTAAACGTTGTTCAAAATATTTCATCTTATTTTTCCTTCGTAAATTCTTTGCGCTTCTGTCTTATTAAAATTTTCAGGGTTTACGGGTTTCCAAGGTGTACCTGAATCCGGAAATGAGGTGTTTTCATAGCTTTTAATAGAGCCGCAGCCGGCTAATGTAAGCACTACAGTACAGACAATAATTTTTTTCATAGTTAATTCCTTTTGATTTTTGCTCGTCTTACTCTTCTATATAGATGTTTAGCTAATGCTTGACCGCCTTTTCCAATTGAATGCATAGGAACTGCGGCACTTCCTGCTACTTTTTTTCCCATTGCGGCCATTGCTAATGCCGTTCCATCTGAGATATTTTGTGCACTAAACCAAGAGCTGGCTAAATCACCTAATCTACCAATTAACACTGAAAACAGAATACTGCTAATAAAGCAGTAAGCGGCGTCAAGGAAAGTGATTGTTTGTGATGAGTAAAGTTGAGCATAAATATCAAGTAAAGTTTTAACCCCTAGCACTATCAAAGGATAAGCTAAACAATATCCCAATGTATAATTGAGCCATGATGAGAACCATGCTTTTGTGCTATCAAAAGCTAAAAACATGATAAAAAGCGGTGCGAAACCTATACAAAACATAAAAAATATTTTATTTACAATAACCACTAAGAACGTGGAAATGCCTAGCACTACTAAACCAGCAAAAACAATCCCTAGATTTATCATTTTCCAAAGTATCGGGAAGAAATTCCAAAATCCAGCACCCATTGAACTGGCATTGTCAACCAAAGAATCCACATTCTCTTTTGAAGCCCAAAAACCATATCCGGCCATTGAGGAAGGATTCGGGGTGTTGTTTTCCTTGATTTTTTCGACAACCTCTTTAGGAGGTTTTTTACCGTTTTGCACTTCTTCTATTAAAGTTGCTACTTCTGAGAGATGTTGTTCAATATGGACAAAAATAGAGCTTTGACTTGAACCGCTTAAGTCTTTTGCCAAGTCATCTTGAGTTTGCATTATTGGGAAAAAAAAGTTGTTGGCTAAAAAACCAAGTGAGGTGGCCATTATGATGATAACCATTTTTGTTATCATGTCTTTGATATAAGTCATGAAAGGTTCGTTTGAGAAGCCACCCATGATTAGATAACTGCGATATATCGTCCATAAAATCATCGCGGGTAAAGCAATGATTGCAACTCCCCCACACATCACAGTAAGAGGTTTTGTTGCAAGAACAACTATATTATCGGTGATAATATCCTCTGTAGTGGTGAAAATTTCCAGCATGACTATTCCTAAAATAATTTAGTTCATTAAATCTGAGAAATCATCTGAACTTTTTCTATCTCTGACGGTTGCTGCGTCTGTTCCTGTTCCTTTGCTAAAAACCTCCCACTGAGAATTGGCATAACTATCATGTAATTGCTGTGCTGCAATCCTGTTTTGCGATTCTTGCAATCTTGCAAAATTATTTGCTTGCTGTTGAATCAGTGAAATGGAGTTTGCTTCTAAACCTATCATTGCCTGAATTTCAGACATGGATTTCATATCTTTTGCAGATTTAATTTTTTCTGATAGCTCCGTTATGGTTTGTAATTTTCCTGAAATTTGACTGTTGAGTTTTTCGGCAAAATCTAGTTGTGCAATATTTGATAGTGAAGAGCTTTCGCAGAGTTGAGTGTCTTTTGATTTGCTGCAATCTGGCAAATCCTCTAGGTATTTTTTTGCTTTTTCAGCTAAAAATTTTGTGTCGCCGCTTAATAAGTCATCGAATGAGGTTAATATTTCCTTATCTACACCACCCATTTCCATGACTTTTGAAAAACCTTTATCCCCGGTTAAGGCTTTAACATTTGCCTTTAGTTGCGTTACTTGGTTTTGTGCTTCAATAAGCTGTTTTGCCATTTCAGCAAGTTCTTTTAGATTATGCGCGGCAGCTTGTTTTATTGCTGACGCATCAACAACGGGAATTCCACCAGCAAACACAGCATTGCTTGCTAAAAATAAGGACATGAGAAGGATGGATTTTAAGTTTCTGCTTATACTATTCATCGTTAATTACCTTTTTTGAAAAAGTCATAAAAATTTTGTAACCAGTTGTCGGGGTCTTCGCTAATTAGACGCTCCGCAATTCTTGCCCTATCTTCTGAACCGGACATAACCTCTACTTCTTTGAGTCCGTTTAGCATCAATTTGCAATGAGTTGTTGCCCCCTGATAGCGGATTAAAAACTCTCGGCTTCTTATGGGCATCTGTTTTATTAGATGGAATTCACTTTCATCAAGTCCCAATTTTCCTAGATAGTCTTCTCTCTTTGCTTTCGGATTAGGAAGAAATATTTGCGTAGTAATCTGCTCGATTAAAGAAGGGGGTACGTTATTGAAAAAGTCGCTAGGTGATTGTGTGGCTAGTATTAAGATGCCGTTTTCTTTACGGATTGTTCTTTCTTTGTCTTCAATAAACCTTTGGAAACCTTTGTCACTAAGCGGTTTCCAAGCCTCGTCCATACTAATGATCATGGGCGAACCATCAATCATCAGCTGTATTCGGTGGAATAAATACATGAGGATAGGAGTACAAATATCTTTAATATCGAGGAATTGAGTATAGTCAATTCCAATGATATGGTTGTCTGTACTAAAATTATCTACAGGATTATTAAAAACCCATGAATAACGCCCAGTTGTCCAAGGGACAAGTCGCTGTCTTATACTGTTATCCCCGTCAGGCAAGAAGTTAGCAAATGATTCAATATCTGCCAACTCTTTGGGTGAGTTCATTGTTTTTTTGATTGCATCATCAATCATATTTTTTTCAGATGCTGTGGGAATACCCATGCCATCGTTTTCAAGGATATTGAGGAGTAATTCATTTAAAAACGTTCTATTGCTATCGGTATTTTCCAAGTGAAAAGGGTTAAATCCCGTTGCTTCACCCAGTTTTATTTCTGAATATTGGCCGCCTAACGCTTTGACAAAAACGGACGAACCAAGGTCCTTATCAAAAATAATGGTTTTTGGACGAGAGGGATAGCGTTGAGCTTGTGCGAGTAAGAAAGACAATAGAACGGTTTTACCAGAGCCTGTCTGACCACTGATTACCGTATTACCGGGCAATCTGTCCCCGGTATTATCAACTTTAGCGTCAGAGTCATGGAAATTAAAATAGAAAACTTCATCACTAACAGTACGTAACATTGAAACAGCACAGCCCCAAGGGTTTCCCCACTGTTTGCCCCTATTTTGTATTTGAAAGGGCATCATTTGTGCAGTATTCATTGAAGAAAGTTTTGCAGCTCTTGGTTGCAAACCAATATTGCCGGGCAGTTGTGCAAAGTAGCTATGAAGTTTTGCAATGCGATTTGTTGACACTGTTAGACCACAATCACTAATGATTGCGTTTGCTTTTGCTAATTTGTCTTTTAGTTCCTCTATAGACTCAGCAATTATCATTGCTGACCAATAGTAATTACCAAGCAAGAAGTTGTCAGCCCTGACACCTTCTCTGGCATCAACAAGATCTTGTAAGTCTTGTTCACTACCAGAATCCATATTCTCAAGTCGGTTATACTCTCTGCTTAACCAGTCACTGGCCTCTGTTTTGTCGATTGGAACAAAAGTTTGCGTAACAACCATTCGCCAAGGTAGCTCTAAAAAGGGCTGTAATTGTCCGGTTCGTGTGCAATCTGGATATTCTGAAATAGTCATCACAGACGCATAAAACGTCTTACCTTCATTTGTATCTATACGAATGAATTCATTTTTTCCAACAGTAAGCGTTGATGTGGCGAGATATTCGCTTATTTGCGCTCGCATAACAGGAACTTTGCTATTGGTTAAATTGATAATTTGGTTAAAAAATTCTAGTTGTTCTGAAAACATCACGCCTTTTTCGTTTTTATATGTTTTCAAAACTGATGGGTTATATTCCGCAAATGTAGATAATATTTTATCTTTGATGGCATCAAGCACATCTATGGCTTGCTTCTCATGTTCTGCAATTTGTTTTTTCGTGGTTTTAATAACAGAAAAATTACCTATTCGTTTGTATGGTCGATAGATAAGACTGAGAAAATAATCGGTCATAATGACCGGTGAATTGTGAATGACCTTTTCTAGGTAATTTTTATTTAACTCTGCTGCAAAACTGTTTTCTTCAAAGCTATCATCAAGAGTTGCTTTTCCTTCGTGGTGTAGGCAATGACTTTGTAAGTAGAGATTATATCTATACGGTGCTTTTAGCTGTGATATGAATCTATTAATAATCAGCACGCGAGAATCAATTTCTTCTTGGTTTCTACCAATGTAACTAATTCCTTTTAGCTTGAAATTAATGAGGTAAGACCCTCCTTTGACTTTGATTATTTCAGGGCTAATTAGCGAGCTATATGGAATTAGCTGATTCATTCCGAAAGTCTCTTTTCCCATTACTGTTAATCCTTGATATGTCTTCTATGGCGTAGGGGCTTTGGAGGGATAACGGCTACGTCTCCCAAAAGATTTTTGCTTGTCCAGCTACCACGTTCTTTTAGTTCAAGTAGCCACATGGTTAGGTATTGATCGTCCTGTTTTGTCATTTGTCGCATGACTGGTATAGCGAAAATAGCCGGCGTGAGACAAGCAATGGCGTACAAACCAAATTTTTCCCATGCGATTATCATTAAAAGCAAGCAGGGCAGAACGGTGAGTACCAAAGCATTAATAGGTATTCCTATAAACATAACGGGCTTTGTTGCTCCCCTAAAGAGAGGAGCAACTAACTCGTATTCTTCGCCTGTATTGTTTTCCATAAATTGTTTAACTGCCAAAAAACAATTGCGCAAGCTCAGGTCCGGCTAAGAATATGCCCGCCCCGATAAAAAATGGAATCATGTCTTGTAGGCGTTTTCCGCCCCAAATAATTTGGTATGCAGACCATAAAAGACACAAGGTGGCAATACCAATCCCCAATGTTTTTAGTCCTGCAATTACTTTGTCTATGGTGCTTTTTGTTCTTTGTGCCCATGCTTGAGCCATAACGGTCTCATTTGCAAAAACCATCATGAGTAATAGGCTGTTTGATATTGCTTTACGGCTTATGCCTTCTTGAAATTGTAATTTTAAATATTTCATATTTTTCCCTTTAAATTTAAGAAATTGAAGATAATGACGATGCTAACCGTCTGCTTTTTAAAGACGGTTTAGATTCTGTGGTTACTGTTCCTTTATGACTTCCTCCTCTTGGATTTATTGAGATTGGAAAGTTAGCGGGTGACAGTAATACTGTTTTTGTAAGAACTGGTTTATTTATGTTAGATAAGACTTTTTGCACGTATCCATGCGAAAAGCCCGTTGTATCATTACCTGAGTAATAACAACTGTAGGCTTTGCTCCAATCATCATACTTTTTATAGCAGGCATTCAAAATTTGGCTGCCTGCTTTTAAGTTATCGCATTTATTGAACATGTTCTCTTCGCTCAAGCCAAATGCCGCAAAGTTATTTTTATTGACCTGCGCAAGCCCAACGCTGAAGTTGTACTCCTCTTTTTGCAGTGTTGATACGAGTTGTTTTGCTTCTTCTAAATCTTTAGGTTGTCGGTTTAATGAGTTTCCAACAACCCCGACAGAAAAAGGATAAGCAGCGCTTTCCACCCGTACAATTGCACTCATGTGTTGCGCTGGAACGTCTATATCACACCCGAGAAACTCAAACATAAAACATACTCAAATTTTTAAATATCATTAGGTTAAATAACTAGTAAATACTTTGTCAATATTAGATATATATAAACAAATATTTAGACAACGTTTTGTTATTCCTTTTCGCTTTTATTTAATGGATGATTTTCGATACTTTCCCATCTCTCAAGAGCGACTTTTGCCTCATATAATTTGTATTCCCAGTTGTTCGAATATTTACCTTCGCTATATGGTTCTGAAAGGATGCCTTTTTTCCAATCACCAACAGAGATTGCAAATGCAGCAGTCCCAGCAACCGCACATTCCTTATCATCATATAGGGCTGGAATTTCTGTGGATTTTGTTATTGCATCTATTTTTGCTTTGCATTTGATAAGAATCGGCTTAAGTTCTTCAATATGATCAAAATAATATCTTGCATCTTTAACGGGAGCATCTTCCTTAGCAACAGGAGTATTTTCCTCGGCAATAGGAGCCGTTGCTTGAGCTTCAGGATTTTTTTCTTTGGTGTCAGGTGTACTTTCATTACACCCAATAAGAAAGGTAAAAGTTGTTAAAGCAGTTGCTAGCACGATTTTTTTCATTACGATTTTCCTTGTTGAAAGTAACTCATTTCATTCAATCTTGGGTTTTCCAGATTCATCAAAATAAGTCTGTTTGCATTTGGGGAACTGATTGCATCCCCACCAAAATAAATCTTTGTTTTTTTTTGACGGTCTGCGTTGTAAAAAACCTTTTTTACAAGTAGGGCATAAGTGCTCTGTTTCCCGTTCCACTTGTTCTTGTTTTTTCTCTTCGGGTTTGCCGCTGGCATCTTTTGCTTTGTAAGAACAACCATCACTAAAATTTGAGCAACCCCAGAAATAACCAAATTTGCTACTTATTCTTCGCAAATTGCCACCACAAGAAGGGCAAATAAAAGTGGTATTTTCTTTTTTTTCAGGTTTTCCTTTAGCGTCTTTTGTTTTGTAGAGGCAGCCATTGTTGAAATTTGAGCAACTCCAAAAAAAGCCATACTTACCTTTGATTCTTCGTAATAGACCATCACACTCCGGACATGAATAATGGTGATCTCCAAAAGGTTTTATTTTGGTTGCTTTAAAGGCTTTGATTTCAGTTTCAAGAGTGGCATCATATTCCGTAACAACATCTAAGTAGCTGGCATTACCTTGGGCAACAGCATCAAGCCGGCTTTCCATGTTGCGGGTATATTCCATTTCCATGATGTTGAAACGGTTTGTTAGAGCATCAGCAATGACCTCGCCTAATTCTGTAGAGTGAAATAGACGATTTTTGATTTCAACGTAATTCCGGGTTAACAGCACTTGAATAATATTTGCATAGGTTGAAGGTCGGCCAATACCCTCACGTTCAAGTAACTTAACCAAAGACGTTTCAGAGTAACGTTTTGGCGGCTTTGTCTCTTTGTCTAATAATTCTATTGTGTTTGGCTGCATTGCCTGATTGACAGGCAGAACAGGCAAGTTTTCATCTTTGTTACTCTCTTCAGAGGTAAAATCATCTTTATTCAAAAATAGCCAGCCTTGATAAATCAATTCTCTGCCTTTTGCGGTGAATAACGCCGTCCTTTTAGTGGCTTTTGGAGCATCTGAAAAATCAATAATTGCATTACTTTCAAGGGTTGCTTCTCTGACTTTGTAGATAGCCGATTTCATTTGACTAGCTACAGCGACACGCCAAATCAGAGTGTATAAATCATCTTGATTTTTATTGCCCGTCTCCGCTTTTCTTCTATAAAAGTCAGTAGGACGAATAGCTTCGTGTGCTTCTTGAGCATCAGCTTTTGATTTCCACTTATTCGCCTTATCAGGAATATGCTCATCTTGGCCAACGCTACGTAAAAATTCCCAAATTAGTGTGATGCTTTCATCTGATAGATTTGGATTGTCGGTACGATGATAGGTGATTAAACCTGCTTCAAACAATTTTTGAGCGGCATCCATTGTGTCAGTCACAGACATTTTCAGTGTGTTTGCAGCAGCTTGTTGTAAGGTAGATGTAATCAGCGGTGCAGGTGGTTTGCGTGATTGTTCTTTCTCATTAAAACTTTTAATGGTGATGCCATTTGATTTGACAGCATCACAAACATTTTTGGCAATTTCCTTATTAGTAATGTAAGGATTATCATCATCTACTAAGTCGGAAGTATCCCAATGAGCAAACCAATTATCAAAGTCAAGCCTAATACCGTAATGAGAAACACTAACAAAATTGTATATATCGCGCTCACGGTCAACAATAACGCGTAAAGCAACGGATTGGACGCGCCCGGCTGACACACCAAGCTGATTGAGCTTATTACCAAGCTCAGGTGATAATTTGTAACCATATAAACGGTCTAGCACCCTACGGCCTTGTTGCGCTAGAAATAAATTTTCGTCAATCAGACGGGGATTTTCTATGGCTTTTTTTATTGCTTTTTCAGTAATTTCATTAAAAGTTATACGTTTGTATGACTTGTTTTTACAAAGCAATTGTGCCAAATGCCATGCAATAGCTTCTCCCTCACGGTCTGGGTCAGTGGCCAGATATATTTCACTAGCTTGTTTTGCTAAATTTTTTAACTTTGAAATTGTTTTAGTGCCACGCTCAGTTATTTCATAGTCAGGCTGATAGTAGGGAGCTTCAACACCAATTTCCTTGACGGGCAAATCTCGGATATGCCCATAGCTGGCAACAACCTGCCAGCTATCATCAAGATACTGTTGAATTTTCTTTGCCTTTGCTGGAGATTCAACGATTAATAAATTCTGCATTGCTAAATAAAAACGTAAATTATTTAGTATAATATACGCCTGTCCGGAATCTTTATCAATACTTTTAATCTTTATAACATAATAAAATAAAAAAAAAAAACAACAGCAATATATATAAAATATTGACGTTAAAATATCCTGCGTTATTAGTTTTGGGTTTTTAATTCAAAAATCGAAAGATAAGATGATTTTCATTATCAATTATAAAATAAAAAAAGAAAATTTCGTTCCAACGGCGTATTTGCGGGCTTCTGCGGTATCGCGTATAATGCGCAAAATTTTTATTTAGATATAAAATTTTGTGGAAGTAAAAGTACCAAACTTTAACTTGTTGAAAGGATTTATAGGGTAAGAAAAAAGCCCCGCAAAAGCGAGGCTCTAGAAAAAGTGGCATTTGCAGTGTCCCCACACTCAAAGCCGCGACCCGGGATATTATTTCAGCTCACCAAAGCATAGAAACAAAAAACTTCCCACACAAGGTTCTTACATTATAGCAAATAAAAACCTTGTGTGGGAAGTCTAAAAGACAAAAAATTAGGATTTATTTGTGAAGAATGTAATTGTGGAAGAAACCACAGCAAAAATTAGAGGTAATCGATGCGGACACGACAAGCATTTCCCTGTGTTGTCGCCAATTTGTTATACCCCTCCTGAAAAATTGCCTCAGATTCTCAAAGACGCAATTGATAAAGTTAATACGTATTATAAATCTCCAGAAATACTTGATGATATCCGTTACGGTAGATACTCACCGCGACAAGTACACCATCGACAAATGCCCCCTATTACACATCGCAAAGTACGTTCAGAGAAGCGAGAAGCAATATGTCGCATATTAAAACTGTTCCTCGCTAATACAGACTTAACAAGTTGTCGGTTTGGTCTTCCACTCTATAAAAAGCATGCTTTTCTCGTGTTCGACTTGCATTGGGTCGCAGACAAAACCGGCTTGAGCTATTATCGAGTCTGTCGTGCGATACGTGATTTAAAGCATGCGAAATTAATATCTACAACAGAGCGTTCAGAAGTTGAAAAAACGCTAGACACATTACAGTTTAGAAGTAGAACGGCCATTCGGGTTATTCAGAAAAAACTCTTTTTGGCCCTAGGCATAAGCAAAAGACGATATGAGAATGAAAGAAAACAAGCATATGCGCGCCAACAAAAGAAAATAGATAATGCTGGAGGAAAAAAAATTAAGGGTTATCTTGAAATGAAAGGACATACAGGACGCCGGAAACAGGAACCTAGGTATTACAAGAATTACCAGAAAAAAGGCAATAACAATATCCGTGAACAAATTTTAAAACGTAGATTACAACTATCACTTGATCCGCTGTTAGAACATCTCTCTTATGAAGAACGACAGCGGATAATCACAGACAGATTAATGAGTGAACTAATTAACTAAACTGACAGTTAATCGGTAAAACTTACGCTAAAAACACCAAAAACCAGCAAAAAAAGCAAATCTCATCGAGTTTGGAAAAAGCTCACCTCTCCACTGCAAAAACCAGCCTTAAAAAAATCAAAAAACCAGCAAAAAACTGCAGAATTTGTGGATAACTGGAAAGCAATAGAAATTTAGGTGCAATTATATTTAATGATAGGTGCTGTATCTAACCCCAGTTAACTTTAATCAAAAAAGCAATTCGCTACGCTCATTGCTCAAAATGTGCGCAAGCGCAATTAATAAGTTCGTTTCACTCACTAATAATGAGTTCGCTCCGCTCACGCTTTTTTTACTCTACATTTCCATATCAAACTTCCTAAATGGTTTCCCTACTAATTTAAATTTATTTATCTCTATTTATTAGTTTGCTTAAAGTCATAGAAAGATACCTACATGCTTTTCTTGTTAGTAGCCCTTTTGATACATTTTCGTAACATTTTTAAAGTACATTTACAACTTTGTAACAGTATTGTTACTTTTTTGTATCTGTTTTGCTACATCCATGTTTCATTTTTGTGATGCTTTGTGTTACTATGTAATAAAATTTAATAAAACGGAGGAAATATGAGTTGTAATGTCAGTATAAGATTAGACGACAGTATTAAGGCTCGACTTGATGAAATTGCAAAAATCCAAGACCGAACACCTCATGCGCTAATGAAAAGAGCAATTGAGCGCTTTGTCGAGGAAGAAAATGCAGAGCGTGAATGGTTTGAAAGTCGTGTGAGACTTATGGAAGAGGATAAAGCAAATGGTAATCTTGTGCCTATTGAAAAAGCCCTTGAAATGTTGAGAGCGGAATAATGGTAAAGGTTGAATTATCTCAACAGGCTTTTGATGATTTGGTACGATTGAAGCGTTATATACTTTCAAATGGTGGTTATCAAACTACTGTTAATGCACTGGCACAAGCAGTTGAAGATACTTGGATGCGACTAAAAGAAAATCCGCAGTCAGGCAGAGAATATAAACATGACAATACGTATAGAGAAATTGTTATAACAGTGAGTAAAAATCGAGCCTGCACCGCTTTATATAAATACTTCCCCCTTGAAAACACGATAATAATCGTGGCAATTAAGGATAGTAGAGAATTGACATATTCTTGCCCATAGAGGCAAGAATACTGTATCTAAAACGTTTTTTTATTGTCCATTGCCTTAAAATAAAAGTTTTTTCCTTTCTCTGTAAGCTCAAGGATATTGTCTTCCTCGTCCTTTTCTAGGAGTTTATAATCAAGGAATTCTTGTAATGCTTTTTCTAGCTCTTCACCTATTGAATGGGCAGGGATAGGATATACTTTAATAAGATATTTTCTTATATCCTCTTTTGTCGCATATCCAGCTTCAAAGCCTAAGAATTTTAAAATTGAATGGACAAAATCCATATTTGAGAAATTATAGGTTGACATATCATTATCTCGCGCTTGATTTGATTTTTTTCTATGCCTTAGTGTAACACTATTATGACTTTTCGACTGCATAGGTGGCGCATGCGAGCTAATAATTTGTATAGACTTTTTTATATTTTGGGCTTTGTTTTTTACTTAAATAGCTCCGAGTGTGAATTTAATCTAACCAGAACGATTTTGTCATCGTATTTTTCATACATCAAAAGCAAATCAGGCCTGATATGACATTCTCTGAAACGTTTTAGTTCGCCTTTTAGTTGATGGTCTCTATATTGAACAGGAAGCGACTTATTATTGATTAAATGGCTTAAAACATCAATGAGAGGGGCAGTTAATCCAAATTTTTTTAATTCTTTGTCAAAAGTCCGCGAAGTTTCAATTGTTTTCACTAAAAACACCCACAAAATCATTTAAATCTTTAAATTTGGTCGTTTGACCGCTGTCTATTTCTTGGATGGCTTTCAATGTGCTGTCCGTAGGTTTTTTATAGCTATCAGCCCAATCAAAAGACAAAGGTATTTGTTGTGTATTTGCGACTTGAGTAAAAAATAGCTTAACAGCTTGGCTTGGCGTTAGACCATAGCGCTCAAAAACAGGTACAACGCTTGCTTTTAATTCTTTATCCAATCGCATATTAAAGTTTACGTTACTCATTTGTATACACCTTGTCATTACATTTACTTGCATTTTACTATTTATTTGATACTAAAACAAGTAAGAGTTTTCTAGGGCGTGCCCTCAATTTAAACCTAGTACTGCCTGCCAGAGACGATTTTTTACAAGAACAAGGCAATAATTTTTAGCATCAACAGTATCTAGGTTTAAATTGAGGGCACGCCCTAGTTTTATAGTCAATAAGGTATAGTTAAACGATATCCCTTTAAAACACCTTTCAAACCATTAATGAAGCCAACCAAATGAATATGATATAATGACACCACTTAAATGACGTCAAATTATCATTTGAGAGGAATCTCACAAAATAAGGAGAAAAAAATGGCAGATATAATGGAAAAAGATGTATTGCTTTCTATGCCACATAGTATAAGCGCAAGAATTTTTAAGGCTGTAAGGAATCATCCTGAAAAAGAATTGGATAAGCTGGAAGAGAAATATGCACTACAGTTGATGGCGATAAGAGATGAATACTATAGCACCAATCATAACCAAATGGATTTTACGACAGAAATTAATAGGCTTAAAAGTTTAGAGGCTGAATTTTACAAAAAAGCTGGTCTCTTTGATTATTTCGAAAAAAAAGAGGCTGAGAGAAAAGAAACCTTGAAAAAGTTTAAGAAAATATGATTGATAGCAATAGAAATTTTACTGATAAAGAGTTTGCCCAAGAGTTTAATAAAATATGGACTTATGGTGTCGCTGCATTAAAGCCGGCGGTTCACCCAAAAGCATTTGTGTTGGGAGGACCGCCGGGCGCGGGAAAAGGTGGTTTAACAGAGTTTCTCAAAAATACTGAATTTGCGAATAACGTTCTAATTATTAATGGTGATGATTACCGTGAATTTCATCCTAAATTTGAGCAAATCAATAATGAGTTTAAAGAGGAAGGCTCTAAACATACTCAAATATGGGCTGGGCAAATGGTAGGCGCACTTGTTGAAAAATCAAAAAAGGCGGGCTTTAATATTATTGTAGAGGGGACGTTTAGAACCTCAGAAGCGCCAATTAGAACGTTGGAAACTTATAAGGAGCAAGGTTTTGATGTTAATGTGGCCATTATGCTCACAGATGCGGTTACCGCTTGGAAATCAACAGAAAGTCGTTATAAAAAAGCACTCCTTGCAGGAGAACCAGCACGTGCTGTTCCAAAAGAGCACTTTGAAACCGTTATTATGAACCTATCTGAAACAATACCGGAAGTTTTTAGTCGGGGCATTGTTAATGATTTTCTGGTTTTCAATAGAGAATCTATAGCAAAAGAAAAAACGATTTTTGACGGAAAACAATCAGATGTATCTAAGTTAAGTCAAGTTGTTAAATCTGAATTGAACTTGCAACGATATTTTAAGCTAGAAATCATGGCAGAAGTGCAGAAAGTCATGCCATTAAATGAACAACAGAAGCATGATTTAGGAGTAATGATAGACAAGCAGCTAGCAATGGCCGCTCAAGGTGGTAAAACGCTTAATGTAAAAAAAGTCAAAGAGAACATTAGAGAGGGATTATCTCGTATTGAAAAAACACCTAAACGAGAAAAAAAATCCGGACGTGAAAGATGACATATAAAAAAATAGGTATTGGAGAAAGAGCAGATTGGAATAATTTTCCCAATGTCATTAGAAATGGAAATTTGGGGGATTTAAAAAAAGAGCCTGAATACGAAGCAGCAAAAGCCGGAGACAGTGCGGCTGCTGTTCAATTAATAAGTAAATTAATTACCGATGATTTTTTAGACGCTGTAAAAGAAAAAATAGAGGGGCGAAAAGATGTATTGTTACTTCCAACTTTAGCTGTGGAACAGTCCGGCAATAATAAAATTCCGTTGGCTATGGCAAAGTTTATAAGTAGGAAATTAGGAATTGATACAGAACTGAAAATAGTACAGAGTTATAAGGTAGGAAGAACAAATCAAGGGGCAGACTATCGGTTGGCATTTAATCCGGAATTTGAAGGAGAGGTACAAAAAGATAGGCAATATCTTATATTGGATGACACTCTGACAATGGGAGGAACAATTGCATCATTGAGAGGGTACGTTGAAAACAGAGGAGGAAAGGTTGTTCTCGCCTCTGTTATGACAGCTCACCAAGGAGCATTACAACTACCCATAAAAAAAGGAATGTTAGATGCAATCAACAATAAACATGGGTTACAAGTAAATGAATTTTGGAAGGAAACTTTTGGATATGGAATCGAAAAACTCACACAAGGCGAAGCAGGTCATATCAGAGCCGCCAAGACCTTTGACGAAATCAGAAATAGAATCACTGCGACAAGACATGAGGGAGTCATACGACTTTATGGAGAAACTAATGAACGAATTGGAAACCAAGAAAGCTCCCATGTCATAGCACGCAAAGAAATCATGGCAGAAGTGCAGAAAGTCATGCCATTGAATGAACAGGAACAGCACGATTTAGAAATGGCAATAGATAAGCAGCTAGCAATGGCCGCTCAAGGTGGTAAAACGCTTAATGTAAAAAAAGTCAAAGAGAACATTAAAAAAGGTTTGCCTTATGTTCGAAAAGAGCTAGAGCACGCCGGCAAGCAGGAAAAGAAAAAAGAAAAATCTCAAGAAAGACTGAAAGCAAAAAAAAACGGACGTGGACGATGAACAATGATAATTTTATCTATGCCTACTTACGCGCAAGTACAAAAAATCAAGATGCAACACGCGCAAAAAAATTATTAATAGATTTCGTGGCAAAATATGAAAGAAGAATCGCTGCTTTTTTTGTTGAGAATGCCTCTGGCGCGAAACTTGAGCGTGTAGAGCTGAACAAACTTATTGAGCAAGCCCAAGAAGGGGATATTTTACTCATAGAAGCAATAGATAGATTAAGCAGACTACCTTTCCAAGAGTGGGAGACTTTAAAGAGCAAGCTCAGTGAAAAGAAAATTCGTTTAGTTTCGTTAGACGTTCCTACTTCTCACATGTTTTTATCAACAGAAAACAATCTCACGGATGCAATTACATTAGCTATAAACAACATGCTCATAGATACACTTGCCGCTATTGCGCATCAAAACTACATCACATACAGATGTAGGCAGATTCAAGGAATAGAAAAAGCTAAAAAGAGAGGTGCTTATAAAGGTCGCCCGGCTGACGTAAAAAAACATGCTCAAATCGTTGAATTACTTAATCATGGATATTCATATACAAAAATAGGTGAATTACTGGATGTGAGTAAATCAACAATACTGAGAGTGAAAAAAGCCAATAGAGAAAAATTGACACAATGTAATGATTTGTTTTTAGAAAAATTAAAATGAAACCAGTTAAATGGGTATTCAACTTTTAGGAAAAATGGTATTATTCGCGGCTTTATTATTAATAACAAATGGAAATATAGAGTAAGAATGTGAAAGAGGTAAGTGGGAAGGAGCTGGAGCTAATTCTTTCTAGAATTAGAATGAGCAGCGCTAACAAAGAAATAGCGCGAGATATACTTTTCTACGGGCAAAGTGTATCTGAAACAGCCAAAGAGCACGGTATATCCAAACAGAGAGTCCATGCTATTGTTAAAAGGGTTAGAAAAGAAATATCGGAAAATAACGGCTTAACAAATGAGGAATTACTGCTATTAGAAAAATTTGCTGAAGCCAATCAACAAAAACGTAGCCTAATATTAGCTATGTTGATGCTTGATAATGAAAACTATGTTTCAGCAATGAAAAAAATTTTAAAAATAGACTAGCAATCCTCAAGTTAAAAACCAATAACATTTCTTTACTTGACGCTTAGTGTAAATAAAAGTAAATACTTTGTCAATGCTTTTAAATAAAAGATGTTGATAGAATCCCGCTTATTTATTCACATAATGTATTAAAATTTTGGTTATACGTCTCAGAGAAACCGCTGAGACGTTGTTAGTAATTTCTTTATTTAAACCATCCTTTTTTCTTTTTGGTGATGGTTATTTCTCCACTACTGAGCATATCAACGAAATTTTGGAAAGCCTCCAGTTTTTCTAGCTGGTCGTTAAAAACAGAAGCTGAAGTAGTTGAAACATCTTTTATAATCTGTTCTTGTGTTGAAGGCAGATTTGTTGTGAATGTTTGTATTGTCCTGTCTAAGTGCTCAACATTAGATGTAAGGGTTTTAAGTTGAGCTGACAAAGATTCTAACGTTTTAGAAATAGCGGCAGTCTCGATGAAAATATCTTGAACCATCATTTTATGGTCGCTTAGGCTTTCGTTCATTTTGTTTTACCGTATATTTTTTTAAATATTTTTTCATAGGTAGCAAGCAGTCCACTTACCTTGCGTTGACGGATATGTTTTTTAGCAAACTCCCTTGCTTTTTCTTTGTCTCCGGCTTTTTTAGCTTCTTCCATCATTGCTCTAAAGTCTTCTGTACGAATCATTTCACGTAATGATAATCCGCTGTTATAAAGGTCGTGTTTATAGATAACATTGTCTGTATCTAAATTAATTTTAGCGCGAGAAGCTCCTTCAATAATCTTGTCAAAGACTTCTTCTATTGGTGTCATGGGATCATCAATGACTTGATTGCATACTACATGAATAGCGCCAGGTTTTACTTTCATTTTGAGTAAATCTTGAATTGTTTTTATTGTATCGAATTGCTGTTTCTTTTCCGGGGTAACAGGTATCACAAAAATATCCATACTTTCTATAATTTCAGATTCTTTATCGCTTGTTCTGAAAAATGCTTCCAGATTTGATGATCCAATATCAAGAATCAAATCATCATTAACCATTATTTCAGTATAAAGTTGGTCGCCGTCTTCACCACGGATAACCATAGTTTCTTTTCCGTCATTATTCACAGATTCAATATTAATCAATTCGTGGTCTTGTAGTTGATATGAAAAAATATCGCGTGCAATGGTTGTTTTCCCAACATTGCCGCTGTAATTTAAAATTGCTATTCTCATGTTTATTTTCCTTTAAAAATAATCTTCAGTTGGGGATAAATCAGCGAGGATGTCTGATAAATCTGGCGTTTCAGATACAGATTCTTCTTCCTGCTTTGCTTCTGGCAGGGTTGCATCAGGCTCAGATGATTTTTCCTGTTTTTGTTTGGGGAGCGTTATTTCTGTTTTTACAGTAATAGTGCTTGCATTGTTTGAAATAATTTCTTTTTCATCCGGTGAAAAAGGGTTGTTTTGCAAATAACGATACAATGTCATTCTTGATATTCCCATTCTCTTTGCTATCGATGTTTTGGGTACATCTAGAGACAATAATTGTATTAATTGTGCTCTATCAATTTCCGACTTTTCCAAAAAAAAATCCTTTTGCATAGTAAAAATTGACAATCATTTTATGTTTTCTGTTACAAAGATGCAACAATAAAAAGATAAAAAGATACACAAGTGTAACAAAGAGATGCAAAAAAGCAATAATATTGTTACATTTGTGTATCTAAATTCTAACAGTGATACACTTAAGTATCAATACTGTTACTAAAATGTA